>PDWJ01000236.1_pt1 | contig 156384 bp, 151 predicted proteins | sample 1430881 | NCBI WGS metagenome assembly PDWJ01 (sample SAMN01162460, study PRJNA174530) | Oral metagenome, whole genome shotgun sequencing project. | biome: Marine environment; feature: Marine mammal; material: Swab sample of the gingival sulcus; isolation source: swab sample of gingival sulcus...
CGGACACCGGCATCATCGCAGAGCCGATGATTCCAAAAGCATGTTCGATGCCGTGCATCTGAAGCACTTTGATAAAGGCCTCTTCGGTGGTCATTTTCACGGGGTTTTCTCCTTCGTTGGCGGCGCTTACGCGCGTTCGTCCCGGCCGTGGTGTCGCTGGCGAGTGGGGGGATGATCCGGAATTCAATAAGCATGAGCGCGAATTCAGAGGCTTATGCCCTCTGTGAACAGCCTGCCCTCGCTCGGGGGAATGCGGCGCCGCTAATAAACCGACGCCGCAAACAGCTGTTGCGAATAAGGGTGGCTGGCCTTGGCGTTGCGCAGGGTGTCAACATCCATGATCTCGACGATCTCGCCATCTTTCATCACCGCCAAATCTTCGCACATATGCCCGACAACCGACAAATCATGCGACACCATCACATAGGTCAGGTGATGCTCTTCGCGCAGATCGCAGAGCAGGTTGAGGATTTCCGCCTGCACCGAGACATCCAGCGCCGAGGTGGGCTCGTCCAGCAGCAAGATGCTGGGCTCGGGCGCCAGAGCGCGGGCAATCGCCACCCGCTGACGCTGCCCACCCGAGAGCTGATGCGGATAGCGGAACCGGTATTTGTTGCCCAGCCCCACATCATCAAGCAAAGCCACAACCCGCGCATCAATATCACGAAAGCCATGCAGATGCAGGGTCTCGCCCAGCACCTGATCGACGGAATGACGCGGATGGAGCGAGGCATAAGGGTCTTGAAACACCATCTGCACGGTCTTGTAGAACGCCTTTTCCCGCTTTTTACCCACCGGCTGGCCGTCAACCGTGATCGCGCCCGACCAGTTTGGGGCCAGCCCCATAATGGCGCGCAAAATCGTTGATTTGCCCGAGCCACTTTCGCCCACAAGGCCAAAACTGGCCCCGCGTTCCACCTCAAAGCTGGCATGGCGCACCGCATCCACACGGTCGCGCCCACCACCGAACCACACACCTAAATCTTTTACGGATAGCATTGTCATAGACGACCACTCACACTTGGGGCTTCGGACCAGGCTGGATCACGGTTTAAAACATCCAGCTTTTGCCGCGGCGCATCCAGACGCGGCAGCGAATTGAGCAGACCCTGTGTATAAGGATGCTGGGCCTGATGCAGGTTTTTGGCATCGCACACTTCGACGATCCGCCCCGCATACATGATCAGCACCCTGTCGCAGAAATCAGCCACCAGATTCAGATCATGGCTGATGAAAATCAGACCCATACCGCGATCAGTCACCAGCTTGTCAATGATCGACAGCACCTGACGCTGCACGGAAACATCCAGCGCCGATGTTGGCTCGTCCGCGATCAGGATTTGCGGATCCGGGATCAGCATCATGGCGATCATGATGCGCTGGCCCATGCCGCCGGACATTTCGTGCGGATAGGCGCGCATCACGCGCTCGGGGTCGCGGATCGACACGGCCTCAAGCATCTTCAGCGCTTTTTCATAGGCCACGGCTTTGCTGACATTGTTGTGCAGACGATAGGCTTCGATGATCTGCTGGGCGATGGTCATCACCGGGTTCAGCGAAAATTTCGGATCCTGCATCACCATCGAAATCCGCTGCCCGCGCACCGCACGCATCTCGCGTTCGGATTTGTCCAGCAGGTTTTCACCCTCAAGCGAGATATGATCCGCCGTCACGATCCCCGGCGGGCGGATCAGGCGCAAAATCGCGCGGCCAGTCATGGATTTGCCCGAGCCGCTTTCGCCCACAATCGCCAGCCGCTCGCGGCCCAGCGTAAAGGACACCCCGCGCACCGCGTCAAACACGCCGCGCCGTGAGGGGAATTTCACCCAGAGGTTTTCAACATCCAGCAGGGTCATTTTTCACTATCCTTCGGGTCAAGAACATCCCGCAGCCCATCCCCCAGCAGGTTAAAGGCCAGCGAAACCGTAAAGATCGCCATCCCCGGCATGGTGGCCACCCACCAGTGATCCAGAATGAAGCGGCGGCCTTCGGAAATCATCGCCCCCCATTCCGGGCTGGGCGGTTGCGCACCAAGACCCAGAAAGCCAAGCCCGGCAGCAGCCAGAATGATCCCGGCCATATCCAGCGTCACCCGCACGATCAGCGAGGAAATGCACAGCGGCCAGATATGTTTGGTGATGATGCGCAGCGGCCCCGCGCCCTGCAACTGAATGGCGCTGATATAGTCGGAGGAGCGGATGGTCAGGGTCTCGGCCCTAGCAATTCGGGCATAGGGGGGCCATGCCGTCAGCGAAATCGCTAGCACCGCGTTTTCAATCCCCGCCCCCAGCGCGGCGACAAAGGCCAGCGCCAGAACCAGCCGGGGAAAGGCCAGAAAGATATCGGTGATCCGCATCAGAATCTGATCGACCCAGCCGCCAGCATAACCGGCCACCGTGCCCACCAGCAGCCCGGCAATCGGCGCCACCAGCGCCACCAGACCGACGATATAAAGCGTAATGCGCGAGCCATAGATCAGCCGGCTGAGGATGTCGCGCCCCAGACTGTCGGTGCCTAAAATATGGCCCTCGGAAAACATCGGCTGCAGCCGGTTGCCCAGCGATTGGGCGAAAGGATCATGCGGGGCCAGCAGCGGTGCAGCCAGCGCGATCAGCGCCAGCAGCACCAGAATGCCCAAGCCCACCATGGCCATGGTATTGCCCCGAAAAGACAGCCAGCCCTGATAAAGCGCCGAGAGCTTGGCGTGGCGGCGAGAGGTTGGGGTGTCGCTCAGCAACCATTCCCGCCAGGTTTGCGTTTCTGCCATCTGTTTTGTTACCTTATTTTGCACGGGGATCGAACACTTTATACAGCAGATCCGAGAACAGGTTGAGCAGGATAAAGATCAGCCCCACCACAACAGTCCCGCCCATCACAGCGTTCATATCTGCCGATAGCAGCGCCGTGGTGATATAGCTGCCGATGCCGGGCCAGCTGAAGATGATCTCGGTCAGAACCGAGCCTTCCAGCAGGTTGGCATAGCTGAGCGCAATCACCGTGATCAGCTGCACGCGGATGTTTTTAAAGGCGTGCCGCCAGATCACCGCGCTTTCGGACATGCCCTTGACCCGGGCGGTTGTGATATATTCGGCGCTCAGCTGTTCCAGCATGAAAGAGCGCGTCATGCGGCTGATATAAGCCAGCGAATAATAGCCCAGCAGCGAAGCAGGCAGGACGATATGGCGGAGCGCATCGCGGAACACTTCCCAGTTGCCGTCCAGAATACTGTCCACCAGGATCATGCCGGTCACATTGGGCACCACATCGACATAAAAAATGCCAACCCGGCCCGGGCCGCCGACCCACCCCAGAATACCATAGAAAACCAACAGGCCCATCAGGCCCAGCCAGAAGATCGGCATTGAATAGCCAACCAGCGCCACAACCCGCGCCACCTGATCAATCCACGAGCCGCGCTTGACCGCTGCAATCACCCCCAGCGGGATGCCCAGCACGATCCCGGCCAGAACGCCGAGCGTGGCCAGCTCCATCGTGGCGGGAAAGACACGTTTGATGTCTTCGGCCACCGGGCGGGCATTGAGCAGAGACTGCCCGAAATCGCCATGCAGCACATCCCAGACATACATACCAAATTGCACGATGATCGGCCGATCCAACCCCAGCTGCTCGTAAGCCGCGTCATAGGTGGACTTCGAAGCCTGTTCGCCGACGATCGACAGAACCGGATCAATCGGCATGACCCGTCCGATCACAAAGGTGACGAACATCAGGCCCAGCATCGTGACGATAATCGACCCCAGCATCAGGAACGTCGCCCTGACCCAGAGTTCGAGGGGCGCCCGATGGCGCTCCTCTTGTTTATGGGTCGAAACAGACACTATTTGCTGTCCGATTTGGTGACCGGCCAGTAAGACACGGAGGTAATCGCGCCACCCAGATTCAGATGTTGCACATCTTCATTACGGGCGGTTTGCTCGATCTTTTGGAACATGATCACAAAGGGCGATGTCTGACGGAATTCGGCCTGAATATCGGCATACATCTTGGCACGCACTTCACGGTCGGTTTCCTCAACCGCAGCGGCGACTTTTTCGGTCAGCCCGCCGGTATCCCAAGCGTTGCGATAGGCCAGCAGACCGGTGGCACGGGCTTCGTCCGAGTTATCAGGGTTATAGGCAAATGTGCCAGCATTGGTGTGCGGATCAGGGTAATCCGGCCCCCATGCGCCCATATACATATCCAGCTCGCGTGCGCGGTAGCGGGCCAAGATCGCCTTGGCGGTGCCCACGGTCACATTCAGCTTGATCCCGGCCTGCGCAAAGGTATTTTGCAGCGATTGCGCAATCTCGATCCGCTCTTGCGCTTCACGCACCCCGACTTCGATCTCGAACGGGCCAACACCGGATTCGGCCAGCAATGCCTTGGCCTTTTCGATGTTCAGGCTGAACGGGTTTTCATCCACAGCGCCCAGATAGGTGCGGGGCAGAAAGTTCTGATGGATGGTGTATTGACCATTGAGGAAGCTGTTTTGCATCCCTTCATAATCCACCAGATATTTGAGGGCCTGGCGCACTTTGGGGTTGGCCAGTTTTTTGTTCTTCTGGTTGAAAGAAGCATACATCAGACGACCGCGCAGCGTGTCATCCACAACCACACCCTTGGCCTTACGCACGCCAGCAATGTCTTCTGGGTTAAGGTCGCGGGCCACGTCGATGTCACCGCGCTCCAACAGCAGGCGCTGGGTAGCGCTTTCCTGAACGTGACGCACGATCACCCGCTTCATGGCAGGCGCACCGCGGAAATAATCCGGGTTGCTGTTCAGGGTAATGCTTTCATTGGGCTTCCAGCTTTGCAGCTTATAAGCCCCCGAACCGGCGGAATGGGTCGACAGCCATTTGTTGCCCAGATCACCGTCGACCTCATGGGCCAGAGCCTCTTTTTTGTCGACAATACCGCCGACCGTGGCGGTCAGGCAGTTCAGCACGAAGGAGGTCGCGTATTTCTTGTCGGTGGTGATGGACACCTTATTGCCATCGGCCACGATGGTTTGTTCGATGTTTTCCGGGGTAAAGCCGAATTGCTTCAGAATAAACGCCGGGGTCTTGTTCAAAATGATCACACGGCGCAGCGAAAATTCCACATCTTCGGCGCGCACCGGGTTGCCGGACTGGAATTTGACCCCGTCACGCATGGTAAAGGTGATGGTGCGGCCATCTTCGCTGACGGTCCAGCTTTCGGCCAGATCGGGCTGATAGCCGGCCTCAAGGTTCATCGGATCAAAGTTGATCAGCTTGCTATAGAGGTTACGGCTGACGTCCGAGCCGGCGAACTCGAAGCTCTGGGCCGGGTCAAGCGTGGTGATGTCGTCAATCCGGTTGGCGATCACCAGCATATTGGCCGGGGTTTCAGCCATGGCGGGCAGCGAGGTCAGGCCCACCGCCAGGCCAATGGCCGCGCCGGACAGCAGTTTGGTAAATGCATTCATGATTTTGGTTTTCTCCCTTTTGGTTTTCGTTATAGCGGCATCTGCGTGGCCGGGGTTATGACCCCCAGCTCTTCTCCAGCACATGCAGCCAGTTTTCGTGGCACAGCTTGGTTATTAACGCATCGTCATAGCCATGCTGCGCCATCGCCTGTCTCAGATTAGGCAAATCAGCCACCGTTGTCACATCCGGCGGCACCATGGCCCCGTCATAATCCGAACCAAGACCCACATGATCTTCGCCCAGATGTTCGATCAGATAATCCAGATGCCGCAGCATTTGCTCCAGCGGCACATCGGCAATCATCCGGCCATCTTCGCGCAAAAACGCCACCGCGAAATTCAGCCCGACCATGCCGCCGCTTTCCCTGATCGCGGCCAGCTGGTCATCGGTCAGATTACGCGAATGCGGGCAGAGCCGGTGCGCGTTGGAATGGGTCGCGACCAGAGGTTTGGTCGAATGCCGCGCCACATCCCAGAACCCGGCGGCGTTCAGATGCGACAGATCAATCATCACGCCCAGCTCATCGCAGCGTTTGACCAGACGCAGGCCGTGATCGGTCAGCCCCGGCCCGGTATCTGGGTCGCTGGGATAGCGAAACGGCACGCCATGGCCGAAAATCGTCGGACGGCTCCAGACCGGCCCGATTGAGCGCAACCCGGCCTGATACAGCACCTCGAGCGTGTGCAGATCGGGGTCAATCGCCTCGGCCCCTTCGATGTGAAACACCGCCGCGATCTGCCCCGCCGCCAGCGCCGCACGAATATCGGCCACGCTGCGGCAAACCTTCAACGCGCCTTTATGCTCCAGATCAAACAGGATCGCGGCCATCGACATCGCCACGGGCAGCGCATCTTCCCAGTCAATCGCTTCGGGCAGTGGCAGATCATAGCTGGCCTGCGCCATCTCATCCATGGCCGTGTCCGGGTCAAACGGAGACGGGATGTAAACCGCGAAAAAACCGCCGCCAAACCCGCCCGCTTTGGCCTTGGGCAGGTCAATGGCGGCATCAAATCCGCTGATGAAACGCTCCGACGCCGCCAGCCCTCCGGCCTGATAAAGCTGGAGCAGCACATCATTATGCCCGTCAAAAATGGCAGGGGTTGTGGCAGCGTTCAAATTGGACTCCGTCAATTCGTTAACGCCACCCTATTGAATAATTTGTAATAGACAAGCCTAAATACCATGAGTTACGCTCATACCTCCATGCAATTTCCGCAAGAGGCGAGCAATGGTGCGCAAATCCTGGCACAGCCTGCCCGAATATCAGGCGCTGCGGGCGCTGATGCAGGGCGGCACAGTGACGGCGGCGGCCGAGCAGCTGGGCCTGTCGCAATCCGCCGTCAGCCGCTCGATCGCCAGCCTTGAGGCCCGCACCGGGCGCACCCTGTTCGAACGTCAGGCCGGCCGACTGCGCCCCACGCAAGAGGCGGTGCGGCTGAACCGGCGGCTGGACCCGCTGTTTGAGGCGCTGGAGCGCATCGACGGCCCCACCCAGCCGGTGCAGGAGACCCTGCGGCTGATGGCTCCGCCGAGCTATGCGCATCGCTTTCTGGTCAGCCATATCGCCAGTTTCCTCACCATCAACCCGCATTTCTTTGTCAGCCTCGAAGTCAACACCTCAGAAGAGGTGATCCGCGCCATATTGGAGGACCGCACCGATCTGGGCCTGAGTGCGCTTGAACTGGCCCGGATCGGGGTAAAAATGCAGCCCTTTCGCACCTCGCCCGCCGTGTGTGTGATGCCGGCGGGACACCCTCTGGCCACCAAGGGCAGCATCACGCCACAGGATCTGGACGGCCAGCCCTTGATCGCGATTGCCAAACGCTATGCCCGGCGCACGCAGCTGGATAAAATCCTCAGTCAGGGGCGCAGCAAGCCGCGGATCATTGCCGAGGTCTCGACCTCTTTTGCGGCGGCGGATCTGGTGAAAGAGGGGCTGGGGCTGGCCATCGTCAACCCGTTTCCGCTTTATCATTACCGCTCGGATGATCTGGTGTTTCGCTCTTTCGTGTCGTCGATGGAGTATCGCAGCCATTTCGTGATGTCCAGCCAGCGCCCCCTGCCCCGGATCGCGCGTGGTTTCATCCGCCATATCCGGCTGCACACCCCGTCTGATCCGCATTCCAAGAGCGTGGCAGCTGGCGGGTGAGATGGGCGCATCGCCAAAGCACAACGGCAGGCTCGCGACCGACCCGAGGGCGGCTCTCAACACACTCCCAAACCTTCTTATCGCGCCAACGGCCCCTCAAGCACAACTGCCGGATTTCGCGACCGCCCTGGGGGGCGGGCCGGTCGCGAACCGGATTGCGAGCAATCCGGGGGGCAGAACCCCGGCCTGTTTCATCGCAACAAAATCTGTTATACGATCCCCATCCCAAAGCCGTTGACCTTTCCGATCAACGTCCGGCACAATCGCCGGATCGAAAACACAGACCCTATAAGCGAGAATAGCCATGAAAAGCACAGCAAACCGCTATGGAACCGTCGCCATTATCCTGCATTGGACAATCGCGGCTTTGATCTTTGTCCTGATGGGCTCGGGCTTTCGGGCCGCCTTTATGCTGGACGATGCCGCCAAACAAGCCATCCTGAAACTGCATGTGCCGCTGGGCCTGTTGCTGATCCTGCTGACCTTGTTGCGGCTGCTCTGGTGGGTGTTTATTGACACAAAACCGCAACCGGTGGCAGGCACATCCCGGCCGCAATTCATTGTCGCAAAGGCGGTGCAGGGCATGTTTTATCCGGCGATCCTGCTGATGGTGGCCAGTGGCATGACGATGATGGCCATGTCCGGCGCCGGGGATGTTCTGTTTGGCAGCGCACCAGGAACCCTGCCCGATTTCACCCGATACGCCCCGCGCCTGTTTCACGGGCTGGGGGCGTTTTTGATGATCGCGCTGCTGGCGCTGCATATCGGCGGAGCGCTGTTCCATCAGTTTATCCAGAAAGACGGCCTGCTGCGCCGCATGTGGTTTGGCACCAATTAACATACCCCCTGCCCCCGTGACACGCACACAATGCGCGGGGGCAGACGGATTTTTTGCCACAAACCATGTTCCCTTTTGGCCGCGATATGCTAAGGCTGCACTAAAGCGTTATGCGAAAAAGCTGAATCACTCAGGCGCTGCCTGAAATCAAAGATTTCAACGCGCCTGAGTGATGCTCTGTGTTTCAGCGATTTCGTCAAACGCCATGAGACCATGCCCAAAGAGGTTCACCCGATGTCAGACATGATTGATTACGGCGAAATGATGCATCAGGCCATGCGCGGATTGATCCGGCAGGTTCTGGAAAAAATCGCCCACGATGGCCTGCCCGGCCAGCACCATTTGTTTATCAGCTTTGACACCAGCCACCCTGATGTGCAGGTCGCCGACTGGCTGGCCGAGCGTTACCCCGATGAGATGACCATCGTGATTCAGCACTGGTTTGACAATCTGGACGTCACCGATCAGGGCTTTGCCATCACGCTGAATTTCGGCGACCACCCCGAGCCGCTCTATATCCCCTATGACGCGATACTGACCTTTGTCGATCCTTCGGTCGAATTCGGCCTGCGTTTTGACGCCCCCCAAGAGGAAAACCACGCCCCGCTGCATGATGTCTCGGACCCGGTCGAAGAGGCTCCGATGGCCGAAGACGCGGTGGATGAGGACGAAGATGCCGCGCCACGGGATGCCGAAATCGTCAGCCTCGACAGTTTCCGCAAACCGTGAGGGCGCTGGGGGGCACCCCGCCCCTTTGAAAGACCTGTTTCGCCAGGGCTGGACGTTTTGATCTTTCCGCCCAAGCCGCCTAAAACACCTGCAATCAACAAAAGGAACCTTGCCATGTCCAACACCCGCACCGAAACCGACAGCTTTGGCCCGCTGGAAGTGCCTTCTGACAAATATTGGGGTGCGCAGACTCAGCGCTCACTGATGAATTTCCCGATCGGTTGGGAACGCCAGCCGGTGGCGATCGTGCGGGCGCTGGGGGTGATCAAGCAGGCCTGTGCGCAGGCCAATATGACCCTGGGCAAGCTGGATCAGGAAAAGGGCGATGCGATTGTCGCCGCTGCGTCTCAGGTTGTGGCGGGCGAGCTGGATGACAACTTTCCGCTGGTGGTGTGGCAGACCGGGTCGGGCACGCAGTCGAATATGAACGCCAATGAGGTGATCGCCAACAAAGCTATCGAGATTCTGGGCGGTGAGATCGGCAGCAAAACCCCGGTGCATCCCAATGATCATCTGAATATGGGACAATCTTCGAACGACACTTTCCCAACCGCCATGCATATCGCCACCGCCACCACAGCGCATCAGGTGCTGTTGCCGGGGCTGCAAAAGCTGCATGATGCGCTGGCCGAAAAGGTCAAGGAATTTGACGGCATCATCAAGATCGGCCGCACCCATACCATGGACGCCACGCCGCTGACTCTGGCGCAGGAGTTTTCCGGCTATTTGCATCAGGTGGCGATGGGGATTGAGCGCGTCAAGGGCGCTCTGGGCCGGATCTATGAGCTGGCGCAGGGTGGCACTGCGGTGGGCACCGGGCTGAACACGCAAAAGGGCTGGGCCGAGATGGTGGCGGCCAATATCGCTGACATCACCGGGCTGCCTTTTGTCACCGCGCCCAATAAATTTGAAGCGCTGGCGGCGCATGATGCGATGGTCGAAATCTCGGGCGCACTGAAAACCGTGGCGGCGTCGCTTTACAAGATCGCCAGCGACATTCGCTTTCTGGGCTCGGGGCCGCGCTGTGGTCTGGGCGAGCTGATGCTGCCGGAAAACGAGCCGGGCTCTTCGATCATGCCGGGCAAGGTCAACCCCACTCAGGTTGAGGCGCTGACTCAGGTCTGTATTCATGTGATGGGCAATGACGCGGCGGTGGGCTTTGCCGGCTCGCAAGGGCATTTCGAGCTGAATGTTTACAAGCCGATGATGGCCTATAATGTGCTGCAATCCATGCAGCTGCTGGGCGATGCGGCGGCCACGTTCACGCAAAACTGTGTGGTCGGCATTCGTGCGGATACCGGGCGGATCGACAAGCTGATGCGCGAAAGCCTGATGCTGGTGACGGCTCTGGCGCCAGAGATCGGCTATGACAACGCGACCACGGTGGCCAAGACTGCGCATAAAAACGGCACGACCTTGAAAGAAGAGGCGATTGCGCTGGGCTTTGTGGATGAAGAAACCTTTGAGCGGGTAGTGCGCCCCGAAAAGATGATCGGCCCCAAAGCCTGATGTCGCAACCCATCAATCTGAACCGCGCGCGCAAATCGCGAGCGCGGGATGAAAAACGCAAGATCGCGGATCAGAATGCGGTGCGCTTTGGCCGCAGCAAAAGCCAACGTGTGCTGGAAGCGGTGCGCAGTGAAAAGGCGCGGCGGATGCTGGATCAACATCATCTGGATGAGGAATGAGTGCCCGGCCGAAAAAGCACTCGCTGACCTTGAAGGGGCACCGCACTTCGGTGTCTTTGGAAGATGCGTTCTGGCAGGCTTTTTGCCAGATCGCCCGGCAGATGGATGTGCCGATCAACCAGTTGGCGGCGGAAATTGACGAAAAACGTGGGCTGAAGGCCGGGTTGGCCTCGGCCATTCGGGTGTTTGTGTTGGAGTATTACCGTAAGCGGGCGCAGTAATTTGCTGTTTTTAAGCAAGTTTTAACCATAGGCGCAGATATTTGCGCCATGATGAGACAGAATTTCCCCTTTCTCCAGCCGGATATCTGGCTGCAACAGATTTTTGACAGTCGCGCGGCCCGCAGCGGGGGCATTGTGCGCCGGAAGGTGCGCGATGTGGAGCGGATCCTCGGGCGGGCTGCTTTTATTGCCGAAATTCAAAGGCGTTTGAACGCAGCGTCAGATGGGCAATCGGCACCGCAGGCCGCTCTTTGACCAGTTCAAACCGGAAATCCCGCACCAGCATGGACAAGATCAGCGGCCCCTCCAGCATGGCAAAGCCCGAGCCCGGGCAAACCCTTGGCCCGGCGGAAAATGGAATATAGGCATCGCGCATGCATTTCCTGCCCTCTTGGGTTTTGCCCCGTTCCGGGTCAAATTCATCCGGGCGATCCCAGATTTTGGTATGCCGGTGCAAATGCCACGAACTGATGATCACCTGATTGCCGGGCTTGATTTCCCGATCCCGGAATTTCACCGGGCAGGTCGCCTCGCGCACCATGGCCGGCACCGGCGGGTAAAGCCGCATGGTTTCGCGAAACACATCCCGGGAAATGCGCAACTTGCCGGCCACCGAAAAATAAGGCGTTTCGGGGTCAATCGCTGCTTGCGCCTCTGCGGCCACCTTGTCCTGCCATTCGGGATACAAGGCCAGCATATAGAGCGACCAAGCCAAAGCCGATGCACTGGTTTCATGCCCCGCCAGAAAGAAAATCGCCACCTGATCCACCATTTCCTCGGTGTCAAAGCATTCCCCGGTCTGCGGATCCGGCGTGGTCATGATCTTGGTGGCCAGATCATCCGGGGCCGTGCCGGCCTTGATCTCTTCGCTGCGTTTGGCGGCAATCTGACGGATCAGCCCCCGGATCACCTCGGCCGTTTCCGTGCTGCGTTTGGTTCTCAGCGTGGGCAGCCATTTCATCTTGGGCAGAAAGGTCGCCCGGTTCACCAAAGGCATTGCCCGTTGATAAGCCTTGAATTCCTCAAACACCCCCGCAGCCGTCTTATCGGTGATCGGCAGCGAAAACAGCGTGCGAAAAATCACATCCGCAGCGATATGCGAGGTCATGCTTTCCACCTCAACCGGCCCGTCCTGTCGCTGTTCCTCCAACCGCTTGACCCCCGCAACCGCCGAATCCCACATTTGCGGAAACACCTCGCGCAACCGCCCACCCTCAAAGGCCGGATCCACAATGCGCCGCTGATGCAGCCAGTCTTCGCCGCTGGACAAAAACAGCGAATTGCCCAGCAGTGAAGACAACCCATCGCGAACCCGGGTGGATTTGGGAAAGGTCGTCAGGCTTTCATCCAGCACCCTTTTCACCAGATCCGGCTGATTGACCATAAAAGTATGAAAAAACGGCACCTTGAATTCGGCCATCCACGCACCATAGAGATGCTCAGGCTGGGCCGAGAGAATATCCTGCCGAAACATCTTCATATGCTGCCACAAAGAGGCATCGCGGGGCCGGGATTTGGGTTTGGGAGGCAGAACGGTCATGGTGTTATCGAAACGTAGGGCGAAACTGGCACGTCAATGCGCCAGCCGGACGGCTCCTTGCCCAGATAGCGGCTTTGCAGGGTCTGCGCCCCGGCAGTGATCTGAAAATAGTCGTAATCGCGCGGCGCGTCAAAGGCGCACATATACTGAAAATGCAGCCGGAAAAACCGCCAGCGCAGCTCTTTGAACCGCGCTTCGCTCAGGCTCTGGGTGAAGGCTGCGGAAATCACCAAAGGCAGGCGTTTATCGGGCGGAGCCACCCCCGACACCGCCACCGGATCGCACAGCGCAAAGGCGCAGCCATCGCCGGGGGCGGTGACATCCAGCCAGTAGAGCTCGTCCCTTGCCGACAAATAGCGCAGATCGGCGCGCAGTTTATAGGCTTTGGGCAGAAACGAGACCATCGGCACCACCTGCCCCAGAGTGAGGAAAGACAGCTCGGGCCCGTCCTCATCCACCCTGCCCGAGCGGATCAGATCGGCCAGCACCGATACCCCGATATGCGCGCCCGAGGAATGGCCGACCACCAGCACTTCGTCCAGATCGCTGTCCAGCGCAGCGGCGATTTCGTCGGAGAACTCGGCCATGCGAGCCAGCAATTCGGGTGGGTCTTCGCCCTTGGAACGGGCCGAATAGGCGTAATCATGCATCAGGTAATAGGCGAATAATTTGCGGTCAATCTGGCGAAACCCGCGCAAAGCCAGCACGATCACCACCATCGCCGCCGGCCAACCCAAAAGCGGCCCCAGCCAGCCCCAGCCGGTGAGCGACACCGCGCCATAAGCCAGCCACGCCCCGACCAGCCATGCCAGCAGCAGCGCAATCAACAGCTGAAACAGCAGCATGAAAATCGGGTAAAGCGCGGCGATCACCGGCCCCTTGCGCAACTGCATCAGCCGGCGCAGCGCCCCAGATGCGATATAGGTCCAGGCGGTGCGGATCAGCGCCAGATAGGTTTGCGGGATGTTCAGATCCATGGATTTCTTGACGATATCCGACCAGACCAGCACCTCGAAATCCGCCTCGGCCTGTTGCCCGTCAATGCAGGTGTCGACATGCCAGCCATAGCGGTTTTTGCCCGTCTTGCCCGTTTTCTGGGGTGAAAGCTCCAACTCGTAGCCGCTGATCTCCGCCTGCTGCGCGCCCTCTTTACGGTAAAGCTCGCGATAGCGGCGCGGATGCACCGGATCATAGCCGGGAATATAAAACACCCGCCGTTTTACAACTGTATCATCCGATATTGGCATAATCAAAACTGCTCTTTTGACTGGTTATATCTGGTTGTTTCGGCCCCTTTTAATCCGAAAAACCGGCAAAAATATGACCCCGGCTTACAATCCGCGCCTAGCCAATCGTCCCCAGCACCGGAAATGTGTTCAGCAACCAGTTTGACATCATGGTAAACTGACCCGTCATCATCATGAACCCGATGGTCCACAGCAACAGCCCCATGACGCGTTCCACCTGTTCGGTATGGCGTTTCATCCAGTTCATCAGCCCCGACAGGCTGGGAAAGAATGCCGCCACCAGCAAGAACGGAATCCCCAACCCAAAGGCATAAACCCCCAGCAAAACCGTGCCGCGCATAACGCTGCCTTCCAGCGCAGCCATCGACAGGATGGTGCCCAGAATAGGCCCAAGGCAGGGCGTCCAGCCAAAGGCAAAGGCCAGCCCCAGAATATAGGCCCCAAAGGCCGAGCCGCCTTTGTCTCCAACGTCAATCCTTGCCTCGCGTTCCAGAAAGCCAAAACGGTAAATACCCAGAAAATGCACGCCAAACGCCATCACGACCGCTCCGGCCCCGATGATGAACCAGCCCTGATTTTGCAAAAAGAACTGGCCGAATGCGGAAGTGGTATAGCCGAGCAGCAAAAACACCGTCGACAGGCCCAGAACGAATGTTGCCGCAGCCTTGAGCGGGCGTTTGCGCGGGGCGTCCTGGCCGCTCATCTCGGCCATGGTGATGCCGCCCATATAGGCCAGATAAGGCCCGACCACGGGAAACACGCAGGGCGACAGGAAGGACAGCAGCCCGGCGCTGAGAGCAACAAACATCGCCGGCAGCAGGCTTGCGTCGAAGATTTCAATGCCAAACATATCACGGCCCCTTTTATGGTTTCTTTTGCTTATGCCATTTGCGCCCATAGGGGAACAGCGCAGAATGTCACATTTGCGTGGACAGGCTGTGAAACCGCAATTATCCAAGGGCCATGGAATGTAATGAAGAAATCGACGCGCTTGGGCTGTTATGCCCGTTGCCGGTGCTGAAGCTGCGCAAACGGTTGCAAAACCACCCCTCCGGGGCGGTGGTCTGTCTGTTGGCGGATGATCCGGCGGCAGTGATTGATGTGCCACATTTTTGCAATGAGGCCGGACATGAGCTGTTGCAAAGTCGCGAAATAGATCAGGGGCGGATATATCAGGTGCGTAAAGGGTAGCGCGTCAGGTATCCGTTTTCAAAGTGCCCCTGCCCCCGTTCTGTGTCACAGTGGCCCATCGTGGCCTTTTCACAGATAACCGCCCGATCCACCTTCACAGATGGATCGGGCGCTGATTTTAACGCTTGAGCGACCACCAGCCTTTTTTCTTAGGACCATCCGAAGCCGTATCCGGCTTGGGCTCCGGGGCCGGGCGCGGGGCTTTTTCGGCCTCCGGCTCCGGTTTCGGCTCTGAGGGCTCGGACGCCTTGGCGGGTTGCTCGGCTGGCGTATCAGCCTTTTTCGCCGGTTTGCGCCGGGTGCGCTTTTTGGCAGCGGGTTTGGCCTCGACACTGTCGGCCTTATCCTCGACCGGCTCAGAAGCGACCTCGGCGGGTTTTTCCGCACTGTCGTCCTCAGCCTTCTCAGCCGGCTTTTTGGCGCTCTTACCCGCAGCCTTTTTGGCCGTTTTCCGGGGCTTTTTAGCCTTTTCATCCGCATCCGCCTTTGGCTCGGCTTCTGTGGACTCCTCAGGCTTGACCTCGTCAGAAGGCTTGGCCTCGTCAGCCTTTTTGGTCGCGGTTTTGCGCCGCCGGGTCGGTTTTTTCTTTGCAGGCGCTTCGGTCTCCGGGAGGACCTCAGCATCCGAAGCAGCTTCAGCCTCCGGGGCCGCCTTGGCGTCCGCTTCAACCTCAGTTGCGGCCTCCGCTTCGGCCTTGGCCTTGCTGCTCTTGCGCGGGGCACGTTTGCGTTTGGGCTTGGGAGCTTCGGCGGGGACTTCTGCTTCGGGCGCTGCCGTTTCAACCTCAGGCGCTTCGGTTGCCTGAGCCTCCCCCTCGGGTTGATCCTGTGTCGCAACCTCCGTTTCGGTCGTCACGGCATTGCTCTGCTCGGCAGCCTCCCCGCTCCAGCTCCGGCGACGGCGGCGACGGCGGCGCTTTTTCGGCGGCTGCTGTTCCCCTTCGGTGGTTGGGGTCTCGGTGGCTGGGGTCTCGGCGATTGGAGACTCGGCATTTTCGGCGGCTTCTGCAGCCTGATCCACCCCTTCCATGATCGAAGAATCCGAGGAAATAAAGCTAGGGGCCGGTTTGACCCGGCGGCTGGCGGTTTTGAATTTCTCAATCGAGAAATCCGGGTTGACCAGCGATGGGTCAGATTCGATGCGCACCGCCATACCGTAACGGGCTTCAATACCCGCGATATGCTCGCGCTTATAGTTGAACAGGTAGTTGACGATGTCCACCGGTGCCTTCAGCAGCACCTCGCGCGAACGCTTGCGGGTGCCTTCCTCTTCCAGCTGGCGCAGAATCGACAGCGACAGGTTTTCATCCGAACGGATCGACCCGGTGCCGTGGCAATGGGCGCAGGGCTGGGTGATCGCCTCGATCATGCCCGGGCGCAGGCGCTGGCGTGACATTTCCAGCAGGCCAAAGCCGGAAATGCGGCCCACCTGAATGCGGGCGCGGTCATTTTTCAGCTGGTCTTTCAGACGCTTTTCAACCGCGTTGTTATTGCGGCGTTCGTCCATGTCGATATAGTCAATCACGATCAGACCGGCCAGATCGCGCAGGCGCAGCTGGCGGGCGACCTCATCCGAGGCTTCGAGATTGGTTTTCAGCGCCGTTTCCTCGATGCTGTTTTCCTTGGTCGCGCGGCCCGAGTTCACATCAATCGCCACCAGCGCTTCGGTCACGCCGATCACGATATAGCCGCCGGATTTCAGCTGCACCGTGGGGTTGAACATCCCCGACAGATAGTTTTCCACCTGATAGCGCGAAAACAGCGGCATGGTGTCGTGGTAGTTTTTCACGTTTTTGGCGTGGGACGGCATGATCATTTTCATGAAGTCCTTGGCCACGCGATAGCCGGCCTCGCCTTCCACCAGCACTTCGTCGATCTGGCGGTCATACAGATCGCGGATCGAGCGCTTGATCAGATTGCCTTCTTCATAGATCTGGGCCGGAGCCGTGGATTCCAGAGTAAGCGTGCGGATTTGTTCCCACAGGCGTTGCAGATATTCGTAATCGCGTTTGATCTCGCTTTTGGTGCGCTTGGCTCCGGCGGTGCGCACGATCAGACCGGCCCCCTGAGGGATGTCAATTTCAGTGGCAATCGCCTTGAGCTTCTTGCGATCAGCCGCATTGGTGATCTTGCGCGAAATGCCGCCGCCACGGGCGGTGTTGGGCATCAGCACACAATAGCGCCCAGCCAGCGACAGATAAGTTGTCAGGGCCGCGCCCTTATTGCCGCGCTCTTCTTTGACCACCTGCACCAGCAGAATCTGGCGCACTTTGATGACTTCTTGGATCTTGTAGCGGCGCGGACGGGGTTTGCGTGGCGGGCGGATGTCTTCTGGCGCGTCATCATCGGCAACCGATTCGATGCGGTCATCCTTATCGGCGGCATCCAGAGGGGAGTCATCCTCATCGCCATCCTCTGCGTCCGCATCGGCCTGATCCGCGTCCTTCTGGCTGACCTCGGATTGCGCTTCGGCACCGGCCGGAGCATCGGATTCGGGCTGCGCTGCGGCGTCTGACTCCTGTTGAGTTTCAGTGATTTGGTTTTCAGAGCCCTGCCCCTCCTCCGCAACCGGAGGCGTTTCAACTGGCGCGTCCCCGACCGGCTCATCCAGATCGACCACATCCATGCCCGACACAGCGGGCTGATCCTCGGCCTCTTTGACCTGCACGGCGTCGGTGGATTTTACCTCTTCGGCTTTGGTTTTGGACCGTCTGCGGCGGCGCTTGGGCTTGGGGGCGTCATCCTCTTTGGCCATGGCCTCGGCATAGGCGCGTTCTTCTTCCATCAGCGCCTTACGGTCAGCAACCGGGATCTGGTAATAATCCGGGTGGATTTCTGAAAACGCCAGGAAACCATGCCGATTGCCGCCATAATCAATAAACGCCGCCTGCAACGAGGGCTCAACCCGGGTAACTTTTGCCAGATAGATATTGCCAGCTAGCTGGCGTTTGTTTTCGGATTCAAAGTCGAATTCCTCGACCCGTGTTCCATCAACGACCACAACGCGGGTTTCTTCCGCATGGGTCGCGTCGATAAGCATCTTTTTAACCATATTCTCTCTTTGCATCGCCGAGATCGTCGGGCCGATAACAGGCTACGGGATTGTCGGGGATGTCTATTTGGGGCGAAACTGGATGCATGGCCGCAAGGCAGGCCGGCCCGTGGGGCCCCTGCCGGTTGCGTATCTGTCTGCTTGCATCCCATGTCGCGTTTCATCTTCCGGGCGCGGCTGCGCCCTCATACAAAGCCCAGCCGGTCATTACGGATGGGCAAATTCACTATCGGTCTGTTCATTGGGGCGAAGGCTACTGCTGGGCCACGAAAGAACAGCGAAATTTTTGACGGTCGTTCTGTCGCTGTTGTCAGACAACCTTAGGATCATACATATGCGGGTTGTCGGACCAATTACAACGAAAAAATGGGCCTTGGTGCCATTCTTGGAGAAATAGGTCAGTCTTTCTACCAGATCGGGGGGCGCTTGCCCGCCCCCCCGCCGGTTACAGGTAATCCGAACGTGTCAGGCCGTATTTCGCCATTTTTTCGTTCAGAGTGCGCCGGGGCAGGCAGAGTTCCTCCATCACATTGACGATACTGCCCTTGTGGCGGCGCATGGTATTGTCGATCAACATGCGCTCGAACGCTTCGACATATTCCTTGAGCGGCTTGCCATCGGTGGTCATCACCGGCTGCATGTCGTCATCATCGGCCATCAACAGGCTGGCAATGGTGCCCGAGCCACGCCGGTTTTGCAAAACCGCGCGTTCAGCCACATTGATCAGCTGGCGGATATTGCCCGGCCAAGGGGCCTGCAACAGCTGGGCGGCCTCCTGGGCGGAAACCTCGGGTGCGTCGCAGCCATATTCTTCGGCGAATTGTTCCGAAAGGCGGGCAAACAGGGTCAGGATGTCTTCGCCGCGTTGGCGCAGCGGTGGCAGGGTGATCTTCATCGCCGCCAGACGGTAATAGAGATCAGGGCGCAGCACATCCTCGCAGGTCTTGTCTTCGCTTTGCAGATTGCTGATGGCGATGATCCGGGTTTCGGCAGGGCTGCCCTGTTCGTTGATATATGTCAGCAGACGGGCCTGCAAACTGTCGCTGAGCGCGTCGATATCCTCAAGCACCAGCGTGCCGCCGCGGGCTTGTTCCACCAGCGGCTGGGTGCCGCCATCCAGCATCGGGCCAAACAGGCGGCGGGCCAGATCCTCTTCTTCATACGCGGCACAGGACACCAGCACAAATTTCTTGCCCGCCCGCGTGCCAACCGCATGCAGCGCATGGGCGACCAGAGTTTTACCCGTGCCGGTTTCGCCATCAATCAGCACATGGCCATCGGCCTGCCCCAGATCCAGAATATCCTCGCGCAGACGCTCCATCACCGGCGATGAGCCAATCAGCTTTTTCATCACCGCGCTGCCATCGCCCAATTCGCGGCGCAAAGCCCGGTTGTCCAGGGTCAGGCGCCGCGACTGCGTGGCCTTTTTGGCCAGCTCGGTCATCTTGTCAGGGTTGAACGGCTTTTCCAGAAAGTCATAAGCCCCCACCCGCATCGCCTCGACCGCCATTGGCACATCGCCATGGCCCGTGATCATGATCACGGGCAAGGTGCTGTCGATGCTCATCAGCCGTTTGAGGAACTGCATCCCATCCATGCCGGGCATCTTGATATCGCTGACCACCACGCCGGGATAGTCCGGGCCCAGCGCCTTGAGCGCGTCTTCGGCGGATGCAAAAGTTTCGGTGTCAAAGCCGGACAGCGCCAGCCATTGACCGATGGATTGGCGCATGTCCCGTTCATCATCCACGATCGCGATTTTCATTGCCTGTGCCATAATATCTGCCTCACTCGGCTGCTGTGGTTTCGTCGCTCACAGAGTCCTGCTCCATGATCGGCAGCTGCATCTGGAACACCGCGCCACCTGCGCTGGCGTTGCGCGCCATCAGCCGCCCGCCCAGATCGTTGACGATACCGGACGAAATGGCAAGCCCCAAGCCCACCCCTTCGCCAGCCTGTTTGGTGGTGTAAAAGGGCTCGAACAGATTATCCAGATCCTCGATCCCAGCCCCGTTGTCACGCACGGTCAGCACCGCGGTTTCACCCACCGCCAGCAGGATGTCGATCTGCGGGTCAGGCACGGTTTTGGTGGCGTCCAACGCGTTGCGAAACAGGTTGATGATCACCTGCTCAATGCGCACCCGGTCCCCCAGCACCAGCACCGGTTCGCGGGGCATGGATTTGCTGATTTCGACATGGCGGTGTTTCAGCTGCGGTTCCATCATCGACAGGGCGGAATTGACCGCATCGCGCATATCTACAGGGGTATAAGCCTCGCCGCCCTTGCGGGCATAGCTTTTCAACTGGCGGGTAATCGCGCCCATGCGCTCGATCAGATCGTCAATGCGCTGGAACGAGGAAACCGCCTCGCTGGCGCGGTTGCGATCCAGCAACAGGCGTGCACCGGCCAGATAGGTTTTCATCGCCGCCAGAGGCTGGTTCAATTCGTGGCTGACCGCGGCCGACATCTCGCCCAGCGCCGCCAGTTTCGAGCTCTGCGCCAGGGTCTGTTCGGCCACTTCCAGGCTCTTTTCCGCCTTTTCGCGCTCGGCGATTTCCTGCTGCAAGCGCAGGTTCAACCGGCGAAGATCAGCCGATTCCCGCTGCAATATCACCGAACGCCCCACCGCTTTGCGCGACAAAAAGTAAAACCCCAGCGCCAGCAAAATGGCAAATCCCATGATCTCCAGCGCCAGCAGCCCGTTCACCCGTTGCCGCACCGAGGCATAAGCGGTGAATGACGTGATCTTCCAGCCCTGAAACGCAATGCGGTTTTCCTGACGGATCACATCTTCGTCCAGCACCCCCTGCGGGCTGGTCAGCATCACCCAATCCGCCGTGTTCTGAAACGCCTGACGCAACGCCGAGGACACCGAGCGCATTTTCAACGCATCGCCCTCTTTCAGCCCGCGCCATTGCGGTTCGGTCGACAGGATGATGGTGCCTTCGCTGTTGGTCACGACCACCGCATCCGAAGTGCCCTTCCAGCTGTTTTCGAATTTCTTCAGATCGACCTCGACCACGATCACCCCGATCGGTCCGCCGCTGAATTCCAGCTTGCGGGCATAGGTGAAGGAAAATGCGCCGTTTTCATCCTGAAAGGCGCTGAACACCGTTTCGTTTGAGCGGATCGCCTGCACATAATAAGGGTCGGATTTGTGGTTCGATCCCAGCTGGTTACGATCCGAAGCCGCCACCACCCGCCCGTCACGATCCAACAGCAACAGCGCCGCCACGCCCAGCTCTTCCATATACGAGATCAGCCGGGCCGAGGTCTGGGCGTGGTCATTGGAGTTCAGCGCTCCGATCAGCGCGGCGTCACGGGCCAGCAGCTGCGGCACAATCGAGGCGCGTTTGAGTTCGCTGAGCAAATTGCCCGAATAAAGCGTCATACGCACTTGGGCACGGTTGCGGGTGGATTCGGTAAAGCGTTCGCTGAGTAAGGCATGGGTGAACCACACCACCGCGATGGCCAGCAGGATGAACAGGGCGAAGATACCGCGCAACATCCAGGATTTGCGGTGAACCTTGACCCGAAGGCCATTTCTGCTGCGATCATTACTCATAACCGCACTTTAGGCCGGTTTGCCCCGGCCCTCAAGCATTGGTGGAAAGGGGCGGGGCGAAACCCAAAAGACACACCCCCTGAAAATCCGCGTTCAAACGGCCTGCAACGCGCCAACCACCCCGCGAAACAGCGCCGCGCCATCAACACCGCCATGCCCGGCATCGGCAGCGCGTTCCGGGTGGGGCATCATCCCCAGAACCCGGCGGTTTTCGCTGAGGATCCCGGCAATATCGGCGACCGAGCCATTGGGGTTGTCGCCATAGGTAAAGGCGATCCGGTCCTGATCCTGCAAGCGTTTCACCGTATCGGGATCGGCGGTGTAATTGCCATCGTGATGGGCAATCGGGATCATGATCTCGCGGCCCTGATGATAGGCGCTGGTATAGTCGCTATCGGTGGTCTGCACGATTAGCGGCACCGTTTTGCAGATATATTTCAGATTGGTATTGCGCAGCAGTGCCCCGGGCAGCAGGCCGGTTTCGGTCAATATCTGGAAACCATTGCAGACCCCATAAACATAACCGCCGCGATTGGCGTGTTCCACCACCGCCCGGCACACCGGAGATTTGGCGGCAATCGCCCCGCAGCGCAGATAATCGCCAAAGGAAAAGCCCCCCGGAATGCCGATCATATCCAGCCCGGCGGGCAGGCTGGTGTCTTTGTGCCAGATCATGGTGACATCGGCCCCGGCGGCCTGAAACGCCACGGCCAGATCCCGGTCGCAATTCGAGCCCGGAAAAACGACGACCCCGACCCGCATCTTAAAGAACCTCGATGGAATAGGATTCGATCACCGTATTGGCCAGCAGCTTTTCGCACATCTCGGTGGCTTCGGCTTTGGCCTTGGCGGGGTCGGTTTCGGCCAGATCCAGCTCGATCAGCTTGCCCTGACGCACGCCATTGACCCCGGCAAAGCCCAGACTGTCCAGCGCGTGATGCACCGCCTCGCCCTGCGGGTCCAGAACCCCGTTTTTCAACATCACGGTCACAGATAATTTCATCGACCCAATCCCCCTAATTCACAAGCGTTGGTTTGCCCGGTTTGGGCGTGTTGGTGGGCAGCACCCCCAGACGTCTGGCCACCTCGGTATAGGCATCGGCCAGATCGCCCAGATCACGGCGGAACACGTCTTTGTCCAGCTTTTGCCCGGTCTTGATATCCCATAGCCGGCAGCTGTCGGGGCTGATCTCATCGGCCAGAATCAGCTGCGGAAAATCGCCCTCAAACACGCGCCCAACCTCGATCTTGAAATCCACCAGCCGGATGCCCACCGCCAGCATCACCCCCGACAGAAAATCATTAACCCGCAGGGCCATGGACACGATTTCATCCAGCTCGTGCTGGTTGGCCCAGCCAAAGGCGGTGATGTATTCCTCGGGCACCAGCGGATCACCCAAACTGTCATCTTTGTAGGAAAACTCAACGATCGAGCGCGGCAGCCTGCTGCCCTCCTGCAGCCCCATCCGCTTGCAGATCGAGCCCGCAGCGATGTTGCGCACGATCACCTCAAGCGGCACAATCTCGACCCGGCGGATCAGCTGCTCGCGCATGTTCAGGCGCTTGATGAAATGGGTCGGGATGCCGATCTGCATCAACCCCTGCATGAAAAATTCGCTCAGCCGGTTGTTCAGCGCGCCTTTGCCGTCGATCACATCTTTCTTTTCGGCGTTATAGGCGGTGGCGTCATCCTTGAAGTATTGCACCAAGGTGCCCGGCTCTGGCCCTTCATACAAAATCTTGGCCTTGCCTTCGTAAATCAGTTTGCCGCGCGCCATGGAACCTCCACATATCTGGTTCAGAAACGGACCCGGTTTGGCCCCCATTACCGGCCCTATAAGCCATGGGCCACCATCCCGCAAGAACGCATCCGGCAAACCCGCCACAAAACCATGGTTAACCAGCCATAAACCATCCTGTTTGCCCTTGTTATATCGGCCAATCACAGGCATATCATAGGGGGAATGGATTTCGACCAAGTGAGGATTACGATGAACAGTTTTGACGAACGCGAACAGGCCTTTGAAAGCAAATACGCCCATGATCAGGATATGCAGTTCAAAGCTGCAGCCCGCACCAACAAGTTGCTTGGTTTCTGGGCAGCCGAAAAGCTGGGCAAAACCGGTGATGCGGCCGAGGCTTATGCCAAAGAGGTGGTGATTTCGGATCTGGACGAGCCCGGCCACGAAGATGTGGTGCGCAAGGTGGCCGCCGATCTGGGAGATAAATCCAGCGCTGATGAAATCCGTTCCAAAATGAACGAGCTGCGCCGGGAAGCCAAAAAACAGGTGATGAAAGAGGCCTGAAAGCCTTGATGTCATGAAAAGGGGCGCGTTGTTCAAGCTGCCGCGCCCTTTCTTTACAGCCGTGCGGTTCTGGAGCAATTTTACAAAACCGCGCGGCTGCTATATTATTCAACAACATTATGACGATTATTAATTTGCGCTGACCCCGGAGCCGTGGCAAAGCGCATTTGTGCTGTGGTTTTGCACCGTAAAACCCGGCCGATTGTGACATGAAAGGCCAATCATATGACAAATGCCCTTGCGAAAATGCTGGAGCAGCGGGACTGGATTCTGACCGATGGAGCCACTGGCACCACCCTGTTCAATATGGGGCTCAGTTCGGGCGATGCGCCGGAATTGTGGAATGATGAACACCCCGAAAAGATCACCGCGCTTTATCAGGGCGCGGTGCAGGCGGGCAGTGATCTGTTTCTGACCAACAGCTTTGGCGGCAATGCGGCGCGGCTGAAACTGCACGGAGCGGAAAAACGCGCCCGCGAATTGTCGCGCATTTCCGCCGAGATCGGCCGCGAGGTTGCCGATACTGCCGGGCGTCCGGTGGTGGTGGCGGGCTCAGTCGGGCCAACCGGCGAGATCATGGCCCCGCTGGGCGCACTGACCCATGCCGAAGCGGTCGAGATTTTCCACGAACAGGCCGAAGGTCTGAAAGAGGGCGGCGCGGACGTGCTGTGGGTTGAAACCATATCGGCCCCCGAAGAATTCATCGCCGCCGCCGAAGCCTTTGATCTGGTCGATATGCCCTGGTGCGGCACGATGAGCTTTGACACCGCCGGGCGCACCATGATGGGGGTGACTTCGGCCGATATGGTCAAGCTGGTCGAAAAGCTGAAAAACCCACCGCTGGCCTATGGGGCGAATTGCGGGGTTGGGGCTTCGGATATTTTGCGCACGGTGCTGGGCTTTGCCGCGCAGGGGTCGGAACGACCGATCATCGCCAAGGGCAATGCCGGTATTCCGAAATTCGTCGATGGCCATATCCATTATGACGGCACCCCCGAATTGATGAGCAAATACGCCACCCTGGCCTGGGATTGCGGCGCCCGCATCATCGGCGGCTGTTGCGGCACCACGCCCGAGCATCTGGTGGCGATGCGTGCCGCCCTTGAAAACCACAGCAAAGGCGAACGGCCCACGCTTGAGATGATTTCCGAAACGCTGGGCGGGTTTTCCTCGGACAGCGACGGCACAGATGGTGCCGCTCCGGCCGCGGCTGGGCGCAAAAGACGGCGGCGCTCCAGAAGTTAGGCCGATTTGGTCGGTTTGGCCGGGGGCTGTGTCGCAATTTGCCAAGTGACCGGCCCGCCAAATTGGCAGATTGGTATCAAGACCCAGCGCCCCTGCGCATAGTGAAGGAAGCACAAAATGTCCGATGAAGAAGAGATCATCCTGTCTGAACTCTCTGATGATGATTTGCTGCTGCAAATGCATGACGATCTTTATGACGGCATGAAAGAGGAGATCGAAGAGGCGGTTGAGATTTTTCTGGAACGCGGTTGGGAACCCTACAAGATCCTGACCGAAGGTCTGGTGGCCGGGATGACCATTGTCGGCTATGATTTCCGCGATGGCATCCTGTTCGTGCCCGAAGTGCTGCTGGCGGCGGGCGCGATGAAGGGGGGCATGACGTTGCTGAAGCCTCTTCTGGTCGAATCCGGCGCGCCGCGCATGGGCAAGATGGTGATCGGCACCGTTAAGGGCGACATCCACGACATCGGCAAGAATCTGGTCGGTATGATGATGGAGGGCGCGGGCTTTGAGGTGGTCGATCTGGGCATCAACAACCCGGTTGAGGATTACCTCGAGGCGATCGAGCGCGAAAACGCCGACATTCTGGGCATGTCTGCCCTGCTGACCACCACCATGCCTTACATGAAGGTGGTGATTGACAGCATGGTGGAAAAGGGCATCCGGGATGATTACATCGTGCTGGTCGGTGGTGCGCCGCTGAACGAGGAATTTGGCAAGGCGATCGGCGCGGATTCCTATTGCCGGGATGCGGCTGTGGCGGTGGAAACGGCCAAGGATTTCATGTTGCGCAAGCACAATCAGGCCGCAGTGGGCTGATCCGGCGATGCTGCCGGATGATCAGACATTATCCGAACAGGGGTTTGACCCGGATGCTGGTCAGGGGCGGATCCTGCTGCTGGCCTGTGGCGCTCTGGCGCGGGAGATCCTGCATCTGATCAAAGTCAATGGCTGGTCGCATATGCAACTCACCTGCCTGCCCGCCAATCTGCATCTTTACCCCGACCGAATCCCCGAGGCGGTGGAACAGGCGGTGCTGAAATATCGCGACCAGTTCGACAGCATCTTTGTGGTCTATGCCGATTGCGGCACGGGCGGGCAATTGTTGCAAAAGTGCAAGGAATTGGGCGTAGACATGGTCGAAGGTCCGCATTGTTATTCGTTTTTTGAAACCAACGAAGCCTTTGCCAAGCTGTCGCAAGACGAATGCACCGCCTTTTATCTGACCGATTTTCTGGTGCGCCAGTTTGATGCTTTTGTCTGGAAACCGATGGGGCTGGACAAACACCCCGACCTGCTGCACCTTTATTTCGGCAATTACGAAAAGCTGATCTATCAGGCCCAGACCAACCAGCCCGAACTGGATGCCAAAGCAGCCGCGATTGCCCAGCGTATGGGCTTGCGCTATGAGCGTCGCTTTACCGGCTATGGCGATCTGGAGACCACTTTGCAGCAGGTTTCACAGACCCGGTAGCCGCAGAATGTGGCAATATATCAGGCCGTCACACCTCATTCCTTACACCCATGAGGCGATCCCCCGACGGCTTGCCACCAGCGCGGGCCGATATTTTGCCCAATACAGATTGGCAACTGACGATTCCGCCGCTAGGCTGCTCCTCATCATATGTGATGTTCAATAATAATTTCTGGGAGGATACCAATGAAACATCTCTTGCAACGCGCCACCATTGCCGCGCTGGCCTTCAGCTTTGCCGGTCAGGCCTATGCGACCGAGTGGAATGTCTCGGTCTGGGGCAAGCGCCGTGCCTTTACCGAGCATATTGAGAAACTGGCTGAGTTGGTCAGCGCCAAAACCAATGGCGAGTTCACCATGAACATTTCCTATGGCGGCCTGTCCAAGAACAAGGAAAATCTGGATGGCATTTCCATCGGTGCGTTTGAAATGGCGCAGTTCTGTGCCGGCTATCACCGCGACAAAAACCCGACCATCACCGTGCTGGAACTGCCCTTCCTTGGCGTGGCCAATCTGAACGAAGAGGTCGCCGTGGCCCGGGCCGTCTATGCCCACCCCGCCGTGCAAAAGGATCTGGCGCGCTGGAATGCCAAGCTGCTGATGACCTCGCCCATGCCGCAATATAACATCGTCGGCACCGGCGAGCCCCGCGCCACGCTGGAGAGCATGAAAGGGATGCGGGTGCGGGCCACCGGTGGTCTGGGTCAAGCATTCAAGGCAATCGGCGCTGTGCCCACCTCTGTCACCGCGACCGAAGCCTATAACGCGCTGGAAAGCGGCGTTGTTGATACCGTTTCCTTTGCCCAGCACGCGCATCTGGCGTTCCGCACCATCGACATGGCCGATTGGTGGACGGAGAACCTGAACCCCGGCACCGTGAACTGCCCGGTTGTTGTCAATATCGACGCTTACGAAGCACTGTCGGAGTCGGAACGCGCAGCACTTGATGGCTCGATCGACGAAGCCATTGACCACTACCTGACCAATTACCAGAAGCTGCTGGAAAAATGGGACAGCATTCTGGCCGAAAAAGGCGTGAAGCGGGTCACGATTTCCGAAGAAGATCTGGCTGCTTTCCGTGCCGTCGCGGCTGATCCGATCCGTGAAGCCTGGATCAAGGATATGACCGCACAGGGCATTCCGGCACAGGAACTGTATGATCTGGTGATCGACACCCTGAAAAAGCAGCGCATGTAACCATGCCGCGCCCCGGCTTGGCCCGGGGCGTTTTGCAACATCCGCACTGGCCTTGTCCATAACCGGCAGGGTCGGTGTGCAGTGAATGAATATCACAGAGATATCGGAGGCAGCATGGCTGGCGGGGCAAGTGTGCTTGAGGATGGCTCGGTTCTGAGCCGGATGGATCAGAGATTATATAAATTAGAAGGCTATATGGCGCTGCTCAGCGGATTGGCGATTTTTTCGCTGATGGTTCTGGCGGTGGTATCGGTGGGCGGGCGCAATGCGATGAACAGCCCCCTGCCCGGCTATGTCGACTGGATCGAACAGGTGATGCCGCTGATTGCGTTCATGGGGGTGGCCTATACCCAGCGCGATGGGGGCCATATCCGTATGGATGTGCTGGTGTCCAAGCTGAATGGCAAGCCGTTATGGCTGGCCGAGCTGATCACATCGGTGGTGATGCTGGTGCTGATCGTTCTGATCATCTGGGGCTCTTACGCGCATTTTCAGCGCTCTTTTGACTGGGCCGCACCCTATTTCAGCCGCGACAGCTCGATTGACATTGCCATTCCGCTCTGGCCGGCCAAGCTGCTGGCCCCGATGGCGTTTTCGGTGCTGGCGCTGCGGCTATTGCTGCAAATCTGGGGCTATGGCCGGGCCTTTTGGTTGGGGCTGGTTGAACCGGTTGCCGTGCCGATGGTGCAAAGTGCTGCGGCCCAAGCCGCCGAAGAGGCCGAGCATGTCAGCGGTCTGGAAGACGAACAGGAGGATCTGTGATGGAACCCATTGATATTGGCATCGTTGTTTCCTGCGGCCTGTTGGTTCTGGTGGTGCTGGGGATGCGGGTGGCCTTTGCCGCGGCGGTGGCCGGGCTGGTGGGGCTGATCTGGATTTTCTGGGCAAAATTCGGCTACAACCCGGACAAATTCGGCAAAGCCCTGACGGTTTCGGTGAAAATCGCCGGTCAGGTGCCGCATTCGAAAATCTCCAATCAGGCGCTGTCGCTGATCCCGACCTTTATTCTGATCGGCTATCTGGCCTATTATGCCGGCCTGACCAAGGCGCTGTTTGCCGCGGCCAAACGCTGGGTGGGTTGGCTGCCCGGCGGTATGGCGGTGGCCACGGTGTTTGCCACGGCGGGATTTGCGGCGGTCTCGGGCGCTTCGGTGGCGACGTCGGCGGTGTTTGCCCGCATCGCCATCCCCGAAATGCTGCGGGCCGGCTATGACAAACGCTTTGCCGCCGGAGTGGTGGCGGCCGGGGGCACTCTGGCCAGCCTGATCCCACCTTCGGCGATTTTGGTGATCTATGCGATCATCGTGGAACAGGATGTGGGCAAGCTGCTGCTGGCGGGCTTTATCCCCGGCGCGGTGTCGGCGCTGATTTATGGCGGGTTGATCGTGGCGCTGGCGCTGATCATTCCCAATTTCGGCCCCCCAGTGCGCGGCTTTAGCTGGGGAGAGCGCTTTAAATCCCTGCCACCAGCGGCCCCGATTGCCTTTGTGGTGCTGATCATCATCTTTTTCATCTACAACCCCTTTGGCGGAAACGCTTGGGGCACCCCCACCGAAGGCGGCGCGTTGGGCGCGTTTGTGGTGTTCTGCATGGCGGTGTTCAAGGGGATGCGCTGGGAGCAGTTGAAAGATGCGCTGCTGGAAAGCGCCAAGCTGGCGGTGATGATTTTCACCATCATCTGGGGCGTGCTGATCTATGTGCGGTTTCTGGGCTTTGCCCAGTTGCCCGATGCCTTTGCCCAGTGGATTGCCGGGCTGGATCAATCGCCAATGCTGACGCTGGTGCTGATCCTGCTGGCCTATGCGGTGCTGGGGATGTTCATGGACGCAATCGGCATGTTGCTGCTGACCCTGCCGGTGGTTTATCCGGCGGTGATGGCACTGAATGGTGGTGAGGATGTGTTAGCCGCCGATAGTGCCTTTGGCATGTCGGGGCCGATGTGTGCGATCTGGTTCGGCATTCTAGTGGTGAAAATGGCCGAATTCTGCCTGATCACCCCGCCAATCGGACTGAATTGCTTTGTGGTGGCCGGGGTTCGCAAAGACCTGACGGTGCAGGATGTGTTTATCGGGGTGACTCCGTTCTTTATCGCCGATGCGATCACCATTGCGACTCTGGTGGCGTTCCCTTCGATCGTGTTGTGGTTGCCCAGCCTGGCGGGTTAGAATATCGACGCTTCCCCGGGTTGGCAGCAACCCGGGGGAGGCCATATGGGTTGAAAGAGCCCCTACCCTACAATCCGCCTAAAGCTCTATCTGCCCGTTCTCCTCATCCACCACCGGCTTGGGCTGTTTGCGCCGGATGATGATATCGCCATTGGGCAGCATTTCGGGCATGTGATACTGGCTGAAATCGCCGATCTGCTCTTGCAGCTTTTCCAGCATGGGCAGCATCTCGGCTGTCATCTTCTGCAACTGCTGAAGCGCCGGATCCAGTTCCTGCGCCAGACCGCGCATGAACATCTTGGCCCCCTCCTCCAGCAGGTTCGGAGCTTGTTGATTTTCATCCACGGGCTTTCCCTCGGCGAGAACCGGAGACCCCGCCAGACAGGCGACAACGGCAAGTGTAACAAAATGTTTCATACCAACGGATATAAGCCGCCTGCGGCAAATTACAAACTTAAATCTCCAGATCAATCGAAACCGGAAAATGATCCGAGGCCATCAGCAGCGCCTGACGCAACCCCTGATCGGCCTGACATTGCGCATCCTCAAAGGGATGCCAGATGCGCCACTCCGGCCCCAGCGCCTTCAGATCGGGCGAGACCATGATGTAATCCAGCAGGGTCGACATATAGCGCTGCTGCTTTGGCAGATAAAACCGGGCGCTGGTGGGTTTTGGCCCCTCATGAGGGCTCAACACACGTTCGGCATGGGGATCAAATAGACGTGGCGGCTCCTCGCCCAGCACGATGTCGACGCTGGAGCGCCCAAACAGCTGTTCATATTCATCCAGCCCCGGCCCATCGTTGAAATCGCCCATCACCATCACCGGCTGGCCTGCCTGCAGATGTTGCTGCACCCGCATCCGCAACCAGATGCATTGCGCCACTTGCTTCTTTCGGTTGGCAATCGCCTTGCGCATCAGCGCCGCCCGGCCCTGCGCCCCATGCGGTGCCTTGGATTTGACATGCACCCCGATCAGGCGCAGACCCTTACCCGAAGCGGTGCGCAGCGCCACCTCCAGCGGCGGTTTGGAAAAGCGGATCAGCCGGGCCGTGCGCCCGGGTGGCTGATAGCGAAAGACCCCGTCAAAACGCGGTGCATCTTCGCGGCCCCTCTTGCCGGTTTCATGGCCCTTGGGATCGTGGCGCGGCTGCAGCTTTTGCGGATCATAGAGCAACGCGATTTCCTGCTGGGTGTGGTTTTCAAATCCGATCAGCGCCTTGTCACTGCGCAACCCGAAATGGCGGGCAAAAGCCTCCAGCGCCCGCACCCCATTGCGCCGCCGGCTGCTATCCGGGGCTTCGATGATCATCACAGCATCGGCATCCAGTGTCTGCAAGACCCGCGCCACCGCCTGCAACTGCTGCGCCCGGGTGACATCGCGCCGCCGCGACCAGCGCTGATCCAGCAACAGGCTGCCATCGCGGGCAAACAGGTTGTCGAACCACTCGATATTATAGGTGGCCAGCCGCAAAACCCGCCCTCATCCCTGACTGCCATTGATCTGATCCCAAGCGGCATTGATCGCCGCCAGACGGCACTCGGCCAGCTTGAGCGCCTCATGCGGCACCCCGCGAGCGCGCATCTGATCCGGGTGGTTTTGCCGCACCAAATTGCGATAGGTTTTGCGAATCTCATCCATCGGCATATCCGGCGACACCCCCAGAACCTGATAGGGGCAAGGCGCGGCATCGGGCAGCAGACGGGCGCGCATGGCGGCAAATTCACCATCGCTGAGGCCGAAAATATGGCGCACCCGGTCCAGATAATCATCCTCTTTCGGGTGGTATTCGCCATCGGCCAAGGCAATGTGAAACAGCCCCTCCAGCAGATCGTAAAGGGCATCGTGCTGGTCAGAGAACATCGCCTTGATGCGCCGGGCATAGTCTTCGAACCCGGCCACGTCCTGACGGGCCAGATTGAATACCCTTGCCGCGTTGGCCTCTTCCTGCGGTGGGATGCTGAACACCTCGCGAAAGGCGCTGACCTCATCGCGGGTGACCAGCCCATCGGCCTTGGCCATTTTCGCCCCCAGCGCGATGACCGCGATGGTAAAGCCCACCCGCTGCTGCGGCGGGGTGCGCAGATGATCGAACACGGCAGACAGCGCCTCGCCTTTGGCAAGGGCTGAGAGAGCATCGCTTATGCGGGACCAGAGTGACATGGATCTTTCTTAACCAGTCTTTTGCGGCTTGTCAGGCCATCAATTTGATTGCGATCACATTAAGACCCGCACCCCCTGCGGGGTTTGGATTTCGGCTTGCAAAGACGCCACCGCGCCGGGGCGGATCAGCACCCGATCGTCCTGAAAATTGGGCTCCAGAGCCGCCGATAATTGCGCCGCTTGCGGGTGCTGCAGGGTCAGGCGTTGCAGATGGCAATCGGTTTGCGGCAGGCGTTCGAATGCCGGGCAACCCTGCCATTCCAGAATCGGCGGGTAAGAATTGCCAAGCGGCTGCACCCCGCTGGCCGAGCAGGTCATACTCCAGCGCAGATCACCGCGTTGCAGTGCGAGCACCTCGCCGGTTTCCACCGGACTGCTGTCCAGATCGCGGTGCAAATCATCGCTGCGCAGCACCCAACTCACCAGACGCGGCGGGCCCGAGAACACGTCCAGCCCAAACCAGCGGGGCCGCTTTGGCGCGGGGGCGACCGGGTTGATGGCGATGACCTCCAGATAGGCCGCGCCCAGACGCAACAGCCGGTTATGGGTGCCGAACAGCGGATGCTCGCCACCGCCGGACATTTGAACGCCTAAAGATTGCTCGACCCATGCCACCCCTTCATCCAGCCGCCGGGCGGCGACAACGATATGATCAAGTTCCAGCATCTGATCGCCTTCCCTTCACACCGCCCCGGCAGATGTCCCGGAGCGGCGCATCCTCATGCCGCCTTATAACGTTTGACGAAATACCTGATACACAGAGCATCACTTAACGCGTTGAAATCTTTGATTTCAGGCAGCGTTAAGTGATTCAGATTTTTCGCATAACGCCCTATTGCGCCTTTTGCTCCCGCAGAATGCGCAGAATATCCTCAGCCGCGGATGGGATATTCGTGCCGGGGCCGAAAATCGCCTTCACGCCGGATTTATACAGGAAATCATAATCCTGCTGCGGGATCACCCCACCGCAGATCACAACGATGTCATCGGCATCGCGAGCTTTCAGCGCCTCGATCAACTGTGGTGCAAGTGTCTTGTGACCCGCCGCCTGAGAGCTGATCCCGACCACATGCACATCGTTATCCACCGCGTCCTGCGCCGCCTCTTCCGGGGTCTGGAACAGCGGCCCCACATCCACGTCAAAGCCGATATCGGCAAAAGCAGTGGCGATCACTTTGGCGCCGCGGTCATGGCCGTCCTGCCCCATCTTGACCACCAAAAGACGCGGCCGGCGACCCTCTTCCTCGGCGAATTGTTCAATGGATTTCTGGATTTTAGCAAAGCCTTCATCGCCTTCATAGGCTGCGCCATAGACCCCGGCCAGTGTTTTCACCTCGGCCCGGTGGCGGCCAAATACCTTTTCCATCGCCATGCTGATTTCGCCAACCGAAGCCCGGGCGCGAGCCGCATCCACGGCAGCCTCAAGCAAATTGCCCCCCTCTTTGGCGCGGTGGGTGATTTCATCCAGAGCGGCCTGACAAGCGGCCTCGTCACGCTCGGCACGCAATTTCGCCAACCGCGCCACCTGAGATTCGCGCACCGCCACATTGTCCACGTCGAGAATGTCGATCGGGTCTTCCTGTTCCAGCCGGTATTTGTTGACGCCAACAATCACCTCTTCGCCGCGGTCGATCATCGCCTGACGCCGGGCTGCGGATTCCTCAATCCGCAGCTTGGGCATGCCGCTGATCACGGCCTTGGTCATGCCGCCCATTTCCTCGACTTCTTTCATCAATTCCCACGCCTTGTCGGCCAGCTCGGCCGTCAGGCTTTCGACGTAATATGACCCCGCCAGCGGATCGACCACATTGGTCACGCCGGTTTCTTCCTGAAGGATGATCTGGGTGTTGCGGGCAATGCGGGCCGAAAACTCGGTGGGCAACGCAATGGCCTCATCCAGCGCGTTGGTGTGCAGCGACTGGGTGCCGCCCAGAACCGCCGACATCGCTTCATAAGCGGTGCGGATCACGTTGTTATAAGGGTCTTGTTCCTGCAAGGACACGCCCGAAGTCTGGCAGTGGGTGCGCAGCATTTTCGAGCGTTCGGTTTTGGCGCCAAACTCGGTCATCACCCGGTGCCACAGCATCCGCGCGGCGCGCAGTTTGGCGGCTTCCATAAAGAAATTCATGCCGATGGCGAAGAAAAAGCTGAGCCGCCCGGCGAATTTGTCCACATCCATGCCCGCATTCAGGGCCGCACGCACATATTCGCGCCCATCGGCCAGGGTATAAGCCAGTTCCTGCACCAGATTGGCCCCGGCCTCTTGCATGTGATAGCCCGAGATCGAGATCGAGTTGAATTTCGGCATCTCATGCGCGGTGTATTCGATGATGTCCGAGATGATCCGCATCGACGGTTCCGGCGGATAAATATAGGTGTTGCGCACCATGAATTCCTTGAGCACATCATTCTGAATGGTGCCTGCCAGCAGCGATTTGTCATGGCCCTGCTCTTCGCCGGCGACGATGAAATTGGCCAGAATCGGGATCACCGCGCCGTTCATGGTCATCGACACCGAAACCTTGTCCAGCGGAATGCCGTCGAACAGGATTTTCATATCCTCAATGCTGTCAATCGCCACACCGGCCTTGCCCACGTCCCCGACCACGCGAGGGTGGTCGCTGTCATAGCCGCGGTGGGTGGCCAGATCGAAGGCAACCGAGACCCCCTGCTGACCCGCAGCAAGGTTCTTGCGGTAAAAGGCGTTGGATTCCTCAGCCGTCGAGAAACCGGCATATTGGCGGATGGTCCAGGGACGGCCCGCATACATGGTGGCCTTGACCCCACGGGTGAACGGACCAAAGCCCGGCATTTCCCCCATCTGGGGCAAATCGGCGGTGTCTTCGGCGGTGTAGACCGGCTTGACGTCGATGCCCTCCAGCGTGTGCCAGGTCAGATCGTCCAGCGGGCGGCCGCGCAGTTCTTTTTCGGCCAGCTTAGCCCACGCTTCTTTCTTCTGGGTCATTGCATTGTCCTCTTTGGTTGGGTGACCGGCGCAGATGTGCCCCTGCTGCCATGTCGTCTTTTTGTTCGATATATCGGGCAATACCATCCGCCCCCTGACGTAGCCAGGCGATGTCTTGTTGGTATTGGTGATGGAATGTGGCCAGATGAGCGGCCGAGAAAGGTTGCCAGCGACGGTTTTGCACCGGCAGCGCGGCGGCCTGTTCCGGCTGGCCGCGCTCAATCAGAACTTGGCGCAATCTGTCAGAACGGGCCGAAGCATTGTGCCAATCCGCGCCGCCGCGCATACGCATCGGGGCCGCAGCACCGCTGATCACCGCCAGCTGGTTCTGGGGCTGGCCGATCATCGCTTCAAACGGCCACACCCATAGCTGAGCATTGGGGAACGCCGCCGCCGCATCGCGGATCAGGTCGCGCCAGCGCCGGGATTGGGTGACCAGCCGATCCAGCATCGCCTGATCCGGCAGCGGCCAGCCGCGCTCGACCATATAAGACAGCGCCGAAATCCAGTATTTATCATAAGAACGGATCGACAGCGCCACCCGGCTGCAATGCCCCTGAAACGCGCCGCGAAACCGCCTCAGCCGTGGCCCCGCATCCGGGTAAAGCGCGGTTTCGAACAGATTGTTGGACATCGAACCGACCATGTTTTCTTCGCTGACAATCAGGGTTTGCACCCCGGCGCGATCCATCCGGTCCAGCTCCATGCGGATCAACCCGCAAGAGCGCTCGCCCCGCAGCACCCCGTCATGAGTCAGGTCACGCGGCCGTTTGACCAGCCCGGAAAACAGCCCCGAACGGGTGCGGCTCGGCCCCCAGAAGGCGGTGCCGATTTGTTTCAAATTGTCGCGGTTCTGTTCCAGATAAACCTGCAACGTCGTTGTGCCCGTGCGGTGGGCGCCCAGATGCAGGATGACATCGACCACAAGTCTTGCTCCGTTAAATGCTGCGGCCAGCGCAGCCTGAAAATGATCTCTCAGGCGTAACATTATGCCCTCACCATGATCAGAAACTTAACAGAGGTAAATTTTTGCCACGCATAGCGGCGCGGTCTGTCGGCAAAGCGGCGGATTTGAGCCCCAAAGTTCGGGCAAAAAGTCAACAATCCCCAGCAAGCCTTTGTTTTTAAACAGTTTAACAATATAAAATTTTCGGCGAACCCGTTTAAAAATGCCGATTTATTTTGCCCGTTTACACCGGCAAAATATGACCCTGCACAGGCCACAGCCCCAGCCGGCGCGGTCACCCAATCGTGACCGCACCCGCAAAAGAACCGTTTTATGTGCAGGGCAAAGATCATTCGAACTCCATGATCACATCGTCGACCGCCAGACTGTCACCGGCGGCGGCGTTGATTTTGGTCACCACGGTTTTCTTTTCGGCCCGCAGGATGTTCTCCATTTTCATGGCCTCAACCGTGCAGAGCGCCTGACCTTCCTGCACCTCGTCGCCTTCAGACACCGCCACCGAAACGATCAGCCCGGGCATGGGGCACAGCAGCAGTTTCGAGGTATCAGGGGGCAGTTTTTCCGGCATCAGCCGGGCCAGCTCGGCCTGACGTGGGCTGCGCACATGCACTTTCAGGTCCGCGCCGCGCACCCGCATACGGAAGCCACCGGGGATCTTGCCGACCTTCAGCACCAGCGGCGAGCCATCAACATCCAGCACGGCAAGGCTTTGCCCCGGCACCCAATCCGAAGCCACCCGCACGCTGCTGCCATCCTCAAAGCGCACATCGGCCCCCATCGGATCGGCATCAATCGCCACGTCATAGGATTGCCCCTGCAAGGTCACAACCCAATCGCTGCCCACCTTGCGTTCATGGTTGTCCATCCTCCCGGAAACCCGGGTGCGGCGGATTTCGGCCACGCGGTGCATCGCCGCCGCCGAAGCCGCGATCCGTTTGAGCATCGCTTCTGGCAGTTCAACCCCCTCAAACCCTTCGGGGAATTCCTCTTCGATAAAGGCGGTGGTCATGCTGCCCGAAGTGAATTTTTCATGATCCATCACCGCCGACAGGAAGGGCAGGTTGTGACCAATGCCTTCGACTTGGAAGCTGTCCAGCGCCACGCGCATCCCCTCAATCGCCGCATCACGGCTGGGGGCCCAAGTGCAAAGCTTGGCAATCATCGGGTCATAGAACATCGAAATCTCGCCGCCCTCATAAACCCCGGTATCGTTGCGCACCACATGGTTGGCATCGGCCACCTCAGCGGGCGGGCGATAGGTGGTCAGACGGCCGGTGGAAGGCAGGAAACCGCGGTAAGGGTCTTCGGCGTAAAGGCGGCTTTCGATCGCCCAGCCATTCAGGGTGACGTCCTCTTGCGCAATCGACAGCTTTTCGCCGCTGGCAACCCGGATCATCTGTTCCACCAGATCAACGCCGGTGATCAGCTCGGTCACCGGATGTTCCACCTGCAAGCGGGTGTTCATTTCCAGAAAATAGAAGTTGCGATCGCCATCAACGATGAACTCAACCGTGCCGGCGCTGGCGTAATCCACAGCCTGCGCCATGGCCACGGCCTGCTCGCCCATCTTGCGGCGTGTGGCTTCGTCGAGGAACGGGCTCGGGGCCTCTTCGATCACTTTTTGATTGCGCCGCTGGATCGAACATTCGCGCTCGCCCAGATAGATGCAGTTGCCATGGCTATCGGCCAGCACCTGAATTTCGATATGGCGCGGCTGGGTGACGAATTTTTCAATGAAAATCCGGTCATCGCCAAAGCTGCTGGCCGCCTCGCGTTTCGAGCTTTCAAAGCCTTCGCGGGCCTCTTCATCGCTCCAGGCGATGCGCATCCCTTTACCGCCACCGCCGGCAGAGGCCTTGATCATCACCGGATAGCCGATCTGGTTTGAGATCTTGACCGCCTCATCCGTGTCCTCGATCAACCCCATATAGCCGGGCACGGTGCTAACATTGGCGTCCTGAGCGATCTTTTTCGAGGTGATCTTATCGCCCATGGCCTCGATGGCGCCTTTTGGGGGGCCGATGAATGCCACGCCTTCTGCTTCAAGAGCTTCGGCGAACTTACTGTTTTCACTCAAAAAACCGTAGCCGGGATGCACAGCTTCGGCCCCGGTCTGACGGACGGCATCCATCACCTTATCAATCACGATATAGGATTCAGAGGCCGGAGGCGGCCCGATATGCACCGCCTCATCCGCCATCTGCACATGCAGCGCCGCCCTGTCAGCATCCGAATAGATCGCCACCGTTTTGATGCCCATCTTGCGGGCCGATTTTATCACCCGACAGGCGATTTCACCCCTGTTGGCAATCAATATCTTCTTAAACATCTAACAGACCTTTCCCAAACTGTTTTCCAAGGTTGCGCTCCGGCTACCGACCGCGCTTTGGCGGGATATAACCGGGCTTGGCGGCTGTGAGCAAGCAGAGCCGCCGTCAAAAAAACCACCGCAGCGCAATGGCTGCGATGGTGATAAATTGCGAAATAGCCGACCCCCGCGGGGGTGCCGGATTGTGTTATCTGGATGGGCTACACAGATTGACGTCGTCGCAAAGCGCCCCTCCGGCCGCGCCGACCGCCGCGCCGGTAACGACATCGCCATTGGTGACATCGGCCACGACCGCCCCGGCCACAGCACCGGCTGCGGCGCGTTTGACGTCATTGTCCAGACAGGCAGATAGCGGTGTGACCAGAAGCGCGATAAGGACGAATTTTTGTAACTGCATTTTTGATTGCCTCGTTTATTTGTTTTGACTGAGCAGCAGTTTAACAAATCAAAACGGGGCTGAGAATCCCTGAAATCAGACCGCGCCTTTTGGGCAAATTGTGGCCGATTGGCACCGGACATCCCCGCCCGGCGCAAAAATGGCCTGGCCCTAAAAGGACCAGACCAGATAGTAGGGGAAGGGTAACGGTACTGACTAGTACAGACAGACGCTTTGGAATAGCCGCCTGCCATGTCCCTACTATCCAGACAAAGACGCACCGCCGCAAGGCTCACCGCATAAGCCGGGGTCTTTTGGGCAGAAACACGCCAAGATCGCGTATGATGCATGGGCAAGTTCACGCCGATTCCCCTGTTTCAAAGATTTCGGGGAACGATGCGCGCAGTTGTTTTTCATCCAGACGCAACAGCGCCTCATAGCTTTGATCGTCAAACGGATCCTCGGCGGGCTGCACTTCGCGGCCCCAAAGCCAAGACAAGCGCCCCGCATCCAGATTGCCGCGCTCAAAGGGCTGATCGCCGAAGTAAGTCCACAACGCCGCAGCAAAAGCCGAATCGGCACGCCGATCCGCCGGGCGGCGATCTGCGAAACGCTCGCGCCGGATCAACGGGGTGGCACCCTTTTTATTGGGCCTGCGGATGGTAAACTGAAAATCGGTGCCGACCAGACGGCCCGGAAAACCGCGATGCTTTAACATGCGAAAACCCCCCTCGAAGCAAAGCTCAAGAAAGGCCGAATCGGCATAACACACCGATCAATCACCCCCGACACGGTCGGGAGGGCAAAGAACGGGGCAGGCACAAACGCCCACCCCGTGGGTCTTTTAGTACTTGGTGGTTGGTTGCTCGATAACCACTGGCTCATCCACAACCACAACTTCTTCTTGCTGACCGCAAGCCGCAACGGTGAAAAACAGGCCCATGGCCACAACTGCTTTGATGCTATTCGACATCTTAGTCTCCTACATATTACGAAAAAACCAACTCCCCCCACATTGCAGGTCAGCTGGTTCGTTAAGTGATAGGCTACTTTGGTGTAACCTGAGGCGACGATAACGCAATTATTTTCAAATGCATAGCAGACTCTGCCCGATATGGCGCTTTGTGGCGCGTTTGCATCAAAAAAATGCGCCAAAGACCGCCAGAACCCGGTATTTTGATGTGTCATCATCAATATGCGTCCCAAATACAGCGAATCCCCTGCACATCAAAGCCGTCGATAAACTGTGTGGCCTGTGGGCTAACCCTGCCAAATGTCACCGGAATGTCTGAAATCGAAATGATAATCTTCGTCACATCGCGATTGTGTTTGCGCAGGCTGGGCAGGGCTGAGTTCTCGCACAAATAGATCAGGTCCGCTTCGGCCTGATCAAAGCTGATCCCATCACCATCACGGGCGATTTGCGGCGCCAGATAGCGAAACCGATAGGTGTTTTCCGTGCCATGCTGTTCCCAGATCACGTCGTAAAATGTGACCTGCTGGCCCGAAGGCACTGCAATGGGATCAGACGCAAGCGCAGGCGCGCTCAGCCCAGTCAGGCCGAACACCCCCATTGCGAACCGACACAGAAAACCACGCAAAACCATCGGCTTACAGCGGGATGTTACCGTGTTTCTTCCACGGGTTGCTTTGCTTTTTATTCCGCAGCGATGCAAAAGCCCGGCAGATACGTCTGCGTGTGGCATGCGGATGGATCACCTCATCAACAAAGCCGCGCTCGGCCGCCACAAACGGGTTGGCGAAACGGTTTTCGTAATCCTCGGTGTGCTTGGCGATTTTTTCAGGGTCATCCAGATCGGCACGGTGGATGATTTCGGTCGCGCCCTTTGCCCCCATCACCGCGATTTCCGCCGAGGGCCAGGCATAGTTGAAATCGCCACGCAGATGCTTGGACGACATCACGTCATAAGCCCCGCCATAAGCTTTGCGGGTGATCAGGGTGACTTTGGGCACGGTGGCTTCGCCGTAAGCATAGAGCAGCTTTGCCCCATGCTTGATCACGCCGCCATATTCCTGACTGGTGCCGGGCAAAAAGCCGGGCACATCGACCAAGGTCAGCACCGGAATGCTGAATGCATCGCAGAAACGCACGAACCGCGCCGCCTTGCGCGAGCTGTCAATATCCAGACAGCCGGCCAACACCATCGGTTGATTCGCCACCACGCCCACGGTCGAGCCCTCCAGCCGGATGAACCCGGTCAGAATGTTTTTGGCAAAATCTTCTTGAATCTGATAAAAATCACCCTCATCCGCCAGTTTGACGATCAGCTCCTGCATATCATAAGGCGCGTTGGCGTTGACGGGGATCAGCGTATCCAGACTGTTATCCACCCGGGCCGGATCATCAAAGAACGGGCGCGCAGGCACTTTGGACTGGTTGTTCAGGGGCAGGAAATCGACCAGACGACGCACTTCAGACAGCGCCTCAACATCGTTTTCAAACGCACCATCGGCCACGCTGGATTTCTTGGTGTGGGTCAGCGCACCGCCCAGCTCTTCGGCGGTAACCTGTTCATTGGTCACGGTTTTCACCACATCCGGTCCGGTGACGAACATATAAGAGCTGTCCTTGACCATAAAGATAAAGTCGGTCATGGCTGGCGAGTAAACCGCCCCACCGGCGCATGGCCCCATGATCACGCTGATCTGCGGCACCACGCCCGAGGCCATGATATTGCGCTGGAACACTTCGGCATAACCGGCCTGCAAATTTTCTGCGCATGAGTTTCCGAAAGCGAACCACCAAATACGGTGAAATCCTGGCTATAAACATAAACCATCCGCCCATTGATGGTGCCCCAACCGGTCACCACCCCATCGCCGGCGGTTTTCTGTTTGTCCATGCCGAAATCAGTGCAGCGATGCGAGACAAACATGTCAAACTCTTCGAACGAGCCCTCATCCAGCAGCAGCTCGATCCGCTCCCGCGCGGTCAGCTTGCCCTTGGCGTGTTGCGAGTCGATGCGCCTTTGGCCTCCACCCAAACGGGCCTCACCACGACGGTTTTCTAGTTCTTGCAGGATATCTTTCATCAAACGCCCCTTTTTATCACTTGCAGGCAGAGTCTGGCTGCAATGGATCGGAATAAATTTGCAGTCGGGTATATTTGCAAACCGGACAAACAGCAACGGCTGAGAGCTGCAAATTTGCAAAGTCAGACGGGCCTTACAGCAGTCAAATCCGGGTGTGGTGCGGCTTTGGCGAGCAACCGGCAGGGCGTGTCGTGCTGATCGAGGCACAAAAACGGGGGCCAACCTAGGGTTAACGCACTGATACTTATGGGTTTTCCACCCCACTCCTCAGCGGCTGCCGCCAAACCCGCTGCAGGAGGGAAGTTTGCAAACAGCGGCGGCAAAAAAATGGCCCCGCGCCCGGCCAATTGCGGCCAAACAGGCGATAGACAAGCCCCGGTGGCGCAGATAAGCTGCGCCAATGAGCCCGATCCCCGCAAAGCGCTATCTGAACCAGAGCAGCCCGCCGCATATCTCGACCCTGATTTTGCTGGCCGCCCTGCCCGCTTTGGCAATGAACATGTTCCTGCCGTCGCTACCGGCGATGAGCCAATATTTTCAGACCGATTACAGCGTGATGCAGCTATCGGTGTCGCTCTATCTGGGGGTCAGCGCAATCTTGCAGCTGCTGATCAGCCCGCTGTCAGACCGCTACGGGCGCAGGCCGGTGATTTTATGGAGCATCTTCCTGTTCCTGATCGCCACTCTGGGCTGCCTTCTGGCCCCCAATGTCGAGCTTTTCCTGCTATGCCGCATGGCGCAAGCGGTGATTGCCACCTGCATGGCGCTGTCACGATCCGTGGTTCGCGATATGGTGCCCGAGGCACAGGCGGCTTCGATGATCGGCTATGTCACCATGGGCATGTCGGTTTCACCAATGCTGGGCCCGCTGCTGGGCGGGGTGCTGGACAGTTATCTGGGCTGGCAGGCCAATTTCGCGCTGATGCTGCTGGCGGGGGCAGTGCTGTGGCTGGTTACATGGCGTGATCTGGGCGAGACCACCACCAACCGCAGTGCATCATTCTCGGCCCAAATGCGCCAATATCCCGGCTTGCTGCGCTCAAAACAATTCTGGGGCTATTGCCTGTCGGCCAGTTTTTCAGCCGGGGCGTTTTATGCCTATCTGGGTGCGGCGGCCTTTGTCGGGACCGAGGTTTTCAACATGAACCCGATCTGGATGGGGCTATCTTTTGGTTCGGTTTCAATGGGGTATATGCTGGGCAATTATTTGTCGGGGAGGTTTGCCGTCCGAATGGGCATCAACAAGATGGTGATGGCCGGAGCCCTGCTGGCCAGCTTCGGGCTGGGCGGAGCGCTGGTTCTGTTTTGCCTGGGGCTGGGCTCGGCCTATGTGTTTTTCGGCTTTATCATGCTGTTGGGGGTGGGCAATGGGCTGACCTTGCCCAGCGCCAATGCCGGGATGTTGTCGGTGCGGCCCGAGCTGGCGGGCTCGGCCTCGGGGCTGAGCGGCGCAATCCTGATCGGCATCGGCACGCTGCTGTCGCTTTTATCCGGCACGGGGCTGACGGTTGAAAACGGCGCAACCACGCTGCTATTGATCATGCTGCTCAGCTCTTTGGCATCGGTGCTGTGCGTCTGGCTGGTGATCCGCCGACAAAAGCGGCTGGGAATACCCCAAGGCTAATCCGGCACCGTAAACACCTGCCCCGGATAGATCAGATCCGGGTCGCGGATCTCGGCCCGGTTGGCATCGAACACTTTGACATAGAGCAACCCCGCGCCGTAATGATCCCGGGCAATCGCCCACAGCGTCGCCCCGGGTTGCACCGTCACGCTGGAGATGCTCTGCGCCGGGTCCACCGCCACGCTGGCCTTTTGCAAAACCGAAGCCTCCTCGCGTTTGAACGGCGTTTCGGTGCGCGACATCACCGCACCTTGGGCATCCAGCTGATCCACCCGCAACGTATAAATCCCGGCCCCGATATCGGGCAGATCCGTGTTCCAGACCCCTTGCGGGCTGATCGGAGCCGTCTGGATTGGGGTATTGTCCAGATAAATCCGCACATGGCTGCTCTGCTTGCCGCGCCCGGCCAGCTGCACCTGCCCGCGCGTATCATATGAAATCGCATCAATCACCACATGGCCGATTTGCGGAGCTCCCTCACCCTGCGCCGGCTGCAACACACGCACCCCTGTCTGCCCGGCCAGCAACACCGCCGGAGCAATGGCGTTATCCTGTTCGGCAGGCACTGCCGGGGTTTCCGGCGCGGCCTTTCTGGCCTGCTTTGGCGTGGTGATCTGCGGCAAAGTTGGGGCCGTGGCGGCGGCCAGATCGGGCTTTTGCAGTGGCGCGACTTTGGGCAGAGGATCAGAGGCCGGCGGCGGTGTCATCCCCCCCTGCCCCGGTGCCGGAGCCGGTGTCACATTGGCCACATCGGAGGGCACCACAGCGCCTTCGGGCTGTATATTGGCCGGTTTGGCTTCTGCCACTTCAGGCTGTTTTTCCTCTTTCTCGGGAACCGCCTTCTCAGGCTGCGCCTGCAACACCGGAGCGACGATCACCTGCTGCTCCGAAACCACCGCTTCCGAATCCACATCCGCCGACGACAGCGATAAGACCTGTGCCGTGCTGATCGCGGGCAACTCCAACAACGCCACGAAATCGCCCTTCTGATCCGCCAGCGCCGCCGCAACCGGCATCCCGTCCAGCATGATGTTCACCTCCTGCCCGGGCGCGGCATGGCCGGCAACCACGGACGACCCTTCAGGCGTCACCCGCACCAAATCAAAGACCGGCCCCTTTGCCTCCAAGGCCGCTTCCGCCGGAGGCACCGGGCTGGTCGCGGGCGTGGGTAATGCACTGACCTCAGCGCTGGCAGAGGTGACGTGCTGATAGATGGCATAGCCCACCATCAGCAGCAATAACAGCAACAGGCCCACCCCGGCCCCCGCTAGAATCCTCAGCCCACTATTTGTGGATATCTTTGCCATTCCCCGATCCCCAGCTTGCATTTTACCGCGATTGGCCCCATTCTGAGGCCAGCATATCACCGGGATATGCGGTGGTCAAAACACATGCGTGAAAGGCTTGAAGATATGCAAGACAAACCCGCTTTTTCGGTCTGCGTTTACTGCGGGTCTCGTCCGGGCAATGATCCGGCCTATCAGGCGGCGGCGGTTGATCTGGGCCGCTCCATTGCCGAACAGCACTGGCGGCTGGTCTATGGTGCCGGTGATATCGGGCTGATGGGGGCGGTGGCCAATGCCGCGCAAATGGGCGGGGCGCAGACCTTTGGCGTGATCCCCGAGCACCTGCAACAGCGCGAAGTCGGCAAGCGTGATCTATCGCATTTCATCGTCACCGAGAACATGCATGAGCGCAAAAAGGTAATGTTCATGAACTCGGACGCGATCGTGATGCTGCCCGGCGGCGCGGGGTCTCTGGATGAGTTTTTCGAGGTGCTGACCTGGCGCCAGCTGGGCCTGCATGAAAAGCCGATCTTTTTGCTGAACACCCATGGCTATTGGCAACCGCTGCTGCGGCTGGTGGATCATGTGATCGAACAGGGCTTTGCCGATAACACGCTCAAACGCTATTTCACCGTAGTGCCCGGGGTGGCAGAGTTGACCAAAGCCTTGCGCGATTTTCGTTCCTGAGCAAAGGCGTGCAGGCTGTAGATCGTCAGCGCCAGACCGATCAGTGAAAAGGCGATCAGATGCCAGCGGCTGACCGGCTCGGCAAAGACCAGCGCGGCGACCATGAATTGCAGAAAAGGGTTGAGGTAAAACAAAAAACCTTGGGTGGCAAAGCTAAGCCGTTTGGCAGCAAAGGCAAACAGCACCAGCGCAAAGGCGGTGACCGGGCCGACCATCAACAGCAGCACCGTGTCCTGCCAACTTTGGCCAAAGGCTCCGCCCAGCCGGCCATCGAAATCGCGCCACTCCAGAAAATGCACCCCCCACAGCCAGATCAGCGCCAGCGGCAACAGCAACAGCACTTCGCCGGTGACCGATACCAGCGGCCCCAGCGCGGTGTGCTTTTTCAGGCTGCCATAAACCGCGAATGTGCCCGCCAGAAACAGCGCCAGCCATGGGGTGACGCCCAGCCCCCAGCCCAGCAGCACCACCGCCGCCGCCGCGATCAGCACCGAAAGGATTTGCGCCGGGGCCAGTTTCTCGCGAAACAGCACCGTTCCCAGCACCGCCGTCATCAGAGGGTAAATGAAATAGCCCAGACTGGCCTCAACCGTCTGGCCGATCTGGACCGCGACAATGAAAGCCCCCCAGTTCACCCCGATCAGAACCGATAGCGTCACAATCATCAGCCGTTGCTGTTTCTGGCCCAGAATGCGCATCACCATCGGCAAGCGCCCCTGCACCCCCAGCCAGACCACAAAGATCACCAGCGACCAGATGGTGCGATGCGCCAGAACTTCCAGCGGCGGCACATGGTCCAGTGCTTTGTAAAGCAGCGGCGACAACCCCCACAGGATGCACGCCCCCAGCATCGCAAAAATGCCGCTATAGGTTCGGGTCATGGCGGATCATACCTTGGCAAAAGAAACCGCCCTTCTGAAAACGCGAAAGGGCGCTGTTTGAATTGTGCAGCCGGGTTTCAGGCCGCATCCAGACGCAATGCCACATTTTCCCAGTTCACCAGATTATCGAGGAAGTTGCTCAGATAAGCCGGGCGTTTGTTGCGGAAATCAATGTAATAGGAATGCTCCCACACATCGCAGCCCAGCAGCGCCGTCTGACCAAAACACAGCGGGTTTACACCGTTTTCGGTCTTGGTAACTTTCAACACACCGTCTTTGTCGACCACCAGCCAGCACCAGCCCGAGCCAAACTGCCCCGCACCCGCAGCGGTGAATTCGATTTTGAACTGCTCGAGCGAGCCAAAGCTGTCAACGATGCGCTTTTCCAGCTCAGAGGGCATTTTGTGGCCATCCGGGCCCATCATTTCCCAGAACTGCATGTGGTTCCAATGCTGCGCTGCATTGTTAAAGATACCGTTTTGCGCAACCGCACCGGCGTCATAGGTGCCGGTGATAATGTCTTCCAGCGATTGGCCTTCCCACTTGGTCCCGGCGATCATTTTTTTGCCGTTTTCGACATAGGCGTTGTGGTGCAGATCGTGGTGATATTCCATAGTTTCTTTGCTCATCCCTGCAGCGGCCAGCGCATCATGGGCATAAGGCAGATCAGGAAGTGTAAAAGACATGATCGTCCCCCCTTCATTTCGTTCGCGCGAAAGAGATTAACCTAAATGGCGGAACCGGATGGGCAAGGTCAAGGGCCATCGCCGGGTTTTGGCCAGATATGCCTAACCGATCCCCACCTCGCCCCCCGGCTGAGCGGCGGTTTTCAGCACATCGAACACATATTGCGCCACGCTGCGAAACGCCACCAGATGGATTTCCTCAGGCCCGGCCAGCCAAAACGCCGCCGGCACCTGTGCCAGACGCGAGCGGCGGATTTCTCCGGGGGCCAGTGCTTGCATATCGGCCGGAGACAGCTTGGCCAGCACCTCGCGACACCCCGCGCCGCGCAGGCAAAACATCGCTCGCGCATCTGAAACATTCACAATCAGGCTATGGGTTTTACCCATGGATTTGCGCAGCTTGGCCACCACCGCTTCGGCCTGATCATGGGGCATCAGCAACAGCAGCTCATCGGGCGACATCCAGGCGGCGGCGTTGTCTCCGGCAACGCTGATCTGGCGCATCTTTGGCATCTCAACCCCCAGATGGGTTTTCAGCGCCTTGGCCAGTTTCACCAGCGACAAATCGGCGCGCAACGTCACCATGCCCACCAGCCCCATTTCCTGCACCTGCACATAGCCGTCATAAGAAACGCCGTCTAACGCACTGTGAAGCTTAGACATTTTGTTTCGCCCCCTCTTTGTCATAAAACACCGGATCGACAATCTGGGCAGCGATCCGCGTGCCATCGGTGCAGCCAAACTCGATGACCTCGCCCAAGCGATCCGGCCCATGGCGCACCAGCCCCATAGCGATGCCACAGCCCAGAGTCGGCGAATGATAACTCGACGTCACCCGCCCCTGCATATTGCGCTGCCCATTGGCATTCTGCCCCTCATCCAGCGCATAAGCGCCATCGGGCAGCACCGGGCCATCCAGCGTTTTCAGCCCCACCAGCTGCCAGCGCTCGCCACTGGCCATGTATGAGCGCATCTGCGCCCGTTTGCCCAGAAAATCGGTTTTCTTTTTCGAAATCGCCCAATGCAGCCCCAGATCCTGCGGGATCACCGTGCCATCGGTTTCATCACCGATCATGATAAAGCCCTTCTCGGCCCGCATGATATGCAGCGCTTCGGTGCCATAAGCCATCGCGCCAAACGCCTTGCCTTCCTGATGCAGCAGCTCCCAAAACGCCTGCCCCTGCGAGGCCGGAACCGCGATTTCATAAGACAGCTCGCCAGAGAACGAGATCCGATACACCCGCGCGTCAAAGCCGCCGATCTGCCCATCGGCCCAGCCCATAAAGCTGAGCGCTTCTTGCGACAGATCCATGCCGCCCAGCTTTTGCAACAGCTTGCGGGCATTGGGGCCGACCACGGCGATCTGAGCATATTGCTCGGTGACATTGGCAACATAGACCTTCCAATCCCACCACTCGGTTTGCAGCCACTCTTCCATCCAGCCATGGATGCGATCAGCCCCGCCCGAGGTGGTGTGGCACAGGAAACTGTCCTCATCCAGGCGCGCCACCACGCCGTCATCCATCAGAAAGCCGTTCTCATCACACATCAACCCATAGCGGCAACGCCCAACCTTCAGCGTGGACATCATATTGGTATAGAGCATGTCCAGAAACTTGCCCGCATCCGGGCCTTTGACGATCAGCTTGCCCAGCGTCGAAGCATCCAGCAGCCCCACCGCATTGCGGGTATTGCTGACCTCGCACATCACCGCGTCATGGTGGCTTTCGCCATCGCGGGGATAGCAATAAGGGCGGCGCCAATGGCCGACCGGCTCCATATAAGCGCCCTGCTGTTCGTGCCAATCATGCATCGGCGTGCGGCGCAGCGGCTGAAAAATATCGCCCCGGGCTTCGCCTGCAATCACGCCAAAGGAAATCGGCGTGAAAGGCGGGCGGAATGTGGTGGTGCCGGTTTGGGGGATCGGTTGATGCAATGCATCAGAAAGCACTCCCAATCCGTTGATATTGCTCAGCTTCCCCTGATCGGTCGCCATGCCCAGCGTGGTATATCTTTTGGTATGCTCCACACTTTCATAGCCCTCACGCGCCGCCAGCTGCACATCGCTCACCTTGACGTCATTCTGGAAATCCAGCCACATTTTAGAGCGCAGCTCGGGCCCGGCATCGGCGGGCATGATCCAGACCGGCAGCATCGCGCCTTCAACCGTGGCGCGGGCCTTGGGCGCGGCGGCTCTTTTGGGCTGCAAGCCCAGCGCTTTGGCCGCAGATTTGGCGGCGTTGGTCGCATCGGCCAGAACCTCGGGCGTGTCCATCGCGCCGCTGGCGATGCCCGCGGTTTTCACAAAGCCCTGCCCCTGATCCCCGGTCGGAGGACGGGTGGGATCGGGAGCGAAATGGGCGTGAGCCTCAACCCAGCTCAGCTTGCCGCCGCAATGCGACCACAGATGCACCGCCGGAGAAAACCCGCCCGACATCGCCACCGCATCGCAAGCAATTTCGTCCCGCGCACTGCCATCGCTGTCATGCCGACACACCGCCACCCCGGTGACACGTTGCCGGCCCTTGACCTTGGCAATGGCCCGCCCGGCCAGAATCTCGATCCCCAACGCCCGGGCCTGATCGGGCAAATCACCCTGAACCAGCGGGCGGGCATCAATGATGGCGGGGATCTGAACCCCGGCCTGATGCAGGGTCAGAGCGGTGCGATAGGCGTCATCATTATTGGTGACAAGAACAGTTCTCAGCCCGACAACCACCCCCCAATTCACCACAAAATCGCGCATCGCCGAAGCCAGCATGACGCCGGGAAGATCATTGCCAGCAAAGGCCAGCGGGCGTTCAATCGCGCCGGTGGCGGTGATGATCTGCCCGGCCCGGATACGCCACAGACGATGCCGCGGGCCGTTCATTTGCGGCGCATGGTCGCTGACCTGCTCATAGCCCAGAGCATAGCCGTGATCATACACCCCGGCCCCCATGGTGCAGCGGCGCAGAGTCACATTCTCCATGCCGTCCAGTGTGGCCACGGTCTGATCCACCCAGTCTTCGGCAGGCATCCCGTCAATCTCGGCCCCGTCCACCACGGCACGACCACCCCAATGGGCGGTTTGCTCGATCAGCAGCACCTTGGCCCCGGCCTGCGCCGCGACCAGAGCCGCCTGCAACCCGGCAATCCCGCCGCCAATCACCAGCACATCGGTGAAGTGGTAAAAATGCTCATAACGATCCGCATCGCGTGATGTGGTTGGCTTGCCCAAACCGGCGGATTGGCGCACGATGGGCTCGAACACCCATTTCCACGCTGCACGCGGGAACATGAAGGTTTTATAGTAAAACCCGGCAGGGAAAAACCGGCTGAGGTAATTGTTCACCACCCCAACATCATATTTCAGGCAGGGCCAGTGGTTTTGCGACTGGGCCTTCTGGCCGTCAAACAGCTCTGTGGTGGTGCTGCGCTGGTTGGGCTCGAACCGATCCCCCGCGCCCATATTCATCAGCGCATTGGGCTCCTCCGACCCCGAAGCCACAACGCCACGCGGGCGATGATATTTGAACGAACGCCCCAGCATCATCTGATCATTGGCCAGCAGCGCCGAGGCCAGAGTATCCCCCTGATAGCCGTGATAGGTCTTGCCGTTGAACTCAAACGCCAGCCGGGTGTTGCGGTTCAGCAGGCGGCCATGTTTGCGGATGCGGTTGCTCATTGATAGCCCTCCCAATCCGGGCGTTTGCGTTTGATTTTTTCCAGCAGCTCGGCCGGAGGGGCCGAGGTCTGGGCGCTATAGGTGCCAAACACTTCCAGCGTCACCGTGCAGCGGGCGGCGTGGAACCATTTGCCGCAGCCATGGGCATGGCGCCAGCGTTCGAAATGCACGCCTTTGGGGTTGTTGCGCAGGAACAGATATCCTTCGAGCTCTTCATCGGTGGACCCCGGACCATAGCGCAGCAGATGCGCCTGACCGCCGGGGCTCAGCTCGGTTTCATCGGCCATGACGCCGCAATAGGGGCATTTCAGGATCAGCATGGGCAACTCCTTTTGGAGGCGAGTGTGACAGCAAGGGATGTCCCAAAAGCAAAGGTTTGGGAGCAGATCGGGGCAAAAGTGCAAGCAAAGCCAGTCATCAATGCGCCACCCCTGCCGCCACGCTTTCATCAATAAAGCGCCCTTGGGTAAAGCGATCCAACCCGAATTCCGCCGCCAGCGGGCCGGGTGTGCCATTGGCCACCAGCTCGGCCATGGCCCAGCCCGAGCCGGGGATGGATTTGAACCCGCCCGTGCCCCAGCCGCCATTGATGAAACACCCGCCCAGCGGCGTGGTTGAAATGATCGGCGAGCGGTCCCCGGTCACATCCACAATCCCGCCCCATTGGCGCAGCATTTTCAGGCGCGACACCATCGGGAAGGTCTCGATCAACGCACGCACGGTTTCTTCGATATGATGGAACGAGCCGCGCTGAGTATAATTGTTAAACCCATCCGTGCCGCCGCCAATCACCATCTCGCCCTTATCAGATTGTGACATGTAGCCATGCACGGTGTTGGCCATCACCACCACGTCAAGGCAGGGCTTGATCGGCTCAGACACCAGCGCCTGCAACGCCACCGATTCCATCGGCAGCCGGAATCCGGCCATCGCCGCCAGATCGCCCGAATGCCCGGCCACCACAATCGCCAGCTTCTCGCAACCAATCGCGCCGCGCGTGGTCTGCACCCCAGTGACCTGACCGCCGGAGTGATCCACCCCGGTGACCTGACAATTCTGGATGATGTCCATCCCCATCTCGGAACAGGCCCGCGCATAGGCCCAAGCCACCGCATCATGACGCGCCGTGCCGCCGCGTTTCTGCCACAGCGCCCCCAGCACCGGATAGCGCGGGCCCGAGATATTGATGATCGGTAACAGCTCCTTCACGCGCTCCGGACCGATATATTCGGTCTCGACCCCCTGAAACGCATTGGCCTGCGCCGTGCGTTTATAGCCGCGCACTTCGTGTTCGGTCTGGGCCAGCATCAGCACCCCGCGCGGCGAGAACATCACATTCATGTTCAGATCCTGGCTGAGCGTCTCATACAGCCCCCGGGCCTTTTCATAAATCGCTGCCGAAGGATCCTGCAAATAATTCGAGCGGATAATCGTGGTGTTGCGCCCGGTATTGCCACCGCCCAGCCAGCCTTTTTCGACAATCGCCACATCGGTGATGCCAAAGTTTTTACCCAGATAATAAGCCGTGGCCAGACCATGGCCGCCCGCGCCAACAATCACCACCTTGTATCTGTGCCGTGGCTCGGGCGAGCGCCACGCCTTGCCCCAGCCCTTGTGATAGCTGAACGCCTGACGCGCGATGGCAAATGCCGAATACCGTTTCATGACTCGAATCCCCCGCAAAGCAATTTTGCCCCTGATTTGCATACTGACATATCGCATCTTTCCGACCGCGACCAGCAGCGGCCCATATATGGCAAATTACGACATCGCCAGCAAGGGTGTTACAATTTGCAGCGCCCCACGGATTGCCCTTTTGCTGGCCCTCAAATCAGGCTACACAGCCTAAGCAAGCTGTAACCAAAGGGGCATCCAGATGTGGTTTTGGATCATCGCAAGCCTGATTATTCTGGTGGTCGGGATGTTTTTGACGCTGGCGCTGTTGCGCGGGCGCGAAGAGGGCGACTCAACCGCCGCCTATGATTTGCAGGTTTACCGCGATCAGTTGAAAACCGCGGATCGTGATCTGGCCCGGGGCGTGGTCTCGGCCGAGGATGCCGAGCGCATCAAGGTTGAAATCTCGCGCCGGATTCTGGCCGCTGATAAGGCATTGCAGGCGGAAAGCCACGGCCAACAGGCTCCGCTGGGGCTGAATGTGGCGGTGCTGGGGATCGGCGCGGCGGTGCTGCTGGGTGGCATCGGAATTTATCTGAGCCTTGGTGCGCCGGGCTATGGGGATCGCCCCTTGCAACTGCGCATCGAACAGGCCCGCGAGATCAAGAAAAACCGCCCCTCTCAGGCCGATGCCGAAGCCCGTATGCCGCAAAACAGCGCCAAAATCGATCCCCGGGATCAGGAACTGATCGAAAAGCTGCGCGAAAAGGTCGCCGAGCGCGCCGATGACGTCAAAGCCCAAACCCTGCTGGCCGGCACCGAGGCCGCGCTTGGCAATTACCGCGCCGCTTATGAGGCCCGCAAACGGGTGATCACGCTCAAGGGCAATCAGGCCAACGCCCGCGATTATGCCGAGCTGGCCGATGCGATGATCATGGCCGCCAATGGCTTTGTCTCGCCCGAGGCCGAAACGGCTCTGAAACAGGCGCTGAACCGCGACCCAAAACACGGCACCGCGCTTTATTACACTGGCCTGATGTTTGCCCAAAATGGCCGCCCTGACATCGCCTTTAACATCTGGAGCGAGTTGCTGGAACGCAGCCGCCCCAACGACCCATGGGTGCGCCCGATCCGCAGCCAGATCAAGGAAGCCGCTGCTTGGGCCGGGGTGTGGTGCAGGATATGGTCAATCAGCTGTCCGAGCGGCTCAACAGCGAAGGTGGCTCGGCCCGGGAATGGGCGCGGCTGATCTCGGCGCTTGGGGTGCTGGGCGAGACAGAGCGCGCGGCGCAAAGCTGGGGCAAGGCGCAAGAGCTGTTTGCCGGGCAAAGCGCCGAATTGGAGCTGCTGCGGGATGCTGCCCGTTCCGCCGGGGTGGCCAAATGATCTATGACGACATTCAGGATTTTCTAAAAGCGCTGCCGCCAATGCGGGCGATTGCCGGGCTGGATCTGGGCGAGAAAACCATCGGCGTGGCGGTCTCGGACAGCCTCTTGTCGGTGGCCACACCTTTGCAGACCATCCGGCGCAAAAAATTCGGCGTGGATGCGGGGCAGCTGCTGGAAATCGTCGCAAAGCGCCAGCTGGCCGGGCTGGTTCTGGGCCTGCCACGGCATATGGACGGCAGCGAAGGGGCGCGCTGCCAATCCACCCGCGCCTTTGCCCGCAATCTGAGCCGGATCAGCGATCTGCCGATCGGTTTTTGGGATGAGCGCCTGTCCACCGTCGCCGCCGAACGCGCTTTGCTTGAGGCCGACACCTCGCGCAAACGCCGCGCCGAAGTGATCGACCACATCGCGGCGGGGTATATCCTGCAAGGGGTGCTGGACCGGCGCGGGCATCTGGGCGCGAGCGGCGGAATATGAGCGACGAGGTCTGGAAACGTCAGGAAATCGCTTCGCCCTGCGTCAAGCTGTGCGTGGTGCAGGAGGAAAGCGGGCTGTGCACCGGCTGTTTGCGCAGTCTGGACGAGATCCGGGAGTGGTCGAAAATGAGCGATGCCCAACGCCGCGCCATCATGGACGCGCTGCCGGCAAGGAAACCTCTGTTGAGCAAACGCCGGGGCGGGCGCAAGGGGCGGTTGGCGAAACGGAACAAGCTGGAATCATAGCTCAGTTGCCAAAGCTGACCCACAAGCCTGCTCAAACCTTCACCCAGCCGCGCCCGCCTTCAGGCTGTGGACCAGAGCGGCCATATCCTCGGGCAAATCCGCCTGAAACTGCATCTGCTGCCCGCTGATTGGGTGTTCAAAGCCCAAAGTCGCGGCGTGCAGCGCTTGACGCGGGAAGCTGCGGGCGGCCTGCTGGGCCTGTGCGCCAACCGATTTCAGCGCCAGCTTGCGCCGCCCGCCATAGACCGGGTCTCCGATCAGACCATGGCCGGCATGGGCCATATGCACCCGGATCTGATGCGTGCGGCCGGTTTCCAGCCAGCATTCGATCAATGACGCCACCACCGGGGTGCCAAAACGCTCCAGAATCCGCGCCCGCGTCACCGCATGGCGACCGGTACCAAAAAAGACCGCCTGCTTTTGCCGCTCGGTCTTGTGGCGGGCCAGGTGGGTGGTGATGCGCATGATGTTGCCGGTTTCAAAGCTCACCCCCTTGACCCCGCGCAACCGCGGATCAGATGCATCCGGGGCCCCGTAAACCACCGCCAGATAGCGCCGCTGCACACTGTGCTTTTCAAACTGCGCCGCCAGCCCCTGATGGGCGGCATCCGATTTGGCCACCACCAGCAGGCCGGAGGTGTCCTTGTCGATGCGATGCACAATACCCGGACGCGCCACCCCGCCAACGCCAGACAGATGCGCGCCACAATGATGCATGATGGCATTGACCAGAGTGCCCGACGGACTGCCGGGGGCCGGATGCACCACCATGCCGGCGGGCTTGTTCACCACCAACAAATCATCATCTTCGTATGGAATGCTGAGCGGAATGTCCTCGGCCCCGATATGGCTCTCGCTGCTGGCAGGCACGGTGATGTCCACCCGATCGCCAGCGCTGACCCGGGCCTTCTGGTTGGTCTCGACCTGACCATTCAGCCGCACCATGCCCGAGGCGATCAGCTTGGCCAATCGTGATCGGCTCAGACCAGCTTGCTCTGGCACATCGCGTGACAGGGCTTTATCCAGGCGGGGAAACGGATTATCTGAGAGTATGACAGTGAAAGAGGATGTTTCGCCCATGAACGATACCCAATTAGGGCCGGAAGAACCGGCAAATCTGAAATTTCTGCGCCGGTTGGTGACAATTTTGACCGGCACGATGATTGTGGGTGTTGTAGTGATAATCGGGCTGATTGTCATGCGGATAACGGCTCAGCCGGCTGCGATGGGGCTGCCAGAGCAGATCACGCTGCCCGAAGGGGTGGATGCCGCGGCGTTTACGGCGGCAAAAGGCTGGTATGCGGTGGTGTCCAAACAGGATGAAATCTTGATTTTCAGTTCGAAAACCGGGGCACTACAACAACGCATTCAAATCAAGCATTGAGGCCCGGACCAAGGATTTTTCAAAAATCCTTGGCAAAAACCTTCATAAGGTTTTTAGTCGCAGCCCTAAAGCGTTATGCGAAAAACCTGAATCACTTAACGCTGCCTGAAATCAAGGATTTCAACGCGTTAAGTGATGCTCTATGTTTCAGCTATTTCGTCAAACGCTATAGATCACCGCTTCTTGTCAAATGCCTTGCGCTTCCCTGCCGGCTTGGCGAATTTTCCCTTGCCCGATGCTTTGTGCCGCGGTTTTTTGGCACCCCGATCATTGGCCCCCAAATTTTTCGGCTTGGGTTTGCGACCTGAATACCTTCTTCCAGCTCACTGCCCGATTTCAGAGCCTGCATGAATCCCTCAAGCGCATCCGCATTCAGCTCAACAAAGCTCTCATGCTTCTGCACCCGAATCGCACCAATATCGCGGCGGGCAATATCCCCACCACGGCACATCATCGGCAACAGCCAGCGCGGCTCGGCATTGTGCTTGCGCCCCACTGACAGCGACACCCAAACGCTGTTGTCAAACCCATCGCGGTGCGCCTTCTCCGCCGGACCATTCAGATCCACACTCTGCAAATCCTCAGGGGCCGAGCGATTGCTGCGATATTGAGTGATATAAGCCGCCGCGATTTGCTCGGCGCTGTACTCCGCCAGCAATCTGTCAATCAACTGCGAATCGACATCCTCAGACACCACAAAACCATCCAAAAGCCGCTCATCATCGCGCGCCTGCACCTGCGCAGCCGAAGGCGGTGTGTCCCATTTCGCCGTTACCTTGGCCCAGCCCAGCAAACGCTGCGCCTTTTTACGCTGGCTCACTGGCACGATCAGCGCCGAGACCCCCTTGGCCCCGGCCCGCCCGGTGCGCCCCGAGCGATGCAGCAGCGCTTCTTTGTTCTGAGGCAAATCCGCGTGGATCACCAGATCCAGCCCCGGCAGATCAATCCCCCGCGCCGCCACATCAGTGGCAATGCACACCCGCGCCCGGCCATCACGCATGGCTTGCAGGGCGTGGCTGCGTTCGTTCTGGGTCAGCTCGCCCGACAGCGCCACCACCGACATGCCGCGGTTGTGAAATTTGGCGCTGAGATGGTTCACTGCCGCCCGGGTGGCGCAAAATACCAGCGCCGTGTTGGCCTCGTAATAGCGCAGCAGATTGACGATGGCGTTTTCTTTATCCGCCGGTTTTACCAGCAAAGCGCGGTATTCGATATCGCTGTGCTGTTTCGCCCCGCCCTTGGTTTCGATCCGCAACGCGTCCTGTTGGTAGGTCTTGGCCAGCTGCGCAATTGCGTGCGACACCGTGGCCGAAAACAGCAAGGTGCGGCGCTGATCCGGGGCCGAGTCCAGGATGAACTCCAGATCCTCGATATGATCGCGCAAGCGGCCGGGCGTGCCGACCACGATATGCACCCCACGTTCCAGCGTGCGCCGCTCGGTCCGGGCATCCATGCCGCCCACGCAAGAACCAAACCGCGCCCCAGTCTCTGCATATAGCCATTGCAACTCGCGCATCACCTGCAAGGCCAGCTCGCGGGTGGGGGCAATGATCAGACCAAGCGGTGCCCCGGCAGGACCGAACAGATGCGCCTTGCCCAGCAGGGTTGGCGCCATGGCGATGCCAAAAGCTACGGTTTTGCCCGATCCGGTCTGCGCCGACACCAGCGCATCGCGTCCGTGCAAATCATCTGCGGCCATGGCCTGTTGCACAGGGGTCAGGCTGTCATAGCCCTTTTTGGCAAGCGCACGGGCCAGCGGAGTCATCAGAGTATCAATATCAGTCACGGTGTTTCTTTCGGCAGGAGGTCAGGCAGCCACAGGGCCGCCGCTTGGTAAAGGTGCCGGGATAGGCGGAACCGGGCGGAAAGGCAACTGTTAGTTTGCGCTCAACACACCAACGCCCACGCGCTGGCCCCAGCTCAAATTGTCTTGAGAAATCCCCGGCCAACCATCCGGCCTGTTGCAATTTGGAGCGGGCGAGGCGATTCGAACGCCCGACCCTAACCTTGGCAAGGTTATGCTCTACCCCTGAGCTACGCCCGCTTAACCAAATTGTGTGGCGATATATAGCGCTGGATTCCGGCGCTGCAAGTGGAAAATGTGATCTGAGCGTATTTTTTTTCAAATACCCGAAAATTCGCGCCCCGGAGGCGGGAAAAGCGGGCGAACAAAGACCACCCTGCCCCTTTCAACACATTGAAACGTAACGGATTATTCACGAAACCGGACTCACCCCGGCCTTTGCCGGCATATGGGCCGCAAGGCCGCGACTTACAAAACGCCGCTCAGGCAAACGCCGCTTCAAGGGCAATTTCCAGCATATCGCCAAAGCTCTGCTCGCGCTGATCCGAAGGCAGCGCTTCGCCGCTGAGCAGATGATCCGATACCGTCAGAACCGCCAGAGCCCGGCGTTTGTGACGGGCGGCGAGGATGTAAAGCTCGGCCGCCTCCATCTCGACCCCCAAAATGCCGTGACGCGTCATTTGTTCGTTCAGATCGGGGCGCTCATCATAGAACACATCCGAAGAATAAATCCCGCCCACATGCGTTGTCACCTGATGTGCCCGGGCCGCGGCCACGGCCTTTTCCAGCAGGCCGTAATCGGCGCAAGGGGCATAGTTCAGCTCTTTGAAAATGCCGCGCGACGGGGTGGACAGGGTCGAGGCCGTCATGGCGATGATCACATCGCGCAGCCCGATATGCTCCTGCATCGCCCCGCAAGAGCCGATGCGGATCAGGGTCTGCGCATTATAGCTGCTGATCAGCTCATTGGCATAAATCGACAGGCTGGGCATCCCCATGCCCGAGCCCTGAATCGTCACCCGATTCCCCCGCCAAGTGCCGGTAAAACCCAACATGCCCCGCACCTGATTGATGCATTTGACATCGCTCAGAAAACTCTCGGCAGCCCATTTGGCGCGGTAAGGATCGCCGGGCAGTAAAACGGTTTCGGCAATCTCGCCGGGTTTTGCGCCGATGTGAACAGTCATGGGGGCTCCTTTACAGGTTGGGATACAGATAGTCTAACCGGCAGAGGGGGATTGGCAAGGTGCAATCGAAAAGACCACGACATCGCTCTTTGAAACTGCTCACTCTCTTATAATGGCCCCGCCCGGCATAATGGCCCCGCCCGGCATTTTTGACGTCATACGGCATGGTGCCGGGGTCTTGATGATCGGAAAAGCGCGGCGCTGTTCTGGCAAGCCCCCCCTTCCCCCCAAAACGCAAAAACCCCCGAGGCCATACCCCGGGGGTTTATATCGGCAACCCAAAGGCCGCCCATTCGCATGTCAAAGTCAAAGCCTGCCTTACAGCAAACCTTCACGTTGCGCTTTTTTGCGTGCGAGCTTACGGGAACGGCGAATAGCTTCAGCCTTTTGCCGCGCCTTTTTCTCGGACGGTTTTTCGTAAGCCTGACGAAGCTTCATTTCACGAAAGACACCTTCGCGTTGCAGCTTCTTTTTCAGGGCACGAAGCGCCTGATCGACATTGTTTTCACGAACACTAACCTGCATGTGGTAACACCACCTTCCTAAGTTGAATTTGCAAAAAGTTGCAGGAAATGCCCCTATAACAGTGTAAGATCGGCCTGTCCATAATTTAGATTCGCCAAATCAAAGGAGCGCAAATGCCCCAACCCCCACAAAACGCATTGCTGGATGCGATTTTGCCCCATGTCGTGTTTGATGGCTGGGGGCAGGCCAGTTTTGATATGGCGGTGGCCGATCTGGGGATCGAGCCCGTGGCGGCGCAGGCCATCTGCCCGCGCGGGGCGCTCGATCTGGCGGTAGCGCTGCACCGGCGCGGCGATGCGGCGATGCTGGAGAAATGCGCCCAGACCGATCTGAGCCAGCTTCGCTATCGCGACAAGGTGGCCGCTCTGGTAAAGATGCGCCTTGAGGTGATTGAAGATCGCGAGGTGGTGCGCAAGGCCTGTGCGCTGTTCGCCCTGCCCCAGCATCTGGCCGAGGGCAGTGCGCTGATCTGGGACACGGCGGATGCAATCTGGACGGCGCTGGGGGATCACTCGGATGATATCAACTGGTATAGCAAACGCGCCACCTTATCGGCGGTTTACTCATCGACCGTGCTGTTCTGGCTGGGGGATGACAGCGAGGGCTATCGCGACACATGGGCGTTTTTAGAACGCCGGATTGATAATGTGATGCAGATCGAAACGCTCAAGGCCGGTTTCAGGAAAAGCCCGGTTCTGCAAGGGCTGTTTGCCGGGCCGATTTGGGCGCTTGGCAAGGTGCGAGCCCCCAAAGGCGCGACCCCGGCACCGGATCAGGGAGAACAGCCATGAGTCTGCCCGAGATGATGCGCGCCGTTGAGATCACTCAGCCCGGCGGCCCCGAAGTTCTGCAACTGTGCCAACGCCCCCGCCCGGCCCCGGCCCATGGCGAGATCCTGATCCGGCTGCATTATGCCGGCGTCAACCGCCCCGATCTGCTGCAACGCGCCGGCAGCTATGCGCCGCCGCCCACCGCCAGCGATCTGCCCGGGCTTGAGGGCGCGGGCGAAGTGGTGGCGGTGGGAACCGGCGTTGATCAATGGGCGGTGGGCGATCTGGTCTGCGCCCTGCTGCCCGGCGGGGGTTATGCCGACTATGTCTGCTGCCCGGCCAGCCATGCCCTGCCAGTGCCGGCGGGGATGGATTTGCCCCAGGCCGCCTGCCTGCCCGAAACCTTTTTCACCGTCTGGTCCAATGTGTTCATGCGCGGCGGGTTGCAAGCCGGTGAGCGGTTTTTGGTGCATGGGGGCTCATCGGGCATCGGCACCACGGCGATCCAGCTGGCGCATCAGTTCGGGGCCCGCGTATTTGCCACGGCCGGATCCGAGGAAAAATGCGCCGCCTGTCTGGAGCTGGGGGCCGAGCAGGCGATCAACTACCGCAGCGCCGATTTTGTGGCTGAAATGCGCGCTCAGGGTGGGGCCAATCTGATTTTGGACATGGTCGGCGGTGATTACATTGCCCGCAATTTGCGCGCTTTGGCCGATGAAGGCCGACTGGTGCAGATCGCGTTTTTGCAAGGGGCCAAGGTTGAGCTGAACTTTGCCGCAATCATGATGCGGCGGCTGACGGTGACGGGCTCGACCCTGCGCCCGCAGAGCGATCTGGCCAAGGCTGAAATTGCCGAACAACTGCTGACCAAAGTCTGGCCGTTGCTGGACGCCGGGCGGATTGCGCCGGTGATGGATAGCGAGTTTCCTCTGTCCGGGTCGGCGGCCGCGCATGAGCGGATGCAGGCCGGAGCGCATATCGGCAAGATTGTTCTGAAGGTGGTGGAGTAACCCCGCGCAAGAGAAATACACAACGGAAGGTTCGCAAGCGATCCGGGGGGGGGCGGGTCGGTCGCGAACCGGATCGCAGGCGATCCGGGGGATAACCAATACCCAAAAACCGTCCCCCCGCTTCCCCACACCGCCCCGGTTTCGGTAATATTATTCCAAAATCAGCGCAGAATACGACATTTTGCCAAAAATTGCGGTTGACGCCCCCCGGCCCCACTTCTAAGGTCCAGCCCAGAAATCAAAGGAGTCTCGGGCATGTTCGTCCTTGTGGTCATTGTCAATAACACGCGCATGGGTCCGTAACGGGCAACCAAAGTAACCTCCCATGCGCCTCCGAAATTTCGGAGGCTTTTTTGTGGGGCACAGCGACATTGTGGAGCACAGCGACAGTGACACAGGCCGAAGATGACGGCGCAACGTGAAACGGAGAAACGAAAAATGACACGTCAGATGAGCGGCGCAAAAATGATCATGCAAGCCCTGAAGGATCAGGGCGTGGATGTGATCTTTGGCTATCCCGGCGGTGCGGTGCTGCCGATTTATGATGAGCTGTTTTTGCAAAATGAAATCCGCCACATTCTGGTGCGCCACGAACAAGCCGCCGTTCATGCCGCCGAAGGCTATGCCCGCTCAACCGGCAAACCCGGCGTAGTGCTGGTGACGTCTGGCCCCGGTGTGACCAATGCCGTGACCGGGCTGACCGATGCCCTGATGGACAGCATCCCGCTGGTGGTGCTCTCGGGCCAGGTGCCGACCTTCATGATCGGCAATGACGCGTTTCAGGAGGCCGACACGGTGGGCATCACCCGCCCCTGCACCAAGCATAACTGGCTGGTCAAAGACACCAATGATCTGTCGCGCATCATCCATGAGGGCTTTCACCTCGCCACCAGCGGACGCCCCGGGCCGGTGCTGATTGATGTGCCAAAGGATGTGCAATTTGCCGATGGCACTTATGTGGCCCCGAAAAAGGTCGATCAATCGCGCTATCAGCCCCAGATCAAAGGCGATCTGGAGGCCATCACCGCCCTCGTTGAACTGATCGAAAAAGCCGAACGCCCGATCCTTTACACCGGCGGAGGAGTTGTCAATTCCGGCCCCGCCGCCAGCCAACTGCTGTGCGAGCTGGCCGATGCCTCCAATATCCCGGTGACCTCAACCCTGATGGGGCTGGGCTGTTATCCGGCTTCGGGCAAAAACTGGCTGGGCATGTTGGGGATGCACGGGCTGTATGAGGCCAATCTGGCGATGCATGGCTGCGATCTGATGATCAATATCGGCGCACGCTTTGATGACCGGATCACCGGGCGGGTCGAAGATTTCAGCCCGCATTCCACCAAGGCGCATATCGACATTGATCCCTCCTCGGTCAACAAGATAATCACTGTCGATCTGCCCATTATCGGTGATGTCGGTCATGTGCTGGAAGATCTGCTGAAAATCTGGAAATCCCGCGGGCGCAAGACCAACAAGGACGCGATCCAGAAATGGTGGGCGCAGATTGAGGAATGGAAAGCGGTGAATTGTCTGGCCTACAAACCCAGCGACAAGATCATCAAGCCGCAATACGCCCTGCAACGGCTGCAAGCGCTGACCGCCAAATATGACCGCTATATCACCACCGAGGTTGGCCAGCATCAGATGTGGGCGGCGCAATTCATGGGCTTTGAGCAACCCAACCGGCTGGTCACTTCGGGCGGTCTGGGGACCATGGGCTTTGGCCATCCGGCTTCGCTGGGCGTGCAGCTGGCGCATCCCAACTCACTGGTGATCAATGTCTCGGGCGAGGGCTCGTGGTTGATGAACATGCAGGAAATGGGCACCGCCATGCAATACGGCCTGCCCGCCAAACAGTTCATCCTGAACAATGAGCGGCTGGGCATGGTGCGTCAATGGCAGGAATTGCTGCATGGCGAACGCTATGCCGCCACCTGGCAAGAGGCCCTGCCCGATTTCGTCAAACTGGCCGAAGCCTTCGGGGCCAAGGGTATCCGGGTGGAAGACCCCGCCAATCTGGATGACGCCATCATGGACATGATCACCCATGACGGGCCGGTGATCTTTGATTGTCTGGTGGAAAAACATGAAAACTGCTTCCCGATGATCCCCTCGGGCGCACCCCATAACGAAATGCTGATGGGCGATGCCGAAACCCAAGGGGTTATTGGCTCATCCGGCGCAGTTCTGGTATAGAAAGGGTTAGGAATATGTCTGCATTGAAGCTCAAAAAAGGTGCCTCGTCGCATTCGGCTTATGATTTGCGCGATCCCAACACCGAAGTGATCGAGCGTCACACGCTGGCGGTGACGGTGGATAATGAATCCGGGGTTCTGGCCCGGGTGATCGGTCTGTTTTCCGGCCGTGGTTATAACATCGAAAGCCTGACCGTGGCAGAAATCAACGAAGAATATCACCAGTCGCGGATCACCATCGTCACTTGCGGCACGCCGCAGGTGATCGAACAGATCAAGGCGCAGCTGGGGCGGATTATTCCGGTGCATCATGTGCATGATCTGACGGTGGATGGGCCACATGTGGAACGCGAACTGGCGCTGTTCAAGGTTGCCGGCAGTGGGGATAAGCGGGTCGAAGCGCTGCGGCTGGCCGATATTTTCCGCGCCAATGTGGTGGACAGCACGCTGGACAGTTTCGTGTTTGAAATGACCGGCACTTCGGAAAAGATTGACGCCTTCGCCCAGTTGATGCGCCCGCTGGGGCTGATCGAAACCGCCCGCACCGGAGTGGCGGCGATTTCACGCGGAACGTAAACACAAAAAAGTAAACAAAAGAAAAGAGGCCCCGGTAAAGGCACTGGGTTGTGGGGCCTCTTTTCACATGCCAAGGTCGCCCCCGGCATCGGTGTAGAACTCAGCCATAAATGCTGCCAGAAGACTGATATTCTGCACCATTCACATGACCACGCCGATTGGCCTGAGGGCAAAGGCGCGAGGGGTGGGGAACAATTCAGCCGCCCTGCCCTCAGGCCCAACCGGCAGCGCCCTATTTTTCGGCGGGCAGCAGACCGGCCTCTTGCGCGGCCTTCAGCTCGTCCGCATCCACCGCGCCATCGCCATTGGCATCAATCGCGGCAAATGTCTCTTCTGTCATATCGGGATGCACCGCCAGAAGCTCGTTATAGGACAGCAGACCATCCCCGTCGGCATCCACTTCGCTTTGGGCACTCATGGCAGTGGCGCTCAGACCCATGGCCAGGATCGCAGCGGTTTGAATGGCAATCTTTTTCATATCTCTCTCCAATTTATGGTTCGTGACTGAAGGCCCGTTTTGCGACCTTCACCAAACATGAGCGCCCAGCCCCCGATTTATTCCCCAGCTTTTGCAAGCCTGCGCAAAACCGGGCAAAAGCGCAAAACCCCGCCGACAAAGTCTTGTATTTTCTGCATAAAATCGCCCAAAAAACCGGGTTTTGCCAAACCGGCAACAATCCCCGCATTGCCCCGCCCCCACATCCAACGTCACAATAAAGCGCAAAAGCACCCGACACGGATGAGGCCCGATATGACCGAAAAAGCGGATAATCTGACCGAGCTAATTGCCCCCTTGCAGCGACTTGCACGCATTCTGGCCCCGACACCGGATCAGGCGCAGGACATGGCGCAGGAGGCGCTGCTGCGGGTCTGGGACCGACTGCAAAGCGGGCAGGACATCGCAGAGCTGCGCCCCTATCTGATGACCACCCTGCGCAATGCCCGCTTCAGACAGCCCCGACAGGATCAGGAACTGACCGAGCACAACACCCCCAGCCAACCGGCCGAAATCTGGCCACGTTTTGCCTGCGCCGATGTAATGCAGGCGATGGAGAGCCTGTCCGAGGAACAGGCTCTGCTGCTGCATCTGGTGGCGCTGCATCACAAAAGCTATGCCCAACTGGCCCGCGAGATGGACCTGCCGATCGGCACGGTGATGTCACGCATTTCACGCGCCCGGGCCCGATTGCGCCGCAATCTGGATTTGCCACGCAATCGGGCGGTCGAGACCCTGTTACAGGATGAAACCGGTTAACCCGCCCCGATCAGGCGCTTTCACGCAACGCAACCTTTTGCGGCACCGAGCGCGGCGTCACCCGCTTGCGCAGTTTCGCCAGAGCATTGGCCGGCTGCGCCACCGACATTTGCAGCACCGCATATTGGCGCCCATCTTCGCTGTTGTAATAGGGGGCGCCGATTCGGTCGGCAGCATAACCCAGCTGGCGCAACGCCCGCAGGAAAGAGGGCCGCATCAGCGCAATCAGTTCACTGCCCCCCTGATCGCGGGCAATCGCGCTGAGCCCATCGACAATCAGCCCCAGACAGCGCTGCCGCTCCTGAGTGGTTTGCAGATCATCCGACACCACCAGGCGGGTGCATTCCCAGACTTTGGGCGTGTTATAATCCTGCCCCATGATGCTGTCGGGAATGCCGGCCAGCTTGCCCTTGAGCGCGTCACGCAACATATAGCTGTGCTGCCCCCACATGGAGGTGGTCGGCATCGCCCGCGCCCCGCCGACCAGCTTGCCATCCTGCAAAACCAGCGAATAATAAGCCAACGGATTATCATACTGATCCATCTCAACACGGTCATTATGGGGAATCCCCCAGCCCAGCGTATCAACAAAGAAATGCTTGCGCAGGGCAAGATAATCGCTGAACGCGGTGCCGTATTTGTGTAGCTCTAACAAGTTAAAAGTGATATTTTCCATTTTGCTCTCCTATTTGGAGAGTAAAATAGAGCGCCATATGTTAATTTTGTTAACCTAAAATTGTAAAAAAATCGGGATTCTTGTGTTTTAGGTGCAATTTTCTCAAATCAAACCATATTCCAGCGACAAAGTAGCGGCATGAGCACTGGTTTTGGCCCCCAATTTCAGCTTGGCGTTCTTTAAACGCTGTTTGATCGCCCCTTCGGATATACCGAGAATCGCTGCCATTTCCTTGAGCAACAACCCTTCCTTCACCATCACCAGCACTTCTTTTTCCGCCTTGGTCAGATTGCTGGGCGGAGCTTTGGCCTGATGCAGAGACACAATCTGCTGTTGCAAATGCTCAATCTCGACATCGGTAAATTCGCGTTGCGGGTGCGCAAACCAGGCAAAGCTGCGCAACCCTTCCTGATCGGGGTCCATATGGCTGATCGCCACCCCGTAATTCAGGCGATACTTCCGGGCCTGTTCGAGAATGGCGCGCGGATCCTCCAGCGCCATCTCACTCCAGCGTATGGCACCGGTATGGGCGTAAACCCATTTCATCACCGGGTCGCTCAGCATAAAACCCTGTTCGGTATAAATCTTAACCCATTCCTCGGGCAGCTTGTTTTCCTCAAGCACCGGAAAGGCAAAGCCGACCCGGATCGCAAGATAATACCCCGATGGCGCAATATCCTGAAAACCAACCGTTTTTTCTACACGCCCCATCTGAACGTCATGCCTTGCCATTGCCTGTCTTACTGTTGCCTATACTAAAATACAGATAGCATTCTCTATGTATCCTATATATAGTTTATTCAAGACTTTATTCAACTAAAATGCGAGTCATTTCTCATGATGCCCGGAGCCCGAATTGGTCCTCTGTTGGAGGCTTTGAATCCTATATGTTCTGCCGGTTATGCGCTGGCCCTGCATATTAAGTATACCACCCCTGCCCTGTTGTTTCAGACCTATAGCCGCTCTTGGGTGGATTTCTACAACCAGAACGGGTTGTTGCTGCAAGACCCCACAGTGCGCTGGGGGTTTGAACATACCGGTACCACCAGCTGGGATCAGCTGGGGGATATTGATACGGCGGGTGTTCTGGAGAAATGCGCCAAATATGGCATGAAATATGGCGCGGTAGTGTCGATTGTCGAGGATGGCTCGCGCAGTATTGGCGGCTTTTCGCGGTCGGATCGTAATTTCACCGCCGATGAGGTGAAACAGCTGGAAAACCTGCTGCGCAAGATTCACCGCCATACCGAGGTCTCGAAAACGCTGACCGACGAAGAGATGCAGGAACTCAAGGAAATGTCCATCATCCTGACCCACGCCTAGAGCAAAACCGATTTGACCTGCAATACTGAGCATCAAAATTCGTATTTGATGAAATTAGCAGGATATTGATTGGGCGGCAGATAATTTCGATTCAGATTTATCGATTTCTGCTTTAGGGGGACCGCCAGATTTTAAGTCCCCCCCTGGCCCCCCAAAAAAACGGGGTGCCCGAAGGCACCCCAGTTTCGCTGATCAGGCTCATCATTAGTACCGCCCGTTTGTTTTATGCCTGCGGCCTGATCCGCGTCGGGGGCGAGCGCACCCGCCCCATGACCTCAAGCCCCCCCAAACCGAACGGATCCGGGAGAGCCCTATTCCTTAGCTACACCCGCTGGTCGCCCCGCAAGTGTTGCATTTCATACAGGTGCCGTTGCGCACCAATGTATAATTCCCACATTCGCCACAAGGATCGCCCTCATAGCCCTGCATCTTTGCCTTGGCCCGCGGGTCCAGATCGGTCGCGGCGTGGCTGCTTACGCCGCCCGCAGCTCTGGCCTTGTTCGTAGCGACCTCGGGCACCAGCGTTTGCAGAACCGCCACCGGATCGGTGTCGGCCTCAAGCGCCACCGCCCCGGCCTGAGTTTCACCGCCGCCGCCTTGCAGCACCACCAGCTGCTGCGGCACCCGCTTGCGCAGATAGCCGGTGGAGGAAATCTGTTTCAGCACCTCTAAGGACTTGCTGGCCGCAGTTTCGCTGACCTCGGTCACATTGGGCGTGCTGTCTTCCTCGCGCCCCAGATCGTCAAACGAAGCGCCCTCGGGTTTGACATGCGCCAGATCGGTGCGATCCAGATAAGACACCGCCAATTCGCGGAAAATATAATCCAGAATCGAGGTCGCATTCTTGATGCTGTCATTGCCCTGCACCATGCCGGCGGGCTCGAATTTGGTGAAGGTGAAGGCATCCACGAATTCCTCCAGCGGCACCCCATATTGCAGCCCCACAGACACGGCGATGGCAAAATTGTTCATCATCGCGCGAAAGCCCGCACCCTCTTTGTGCATATCAATGAAAATCTCGCCCAGCTCGCCATCTTCATATTCGCCGGTGCGCAGATAAACCTTGTGACCGCCGACATTGGCCTTTTGGGTGTAGCCTTTGCGTCGATGCGGCAGCTTTTCGCGGTGGCTGCGCACGATTTCCTTGATCACCACCTTTTCGATCAGCTTTTCGGCCAGAACCCCAGCCTTTTCATGGGCATTGCCGCTTTCCAACACCTCTTCGGCGTCCTCGTCATCTTCGACCAGCGCCGCGGCCAGCGGTTGGCTCAGTTTCGAGCCATCACGGTAAAGCGCATTGGCCTTCACCCCCAGCTCCCAGCTGAGCTCATAGGCCTTCTGGCATTCTTCGATGCTGGCGGTATTGGGCATGTTGACGGTTTTCGAGATCGCCCCGGAAATAAACGACTGCGCCGCCGCCATCATGCGGATATGGCTTTCCACAGACAGGTAACGCTGACCCTTTTTGCCACAAGCATTGGCGCAATCGAAAATGCTGTAATGCTGCTTTTTCAGATGCGGCGCCCCTTCCAGCGTCATGGTGCCGCAAACATGGTCATTGGCGGCCTCGATGTCGGCGTTGGAATAGCCCAGATGATGCAGCAGATCAAAACCGGGATCCATCAGCTTGTCCGCCGGAATGCCCAAGGTTTCGGTGCAGAACGCCTCGCCCAGAGTCCATTGGTTAAAGACAAACCGAATGTCAAAGGCCGAAGGCAGCGCGGCTTCGATTTTGTCCAGCTCGGCCGGACCAAAGCCATGACCGATCAGCGAGGTGTGGTTGATCACCGGCGCATTGCCAAGGCTGGCATGGCCCACCGCATAAGACACGATTTCCTCGATCTGGGCCGAGCCATAGCCCAGCTTGTCCAGCGCCGCCGGAACCGAGCGGTTGATGATCTTGAAATAGCCACCGCCTGCCAGTTTCTTGAACTTGACCAGTGCGAAATCCGGCTCGATCCCGGTGGTGTCGCAATCCATCACCAGACCGATGGTGCCGGTCGGAGCCAGCACCGAGACCTGAGCATTGCGGAACCCGTGCAGCTGCCCCATCGCCAAGGCTTCGTCCCAAGCGGATTTGGACAGCGAGATCAGGCGCTGATCCGGGCAGCTGTCATGATCCAGAGGCACCGGCTTGACCGCCAGCTTTTCATAGCCATCGCTGTGGCCATAGGCCGCGTTGTGGTGATTGCGGATCACCCGCAGCATGTGGTCTGCATTGCGCGCATAGCCCGGAAACGCGCCCAGCTCGCCAGCGATTTCCGCCGAGGTCGCATAGGACACCCCGGTCATGATCGCGCTCAGCGCCCCACACAGCGCCCGGCCCTCATCGCTGTCATAGGAATAGCCCATATTCATCAGCAAGCCGCCGATATTGGCAAAACCCAGCCCCAAAGTGCGGAAATCATAAGAGCGCTGCGCAATTTCCTTGGACGGGAACTGTGCCATCATCACCGAGATTTCCAGCGTCAGCGTCCACAGCCGGGTGGCGTGCATGTAATCTTCGACCTGAAACTTGCCGTCCTTCAGAAAAGTCAGCAAATTCATCGACGCCAGATTGCAGGCCGTATCGTCCAGAAACATATATTCGGAACAAGGGTTCGAGCCGCGAATCTCGCCATCTTCCGGACAGGTGTGCCAGGCATTCACCGTATCGTGAAACTGGATGCCCGGATCGGCACAGGACCAGGCGGCATGACCGACTTTCTCCCACAGATCGCGGGCCTTGACGGTTTTGGCCACGCCCCCATCGGTGCGCCGGATCAGATCCCAATCGGCATCTTCGCGCACCGCCTGCAAAAACGCATCCGTCACCCGGATCGAATTGTTCGAATTCTGCCCCGAGACCGAGCTATAGGCCTCGCTGTCCCAATCGGTGTTATAGGTAGGGAATTCGATGCTGGAATAGCCCTGCTTGGCATAATCCAGCACCCGTTTGACATAGGTTTCCGGGATCGAGACCTTCTTGGCCGCACGAATGGCCTGTTTCAGCCCGGGATTGACCTTGGGATTGACCGCATCCTCAAGCTGGCCGTCCCATTCACGAATGGCCGCGAAAATCGCGTTCAGACGCTCTTCATGCATTTTCGAACCGGCGACGATCGAGGCAACCTTTTGTTCTTCAATCACTTTCCAGTTGATGAAGTCTTCGATATCCGGGTGATCGGCATCACAAATCACCATCTTGGCCGCCCGCCGGGTGGTGCCACCGGATTTGATCGCGCCGGCGGCCCGGTCGCCGATGCGCAAAAAGCCCATCAGGCCCGAAGAGTTACCCCCGCCCGAAAGCGCTTCCCCTTCGGCCCGCAAAGACGAGAAATTGGTGCCGGTGCCCGAGCCATATTTGAACAGCCGTGCCTCGCGCACCCATAGATCCATGATGCCGCCCTCGCCCACCAGATCATCCTTGATCGACTGGATAAAACAGGCATGAGGCTGAGGATGCTCATAAGAGGATTTCGAGCGCGTCAACTTGCCGGTTTTGTAATCGACATAGTAATGCCCCTGCGCCGGCCCGGTGATGCCATAGGCCCAGTGAATGCCGGTGTTGAACCATTGCGGGCTGTTGGGGGCGGCGCGCTGGCTGGCCAGCATATGGCGCATCTCGTCATAATAGGCGCGGGCGTCCTGCTCGCTGGAAAAATAACCACCCTTCCAGCCCCAATAGGCCCAGGTGCCCGCCAAACGGTCGAACACCTGCTTGGCCGAGGTCTCGCCGCCATAGCGCTGATCCTCGGGCAAACCCTCTAACGCCGCCTGATCGGAAACCGAGCGCCACAGAAACTCCGGCACCCCTTTTTCCCGCACCTTTTTCAGCCGCGCCGGCACCCCAGCCTTGCGAAAATATTTCTGGGCAATCACATCCGAAGCCACCTGACTCCACGCCGCAGGCACTTCGCATTCATCCAGACGGAACACGATGCTGCCATCAGGGTTGCGGATCTCGGACTCCGTGATGGTAAATTCAAGCTCTGCATAAGCATCCTGCCCGGCCTGTGTGAAGTTGCGCTCAATTTTCATTTTTTCTGCCTTGTTTGCGTATCCATGCGCGGCATACGCAGTTTTCTACCAATCTCATCACCGCACGCTCCGAACATGATTCAGAGCACCGGCCTAACATCCCGAAACAGCCTCAAACACATCGCCAGAACCGCCACATTTCAGGCCCAAACACCCCGAGCTTGCCCCAATACCAAGCCCGCACGACCGCTTCATACTGCCATCAGCCATAGCGTTGCGACTGTTCCCATTACCATTAACCGTTCCACGACCATTAACCTTTCCACAGGCACCAACGCCCTAACGCCGCCACTTCCGCAGGACCATTGCCCCACTGTCACGACCTGCACACCAACACCACCCCCGTTTTGCGCCTCACAGCGCTGCAACCAGATATGGTGAATTGTGACCCCTGCTACTAAATATAGTGGCCACTTTGATAAGCTCCCACAATGTGGAGTAGCTGGCCCTATTCGGTCAACTTTTATATTTTCTTTTCCACAGGATTTTTTTGTTGACCACGATTTATTAATCTCTGCGGTTTATGGGCAAATGATTCACCGGCAGGATTCATGTTTGGACCGGATTGAGACCCCAATGAGATTTTTTATTTTTATTGGCAGACTTGCTGGCTGTTTCTCACTTTCAACTTGAAGATTAATTAATATGAACGGCCCTGCAACCGAACCGTGACTTGCCTGTGCAAATTTGAAACACTCAAGACCCCTTCTGCCCCGCAGCCCTATGCTCTCGGTTGTAAAACCGGGCACCCCCACGACAAAATAGTCACAAACAGCGCCTGTTTTCACGCGCCGCCCGGGCATCATCACCGCCTCGGAAGCGTTGTTGTGAATCACCTCCGGGCATGGATGACATGCCTGCAACTGCCACACCCCCACATCCAACGAAAAAATGCCTGAATTTTTTCAAGAAACCCTCTGGACACCCAGAGTTCATGCGTCTAGAACACCCCGACCCGAACGAGCAAATCGTTCCCCGTGCCCGGGTAGCTCAGGGGTAGAGCAGTGGACTGAAAATCCTCGTGTCGGTGGTTCAAATCCGCCCCCGGGCACCATTTAAATCTCATTTACATCAATCAAAGCTATGTCATGGTCGATGGCCGTGGGGAGACGATGTTTTCGACGCCCGCCCCGGTCTAACCAGGCCGTTTGGCCATAAAGGAGAGGATTGAAATCGGGCATCTCATATGGATTATTGTTGCCAGAGCAATGGGCAAATGGCTTTGATTACTTTATGGAGGCTTAAATGCCCTTGGCCCACCCGTTAACGCGGCTTGAGCCGGGTCACGCAACAGGCGGGAAAGGATGTAACGAAAATGTCTGCACATGGTGAAGCAACCCCGATGATCTCGTATAAATGCGGCCCGCTGACCGGGGTGGCCGAGGTGCCCGGAGATAAGTCGATTTCGCACCGGGCGCTGATATTGGGGGCGCTGGCGGTGGGGGAAACCCGGATTTCGGGCTTGCTCGAGGGCGACGACGTGCTGGATACCGCCCGGGCGATGGCGTCTTTTGGGGCAAAAGTGGTTAGCCATGCCGACGGAGACTGGTCGGTGTTTGGCGTCGGAACCGGCGGCTTTGCCGAGCCCGAAAACGTGATTGATTGCGGCAATTCCGGCACCGGGGTGCGGCTGATCTGGGGCCCGCAGCTATGGCCGTCAGGGGGGGCGTTTGCCGCTGACCGTGGTTGGGGCAGTTAATCCGGTGGCGGTGCGTTACGACATGCCGGTGCCCAGTGCGCAGGTCAAATCGGCTGTGCTGCTGGCCGGGCTGAATGCGCCGGGCAAAACCGTGGTGATCGAACATGAACCCACCCGCGATCACACCGAACGGATGCTGGCCGGCTTCGGGGCTGAGATCAGCATTGAGGACACAGATCAGGGCTGCATCATCAGCCTGACGGGACAACCCGAACTGAAGGCTCAGACGATCTCGGTGCCGCGCGATCCGTCCTCGGCGGCGTTTGCGGTGTGTGCGGCGCTGGTCACCGAGGGCTCGGATGTGCTGGTGCCCGGCATCGGCCTGAACCCGACCCGCATCGGCTTGTTCACTAGCCTGCGGGAAATGGGCGCCGATCTGGTTTACGAAAACCAGCGCCTTGAGGGCGGCGAGCCGGTGGCCGATTTGCGGGCGCGCTATTCGCCGGATATGCAAGGGATCACCGTGCCGCCGGAACGCGCCCCCAGCATGATCGACGAATACCCGATCCTGTCAGTGGTGGCCGCCAATGCCCGCGGTGAAACGGTGATGGCTGGCGTCAAAGAGTTGCGGGTCAAAGAATGTGACCGCATCGCCGCCATGGCCGCAGGGCTTGCGGTCAATGGGGTGAGCGTGCACGAGGAAGAGGATATGCTGGTGGTCAGCGGCAACGGGGCCGGGAGCGTGCCGGGCGGGGCGATGTGCAACACCCATCTGGATCACCGTATCGCGATGAGTTTTATGTGTCTGGGCATGGCCAGCCAGCAGCCGGTTTCCATTGATGACGGTGCGCCGATCAACACCAGCTTTCCGGGGTTCGAGCCGCTGATGACCCGGCTAGGGGCAAATCTGCAAGGACTGGAAGATCCGACAGAGCCGCAACACTGAAAGGAAACTGCATGATCACAGGGGGCTGTTTATGCGGAAAAGTCACCTATCAGGTCACCGGACCGCTGCGCCCGGTGGTGGCGTGTCATTGCAGCCAATGCCGCAAAACCAGCGGGCATCATGTGGCCGCCACGGCTTGTCACCGCGCTGATTTACAGATCAGCGGTGCGCCGGCCTGGTTTCGCTCGTCTGACACGGCGCGGCGCGGGTTTTGCGGGGTATGTGGCTCAAACCTGTTTTGGGACAGCAATGATGCTCAGATGATCTCGATCTTTGCCGGCACGATTAATGGCAAAACCGGGCTGCGGTTGTGGGGGCATATTTTCTGCGCCGATAAGGGCGATTATTACGACATCGCGGATGATTTGCCCCACGCTCCGGGGGCGTATGAAAAACTGACCGGCCTCAGCGACAAATAAGAGCTTTTGCCCGCCCGGTTTTCGCCCTAGGTTGCGAGGGATTTGAACGAACACAAAATGGTGGAATATATGGGTATCACGGTGGCAATCGACGGTCCGGCGGCATCGGGCAAGGGCACGATTTCAAAAGCCGTTGCGGCGCATTTCAACTTTGCCCATCTGGATACCGGGCTTTTATATCGGGCGGTGGGGCGCAAGGTGATGGATGGCCTCGACCCGATCAAGGCAGCACAAAACCTGCAAGCCGCCGATTTGGAGGCCGATGATCTGCGCACCGCACCGGTAGCCCAAGCCGCCAGCAAGGCTGCGGCGATTGCTGAGGTACGCAGTGCCTTGGTGGATTTCCAGCGGGCTTTTGCCTTGCGCAGCGGCGGCGCGGTGCTGGATGGGCGCGACATCGGCACGGTGATTTGCCCGGAGGCTCAGGTCAAACTGTTCGTCACCGCCAATGATCAGACCCGGGCCGAGCGCCGCTATCTGGAACTGGCCGCCAAGGGGCATGATGTCAGCCGCGAAAGCGTGCTGGCCGATCTGCAAGCCCGCGACAAACGCGACCGCGAACGCGCCACCGCCCCGCTTGAGGCCGCGGCGGATGCGGTGCTGCTGGACACCTCCGAGCTGAGCATTGATCAGGCCGTTGCCAAAGCCATCGCGCTGATCCAGGCTGGCCTCGCACAGAAATCGCCCTCTCCCTAAACACCGACCACACCTCTTCTGGCTTGAGGTATGGGTATTCAGTATATAGCCCGCACAACCCAACCGGAGACGCCCCTCCGAACCATCCTGCGCATGGGCAAACCGATCAGCGGTTATCTCTGTTCACACCAAGATACTTGTTCACACACCGAGAATCAGGGCGGCCTGACAGCCCCCCTCAAACAAACCCTCCTGAGCAGATCAACCACCAGCGGGCATAACCACAAACCGAACGGATCAGGCAAAAGGCGCAGCAAAAGCACTTGCCCCCCTCTCAACCGCTCTTTTATCCTCAGCTCGCCCGCGCCAATCCGGCAAGGCGATTTTCCAGCAGCGGGGTGGCCCCATAGGAGCATGATGAATTGTCGCAAAAACAGAACATAACGCGAAAATAGCGCCAATGCGTTAAGGAATTCCCAAGAAATCCGCACTAATAACGGTTATGAGCCTTTTTACCGCCAATATCGCAACTGGACCAGAACACAATCGAAACACAGCAGAAAGGATCAGCCTACCAACCCTTTTTAAACGTCACGACCTTGCTTTGGGATAGCCTTGGGAAATAGATCAGCCCCGCTTTGTGCATGGCATCAAACACCGCCTGAACACCACTTTGGCCGATCCACTGCGGATGCAGTTCAACCACCGCCGCGCGCAAACCCGACAGATCGGTGACCGGCAGCAAATCGGCTTCGGCCCCTTCGATGTCACAGACCAGAACTGTGGGTTTGACCCGTTTGAACAGGGTGTTGATATTCATCACCTCAACCTTTTCCACAGCAACGATGCCACCATGCGCATCACCGACATTATCCTCAAGCGAAGAGGCCGAAAACTGCCCTCGCACATAAAAGTTAACCGCCGGAGCCTTGCGCGGCCCCAACACCGCGTTGATCACCTCGACATTGTCCACCTCATTAGCCTGATGCACCGCCTTGATATGCGGGATCAGCGCCGGGTTGGCCTCAACCGCGACAACCTTTTTGGCGTGTTTCCTTTTGGAAATCACCGTGGACATAAAACCAATCCCGGCACCGATTTCGATCACGGTATCCTCAGAGGTGACGGTTTTCATTACGGCCTGAAACTCTTTCAGCTCGTAATTACCTCTGCGCAGCAACCGGCGCTGTTTCGGCGTGATGAAACGGGGATTGTTGGGCATTAAAATGCGCCGGGATCTGATAAAATCCTGCTGGGGCTGTGCATCACTCATGTTAACTCTCCATATCCAGCGCCAATGAATACGCAACCCGCTCCATTGCCGTCAGTTCAATCTCCAGCGCCTGCTGATAGAGCTCGGAAAATTCCGGCATCTGATGCAGCTCAGCCGCCTTGGCCAGATGCCAGCGCTGAGATTTTTCGTGCCATTTGCGCAAGCTGTCATCCTGCAACAGCCGCGCCATTTCCGCCCGGGTGCGGGGGATGTTGCGCTGAATGGTGATATCCTTGCAGTCATTCCAATCCATCCGCACCCAGTAATTGATGCCGATCGAGCGATCCACATGCAGCGCCCGCCCCCGCTGGCGTTTGATCAGATAGCTTTCGGCCGAGCGCAGCGCGTAATGGTTCAGCTGGATCAGATCATAGCCGATCGTCGCCTTTGAGCTGCGCCACCCCTTTTCGCTAACCTCCTGCCCCATTGGCAGCCCCGAGCCATTCACCCAATTCACCCGCTCGCGCGCATGATCAAACAGCTTGTTGGGCCGGTGGCAGCTGTATTTCGCATAAGCCCCATCATTTTTGAACATGGTCTTGAACCCCCAAACCGTATGCGGCTTGGGGCAGAATTTGGGCGCGGCATGGTCAAATTGCTCGATCACCAGGCGATCATTGTCCAGCCGCTGCACCCCATTATGGCCAAACAACCGCCATGTCATCGCCAGCGCCGTTGCCTGCGGGATGCGTTCAAACAAATCCTCCAGCGTGCCATTGCCGCAGCGAATATTCATGAACTCATCCACGTCGATATGAGCAATCCAGTCGGCCTGTTTCACCATATCTTCGTGTAGCGACATGTTCAGCGCGTGTTGCTGCGGAGATTTCCCCTTCCAGACATCATTATTACGGTGCTGCACGATGCCCATTTCCTGCAAACGGTTCAGGATTTCGCTGGTGCCATCGCTGCAATCATTGGTGTAGATCAGGAAATTATCGACCCCGATCGCCCGATGATAGGCGATCCATTCCAGAATATAGGGCCCTTCGTTTTTCATACAGCCCACCACCACAACGCCGCTGCTGCCTTTTTTCAGTTGGCGCGGCGTGATCGGTTCATAAGCGGGGTTTTCCGCCCGTTCATCCACCCGCCCGAGGCGGTTATGCGGGGCGAAGGGGCCGTTTTTCATGCGGTTGAAATTGGCCAGAGCCTGCGGGCCCATTAGTTTCTGCGCCGAGGGCGACAGCGGCTGATCCGGCGGTGCCGGAGCTTTAGCCGCCGCCACCGCATCGCGGTTAGCGCGTTGCAGCCGGGGCATGAAAGCTGCCAGATACTGGCTGGCGCGAAAGCCGAATTCCGGGTCAGCCTCGATATAGTCCTCCTTGGCCGGTGCCGCCATCAGACAGTCTGCCTTCAGTCCCGGATGCTGTTTGATCAGCACTTTGTTATCGGCCTCAAACAGCTTGGACAGGGCCGCAAAATTGGCCGGGTCAAGCGGCGGACCGGCAATGGCGGTTTCGCGCACCAATTGACGCCACAACCGGCGCGGAATGCGCATCCCGTTTTGCAGCAATTTGCCCATGGCAAGGTTCATCTGACGCCCGCGCGTCAGGCTTGCGGCTGAGGGCTGCGCCCCGGGCGTCTGGGGCTGTGCTTTGCCGATGTTGTCTTGAATATCAAAGCATTGGCGGATTTCATCCGTCACCTTTTCCGAAGCAAACAGCGCCGGGTCATAAGAACGCAAAATCACCTTATCGGCCCCAAACACGCTCTGCCAATGCCGGGTCAAAGCGGCATAATCCAGCCAGAATGGCGGCGCCTGAAGCTCGGGGAAATCATTAACCGCGGGCCGGGCCGGATGGCGCATTTTCAGCGCCTCTTCACGCCAGTTCTTGCTGTGCGCAAGGCCCAGCTCTTGGCTCGCAGGCTGCGTGCGCCCGGCTAGGATTTGCTCGGCATAATGCTGGAAAAACACCCGGGCTTGCTCGTCCAGATGCGCGACAATGCGGATGTCATCGGAAAGCGGGCGCAGCAGGTCGTGCAGCCGCTGCAATTCGCTGTCCGTCACCAGTCCTGTGGAAAACTGCACCGCCGACAAGATCAGCGTCTGCGGCTGCACCCGGGCGATTTCAGCCGACAAATCCTGCATCACCGCACTGCGCAACGCCGCCTGTTTGCCGGGATCGGCAAAGCCGCGCACAAAGCGCAGCGGATCAATGTGATCGGGGTCCAGCGCAGCCATGAACAGCCTTGTGTGATTTTTGCCCCCGGGGCTTTTGGCAAACAGAACGCCTTTGCCGGCCAGCTGACCGCGCTTATCCTCCAGCACCTGCTGCAAACGCTGCGCGCCGCAATGCTCCAGCCCGATATGGATAAAAATACGCATCACTTCGCCCCCTGTTTCGGGTTGGCATTGGCAATGCCCCACCATGGCAGCTCGACCCCGAGAAAGGCCGATATTTTATCTTTGGCGTCTTTATCCTCGACGTCATATTCCAGAAAATTATCTGCGTTTTCAAATACTTTGCGACAAAAGCTGTTATGAGAACGGATCCAGCGGATGCGTTCCTGATGGGTTGCGCCATAGCCCTCGGGCAGGCCGGGAATGGCGTTGACCGGCAAACGGTGACGCCCCAGATTGGACCAGCGCTGCATCGAATCCGACAGCTTTTGCGCATCGCGATGGGTCAGGATGAATTTCGCGCCCGGGTGGTGTTTCTGGATCGCCGACAACAGCCCCCAATCGGTTTGCGGCCACAGATTGAGCCCCTCGCGGATGATGTCGATTTCGGTAAAAGCGTTGAATTCGCCCATCATCGCCAGCGGATCGCCGCATTCGAAATAAGCCTGATACATCAGCTTACCGACAAAACAGCGCCGGATCAGCTTGTTTTCGGTCTGATGCGGGCGGATTTTCCAATCGGCCACTTTGAAACCGGCGCGTTTGAGCGCCTCGCCCAGCGTGGTGGTGCCGGATTTGGGCAGGCCCAGATTGATGACTTTCAGATCGGTGGGGATTGCAGGGGTCATGACATGGCCTTGATAACATCTAACTCTGGCGGAGACAGTTTGGAGCTGCCCCGCAGCCTGTTGCGCAGGGCAACATAATCGGCATCCTGCATCAGCCGCACCAGAGTCTCACGGTGACGTTTGACGCAAAGATCATGCAGATCGGCGATGGTCTGATCGGATTTCAGTTTCGTCAACTCGGCTTGCAACCGCGGCATATAGCGCAGGATGGAATCGTCGAAATAGCCATCATCATTGCGCATCCGCCAATAGCTGTCGTCGAAATTGCGATTTTCTCGGTTCACATCACCCCGGTCATTTTTCACCAGATAGCTATCCAGCGAGCGCAGGGCGTAATGGTTCAGCGTGGCAAATTTGCGCGCCCCGGCGGCAGGAAATTTGCGGATGCGCCGCTTATTGGCAGCGATTTTGAACTTGAACGGCACCCCACGGCCCGACCCGTCGCGCCAATCTGGGCGCTCGCCCTTTTTCAGACCTTTTTTCAAAAACGGACGGTGCGCCCCCCAATACTGCGCCGGAAAACCCGTGCGGAACAGGGTTTTGACCTCCTGCGCCGTCTGATCGCACCACAGGTCGGGGTTGTGCGATTTCAGGAACTGCCCGATCACCGGCTCGTCGCGAAATTCCTCGACATCACAATTGGCAAAAAACTGAAACATCACCGAAATGGCGTCAGGAGTGTCGCAAGCCTCGATCAGCTCGGGCAAGGTGCCACGGCCGATATGGATGTTGATGAACTCGTCCACATCGGCAACCCACACCCAATCGGCCTTTTGCACCACGGGCTGTTTGGGCGCATCCTTCAGCGCCTCCATCTGATAATTGCGCCCCTTGGCTGGGTTGGGCAGATGACAAACGATGCCGCGTTCCGACAGCGCATCCAGCAGCAGATCGGTGCCGTCTGTGCAATCATTGGAGTAAAACAGAAAATCCGTCACCCCGACAACACGGTTAAAGGCGATCCATTCCAACAGGAACGGGCCTTCGTTTTTCACACATGTGACCGCGGTTATACGCATCGGCGCACAACCCAAGTGAGGGACAATGCCTGAAACATCCTGTAACTGCCCATTTTCGCAGGCCATTTCGCCTGATTGTTTATTATGCAGCAACAGTGCCAGCCCTACCCGCGATTGTCAACGATTTGCCACTGCGATGCTCGCCGTTCAGCGACCGCGCCAAATGCGACACGGACCGAACCGCTGGCAGAAATCGGCATTAACTGCGCCCATCGTAGCAAATCGCACCTGACAACCTGCCTTGGCCATGCTAGAAGCGGCGCAACATGACTCTGATAACGTATGGATAGAACATGGCCAATTACCTAACGCTTTTAACAATCACATCTTTTGCAACTTTCAGCGCCCCGGCTTTTGCACAAACTGCTGCGCCTGCGCAGGGAGCTCCTGTGCAGCCGCCCGCCGCCGTTGTTGCTGATCAGGCCCAGTCTGCGGATCAGGCACAGCCCGCCGATCAAACCGATGACAATGTTCTTGGGTTGGATGGCGGTCAGGATGTGGTCGACCCCAACGGCCCCGGCTCCAGTTATGTGCGCGAAACCCATGGCGATTGGCAAATGCAATGCGTGCGGGTCGAAGAAGGCCAGCAGGAGCCATGCAAGCTTTACCAGCTGCTCAAGGATGAAAAGGGCAATGGGGTGGCTGAATTCAACATGTTCAAGCTGCCAAAGGGGCAAAAATTTGCCTCGGGCGCCCTAGTCGCGACTCCGCTGGAGACCCTGCTGACCGAGCAACTGACCATCACCGTCGATGGCGGACCCAAGCGGCGTTACCGCTTTACCTGGTGCGCGGCGGATGGCTGTTTTTCCCGGATCGGCTTTTCTGCGGCTGATGTGCTGAGCTTCAAGAAAGGCGCCGGCGCCAGCGTGACCATCGTGCCGATCATCGCGCCCGATCAGAAAGTGAACCTGAAACTGTCGCTGACCGGCTTTACCAAAGCCTATGACGCGCTGCCGGTTCCGGTGCTGCCGGCGGCTCCGGCCAAGAAATAACACAGGCCACACCTGATTCGACACAGCGCCGCCCGTTGCCATGACGGGTGGCGCTTTTCCATTTTGCCCCTGCTTTTGCGCCGCGCCCCTCTTGCCCCTTGCGCGGCCCTGCCATAGAAAGCGGATAACAACCAACTCCCGGATGGAACTGCTATGCTTGATCTGAAATACGACCCGCCCAAACCCAAAACCATTGCGGGGGCCAAACATGACTGGGAATTGGTCATCGGGCTTGAAGTGCATGCGCAGGTCTCTTCCAACGCCAAGCTGTTTTCGGGCGCGTCCACCCAATTCGGGGCCGAGCCCAACGCCAATGTCGCTTTCGTCGATGCTGCCATGCCCGGGATGTTGCCGGTGATCAACGAATTCTGCGTGGAACAGGCGGTGCGCACCGGGCTGGGGCTGCGGGCCGACATCAACCTTTATTCCGCGTTTGATCGCAAAAACTATTTCTACCCAGACCTGCCCCAGGGCTATCAGATCTCGCAGCTTTACCATCCGATTGTCGGCGAAGGTCAGGTGCTGGTGGAAATGGGCGAAGGCATCGCCCGTCTGGTACGGGTCGAGCGTATCCATCTGGAACAGGACGCGGGCAAATCCATCCATGACATGGACCCGAACATGTCTTTCGTCGATCTGAACCGCACCGGCGTGGCCCTGATGGAGATCGTCAGCCGCCCCGACATCCGCGGCCCCGAAGAGGCCGCCGCCTATGTCAGCAAGATCCGTCAGATCATGCGCTATCTGGGCACTTGCGAGGGCAATATGCAAAACGGCAATTTGCGCGCCGATGTCAATGTTTCGGTCTGCCGCCCCGGCGATTACGAGCGTTACCGCGAAACCGGCGATTTCAAACATCTGGGCACCCGTTGCGAGATCAAGAACATGAACTCGATGCGCTTCATGCAGGCGGCGATTGAATATGAAGCCCGGCGCCAGATCGCCATTATCGAGGATGGCGGCACGGTCAATCAGGAAACCCGGCTCTATGACCCGGACAAGAACGAGACCCGCTCGATGCGCTCCAAGGAAGAAGCGCATGATTACCGCTATTTCCCCTGCCCCGATCTGTTGCCATTAACCATTAAGCAGGATTGGGTCGACAACATCGCCGCCAATCTACCCGAGCTGCCGGACGAAAAGAAAGCCCGCTTCATCGCTGATTTTGGCCTGTCGGATTATGATGCCAGCGTGCTGACCGCCGATGTCGCCAATGCGCATTATTTCGAGCAGGTGGCGCAAAACAGCAATGGCAAGCTGGCGGCGAATTGGGTGATCAACGAATTGTTTGGCCGTTTGAAAAAAGACGATCTGGGCATCAGTGAAAGCCCGGTATCAGCCGATCAGCTTTCGGCGATTATCGGCTTGATTTCAAAGGATGAAATCAGCGGCAAGATCGCCAAGGAGCTGTTCGAGATCGTCTATACCGAGGGCGGCGATCCGGTGAAAATCGTCGAAGAGCGCGGCATGAAGCAGGTCACCGATACCGGCGCGATCGAGGCCGCAGTGGATGAGATCATGGCCGCCAACCCCGCTCAGGTCGACAAGGCCCGCGACAATCCGAAACTGGCGGGCTGGTTCGTGGGTCAGGTGATGAAAGCCACCGGCGGCAAGGCCAACCCCAAGGTGGTCAATCAGATCATCTCCGCCCGGCTGAAAGGTTAACGCCATGGCCGATGTGATCCTCATCGGTGGCGGTCATAACGGGTTGGTTTGTGCCAATTATCTGGCGATGGCCGGCAAATCGGTGCTGGTGCTGGAGCGCCGCGCGGTGGTGGGCGGCGCGGCGGTGACCGAGGAGTTTCACCCCGGATTCAGGAACTCGGTTGCCTCTTATACGGTCAGTCTGCTGAACCCCAAAGTGATTGCCGATCTCGATCTGCATGCCCATGGGCTCAAGATCATCAAGCGGCCGGTGAACAATCTGTGGCCGCATGAGAACGGCGATTTTCTGGCGTTTTTGCATGGCGACGATCTGACGACCGAAATCGCCCACTTTTCCGAACATGACGCCCGCGCCCTGCCCCGTTATTTCCGCGACATCACCATGGTCGCCGATCTGATCCGCGATTATCTGCTACAGAGCCCCCCCACCCCGGGCGGCGGCTGGCGCGACATTTTCAAGGCCGCACAATTTGGCAACCGCCTGCGCAAATTGCCAATCGAAGATCAGCGCATCGTGATGGATATTTTCACAAAATCGGTGGCGGATTTTCTGGCCCCCTATTTTGAAAACGACTATGTGCGCGGGGCCTTTGCCTTTGACGGGGTGGTGGGCAATTATGCCGACAGCCAGACCCCGGGTTCGGCCTATGTGCTGATGCATCACGCCTTTGGCGAGGTCAATGGCGAGCGCGGTGTATGGGGCCACGCGATTGGCGGTATGGGGGCGATCACGCAAGCGATGGCGAAATCCGCCCGTGCCAAAGGGGTCGAGATCCGCACCGATGCGCCGGTGGCCCGGGTGCTGGTTGAGAGGGGGCGTGCCTATGGGGTCGAGCTGGAAAATGGCGAACAGATTCGCGCCAAAACCATTGTCTCGAACCTGAACCCGCATCTGTTGTTTCAAAAGCTGGTCGAGCGCAAACATCTGCCCGAAGACTTCGCCCGCCGGATCAGCCATTACAAAAACGGCTCGGGCACGTTTCGGATGAATGTGGCGCTGGATCGCTTGCCGCAATTTAGCTGCCTGCAACAGCCCCGCGCCACGGAAAACCACCTGACCGGCGGCATCGTCATTGCCCCGACCATGGATTACATCGACCAAGCCTATCGCGATGCTAAACAATTCGGCTATGCCAAAGCGCCGATTGTCGAAATGCTGATTCCCTCGCTGCTGGATGACACTCTGGCACCTGAGGGCAAACATGTGGCCAGCCTGTTCTGCCAGCAGTTTGACCCCGATCTGGATTGGGATCAGCACCGGGAAGCGGCGGCGGATTTGATTCTGGATACGGTGGAAAAACACGCCCCCGGGTTCAAGGCCAGCGTGCTGGGGCGGCAAATCCTCAGCCCGCTTGATCTGGAGCGGGTATTCGGGCTGAGCCGGGGCGACATCATGCATGGTGCTTTGTCGCTGGATCAGATGTTCTCGGCGCGGCCGGTTTTGGGCTATGGCAATTACCGCAGCCCGATCAAGGGGCTTTATATGTGCGGATCAGGCACCCATCCGGGTGGCGGAGTCACCGGGGCTCCGGGCCATAATGCGGCGCAGGAAATTATCCGGGATCGTTAGGGGCTTGAGGAAAGACCTCTGCTAAACGGCGAAAAATGTGGCAAACGCCGGGCGGTGCCTGTCTGGGTAGAATGCGCCTAGCCGGGGGGCAGGCAAGCTTAAGGACGGCCTATCGGCCGGGCGGGACGGTTTGAAGGGGCATGTTCCGAAACTTTTCCTCACAGCCCCAAAACAAAAAACCCCGCCCAGCCATTTCAGCCGAGCGGGGGAATGCGTAAACTCTATTTGGCAGATACGCCGCGCTTAATTTGGCAGATACGCCGCGCTTATTCGGTGCGCTGACCCAGCTGCTTGTCCAGCATCATCAGGTTCCAAGGCTTGGCTTCGGCCGCCTGCACCTGTGCCAGAGTCGAGCTGAACAGGTCTTCTTCTTCTACCTGCTCTTCCAGGAACCATTGCAGCATGTTCTGCGTGCCATATTCTTTTTCTGCCATGGCGATTTCAAACAGCGCGTGGATCTGGCTGGTCACAACCCGCTCCATGGCCAGCGCGGTCTGCATCACATCTTCGGCACTGTCATACTCAACCCGGGGCTGCTCAATCGCGGTCAACTCGACCCGGCCACCACGACGGTTGACGAAATCGAAAATCCGCATGGCATGGCCGGTTTCTTCGACCGAATGCGCCCGGAACCATTTGGCAAAGCCCGGCAGATCGACCGATTCAAAATATGCGGCCATGGCCAGATATTCATACGAGGCTTTCAGCTCGCTATTGATTTGTTGGTTCAGCGCATCGGCGACTTTTTTGTTCAGATTCATAACTGGCTCCTTTTGAGGGCTGGTTGGGTTGGTCATCGGGCCGTCCCCATCCGGGGCAAATACGGCCATTTTGTTGGTGATTTCGGTATAGCAAGGCCGTGCGGCGATGTAAAGTAAATTTAGAATAATTCTAATGTAATTGAAACTCACTCGCATCAACACCGCCCCGCGCCAGCATTTTATGGGCATTCGCACCACAGATGGCGGCAAAATTGCGGCAACCCACCGCTTGGGCTGGGACAAAAACCGGATATTTGTTAAAAAGACAGCTTACCAACCACGAGAATCAAAATGAGCATGTTTGAATACAAAGTGATCCCCGCCCCGACAAAGGGGCTGAAAGCCAAAGGCATAAAGACCAACGAAGCCCGGTTTGCCCATGCTTTGACTGTGGCCATGAACGATCTGGCGACCGAGGGCTGGGAATATCTGCGCAGCGACAGCCTACCGATGGATGAACGCAAAGGCTGGGGCAAGCACAGCACAAAAATGCAGAACATGCTGGTGTTTCGCCGTGCTGTGGCGGTTGCTGATCCGGTCGAAACAGCGGAGGTGCCGCATGCCGAAGTGCAGCCACACGCCCCCGCGCCACACGCCCCCGCGCCGCAAGCCACGCGATACGCCACCGACCCGCAGCATCATTCAGCGGTTTCGGATGAAAAGGTTACAGCCAGCCCGCGTCTGGGCCCGGCCACTGATCACGGCACAGCCATGCCGCCCCGGCGCACGGCCTATTCCGATCACGATCAATAACAGGCCACCCCGCAGAGCCCCCTCTGCGGAGCCTGCCCCCACGCCCCTAACCGCTGACCTCAAGCGCCAGCGCATGGATGCACCCGACCAGCTCGGCCCCCAATGCGGCGTGAATGGCGCGGTGGCGGGCGATGCGGCTCATTTCAGCAAAGGCCGGGGCGCGGATGATCACCCGAAAATGGCTCTCATTGCTGCCATCATGACCGGCATGCCCGGCATGCTGCGCACTTTCATTGATCACCCGCAGCTCCACCGGCGCAAAGGCGCTGGTCAGACTGTCAATAATCTGCTCTTCCACCAACATTTTTCATTTCCCCCCTTCAATACGGCGCAGATCACGCTAAACTCTGCCGCCTGAGTCGAAAAGGTGTGACAATGAAAAAACCCGATCCCTTTGGATTTGATATATCAGTGTCTGCGGACAAAAAGAAACGCACCCGCGGGCGGCGTGGGATGTCGGGGGCGTTTGACACCTCGACCCGGCGTTGCGAGCATGAGGGCTGCAACGAGGCCGGCAAATACCGCGCCCCGCGTTCCCCCGATGCGGTGGATGATTATCTGTGGTTTTGCAAAACTCATGTGCGCGAATATAATCTGAAATGGAATTTCTTTGACGGCACCGGCGAAGAGGCCATTTCCCAGCAGATGGACAAAGACCGGGTGTGGGAGCGCGAAACCAAGCCGTTCAAAAAAACCGAGGAAGAGCGCGCCTGGGCCCGGCTTGGTGTGGATGATCCGCATCAGGTTCTGGGGGCCAACGCCACCCAGAATCCGGGCAAATCCATCACCGGCACCCGCAAGCTGCCCCCGACCGAGCGCAAGGCGATCGAGATTTTGGAAGCCAAGGATCATTGGACCAAAACCGAGGTGCGCAAGGCTTACAAGAAGCTGATCAAGGTGATGCACCCGGATCTGAATGGTGGGGATCGTTCGCAGGAAGAGCAGCTGCAACAGGTGGTCTGGGCCTGGGATCAGATCAAAGCCAGCCGCCATTTCAGCAAATAGCCCGGTTGCGGCAGCGCCCCCGCGGCGCTGCGACCCGGATCATTTTCGACAATTTCGCCCCGCCCGGCTTGCGCCGCGCCCGGAAATGTTGCACCAAGTTATTCAAACCTTGCAACACCCCAAACAAAGCGGACGATAAAAATGAGTAAGACCGAAAAGCCCACCGAAGATATCTCTGTTCGCGAAGTCTTTGGCGTTGATACAGATATGGTCGTCAAAGGGTTCGAAGAGCGCACAGAGCGCGTGCCCGATCTGGACCCAACCTATAAGTTCGACCCAGAGACCACTCTGGCGATTCTGGCCGGGTTTTCCCATAACCGGCGGGTGATCATTCAGGGCTATCACGGCACCGGCAAATCTACCCATATCGAACAGGTGGCGGCGCGGCTGAACTGGCCCTGTGTGCGGGTCAATCTGGACAGCCACATTTCGCGCATCGACCTGATCGGCAAGGATGCGATCAAGCTGAAAGACGGCAAACAAATCACTGAATTCCAAGAAGGAATCCTGCCCGCCGCCCTGCGCAGCAACACCGCGATCGTGTTTGACGAATATGATGCCGGCCGGGCCGATGTGATGTTTGTGATCCAGCGCGTGCTGGAACATGACGGCAAGCTGACCCTGATGGATCAGGACGAAGTCATCACCCCGCACCCCTCATTCCGGCTGTTTGCCACCTCGAACACGGTCGGGCTGGGCGATACCACCGGGCTTTATCACGGCACCCAGCAGATCAACCAGGCGCAGATGGACCGTTGGTCGCTGGTCTCGACGCTTAACTATCTATCGCATGATGCCGAAAGCGCCATCGTGCTGTCGAAAAACCCGATTTACAACACCGAAGAGGGCCGCAAAACTATCGGCCAGATGGTCACCGTTGCCGATCTGACCCGCACCGCCTTTATGAATGGCGATCTGTCGACGGTGATGAGCCCGCGCACCGTGATCAACTGGGCACAGAATGCGACGATTTTCCGCAATATCGGCTTTGCCTTCCGGCTGTCTTTCCTGAACAAATGTGACGAGCTTGAACGCCAGATGGTGGCCGAGCTGTATCAGAAATGTTTCGACGAAGAGCTGCCGGAAAGCGCCGCCAGCCTGAGCTTGGGGTGATCACAGGCGGGCAAGCCCGCTGAAAGGATGTCTGGTATGACCAAACCCACCGACAACCCCGCCGAGCCGTTTAAAAAGGCGCTGGCCGAAGCCACCAAGGTGATCGCCGATGATCCCGAGCTGTCAGTCAGCTTTACGGTTGATCCCTCCGGGGCCAATGATCAGGCGATGCGCCTGCCCCAGATCAGCCGCAAGATGACCCGCGACGAAGTGCTGCTGGCCCGCGGCACCGCCGATGCTTTGGCCCTGCGTCACAAGCATCACGATGCCGCCACCCATGCCCGCTATGCCCCCGAGGGCGAGCTGGCCCGCAACATCTATCAGGCGATGGAACATGCCCGCTGCGAAGCCTTGGGCGGGCGCGCCATGCCCGGGGCGCTCAGCAATATCGACGCCAAAATCGCGGTCGAGGCCGAAAATCGCGGCTATGGGGCTTTGACCGATCAAAACGATGCCCCCCTGCCCGAAGCCGCCGGTTATCTGCTGCGCCAGCTGGCCACCGGTCGCCCCCTGCCCGCCCCGGCGCAAAATCTGATCAATCTCTGGCAGGACACAATTACGGAACAGGCCGGCGGCACTTTGGAGCATCTGCAACAGGCGCTGGCCGATCAGGCCGAATTCGCCCGCTTTGCCCGCCAGCTGATCGCCGATCTGGGCTATGGCGACCAGTTGGGCGATGACCCGGATGCCGAAGATGACGATGCCGATGAGGGCTCCGAAGAAAATCAGGAAGAACAGGACAACCCCGACAGTCAGGGCAGCGAAGAAGAGCAGCCTCAGGAAGAGGCCGATCCCGAGCAGTCTCAGGACGAGCAACAGGATGCGGCGCAGGCCGAGGTCTCGATGGATGACAGCGCCGAACGCGATGAGGGCGACGAGGCGCAGCTGCCCGAAGGCGATCCGTCCAGCGACCCGCCTGCCCCGGCCCCGGTTTCGGAGGCTGATCCGAATTACACGGTTTATTGCTCTGATTTTGACGAAGAGGTCAACGCCGAAGATCTGGCCGACCCGGCCGAGCTGGAACGGCTGCGGGCCTATCTCGATCAACAGCTGGAACCGCTGAAAGGCGCGGTCTCGCGGCTGGCCAACAAGCTGATGCGCCGCTTGCAGGCCCAGCAAAACCGCTCCTGGGAATTTGATCTGGAAGAAGGGATACTGGATGCCGGGCGTCTGGCGCGGGTGGTGGCGAACCCGACCACGCCGCTGTCGTTCAAGCAGGAAAAGGATACCGAATTCCGCGATACGGTGGTGACATTGCTGATCGACAATTCCGGCTCGATGCGCGGGCGTCCGATCTCGATCGCGGCGATTTGCGCCGATGTGCTGGCCCGCACGCTGGAGCGCTGTCAGGTCAAGGTCGAAATTCTGGGCTTCACCACCAAGGCGTGGAAGGGCGGGCAGAGCCGGGAAAAATGGCTCAATGCCGGGCGGCAGCAAATCCCCGGGCGGCTGAACGATCTGCGTCACATCATCTACAAACCCGCCGCCGCCCCGTGGCGCCGGGTGCGGCCCAATCTGGGGCTGATGATGAAAGAGGGGCTGTTGAAGGAAAACATCGACGGCGAGGCGCTGGAATGGGCGCATCGGCGCATGTTGCTCCGGCCTGAGGCGCGCAAAATTTTGATGGTGATTTCAGACGGAGCACCGGTGGATGACAGCACGCTGTCGGTCAACCCGGCCAATTATCTGGAAAAACATCTGCGCGATGTGATTGCTCTGGTCGAGCGCCGCGATGCGGTTGAATTGCTGGCGATTGGCATCGGCCATGACGTCACCCGCTATTATGAGCGCGCCGTCACCATCACCGATGTTGAACAGCTGGCCGGGGCGATGACCGAACAGCTGGCGGCCTTGTTTGACAGCGACCCCCGCGCCCGGGCCCGGGTGATGGGGTTGAGCAAAGCAAGCTAACAGCCTGATATTACACGTATAAGGGGCAGAGATTTGTTTCAGACATTCGAGGTGGTCACATCGCCCGAAACCGGCCCCAAGCGGCTGGCGCGGCTGCGCAAGCAGATGGCCAAACATCATCTGGATGGCTTTTTGGTGCCGCGTGCCGATGCACATCAAGGCGAATATGTCGCCGATCATGACGCCCGTCTGGCCTGGCTGACCGGGTTCACCGGCTCGGCGGGGTTCTGTGCCGCCTTGCAGGATCGGGCGGGCGTGTTCGTGGATGGGCGCTATCGCACGCAGGTGAAATCTCAGATCGACTTGGCGCATTTCACCCCGGTGGATTGGCCGGAAACATCGCTGGTGGACTGGTTGAAACAGGCTCTGGCGGGTGGCGGCGTGGTTGGGTTTGATGCCTGGCTGCACACGGTTGCCCAGGTCGAACAGATGGAAGCTAGTTTAAAAAACACCGGCATTACATTGAAATCATTACACAATCTTGTGGATGATATCTGGGAGGACCAACCCGAGCGCCCAAAAATGCCGATGCGCATTCAGCCCGAAGCCTATGCCGGCCAGAGCGCAGCGCAGAAATACCAACAGATCAGCCAGACCCTGCAAAAACAGGGGTGCAACGCGACCATCCTCAGCCTGCCGGATTCGATCTGTTGGCTGCTGAACATCCGTGGCAGCGACATTGCCCGCAACCCGGTGGTGCAGGGTTTTGCCCTGTTTCGCAGCCCCGATCAGGTGGATTTTTTCACCAACGCCCCCGCCGATCCGCAAGTAGTGGCGCATCTGGGGGAAACGGTGCGCCTGCACCCGATTGACTCGCTTCTGGAACATCTTGGCCAAAGCTGCCGGGATCAGAGCATTCAGCTCGACCCCACAGTGACCCCGCTGGCGATCTGGCAACATCTGCAACAGCTGGCCAGCGATGCGGAGCACAAGCTGACCCTGACCCGCGGCCAAGACCCCTGCCTGCTGCCCAAAGCCTGCAAGAATCCGGTGGAAATTGCCGGGGCGCGGGCGGCGCATTTGCGCGATGGGGCGGCGATGGTGCGGTTTTTGCATTGGCTGGATGACCATGCCGGCCAAGGCGGGTTAACCGAGATCGACGTGGTGCAAAAGCTTGAGCAATTTCGCCGCGACACCAACGCGTTGCGAGACATCAGCTTTGACACCATCTGCGGCAGCGGCCTGAACGGGGCGATCGTCCATTACCGGGTGGATCAACAAACCAACCGCGCCCTTGGTCAGAACGAGCTGTTGTTGGTGGACAGCGGCGGTCAGTATATTGACGGCACCACCGACATCACCCGCACCGTTGCGGTGGGCGCGGTCTCGGATTTGGAAAAAACCTGCTTTACCCGGGTGTTACAGGGCATGATTGCCATATCCCGCGCTCGGTTTCCCGTTGGCATTGCGGGGCGCGATCTGGATAGCTTGGCGCGTTACCCGCTGTGGCTGGCGGGGCAGGATTACGACCACGGCACCGGGCATGGGGTCGGGGCGTATCTGTCGGTGCATGAGGGGCCGCAACGGATTTCCCGGGCCAGTCATCTGGCGCTGCAACCGGGCATGATCCTGTCGAACGAGCCGGGTTATTACCGCGAGGAAGCGTTTGGCATTCGCATTGAGAACCTGATCGTGGTGCAACAGGCTCCGGCGCTGGAGAGGGCGGATGACCGCGCCATGCTCAGTTTTGAGACTCTGACCTATGTGCCGATTGACCGGCGATTGATCAGGGCTGAGATGCTCAGCCGGGAAGAGCGCGATTGGCTGGATGCGTATCACGCCAAGACCCTTGAGCTGCTGTTGCCAGAGCTGAGCCCGGCGGATCAAGGTTGGTTAAGAACGGCGTGTAAGCCTTTGTAGAGGCTAAGTTATATTAAAAAGCGGAGGGCTGCGCCTGCCTGGGCAGGCGCAGCCCGGCCTAACGGCCGGGCGGGACATACCGAAAGGAATGCTCCCTTATCAACAGCCTCAAAGCAACCCCTGCAGCTTGGCCGCATCAAAGTCAGCCCCAGCCACCAGCTTGACCCCGTCCTTGCCCATTTGCACTTGGACTCCGGCCTCCAGCAGCGCGGTTTTTAACTGATCCACCTGACTGAAATCCTTGCTCTGCATCGCTTGCTGGCGCATCTGCCCCAGTTTTTCGCCCAGCTCGGCCAGCCCCGCATCATCCACCGCAGCCAGCCAATCGCCGGCCCCATCCTCCAACAGCCCGAGCAACGCCGCCGACGCCTTCAGCGCGCCGCAATCCCCAGCCCCGGCCAGCTTGTGCAATTCGGCAATCGCTCCGGCGGTGTTGATGTCATCAGCCAGCGCCGCCAGAACCGAGGGCGCAACCTCGCTCGGCGCCACATCCCGGCACATCTCGCGCCATTTGCGCAAAGTCGCCTCGGCCTCGCGGCGCTTTTTGGCGGTCCAGTCCATCGGCTTGCGGTAATGGGTGGACAGGAACACAAAGCGGATCACCTCTCCGGGCACCGGCGGCTGGCCGTCATGGCCTTGCAGCAGATCATGCACCGTGAAAAAATTGCCCAGCGATTTGGACATCTTTTTGCCCTCGACCTGCAACATCTCGTTATGCAGCCAGTAATTGGCAAAGCCGCCCTCGGGATGGGCGCAGCAGCTTTGCGCAATTTCGTTTTCGTGATGCGGGAACATCAGATCATTGCCGCCGCCATGAATGTCAAAACTGGCCCCGAGCAATTCATAAGACATCGCCGAGCATTCAATATGCCAGCCCGGACGGCCCCGGCCCCAAGGGCTGTCCCAGCCGGGTTGGTCCTCGGTCGAAGGCTTCCACAAAATGAAATCCATCGGGTTGCGCTTGTAAGGGGCGACTTCGACCCGGGCGCCGGCAATCATATCCTTGACCGAGCGCCCGGACAGCGCACCGTAATCCTGATAGCTGTCCACCGCAAACAGCACATGGCCCTGCGCGGCATAGGCGTGGCCGGACTCGATCAGCTGGCCGATCATCGTCAGCATTGGCGCGATATAGTCGGTGGCACGCGGCATCTGGTCGGGCTCTTTGGCCCCCAGCGCCGCCATATCATCCAGAAACCAGCCGGTGGTCTGGCCGGTGATCTGAGCAATCGGCTGGCCGGTTTCATTGGCGCGCGCGATGATTTTGTCGTCAATATCGGTGAAATTGCGCACATAGGTCACATGATCGGCCCCATAGACATGGCGCAACAGCCGGTTCAGCACATCAAACACCACCACCGGGCGGGCATTGCCGATATGGGCGCGGTCATAAACCGTCGGCCCACAGACATACATCCGCACATTTTGCGGATCAATCGGCACGAAGTCCCGCTTTTGCCGGGTTTTGGTGTCGTAAAGCTTGATCATAACCTAAATATCCTTATCAGGCCGGGCGCTTGCTGCGGCGCGATGCGTTCAAAACAAAAGAAAAACCATGAAGAACTGCCCCGCCCGAACCCCTGTGTTCAGCGGAGTCTACAAATACAGCGCAGGGTGGCAGTTTCAGTCATAGCCCCTGCCTAGCAATAAAAACCGAGGCAGACAAGTGCGGCAAATCATTGCCAAAGCCTTCAGTTTGAATTACCAGCAGGCGCACGCCATCAACACCACACCAAACAGACGGACCCCAGATGTCAAACCCATTGAAAATTGTCGCTGTGCCGATGCACCCTGAGGGGCTGAAATTTGTTGGCATTTTTGCCGTGATCTCAATCCTGCTGGGACTGCTGTGGATGCCGCTGTTCTGGGTCGGTCTGGTGCTGACCATCTGGTGCTATTATTTTTTCCGCAACCCGGTGCGCTCGGTGCCGCAGCAAGAGGGGCTGGTCCTGTCGCCGGCCGATGGGGTGATCAGCCTGATTACCAAGGTGATCCCTCCGGCGGAAATGGGGCTGGGCCCACAAGAACGTGTGCGGGTGTCGGTGTTCATGAATGTGTTTAACTGCCATGTGAACCGGGCGCCGATGGATGGGGAATTTACCGCGATCCATTATCACAAGGGCAAATTCGTCAATGCTTCGCTGGACAAAGCCAGTGAGCATAATGAGCGCAATGCCCTGACCATCACCAACCGGGCCGGCCATTCGATCGGAGTGATCCAGATCGCGGGGCTGGTGGCGCGGCGCATTGTCTGTTTTACCGCGGTCGGAGATCAGGTCAGAGCCGGCGAGCGCTTTGGCCTGATCCGTTTTGGCAGCCGGTTGGATGTGTTTTTGCCCATCGGGGTAGAGCCCAAAGTCATTCTGGGCCAGACCGCCGTGGCCGGGGAAACCGTGCTGGCCGATCTGGCCGATCCAACCCCCAACAGCAAAGGAACCCGGATTTGAACCACCGCGCTGCCAGAAACGTGCCGCTGCGGCGGTTTATCCCGAATTTCGTGACAATTTTCGCGCTCTGCGCCGGTCTGACGGCGGTGCGTGAGGGCTTTGCCGGGCATTTCCACAATGCGCTGGGGCTGCTGATGCTGGCGGCGGTGCTGGATGGGATTGACGGCAAGCTGGCGCGGATGCTGAACTCGGCCAGCCAGTTCGGGGCCGAGCTGGATACGCTGGCGGATTTCTTCAATTTCGGCATTGCGCCGACGATCCTGCTCTATCTGATGTTCTTTGCCGGCAGCGAATTTGACAATCTGGGCTGGCTGGCGCTGATTATTTTCACTATCGCCTGCATGATGCGGCTGGCGCGATTCAATGTGGCGTTGCTCGAAGAAGAAGACCGCCCGGTGGATAAAAGCTTTCTGGTCGGGGTTCCCGCCCCCGCCATGGCTTGCCTTGGCTTTTTACCGGCCTTTTTGTTCATGTCGGGGTGGAAAAGCATTGGCGACTATCCGGTGTTGATTGCTTTTTACATCATCATTTGCGGGGCGCTGGCGGTCAGCCGGTTGCCGACGCTGTCGATCAAATACCTCAACATCAAACCCCGCCACCAGTTCTGGTTGTTTGCCGCGGTGGTGCTGGCGCTGGTGATCCTATCGGTGTTTCCGTGGCATATGCTGGTGCTGGTTGATCTGATCTATCTGGCAAGTTTGCCCATCACATGGTCGATGGCGCGCAAGCAGACAAAGCCGGAATAACACTTAGCCATCGCAGGCACACCCAGGGCCTTTTCTGCATGTATAAGACCGGCTGATACAACTGTCACCACAAGCCTTGCCTTTGCGACATACTTTGCAACACGCAACCTTTATGATTTTGGCTTGGGAACCTGTCTGTTGAAGAGCCCTAAATCGTTGCATAATATCCATCTGTTGATCTGCAACTGTCACAGACTGCGCCCACGCCTCAGCGCCAGATAACGCCATCAACCACACAACTCCCAGTGCTATAAAGTGCTTCAAAACAGCTCCTCCATAAAACTAATCCAATAATGTTAACAAAGGTTAACAGAAGGTTAATTCTACTTAAAGTGTTTTTCTCACACTCCTCGTCCTAATCGCAACCTAGCCCAATCTTTTCTGATACACCCCTTGCAGAAAATCCGTCACCTCTCCCATCATCTGCCGATCAAACCCATCCGACCCCGCATCCTGCGACATCCCGCGCCGCAGCTTGCCCTGATCCGGGATCTGATCCAACGGCCCGCCCGGCCCCTGCTGATACACCAACAGCGGCACATCCACTCCGGCCAGAGCGTGTTCGGGAAAACACACAAGCTGTGGCTCCAACACCACCAACGCCCGCAAACGCGGCTCGGCGCTGACCGGCACGGGCTTATTCAGCTTGTTGAACAGCTTGCCCCCTGCCAGCGCCAGCCCGGCGGCTCCACCCATGCCATGACCAATCACCGCCACCTGATCGCGGTTGACACAGCCCTCCAAAATGCCGTTTTCCGCCACCTCATCAATGCACAGGCTCAGATGATAGGGGCGCAGTTGCAGATTGCGGGTGCTGCCGTCCAGAAAATTGTCATCCGCATGATTGCCGAAATGTTCCGGCATCGCCACCACAAAGCCGCTCGCCGCCAGATGCTGCGCCAACGCCAGATGATCCAGACGGCTGCCTCCGGCATCATGGGATATGATCACCAGCGGGTAATTGCCGCCCTGCACAAACGCATTCAACCCGGCCTGAATGTGATGCGCTCCAACCTTGAGATCACCGAATTCAGCCTGCGCCGGATACATCACGAAAACCGGCACCCCCATATGGTTGCGCCCATCCCAAATACGCATATGCAGACAACCAATTTTTTGCATCCCGGTTCCTCCGTCACCTTGCCCCATACCCGGCTTGTGCCTCAGCCCGGACAGGGAAACAAGCCCAAAGCCGCCCTGCCCCTTGCTGATCGCCCCCAAGCCGATTAAGAGATGAAGCATCTGTTACCCTGCCCCTTAGACAAAGGTTTTTCGGCTATGATCCCTCGCTATTCCCGCCCTGAAATGGTCGCCATCTGGTCTCCTGCCTCGAAATTTCGCATCTGGTATGAAATCGAAGCCCATGCCTGCGATGCTCAGGCCAAGCTGGGCGTGATCCCGCAGGCCAATGCCGATGCGGTCTGGAAGGCCAAGGATGTGGAATTTGACGTGGCCCGCATTGACGAAATCGAGGCCGTCACCAAGCATGACGTGATCGCGTTCCTCACCCATCTGGCCGAGATCATCGGCAATGACGAGGCCCGTTTCGTACATCAGGGCATGACCAGCTCAGACGTGCTGGATACTTGCTTCAACGTGCAGCTGGTCAAGGCCAGCGATATTCTGATCGAGGGCATGGAAAAGCTGCTGACCGCGCTGAAACGCCGGGCGCTTGAGCATAAAATGACCATCCGCATCGGCCGCAGCCACGGCATCCATGCCGAGCCCACCACCATGGGCCTGACCTTTGCCCGTTTCTACGCCGAGATGGACCGCAACCTGACCCGCCTGAAAACTGCGCGGGCCGAAATTGCCACCGGCGCGATTTCCGGCGCGGTCGGCACGTTTGCCAATATCGACCCGGCGGTTGAGGAACATGTCTGCCAGCAAATGGGCCTGCTGCCCGAGCCGATTTCGACCCAGGTGATCCCGCGTGATCGCCATGCGGCGTTTTTCGCCACCCTTGGGGTGATCGGCAGCAGCATCGAAAACATCGCGGTTGAGGTGCGCCACATGCAACGCACCGAGGTTTTAGAGGCCGAGGAATTTTTCTCGAAGGGTCAAAAGGGCTCCTCCGCCATGCCGCATAAACGCAACCCGGTGCTGAGCGAAAATCTCTCGGGTCTGGCGCGGCTGATCCGTATGAGCGTGGTGCCGGCGATGGAAAATGTGGTGCTGTGGCACGAGCGCGACATCTCGCATTCTTCGGTTGAACGCAATATCGGCCCCGATACCACGGTGACGCTGGATTTCGCGCTGGCCCGTCTGACGGGTCTGATTGACAAGCTGGTGATTTACCCCGATAACATGCTGGCGAATATGAATAAATTTCGCGGTCTGGTGCATTCGCAGCGGGTGCTGCTGGCGCTGACTCAGGCAGGTGTCAGCCGCGAGGACAGCTATCGCATGGTGCAGCGCAACGCCATGCGGGTCTGGGAACAGGATGCGGATTTCATGACCGAGCTGCTCAATGATGCCGAGGTGACGGCGGCGCTGAGCAAAGAAGAGATCGAGGACAAGTTCGATCTGGGCTATCATACCAAGCATGTCGATACGATCTTCAAGCGGGTGTTTGGGTAAGCAAGCGTCCCGACAGACGTTTCGCACTTTCTCACTGCTTCGCCCGGCCGCAAGGCCGGGCTACGCCTACCTATAGGTCCGGCATCAGCGACTACCCAAGCAGGCGCAGCCCGGCGTTCTTTGGCTTATATGACGTTTAAAGCGTTATGCGAAAAACCTGAATCCCCTAACGCTGCCTGAAATCAAAGATTTCAACGCGTTAGGTGATACTCTATGTCTCAGGTATTTCGTCAAACGCTATAGCAGAAGTCTTGGCAGACCGCCTAAAAAGCACCCTACCAATGCGGCGGGCGTTGATCACTCAATACCACCGAGCCCCCGGCCTCAGCCTCGCGGCTGGCTTCGCGCTCCATCAGGATTCGCACACGATCATTGAGCAGCTCAATGTCCTTCTCCTGACGGGCGACAACATCGGACAGATCGTCGACCGTCTTGATCAGATAGGCGACTTGCTCTTGCAGTTGGGTAATTTCTTTCTGGCTCATGCCTGCCATGCTACACGGTAAATGCCCATTCCACAAGAACCCACTGGCGCATCAGCACCCCTTTGCCACATGGCCCCGCTTTTCCCTGACCAGATGCGGCCCCTTCCCTTGCCCCCGCCCGCGCCTTTGGGTAAAGCCTTGGCCAGACATACCCAAAGGGAACACCCCATGGCCAGAAACCAGAAACCCAAAAAGACACCACGCCCCAAGGCGCTGCCGCCCAAGGGCTTTCGCGATTATTTCAGCGACGAGGTCACGATCCGCAAAACCATGCTGGACCGGATCGCCGCAGTTTACCATCGCTATGGCTTTGAGGCGCTGGAAAGTTCCGCTGTGGAAACGGTCGAAGCCCTAGGGAAATTCCTGCCCGATGTCGACCGACCCAATGAAGGCGTGTTTGCCTGGCTGGAAGAAGAAAAAGACTGGCTGGCGCTGCGCTATGACCTGACCGCGCCGCTGGCCCGGGTCTATGCCCAGCACCGCAATGATCTGCCCACCCCTTACCGGCGCTATGCGATGGGGCCGGTCTGGCGCAATGAAAAACCCGGCCCCGGGCGGTTTCGGCAGTTTTACCAATGCGATGCCGATACGGTGGGCAGTGCCTCGATGGCCGCCGATGCCGAAAACTGCGCCATGCTGTCGGATGCGCTGGAAACCCTGGGCATTGCCCGTGGCGATTATGTCATCCGCATCAACAACCGCAAGGTGCTCAATGGCGTGCTTGACGTCATGGGCGTGGCCGAAGGCACCACCCGCGACAACGTGCTGCGCAGCATCGACAAATTCGACAAGGTCGGCGAGGCCGGCGTGCGGGCGCTGTTGGGCAAAGGGCGGCTGGATGCTTCGGGGGCGTATATTGACGGCGTGGGGCTGAGCGAAGCGCAAGCCGAACCGGTCATCGCCTTTTTGACCTCCAAAGGCGACAGCGCCGAGCAAACCCTGTCCAATCTGCGCGCCGCGGTGGGCGACAGCAAGATCGGAGCCGAGGGCGTGGCCGAGTTGGAGCAGATTGCCACTTTGCTGGCGGCGCAGGGCTATGGCGCGGATCGGATCGTGATTGATCCCTCGGTAGTGCGCGGCCTTGGCTATTACACCGGCCCGGTTTACGAGGCCGAGCTGACTTTTGAGATCACCGATGAAAAAGGGCGCGTGCGCCAGTTCGGCTCGGTCGCCGCCGGCGGGCGCTATGATGATCTGGTCAAACGCTTCACTGGTCAGGCGGTGCCAGCCACTGGCGTGTCGATCGGGGTGGACCGGTTGCTGGCCGCCTTGCAAGCCAAGGGGCTGATCCGGCAGAAATCGCTCGGCCCGGTGGTGGTGACGGTGATGGATCGCAACCGCATGGCCGATTATCAATCCATGGTGGCCGAGCTTCGCAATGCTGGCATCCGGGCCGAGGTTTATCTGGGCAACCCGAAAAACTTTGGCAACCAGTTGAAATATGCCGACAAACGCAACGCGCCGCTGGCGATTATCGAAGGCGACGAGGAACACGAACAAGGCATGGTCCAGATCAAGGACCTGATCCTCGGGGCCAAAATCGCCGAAAACGCCACGCTGGAGGAATGGAAAAACCGCCCCTCGCAATATCAGGTGCCGCGCGCCGAGATGCTGACCAAAGTGACCGAACTGCTGGCGCTTTACCGCCCGGCAGATGAGGATCAGTGATGGGGCCGCAATCTGCCATTCAACGCCAATGCACCGATTTTGTCGCGTTTTTTGAACGCCACGGGGCCAAAGCGATTGAAACCGACATTCTGCAACCGGCCAAAGTGCTGCTGGACCTTTACGGCGAGGATATCCGCGCCCGGGCCTATATGACCTCGGATGCGCTGCGCGGCGAACAGATGCTGCGGCCCGATTTCACCGTGCCGGTGGTGCAGATGCATATGGCGCATGGGCAGGAGCCGGCGCGCTATACCTATGCTGGCAAAGTGTTTCGTCGTCAGGAAGAAGACCTCACACGCCCCAGCGAATTCATGCAGGTTGGCTATGAGCTGTTTGACGGTGCAAACCCGCCCGCCGCTGATGCCGAAGTCTTTTCCCTTTTTGAACAAGTGCTTGCGCCGCTTTCCTTACGCGCCGCCACCGGCGATATGGGCATTCTGATCGCCGCGATTGGCGGGCTGAACACCAGCGATCAGCGCAAAGCCGCCCTGCTGCGCCATATCTGGCATCCGCGCCGGTTTCGCTGCCTGCTGGATCGGTTCTCGGGTCGGGTGCCGACTCCGCCCAGCCGCAAGGCTTTGCTGGCCGCCGATGATCCCATGGCCGCCGCGCAACCCTTTATCGGCCTGCGCAGCCGCGACGAAATCAGCGCCCGCATCAACGCTTTGCGCAGCGAATCCCAGACCCCGCCGATTGGCCAATCCGAGATGCTGATTCTGGATGACATCCTGAATTTGCGCGAAAAATCCCCCTTCGCGCTGGAGCGGTTGCGCGACATTGCCGTGGACATGCCCGCCATCAGCCCCGCGGTCGATATGATGGATGCGCGGCTGAACGCAATGGCCGATAAGGGCGTCAATGTTGACGATCTGGATTTCGAGGGCGCCTATGGCCGCACCACGCTGGAATATTATGCCGGCTTCGTGTTCGGCTTTTATGCCGAAACCCGCCCCGACCTACCGGCGGTAGCCAGTGGCGGGCGCTATGATGCGCTCAGCCGGGTGCTGGGGCAAGGGCGCAGCATTCCCGCCGTGGGCGGGGTGATCCGCCCGGAACTGGCGCTGCAACTGGAGGCACAGAGATGACGCTGAAACTGGGGGTGCCCTCCAAGGGGCGGCTGATGGAGAAAACCTTTGACTGGTTCGGCAAACGCGGCGTGACGCTGCGCCGCACTGGGTCCGAGCGCGAATATGCCGCGACGGTGGACGGTGTCAGCGGGGTGGATCTGGTGCTGTTGTCGGCTTCGGAAATCCCGCGTGAATTGGCGGCCGGGCGCATTCATCTGGGGGTGACGGGCTCTGATCTGGTGCGTGAACAGCTGGCGGGCTGGGATACTCAGGTTCAGGAAATCGCCCGGATGGAATTTGGCCATGCCGATCTGGTGATTGCGGTGCCCAAATGCTGGGTCGATGTCGATCTGATCGAAGACCTCGACGCCGCCGCCGCCGCCTTTCGCGCCAAACACGGCTTTCGGATGCGCATTGCCACCAAATATCACCGGCTGGTGCGGGAATTTCTGCGCGATCAGGGGCTGGCCGATTACCAGCTGATCGACAGTCAGGGCGCGACCGAAGGCACGGTGAAGCACGAAACCGCCGAAGCGATTGCCGACATCACCTCAAGCGGTGAAACTCTGCGAGCCAACCATCTGAAATTGCTGGCCGATGGGGTGGTGCATAAATCCCAAGCCACGCTGTTTCGTTCAAAAACTGCAAAGCTGAGCGAAACCGATCGCGCCCATCTGGCCGATTTTCTGGCAAAGCTGAGCTAGGCGGGCATGGACGATCTGGACCGCAAGATTTTGGCGCAGTTGCAGCAGGATGCCGCGCTGTCGCTGGATGAGATCGCCCGCAAGGTCGGTTCCTCCAAAACCCCGGTGTGGAACCGGATCAACAAGATGAAGCGCGCCGGCGTGATTGGCCGGCAGACGGTTTTGCTGGACCCCGAAGCGCTGGGGCTGGAGGCGTGTTTCTTTGTGCTGGTGCGCACCAGCGAGCATGACGCGGCTTGGCAAAAGCAGTTTTTAGAGGTGCTGCAGGCCCGCCCTGAAGTGTTAGAGGCCCACCGTCTGGCCGGAGATATCGACTATATCCTCAAGGTGCGGGTGAAGAATGCCAAAGCGTATGATGCGTTTTATCAGGCACTGATTGCCGAGGTGAAAATCTATAATGTGACCGCTTTGCTGTCGATGGAAGAGATCAAATCCACTACGATTTTACCGGTTGACTAGCGGCAGGCAAGCTTAAGGACGGCCCATCAGCCGGGCAAGAACCTTAGCAAACTATGTGCAAAAGCCTCTCAATCAGGCAAACAACTCGTGGCACAGCTCCAGCGCCTCAATCAGCGCATCCACCTCAGCCTGCGTGTTATAAAGCCCAAAAGACGCCCGTGCCGTCGCCGGCACCTGCAAATGCTGCATCAAAGGCTGCGCACAATGATGCCCGGCCCGCACCGCCACGCCCTTTTTATCCAGCACGGTCGAGAGATCATGCGCATGGGCCGCCCCCTCCATGGTAAAGGAAAAAATCGCGCCCTTATTCGCCGATTGCCCCTGCACATTCAACCAGTTCAGCCCGTCAAGACGCGCGCGAGCATAATCACGCAACACCCGCTCATGCGCCGCGATCTGGCCCATACCCAGCCCCATCAAATAATCCAGCGCCGCGCCAAAGCCGATGGTCTGCACAATGCCGGGCGTGCCGGCTTCGAACATCATCGGAGGTTTGTTATAACTGACTTCGGTCTGGCTGACTTCGCTGATCATATCACCGCCGCCCATGAAGGGGCGCATCTCGGCCATACGCTCGCGGCGGATATAAATCGCGCCCGACCCCGAAGGGCCATACAGCTTATGCCCGGTGATCGGGTAGAAATCGCAGCCCAGAGAGGCCAAATCCACCGGCATATGCACCGCCGCCTGCGAGCCATCAATCAAAGTGGCAATCCCGCGTTCCCGCGCCGCAGCGCAGATCGGTTTCACATCCACCACCGTGCCCAGCACATTGGACATATGGGTCAGCGCAATCAGCCGGGTTTTATCGCTGATCGCATCTGTCACCCTTTGCGGATCCAGATCCCCCAGCGCGTCGATCTCGACCCATTTCAGCACAACCCCCATGCGCTCGCGCAGGAAATGCCACGGCACGATATTGGCGTGATGCTCCATCACCGACAGGATGATCTCATCCCCGGGCTGCAAATTGTGCATCGCCCAGCCATAGGCGACCAGATTGATGCCCTCGGTGGCACCGGAATTCAGCACGATCTCATCCGGGTCGGCGACATTCAGAAACCGGGCAACGGTTCCCCGCACGGCCTCGTATTTATCGGTGGCCAGATTAGAAAGGTAATGCAACCCCCTGTGAACATTGGCATATTCATGGGCGTAACCACGGGTAACGGCATCAATCACCACCTGCGGTTTTTGCGCCGAGGCGCCGTTATCCAGATAGACCAGCGGCTTGCCATGCACCTGCCGGGCCAGAATCGGGAAATCCTGGCGGATTTGCGCAACATCATAGCCCGTCATTCATCCATCCCCCGTTTTTGCGTTTCAATCAGCCCGCTGATCCACACCCAGAACAGGGCCAGCAACAGCACCGCCCCCACCGCATTGGCCTGCACGCCGGGGCCGATAAAACCAGCCACCGCGCCATGCAGCAGCCACAGCGGAGTCACCACCAGCAAGGCCCAGAACAGCGCCAGCCTTGCGCCCATCGCGCTGCCCCGTCCGCCAAAAATCCGTGCCAGCAAATAGCTGACCCAAGCGATCAGATAAAACAACAGCGGCGCGACAAAGATCCAGGCCCAGAGCGCCGCGGCCCGGCGGCCCTCATACGGGATGGAAGGGTCAAAATACGCTTCGCGCGACAGGCGCGGCCATTGTGCCACGAAAACCAGTACGCAGGCCACCATCAAAAAGCCGAACAATCGCCCTTCGGACACCCCCCGCGCCAGATGGCGGCGGATCACCCGGCGGGGCCGGATGTAGCTTTGCACGATGTCGCGGCTGACCGACATCTCAGGCGCGCCGGCGTTTCAGGGCGTTGTAAATATGCTCGCGGACATCCTCGGCGATGGTTTCATCCTCGATTTCCTCAATCGCCTTGTCCAGAAATGCCAGCACCAACAGATCCTGCGCATCCTGCACAGACACCCCGCGCGAGCGCAGATAGAACATCGCTTCGTCATCAATCGCGCCGGTGGTCGAGCCATGGCTGCACAGCACGTCATCGGCATAGATTTCCAGCTCGGGCTTGCCGAAATACTGGCTGTCTTCATCCAGCAGCAGCGATTGGCTCATCTGATAGCCATCGGTTTTCTGAGCCCCAGGCTGCACCAGAATCTTGCCCTGAAACACCCCGGTCGCCCCGTTGCGCAGCACCTTTTTGAACACCTGACGGCTCTCGCAATTTTCGGCGTCATGGGTGATAAAAATGGTATCATCCTGCAAGAAATCCTTGCCCTCGCCCATCACCGCGCCGGCGACATGGGCGGTGGCGTCATCGCCGGTCAGCTCCAGCACCACCTCGTTGCGGGTCAGCTGGCCGTTTTCGGTCATGGTGAAGGATTTGAACGTGCTCTCCCGGCCCAGACGCCCGAAAATATGCGTGGCCGAGCGGCGCAGAATATCGCGGCCCAAAGCACGGTTGTGGTGGAAGCTGGCCTGATCGGCGACATCAACCTCCATCACTGTATTCAGTCGTGCCGCCCCGGTGCCGTTTTCCAAAAGCGTCAGCTCCGCGCCCTGCTCCAACTTGATCAGATGGTGTAAGATCGCGTCACAAGTCTCGGATTTCCTGAGATAATTCAGGCTGATCGGCTTGCTAACCTTACCGGTGACGCGGATCGCGACCCCCTGCTGCGCCTTGGCCGAATTCAAAGCCGCCAGCGGACGGGGCACCGGCGACTGGCCGCGCTCTTCCAATACCGCGTAAAGCTCAGAGGCCCAACCATCGGCCTCGGCCAGCTGGCTGATCTCGACCCCTTCAAGTTGCAGATCATCGGACAATGCCGCGTCAAACACCCCATCGACAAAGGTGATTTTCAGCTGCCCAATACCGGCGAATAGCGGATCATCATCAGGGAAAATAGCCACCGGAGCGACCTCTTCGCAGGTCAGCAGATCCGGGCGGGTGTATTTCCAATACTCGTCACGGCGCTGGGGCAGACCCATCCGGGCCAGCCGCTGCGCCGCCTGTTCACGCGCTTCCATCATCCCTCGATCTCCGCCAGCAGATCGGCATAGCCGTTATGTTCGACCTCGAGCGCCAGATCAGGGCCGCCGGTTTTGACCATCCGGCCATTGGCCATGATATGCACCACATCCGGTTTGATATGGTCCAACAGGCGCTGATAATGGGTGATCACCAGAAATGAACGCCCCTCGCTGCGCAACGCATTCACGCCGCTGGCGACCAGCTTCATCGCATCCACATCCAGACCGCTGTCGGTTTCATCCAAAATGCACATTTTGGGTTCCAAAACAGCCATTTGCAGGATTTCGTTGCGCTTCTTTTCCCCGCCGGAAAAGCCAACATTCACCGGGCGTTTCAGCATATCGGCGTCGATTTTCAGATCCTTGGCCTTGGCCCGGACCAGTTTCAGGAAATCGCTGGCCGACATTTCCTCTTCGCCGCGCAATTTACGTTGAGAATTCAGGGCGGTGCGCAGAAAGGTCATATTGCCCACCCCGGGAATTTCGACCGGATATTGAAAAGCCAGAAACATGCCCATGGCGGCGCGTTCTTCCGGCTCCAGCTCAAGCAAATCTTCGCCATTGAGCTGAGCGCTGCCCTCGGTCACCTCATAGCCATCGCGCCCCGACAGCACATAAGACAGCGTCGATTTGCCCGAGCCATTGGGGCCCATGATCGCATGAACTTCGCCCGCGCCAATCTGTAGATCGACGCCTTTGAGGATTTGCTTATCCTCTTCTTCAAGTTTGACATGCAAGTTATTGATATTCAGCATTATATTTTACCTCTGCCCTTGAACAGGCGCTGCTGGGCGGCTGTCGAAACGAACGATATGAAAGGCTGTCTGGCACGGGCGTATCACAGCGCAGCCTATGTTAAGAATATGGTTGAGCATTGCCGCCTAACCCACTGATCCCTCAAGAGAAATCGCAACCAATGCCTGCGCCTCCATGGCGAATTCCATCGGCAGCGCCTGCAGCACCTCTTTGGCAAAACCGTTGACGATCAGCGCCACCGCGGCTTCTTCATCCATGCCGCGTTGCTGGCAGTAGAACATTTGTTCATCATCAACCTTTGAGGTCGTGGCCTCGTGTTCCACCCGCGAGGAATTGTTCTTGACCTCGATATAAGGCACCGTATGCGCCCCGCATTGATTGCCGATCAACAGGCTGTCGCATTGGGTATAGTTGCGCGAATGGGTGGCACGCGGATGCATCGAGACCTGCCCGCGATAGGTGTTTTGCGATTTACCGGCCGAAATTCCCTTGGAGACAATCCGCGATTTGGTGTTCTTGCCCAGATGGATCATCTTGGTGCCGGTATCGGCCTGCTGGTAATTGTTGGTGATGGCGATGGAATAGAACTCGCCCTGACTGTCATCGCCGCGCAGGATGCAGCTGGGATATTTCCAGGTCAGGGCCGAGCCGGTTTCCACCTGAGTCCACATCATCTTGGACCGCGCCCCGCGGCAATCGGCCCGTTTGGTGACGAAATTGTAAATGCCGCCCTGGCCGTTTTCATCGCCAGGATACCAGTTTTGTACGGTCGAGTATTTGACCTCGGCATCTTCTTCGATGATGATCTCGACAATCGCCGCATGCATCTGGAATTCATCGCGTTTGGGGGCGGTGCAGCCCTCGAGATAGCTGACATAGCTACCCTTATCGGCGATGATCAGAGTGCGCTCAAACTGGCCGGTATTTTCGGCATTCATGCGGAAATAGGTGGACAATTCCAGCGGGCAGCGCACGCCGGGCGGGATGTAAACGAAAGAGCCGGCGGAAAACACCGCCGTGTTCAGCGTGGCATAGAAATTATCCGAAGGCGGCACCACGCTGCCCAGATATTTTTTTACCAGCTCGGGATGGTTGCGGATTGCTTCGCCGATCGAGCAGAAAATCACCCCGACCTTGGCCAGCTCTTCCTTGAAAGTGGTGCCGACTGAAACGCTGTCAAACACCGCATCCACCGCCACACGGCTGCCGCCCTTGGCATCGGCTGGAGCCTGATCGGCGCCTTCCACACCAGCCAGAACCATTTGTTCTCTCAGCGGAATCCCCAGCTTGGCATAAGTATCCAGCAGTTTTGGGTCGACCTCATCCAGCGATTTAGGCTTGACCTGCATACTTTTGGGCCGGGCGTAATAATAGCTGTCCTGAAAATCGGGCTTTTCGTATTTCAGCATCGACCAATCGGGCTCTTCCAGCTTTTCCCAGCGGGCATAAGCATCCAGTCGCCATTGGGTCATCCATTCGGGCTCATCATGTTTTTGCGAAATCAGCCGCACAATGTCGGCATTCAGCCCTTTGGGGGCGTATTCCATCTCAATGTCGGTTTCCCAGCCGAATTTATAATCCCCGGCCAGCCCTTTCACAGCCTGAACCGTTTCCTCTTCGACGCCCTCTTTGGCGATCATCTCTTTTGGGTCGGCCATTTTTTATCCTTGTTCAACAACGCTATTTGCGGCGTGCCTTGAATTTTTCCAACTGCGCCCGCCATGCAGCGGCAAAGCGCAAAACCTCGTCTTTTGTGGTGTCGGGCCCGATTGAAACCCGGACCGCACTGGCCGCCGCCAGATCGCCCAGCCCCATCGCCTGCAACACCCGGCTGGCCCGCACTTTGCCCGATGAACAGGCCGAGCCCGCCGAAATGGCAAAGCCGGCCAGATCCATCTGCATCACCTGCGTTTCGCCCTTCCATCCGGGATGGGAGAAACAAACCGTGTTGGGGAGTCGCGCCACCTTATTTCCGATTAAAATAGTATCTTTTCCCGATTCTGCCAGCTCTAATTCTAGAATCTTTCTAATTTCTTTGACCTGTTCCCATACGCCATTGTTCAAATCATGCATCGCAGCCAAAGCCGCAGCCCCGAAACCGGCGATGCCGATCACGTTTTCGGTACCCGCCCGGCGGCCCATTTCCTGACCGCCGCCCTTGATCAATGCGCCAATTTCGGTGCCGCGTTTCACCACCAGAGCCCCCACCCCTTTTGGCCCGCCCAGCTTATGGGCCGAGATCAGCGCCATACCTGCCCCACACCAGTTGAAGGCAAACGGGATTTTGCCAAAGGCCTGGGTCGCATCCACCAGCGCCAGCCCCTGTGGCACATCCTGCAAAACGCCGGTTTCGCTGTTGGCTGCCTGAAGGGTGCTGGTGGCCGGGGTGGTCACGCTGACCTGCCCGTTATGATCCACCGGCAGATCAGGCGTCGCCCAAGCCATCACCGCATCGTGTTCGACAGGGGCGCAATGCAGCGCTTGCGACGACATCGCCAGTGCCGCGGCCTCGGTCGCGCCTGAGGTAAAGATGATATCGGCCCCCTCTGCGCCAAAGGCTTCGGCGATTTGACGGCGGGCTTTGGAAACCACGGCCAACGCCGCGCGCCCCTCCTGATGCACGGATGAGGGGTTGCCGATCACATCCATCGCGGCAATCATCGCCTGACGCGCCTCGGGGCGCAGCGGGGCGGTGGCGTTCCAGTCCAGATAGCCGCGGCGCATCTTGGTGATCCTTTTGCTGGTGGCAGGGCATTGCGGCGCAGCTTAACCGATTGATCTGGGAATGATAAGACATAGTGTGATTGCGGCAATCGCCCCCCGCAAGACGCACGAAGCCTTGTCGGCGCACCTCCAAATGCGGTGAGGAAGCCCCAGCACGATCTGAGTTACCCCGGACAGGCCGGGAACGATGTCCCGGCAGGACGAAAGAATGAATGCTCTCGTTGCCAAAGCATGGCAGGTCGACTGCCCTATCCCGTATCAGGCATTGGAAATGATCCCCCATCAACCACCATTATGAGGCACGGCCTGCCGCACCCTGGCAGAACCCCATGCCCCCAGACGGACAATCGCTTACCTGCATCACAGCAAGCGCAATCAGAAAACCACTCCATAAAGCAGCTCTGGGGTACACAGCCTTATGCAATATGAAATAACCCTACATAATCATTAATTATTTCCCGCATGGTTAGAAAATATGCTAAGGCTCGGTTCATTATGGATTGGGATAAACTGAGAATCTTTCATGCGGTCGCCGATGCCGGCAGCCTAACGCACGCCGGCGAGCAGCTGCGGCTGAGCCAATCCGCCGTCAGCCGCCAGATCCGTGCGCTCGAAGAAAATCTGGATGCCACCCTGTTTCACCGCCACGCCCGCGGCCTGATCCTGACCGAACAGGGCGAGCTGCTGTTTGACGCCACCACCGCCATGGAAAAACGGCTCGAAGCCGCCACCGCCCGCATCCGCGACAGCTCGGACAAAGCCTTTGGCCAGCTCAGGGTCACCACCACCACCGGCTTTGGCTCGCTCTGGCTGGCACCGCGGCTCTCAAAGCTTTATGAAAAATATCCGGGGCTGAAAATCGACCTGATGCTGAATGAAAACGTGCTGGATTTGCCCATGCGCGAGGCCGATGTCGCCATCCGCATGAAAGAACCCAGCCAAGCCGATTTGATCCGAAAACGGCTGATGGGCGTCAATATGCGCCTCTATGCCTCGCAGAACTATCTGCGTAAAAACGCCCCCCCCGCCCATGTCGAAGATCTGGGGGATCACCGGCTGATCTGCCAATCCACCACCTCGACCCAGGTCAGCGCCGCAGCCAGCTTTGCCCAGTTTCTGCTGACCCATCATGTGGGTTCACTGCTGACGGTGAACAATTATTTCGGCGTGCTGCAAGGGGTACTGTCGGATCTGGGAATCGGGGTGCTGCCCGATTACGTCACCGAAGATTTCCCGAATCTGGTCCGGGTGCTGCCCGAGCTGGAATCGAACGAAGTTCCGGTGTTTCTGGCCTACCCGGAAGAGTTGCGCCACTCAAAGCGCATTGCAGCCTTTAGGGGATTCGTCACCGACGAAATTATTGCGCGGCGGAAAAAACTACGAAATCAATCAGATGGTTAAGCCATGCGTTCAGCGCATAGCGGGGTTGCGCAACATTTGCGCTATTGTCCTTGAACGGGGGCAGCGGCGCGCCTAAATAGGCTATGTGAAGGCGGCAATTTGAGGAGACTCTTGCTGATTTCATACCTCCCTGTTGGACTTTGGCCGAGCCTTTTGCGCTCGGCCTTTTTTTTGCTTGACGGGCATTGGCTCTTTTCCTGTGGGCTGTCTTGGCGTATGAGATCAGGCACCATTTGCCATCGGGGATACGGGATAAAATGCAGGAACCAGCCATCACCAAGGAACTGATTGCCAATCACGGAATCAGCGAAGATGAATATCAGCGCTTGCTGGACATCATCGGCCGCCAGCCCAGCTATACCGAGCTGGGGATTTTCTCGGCCATGTGGAACGAGCATTGTTCGTATAAATCCTCGAAAAAATGGCTGCGCACCCTGCCCACCGAAGGGGCACAGGTGATCTGCGGCCCCGGCGAAAATGCCGGCATCGTCGATATTGGCGATGGGCAATGCGTGGTGTTCAAGATGGAAAGCCACAACCACCCCTCATATATCGAGCCCTATCAGGGCGCGGCCACCGGGGTGGGCGGGATTTTGCGCGATGTGTTCACCATGGGCGCGCGCCCGATTGCGGCGATGAATTCGCTTTCCTTTGGCGAACCCAGCCATCCGAAAACCCGCCAGCTGGTGCATGGGGTGGTTGAGGGCATTGGCGGCTATGGCAACTGTTTTGGCGTGCCCACCGTGGGCGGCGAGGTGCGCTTTGATCCGGCCTATAATGGCAACTGTCTGGTGAATGCTTTTGCCGCCGGTCTGGCCGAGAGTGACAAGATCTTTTACTCGGCTGCTTCGGGCGTTGGGATGCCGGTGGTCTATCTGGGGGCCAAAACCGGGCGTGACGGGGTTGGCGGGGCCACCATGGCTTCGGCCGAATTTGACGACACGATCGAAGAAAAACGCCCCACCGTGCAGGTCGGCGACCCCTTTACCGAAAAGCGCCTGATGGAGGCCACGCTGGAGCTGATGGCGACCGGGGCGGTGATCTCGATTCAGGACATGGGCGCGGCTGGGCTGACCTGTTCGGCGGTTGAGATGGGCGATAAGGGCAATCTGGGGGTCAAGCTGTATCTGGATGATGTGCCCTGCCGCGAAGAAAACATGTCCGCCTATGAGATGATGCTCTCGGAAAGCCAAGAGCGGATGCTGATGGTGCTGAAGCCCGAATTGGAGGCCGAGGCCAAGGCGGTGTTCGAAAAATGGGATCTGGATTTTGCCATTGTCGGCGAAACCATCGCCGAGGATCGCTTTGTCATCATGCATGGCGGCGAATGCAAGGCCGATCTGCCGCTCAAGGCGCTGTCGGGCAACGCGCCGGAATATGACCGCCCTTGGGTCGAAACCCCTGCCCCAGCGCCTTTGACCGATGCGGTGCAGATCAACGCGATTGAGGGCTTGCGGGCGCTGATCTCATCGCCCAACTACGCCGCCAAGCAATGGGTATACGAACAATATGACACCATGGTGATGGCCGATACGGTGATCACTCCGGGCGCAGGGGCGGGCGTGGTACGGGTGCATGGCACCGATAAGGCGGTGGCGTTTACCTCGGATGTGACCCCGCGCTATGTCAAGGCCGACCCGGAAATGGGCGGCAAACAGGCGGTGGCCGAAACCTATCGGAACCTCTCGGCCGTGGGGGCCAAACCGCTGGCCACCACCGATAACATGAATTTCGGCAACCCCGAAAAGCCTGAAATCATGGGCCAGTTTGTTGGCGCGATCAAAGGCATCTCGGCGGCGGTCAGCGCCTTGGATATGCCGATCGTTTCCGGCAATGTCAGCCTTTATAACGAAACCGACGGCAGTGGCATTCTACCTACCCCGACCATTTGCGCGGTGGGGCTGATCGAACATAGCGATCAGATCATTTCGGGCCACGCCCGCGATGGCCATCTCGCGCTGCTGGTCGGTACCACGGGGCAACATCTGGGGCAATCGGCGCTGCTGGCCGAAGCCTTTGGCCGTCATGAAGGTCAGGTGCCCGAGGTCGATCTGGAGGCTGAAAAACGCCACGGAGAATTCATCCGCGCCAATCACGAGCTGATCCGCGCCGTCACAGATCTGTCGGATGGCGGTCTGGCGCTGGCGGCCTTTGAAATGGCCGAAGCCGGCGGGGTTGGGGTGACGCTGGACAGCGACGATACCGCCACCCTGTTTGGCGAAGATCAGGCGCGCTATCTGGTGGCCTGCAACTTTGATCAGGCCGAAGCGCTGATGCTGGCCGCCAATGCCGCCGGGGTGCCGATTGCCAATGTCGGCAGCTTTGGCGGCGATCAGGTGCGGTTTGGCAAATCCTCGGCCGATCTGGCCCAGCTTTCCGAACTGTATCGCGCTTCGTTCATCCAAACCATCGGCTAGCTTGCACAGCCCGCCGTCACCGCCTAAGGTGACAGCCAGCAACAAGAAAAGGACAGCTCATATGGCCATGGAAGCCTTTGAAATCGAAAACCGGATTCGCGCCCATTTTCCAGATGCGAAAATCACCATCACCGATCTGGCTGGCGATGGGCAACATTGGGCCGCCGAAGTGATTGATGAAAGCTTCCGGGGGAAAAACCGGGTGCAGCAGCAACGCGCGGTTTATGCCGCACTCAAGGACGAAATGGAGGGCTCCTCGGCCCCGCTGCACGCCCTGGCCCTGACCACCAAAGCGCCCGAGTAACCCAGCCATGGGCCTGTGGCTGAGCATCCCCTTAACGCTTTTCGCGCTGCTTGTCATCGCCATTATCGCCGAGATGCTGCTCCGCCGCGGACGCCCCCGCCCCAGCCTGGCGCAACAATTTCTCGGTGATGCGGCCAGTGACGAGGCCGCCCCGGATCAGGAACTGGGTCTGGAGGCGGTGGATATGGAGGTGATCCGCGCCTCGGAACGGGCCAACACCGCCGCCGCGTCTTTGGGCGCGCGCGATCTGCAATTCTGGACCCAACGGCTTACGCGCCGCCCCGCACCACAAGACAAACCGATAAAGGAGACAAAATAATGACCGATATTGCCAAAGAGATCGACAATCTGGTGCATACCCATGACGTGGTGCTATTTTTGAAAGGCACCAAAGAGGCTCCGCAATGCGGTTTTTCCTCGCGGGTGGCCGGGGTGCTGAATTACATGGCTGTGGATTATGCCGATGTGGATGTGCTGGCCAATGAGGCTGTGCGTCAGGGGATCAAGGATTATTCCGACTGGCCGACCATCCCGCAGCTTTACGTCAAAGGTGAATTTGTTGGCGGCTGTGACATCGTCACCGAAATGACCCTGTCGGGCGAGCTGGATCAGCTGTTGGAAAAAGAGGGCGTTGCCTTTGACAAACAGGCCGCAGACAAAATCCGCGAGGCCAATAGCTAAGCCCGCTTGATCCACCCCGCAAACTTTGGTTTGAGGGAGAGGGATTTGGCGCAGGGCTATAATAAAAGCCCCCCAAACCAGATCGGTTCGGGGGGCTTTTTATGTTCCAACAGGCTCTTTAATCCAACCTACAGCGTTTGACAAAAGACCTAAAGAATATCCCCTAACGCGTTGAAATCTATAATTTCAGACAGCGTTAGGGGGGGGTAGTTTTTTCGCATACCGTTTTAATGCGCCGTCGCCCCCAGATCATCGGGTTTCGCAACCAAAGCCGCCTTGGCCGCCGCCGCATCCTCGGCGGCTTCGTCCCATTCAATCGGCTCGGGCAGACGCACCAGCGCATGTTTCAGCACATCCGAGACATGCGCCACCGGAATGATCTGCAAGCCCTCTTTCACATTATCCGGGATCTCGGCCAGATCCTTTTCATTTTCCGCCGGGATCAGCACGGTTTTGATCCCGCCACGCAACGCCGCCAGCAGCTTTTCCTTGAGCCCGCCAATCGGCAGCACATTGCCGCGCAACGTGACTTCCCCGGTCATGGCAACATCCTTTTTCACCGCAATATCGGTCAGCACCGAAACAATCGAGGTCACCATGCCGATACCCGCGCTGGGGCCGTCTTTGGGCGTGGCCCCCTCGGGGACGTGAACGTGAATGTCGATGCGCTCAAATTTCGGAGGCTCCACCCCAATCTCAGGGCTGATCGAGCGCACATAAGAGCTGGCCGCATCAATGCTTTCCTTCATCACATCGCCCAGCTTGCCGGTGGTTTTCATCCGCCCCTTGCCGGGCAGTTTCAACGCCTCGATCGACAGCAATTCACCGCCAACCGATGTCCAGGCCAGCCCAGTCACAACCCCGACCTGATCCTGCTCTTCAGCCAGACCATAGCGGAATTTCTTGACCCCGAGATAATCGCTCAGATTATCCTTGCCGATGCGTACCACCTCTTTGGCTTTGCGCACGATTTCCGTCACCGATTTGCGCGCCAGCTTGGCGATCTCACGCTCCAACCCGCGCACCCCGGCCTCGCGGGTATAGGTGCGGATGATTTCCTTGAGCGCCGGTTCGCTGATCTCAAACTCGCCCTTTTTCAGCCCGTGATTTTCGATCTGCTTTCGGATCAGATGCCGCTTGGCAATCTCAGTTTTCTCATCCTCGGTATAACCCGACAGGGTGATGATCTCCATCCGGTCCAGCAGCGGGCTGGGCATGTTCATGCTGTTGGCGGTGGTGATGAACATCACATTGGACAGATCATATTCAACCTCAAGATAGTGATCGACAAAAGTGCCGTTTTGTTCCGGGTCCAGCACCTCAAGCATGGCCGAAGCCGGATCACCCCGGAAATCCTGCCCCATTTTGTCGATTTCATCCAGCAAAATCAATGGGTTGGTCGTTTTTGCCTTTTTCAGCGCCTGAATGATCTTGCCGGGCATCGACCCAATATAGGTGCGCCGATGGCCGCGGATTTCGGATTCATCCCGCACCCCGCCCAGCGAGATACGGATAAACTCGCGCCCCGTGGCCCGGGCAACCGATTTGCCAAGGCTGGTCTTACCCACACCGGGCGGGCCCACCAGACACAGAATCGGCCCCTTGAGCTTGCGCGAACGCTGCCCCACGGCCAGATATTCAATGATCCGCTCCTTGACTTTTTCAAGGCTGTAATGATCGTCATCCAGCACCTTTTGTGCCGCATCCAGATCCTTTTTCACCCGGCTGCGCTTACCCCATGGGATCGACAGCATCCAATCCAGATAATTGCGCACCACGGTGGCTTCGGCACTCATCGGCGACATGCTTTTCAGCTTCTTCAGCTCGGCATTGGCCTTTTCCAGCGCCTCGGCGCTCAGCTTGGTCTGAGCGATCCGCTCTTCCAGCTCGCTGACCTCATTCTGACCCTCATCGCCTTCGCCCAGCTCTTTCTGAATCGCCTTCATCTGCTCATTCAGATAATATTCACGCTGGGTGCGTTCCATCTGGGTTTTCACCCGGGTCTTGATCTTTTTCTCAACCTTCAGCACCGACATTTCGCCCTGCATCAGGCCATAGATTTTCTCAAGCCGTTCGGCTACGGACAGAGTTTCCAGCAGCTCTTGTTTCTGCTCAACCTCGATGCCCAGATGGCCGGCGACCAGATCAGACAGCTTGGCGCTCTCGACCGCGTCGGCCACCGCCGTCATCGCCTCTTCGGGGATGTTTTTCTTGATCTTGGCATAGCGTTCAAACGCGCTGGCGACCGAGCCGAGCAGCGCCTGAACCGTTTCCGCATCGCCCGTAGTTTCGCTCAGAGCCTGGGCGCGGGCCTCAAAGACGTTCTCATTAGGCAGATATTCGGTAATTTTCACCCGCCGCTTGCCCTCAACCAGCACTTTGACGGTGCCATCGGGCAGTTTGAGCAGTTGCAGCACATTGGCCAGCACCCCGACCTTGTAGATGCCATCAGTATCGGGGTCATCGGCGGCCGGGTCGATCTGGCTGGACAGCAGGATCTGCTTGTCATCCACCATCACTTCTTCCAGCGCACGCACCGATTTTTCGCGGCCCACAAACAGCGGCACGATCATATGCGGAAACACCACGATATCGCGCAAAGGCAGAACCGGGTAAGATGTGTTGAGCTGCTCAGTCATGTTTTGTCCTTTTTGAGTGGCCTGTCAGGCGCTGGCCCCATCCTTTTTGGCAGCCTGCCCCCTATGCCGGTCTTTGGACTCTCAAAAATAGGCACAGCGGCCCATCCTTTCAAGTTCCAAAACCATTCAGATTTTGCGCAATGTGCCTGTTTGACGCCGGTGGAGCAAGCATACATTTGCTCAAAACAGGCGATATTTAGCAACAATGTTACGGATCGGCACAATAATTGGGCCATTGCCTGCCGATTGTTCCCAACGGATGTAAAACGGGCGGCCCCCCCTCTGCCGACAAGGCCCAGCCTGCCACCTGAAACATCAAGCGGCACAAATCACCCGAGAATGCCCCAGGCATGGCGGAGCATTCGCGCCTGATGTTGCAGGTCAGCCGCCCTATAGCGTTTGACGAAATACCCGAAACATAGAGCATCACTTAACGCCGCCTGAAATCAACGATTTCAACGCGTTAAGTGATTCAGGCTTTTCGCATAACGCATTAAGCCACCGATTGCAGCACCGGGCGGTTGTTTCTCAAATGACGCGCAATCAGGCGCCGCGCCTTGGCCCCCTTTATCAACGGCCGCGCCGGCTGCGGGCGGCAAACGCCCCGGAGCAGATCCGGCAGCGGGATATCCAGAATGGCCTGGATTTCATCCAGTGCCGCAGCTGGGATGGATCTCAGTGCCTGCTGGCCCAGATAGAGGCTCTCGGCCGGAATGCCATTGGCATAGATAATCTCATGATTTTGCAGCATGATATGGTAATATGTCACCGGCTTTTGCGGCACGTCCAAATACACCCCGGGCAAATCCAGCAAGGCCTTGGCTGGCACCAGAACCTCGGCTGCACCCAACATCCGCCGGGCAATCGGGCCCTTCACCAGAACCCGGTGCTGCTGCGACAGCCGCAGATCGCTGGACGGCACCCCAAGACCAAGCGCCCCCTTGCGGATGCAAACCGCCGCCAGATTCGGAGCGGCGGCGACGTCTTGTGCCGACCAGCTTCTGGCGAAAAGCCAGCTGATCGGCTGAACGCCGTGGTCACTGGTGATCAGCTCATCTCCGACCCGCAGCTCTTCGATCGCCCGCGCCCCACCCGGGGTCATCAGCAAAGTGCCATCGGCAAAACAGACATTACTGGTTCCCGGATTGGGCGTATCGGTGCCAAATGTGTCCGAGCCATCTCCGGTGCGCTGCACCGATAACCCATCGGTATCATTGCCAAAATCCTCGCCCGCGCCAACGCGGGTGGCCGTGGACGAAAACCCGGAATAGCCTCCGCCCCCTGCTGTGGGGTCGTCCAGACTGTCGCCGTTAAAGGTCGCCTGAATAAACTCATCATTATTGGGGTCATAAACCGTGACGTTATCACCACCATTGTTGATCAGTGGCGAAGCCCGACCCGCATCAAAGAACAAATCATCCGGCCCACCGGTGGGCAAAGAGCCACCGGACTGCACCCCGGACATGACCATCGCATGACCGCCGGGCTGCAACACCGTGCCGGGCGGAAAGGTAAACCAATGCCCAACGCCTGCATCCCACATCTGCAGCCCGGAAATATCAACCGCGCTGTCCGAAGCGTTATACAGCTCGACATACTCATCCGTTGCATTGGCCACGCCATTGCCATCGGTATCGAAATTCTGGGCACCGTTCGGATCAACGAGAATCTCGTTGATGACGATGCCGCCCAAAAGACTATCTGCCATATCTACCAACCAAGCTTGTGCCTGCTCCTGCCTGCAATACGCCCGTCGTTGCGAGCCCGTGCTATTTTTTTGCACATGCGGCGATTTTAACCAATTATCAACAATCTGGCAAGCTGGGATACTTATTGCATAATTCGGGTCAAAATTTCGATCATTTCCATCGACTTTTTTTACGCTAATAGGCTGATTTAAATAGGATTCGGACCAAACGGGGCGGGCTGCCCCGCCCACTCAAACACCGCACATCACTGTAATGACCGCACTTGCAACCAAAACTAGGCCCAAAGCCCCTGCCGAAACTCATTATGTGATCACATAGCGCCGATATGCGATCACAAATTAAAAAAATCATCGAAACAGGCGGGATTTTTGATCGAAAACGGGCCCAGAGCGCGTGACTCTGGTTCAAAAATCAGTATTTATGTGACGGAAATATAACACATAACACTGGCCACAGACAGCAAACCTTGAAGGTGTATCCAATGGCAGACGCAAATCGCGGTAATCGACCGCTTTCGCCCCATCTCACAATCTATCGCTGGCAAATCGCAATGTTCATGTCGATCCTCAACCGGATCACCGGCATGGCCATGATCCCCTGTGTGATCCTGATCGTCTGGTGGTTTGTCGCCGCCGCAACCGGTCAGGCGCATTTCGAGTTTGTCGACTGGCTGGCAACCTCTTGGCTGGGGCTGCTATTACTGTTTTGCACGCTCTGGGCGTTCTGGGTGCATCTGTTCAACGGGTTGCGCCACTTGGCTTGGGATCTGGCGTGGTGGATGGAAATGCCTCAGGTCAACAAATCCGGCTGGACGGCCATTGTCATGGCCTGCGTGGTGAATACCATTTTCATTTATATTTTGCTGGTGGGGGTGTAAATGTCTGATAAAATGAGCAAAAGACGGTTTTTGGGAATTGGTGATCACAAAGGCGGGCTGGGCCATTGGAGCCTGCAGCGCCTGACATCGCTGATCATCATGCCGCTCTCGGTGTTTTTCATCTATACGATCATGACAACCTTCGGCAAAGGCTATGGGGTGATGATCGAAACCTATCAAAGCACGTTCAATGCCGGGGTGGCGGTGCTGTTTTTCGCAACGGTGTTCTACCATATCAGCCTGGGGGTTGAGGTGGTGATCGATGACTACATCCCCAACCCGACACAGCACAAACTCTTTATGCTGCTGAACAAACTGTTCTTTCGCGCCCTGTCCGCGATCTCAGTTCTGTCCGTGCTTGTGATTTACTTTAGCGCCTGAAGGATACCGACGACATGGCTGCATATGATTATGAAACCCACGAATATGATGTGATTGTTGTTGGTGCCGGCGGGGCGGGCCTGCGGGCCACCCTCGGGATGGCCGAACGGGGGCTGAAAACCGCCTGTATCACCAAAGTGTTCCCGACCCGGTCGCACACCGTTGCGGCTCAAGGTGGCATCGCCGCGTCTTTGGCCAATATGGGGCCGGATAACTGGCAATGGCATCTTTACGATACGGTCAAGGGCTCGGACTGGCTGGGCGATACTGATGCGCAAGAATATCTGGTGCGCGAAGCCCCCAAGGCGGTTTATGAGCTCGAGCATTACGGCGTGCCGTTTTCCCGCACCGAAGAGGGCACGATTTACCAGCGCCCCTTTGGTGGCCACACCACCGAGTTCGGCGAAGGCCCCCCTGTGCAGCGCACCTGTGCCGCCGCCGACCGCACCGGCCACGCCATTCTGCACACGCTTTACGGCCAGTCGCTGAAAAACAACGCTGAGTTTTACATCGAATATTTCGCCACCGATCTGATCATGTCCGAGGACGGAGTCTGTCAGGGCGTGATCGCTTGGAAGCTGGATGACGGCACCATGCATGTGTTCAGCTCGAAAATGGTGGTGCTGGCCACCGGCGGCTATGGCCGGGCGTTTTTCAGCGCCACTTCGGCGCACACCTGCACCGGCGATGGCAACGGTATGATCGCCCGCGCCGGCCTACCCTTGCAGGATCAGGAATTCGTGCAGTTCCACCCCACCGGGATTTATGGCTCGGGTTGTCTGATCACCGAAGGGGCGCGCGGCGAAGGCGGCTATCTGACCAACTCGGAAGGCGAGCGTTTCATGGAGCGCTATGCCCCCACCTACAAGGATCTGGCCTCGCGCGATGTGGTCAGCCGCTGTATGACCATGGAGATCCGCGCCGGTCGCGGGGTTGGCCCGGAGAAAGACCACATCTATCTGCACCTCAACCACCTGCCTGCCGAAGCGCTGGCCGAACGCCTGCCGGGTATTTCCGAAAGCGCCAAGATTTTCGCAGGTGTTGACCTGACCAAAGAGCCGATCCCGGTTCTGCCCACGGTTCACTATAATATGGGCGGCATTCCGACCAATTACTGGGGCGAAGTGCTGAACCCGACCGCAGATGACCCCGATGCGATTGCCCCGGGCCTGATGGCGGTGGGCGAAGCGGCCTCGGCCTCGGTGCATGGGGCCAACCGGCTGGGCTCGAACTCGTTGATTGACCTTGTGGTGTTTGGCCGCGCCGCCGCGATCAAAGCTGCCGAAGTGGTGGACCCCAAGGCACCGAATCCGCCGCTGAACAAGGCCTCGATTGATGCCGGTTTCGCCCGGATCGACAAATTCCGCTATGCCGATGGTGCGATCCCAACCGCCGAGCTGCGTCTGGAAATGCAGAAAACCATGCAGGCCGATGCCGCCGTGTTCCGCACCGACAAGACTCTGGCCGAGGGCTGCGAGAAAATGAAGGCGGTGGCCAGCAAGATGGATGATCTGAAAGTCACCGACCGCTCGCTGATCTGGAACAGTGATCTGATGGAAACGCTGGAGCTGGACAATCTGATGCCCAACGCCATGGCCACCATCGTCGGTGCCGAAGCCCGCAAGGAAAGCCGCGGTGCCCACGCCCACGAAGATTACCCGGATCGTGATGATGTCAACTGGCGCAAGCACACTCTGGCGCATGTGGATGGGCCTGAAGTCAAGCTCAGCTACCGTCCGGTGCATGTCGATCCGCTGACCAAATTCGAAGATGGCGGCATTGATCTGAAGAAAATCGTGCCGAAAAAGCGGGTTTACTGATGCGACAGGCTGCGAAATATCTGTTTCTGACCGCCGGGATTGCCCTGATGGGCTGTGCGCCCAACGGGCTGGTAGATGATGCCTCGCGCAAGGCGGCCAAAAGCGTGGTGACGCCGATCGTTCAGGAAAAATTCCCTGGGCGCAACGCCGCTGCCTATAGTGATTGCGTGATCAACAATGCCAGCTCGAAACAGATTTTCAGCTTGGCCAAAGCCGCGGTGGTCGGGCCCGATGCTGATGATGTGGCAACGGTGATCGACATCGCCAGCAAGGGCCGAACGATTGAATGTATATTAAAGGCCGAATTGGCCATGGGACTGAGATAGGAACAAGAGATGGTTGAACTGACGCTCCCCAAAAATTCACGCATGGTTGTGGGTAAAACTTGGCCCAAGCCCGAAGGGGCCACCAATATCCGCAAATTCAAGATTTACCGCTGGAACCCGGATGACGGCAAAAACCCCCGCATTGATACCTATTTCATTGATCTGGACAAATGCGGCCCGATGATACTGGACGCGTTGATCAAGATCAAAAACGAGATCGACCCCACCCTGACCTTCCGCCGCTCCTGCCGCGAAGGGATTTGTGGCTCTTGCGCGATGAATATCGACGGCAAAAACCGGCTGGCCTGTATTTTCGGCATTGATCAGGTTCGGGGCGATGTCAAAATCTACCCGCTGCCGCATATGTCGGTGGTCAAGGATCTGATCCCGGATCTGACCAATTTCTATGCCCAACATGCCTCGATCATGCCGTGGCTGGAAACCGGCGACAACCGGCCCGAAGATGGCAAGGAATGGAAGCAATCCATCGAAGAGCGCAAACTGCTGGATGGGCTCTATGAATGCGTGATGTGCGCCAGCTGCTCGACCTCCTGCCCCAGCTATTGGTGGAACTCTGACCGCTATCTGGGCCCGGCGGCGCTGTTGCACGCCTATCGCTGGATTATCGACAGCCGCGATCAGGCCCAGCCCGAACGGCTGGATGCGTTGGACGACCCGTTCAAGATGTATCGCTGCCACACCATCATGAACTGCACCAACACCTGCCCCAAAGGCCTGAACCCGGCCAAGGCGATTGCGCAGATAAAAAAGAAAATGTTTGAGCGCACCCTGTAACGGGGCCAGAGCTGCATCGGCATGGCTTTCGGCACCAGACACCATAAAAAAGGGCGGGTTGTTCGCAGCCGCGCCCTTTGTTTTTAACAATCGCCCTGTGGCCCCGGATGCGCCCTTTGGCAAGGCTTTTCAACAGCATCAGCGCAAAATGAATTGACTTCGGCCAAAGGACACAATCAGAACTGTGTCCTTTGGCCATAAAACCTTAAAAACCGCCCCGCAGATGATTGCGATTCGGCCCTCTGACGGGTTATGGCACCCCCACAGACAGAATCCGCATAGCAACCGCCACAACAGGAAAGCGGCGCAAATGACGCAAAAACTGCTGGAAATCGACCGGCTCAGCAAAGCCTATCCCGGGGTCATCGCCAATGACTCGGTGTCTTTTGACATTGATGCCGGTGAAATTCACGCCCTGCTGGGGGAAAACGGGGCTGGCAAATCGACGCTGGTGAAAATGATCTACGGGCTGGTGCGCCCGGATTCGGGCCGCATGACCCTGCTGGGGAAACCCTATGCCCCCACCGACCCCCGCGCCGCCCGCCATAGCGGCATTGCCATGGTGTTTCAGCATTTCTCGCTGTTCGAGGCGATGAGCGTGGCGGAAAATGTCGCGCTGGGGATGGAGCATCCGCCACGTCAGAGTGCTTTGGCCGCGCAAATCAAACAGGTCAGCCAGAATTACGGCCTGCCACTGGACCCGCAGCGCCTGGTCGGTGATCTCTCGGCCGGGGAGCGCCAGCGGGTTGAGATCATTCGTTGCCTGCTGCAAAATCCGAAATTGCTGATCATGGATGAACCCACCTCGGTTCTGACCCCGCAAGAGGTCGAGATCCTGTTTCGCACCCTGCGCCAGCTGTCCAGCGAAGGCACGGCGATCTTGTATATCTCGCACAAGCTCGAAGAAATCCGCAGCCTGTGTGATCACGCCACCATCCTGCGCCATGGCAAAGTGGTGGATAACTGTATCCCGCAGGAAAAATCCGCCCGCGAGCTGGCAGAAATGATGGTGGGCAGTGCTCTACATCAGCCTCTGCGCGATCAGGCGCAGTTTGGTGAGGTGGTGCTGGAGCTGGATAATGTCTCGACCCCGGCCAAGAGCCAGTTCAGCACCGCTTTGAAAAACATCAGCCTGTCGGTGCGTGCCGGCGAGATTTTGGGCATTGGCGGCGTGGCCGGCAATGGGCAGGAGGAATTGCTATCGGTGATTTCAGGCGAAACCACAGCCGCCGCGCAAACCGCCAAATTCAACGGCACCCCGATTGGCAATCTCGGCCCCAATGCCCGGCGGCAAATCCGGGTGCTTTCGGCCCCGGAAGAGCGTCTGGGCCACGCCGCCGCCCCGGATATGAGCCTGACCGAAAACGCCCTGCTGACCGCCGCCGAGCAGCAAAACCTGCTGAAACGCGGTTTTGTCGACTGGAGCAAGACCCGCAAATTCGCCGAAAATGTGATTCAGGAATTTGACGTGCGCACCCCCGGCGCAGGCACGGCGGCGCGCGCCTTATCTGGAGGCAATTTGCAGAAATATGTGATCGGGCGCGAGGTGCTGCAAAAGCCGCAAGTGCTGATCGTCAACCAACCCACCTGGGGGGTGGATGCCTCAGCCGCGGCGCAAATCCGGCAATCGCTGCTGGATCTGGCAAAAAACGGCACTGCTGTGGTGGTGATCTCGCAGGATCTGGAGGAGCTGATGGAAATCTCGGACAATTTCTGCGCCCTCAACGAAGGCCGCCTCAGCCCGCCGCACCCAACCAAAGGCATCACGCTGGAACAAATCGGCCTGATGCTGGGCGGCGCGGCCACAGAACAGGAAAACGCCAATGTTTAGGCTGGAAAAACGCCCCACCCCATCCCGCGCCTGGACCATCGCCACTCCGGTGCTGGCGGTTCTGATCACCATGATCGCCGGGGGCGTGATGTTTGCGCTGCTGGGCAAAGACCCGTTCGAAGCGATCCGCATCATTTTCTGGGACCCGCTGTTCAGCGAACAATTCGCCAGCTATTCCCGCCCGCAGCTGCTGGTCAAGGCCGGGCCGCTGATCCTGATTGCCATCGGATTATCCTTTGGATTTCAGGCCGGCATCTGGAATATCGGGGCCGAGGGCCAATATATTATCGGCGCTCTGTGCGGCGCGGGTGTGGGGCTGGCCTTTTACCCCACCGACAGCGCTCTGATCTTTCCGGCGATGATTGTGGCCGGGCTGTTTGGCGGCTGGCTGTGGGCGATGATCCCGGCGATTTTGCAAAGCCGGTTTCACACCAATGAAATTCTGGTCTCGCTGCTGCTGGTTTATGTCGCCGAAGAGATCATGAAGGCCGCCTCATTCGGCATATTGCGCAACCCCGAGGGCCATGGCTTCCCCGGATCGCGCAATTTCCAGCAATATGAGGCCGCCCATAATGCCGAGCTGCTGGCCAATACCGGCATGCATTGGGGCGTGGTGGCGGCGCTGATTGCGGTGATTTTCGCCTACGTGATCATGACGCGGCATTTGCTGGGCTTTCAGATCATGCTGGCCGGGCAATCGCCGCGCGCTGCCCGGTTTGGCGGGGTCAATCCGGCGCGGCTGGTGCTGATCTGCTTTGGGATCTCAGGCGCGCTGGCCGGCGTGGCCGGGCTGTTCGAAGTCACCGGGCCAGCGGGGCAAATCAGCCCGGATTTCAACTCGGGCTATGGGTTTACCGCGATCATCGTCGCCTTTCTGGGCCGTCTGAACCCGATCGGCATTTTGCTGGCCGGGCTGCTGATGGCGCTGACCTATATTGGCGGGGAACTGGCGCAGCTGATGCTCAGCATCCCGCAACCGGCGATTCAGGCGTTTCAAGGGATGCTGTTGTTTTTCCTGCTAGCCATGGATCTGTTTTCAAATTACCGCATTCGCCGCAAAAAACCGGAGGCCCACTGATGGACGCATCCAGCATTGATATCAGCCTGTTGATCAGCGCGATGATGATCGCCGCCACCCCGATTTTGCTAGCCGCGTTAGGAGAGCTGGTGGTCGAAAAAACCGGCGTTCTGAACCTTGGCGTCGAAGGGATGATGATCATCGGCGCGATCAGCGGCTTTGCCACAGCGGTTCAAACCGGCAGCCCGCTGGCCGGATTTACAGGGGCCGCCGTCGCCGGGGCGGTTTTGTCGCTGTTATTTGCGTTTCTGACCCAGATCGCGCTGGCCAATCAGGTGGCTTCGGGGCTGGCGCTGACGCTGTTTGGGTTGGGGCTGTCTTCGTTGATCGGCACCAATTATGACGGGCTGATCCCGCCCGCCACCGCACCGCTGCATATCCCGCTGCTGGCCGATATTCCGGTGCTGGGGCCGATGCTGTTTCAACATGATCCCATGGTCTATGTCACCCTGCTGTTGACCGCCGCGATTTGGGCGCTGCTGAAATATAGCCGGATGGGGATGATCATCCGCGCCGTGGGGGAAAACCATGATGCGGCCCATGCGCTGGGGTATAAGGTGGTGCGGATTCGCATTCTGGCGATCCTGTTCGGCGGAGCCTGTGCCGGGTTGGGTGGCGCTTATCTGTCGCTGGTGCGGGTGCCGATCTGGACCGAGGGCATGACCGTGGGCGCCGGCTGGATCGCGCTGGCGATTGTGGTGTTTGGGGCATGGCGGCCCTGGCGGGTGCTGGTCGGGGCTTATATTTTCAGCGGAGCCTCGGTGTTGCCGTTCAAATTGCAGGCGGTGGGCATTTCAATCCCGGTGCAATATCTGACCATGGCCCCTTATCTGATTACCATCATCGCGCTGGTGATCATCTCAAACTCGAAATCCCGCGCCAGCGGAGCGCCTGCCAGTCTGGGCAAGATCTTTCACGCTTCCAGCTAGGAATAGGGTATCAGGCCGTAGGGGGCTGTTTTGCATAATAAGCGTGGGCAAGGAAAGCGGGCCCGACGCTGAGCAAAGTGATTGTCCCTGCACCTTGCCCCAAGGCGGAAAACAACGCCTTCAGGCCCGCACCCGACACCCGGATGCGGCACCGTGCAAACGGCCCTCGATAGGAAAACAGGCTACGCCCTTAGCGCGGCTTGCGGGTCTCAACCGGGATCGCAACCGGCTGCATATCCAGCACCAGCGGGTCACGCTTGCCACCGCTTGGCTCGTCCTCATGTGGCAGGCGCATGATGGCGATGCCAAACTGAACGCCGGAAAACACAATGCCGTTAAACATGAACAGCATCACACCCGCGACCCAGCCCATATTCGAGCTGCTGACCAAGTGCCATAGATTGGCAACGTTGAAATAAAGCAACATCCCGACAAACACCGCCGACAGGCCAAAGCCAAACAGCACGTTGCGGATATAAAGACTGACGAGTTTAGGCATGAAAATCCCCGTTCTGTTCAAGCTAAGGCCATACTACAAAATTCAGCACCAATGGCAAGCGCGACAAAAGCCCTCAGCCATCGATTTACAACTTTGTAATGCCCGCAGGCTTGCGGTTTTGTTAATTTTGTTTCCGGCAATGCTTATTTTTCGATTTTCCCGGCCATGATCGCAATGGCTTTCTGATAGACAGTGGCGGCATTCCATTCCTTGATCACTTTGAAATTGGGCTGCCCCGGCTGATACCCCTTGCCCGGTTTCCAGCCCTTTTTGCGCAGGAAATTGGCGGTGCTGGCCAGCGCATCGGCCATATTGTTCATATCCAGACGGCCATCGCCATTTCCATCCACCCCGTATTTCAGCACATTTCCCAGCAAGAACTGGGTGTGGCCCATCTCGCCATGCTTGGCCCCGATGGATTTGGGCGACAGCGCCCCACGATCCACCAGCTTCAGCCCGGCGATGAAATGCGGGGTAAAGAAATCCGAGCGCCGGCAGTCATAGGCCAAGGTCGCCGCAGCCGAGATCACATTGCTGTCGCCCATGAAACGGCCAAAGCCGGTCTCCATACCGTGAATGGCCACCAGCACTGCCGCGGGGACTCCATAGCGTTTTTCCAGACTGGCATAAAACCCAGGATTGCGGGCGATGCGTTTGCGCCCCTGGGCGATGATGGTATTGGCCCCGCGAATTTGCATGAATTTCTCAAGCGAGTATTTAAAGCTCTTCTGGTTGCGATCCGCCGCAATGGTGCGTTTGGCATAAACCGCCCCGTTCAGCGCCGCCAGCCCACGCTTGCCCACGCCGGCCTTTTTGGCCTGTTTGGCGATGGCGGCTTTCCAGGCATTGAACCCGGTAGAGCTATTGCCGCATTTGGCCGGAGCGGCCTGAGCCGGGCTAAAGGCAAGGCACAAACCCAAGCCAGCGGCCAAGGTCGCAGAGATGAAAAAACGGGGCATGATCCCTCCTGTCAATTAAACCTAAATCAAATGCTGCCGAACCATAGCCCGACTTTTGAAGAATGGCAAAAGGGTGATTGGTGCAGGATGTATGAAAATCGCCAAAAACGCACAGGACAGGCCAAGGATGCGTCCTGAAAAGCCCGGATCATCCGCCCACAGGGCTTACCCGAAAGCTGACGACATCTGGGAACTGCGCTCTGGGCCTAGTCTTTGACCGCTGCGTGACTGCCCTCTTCCTGCGCCGATTCGATGAACACCTCTTGTGCAACCTCCATGATTACTGGCGAAGCGGTCGGGGTGATGGGCGAATAGCTGACGGTTTCTTCCACCGGAATCGCCGCACGCTGGGTCATGCGATAGGCCGCGTAAAGCGCCAACAGCAACATCAGGCTGGCGAGAAACAAAAAGAAGCCCCCAGGCCCGATCTGCCCCATGATCCAACCAATACTCAGCGGCCCGGCAATCGCCCCCAGACCGTTGATAAAATTAAACCCACCCGAAGCCGCGGGCATATCCTCGACTTCGAGGTAGTCATTGGCATAGGCAATCAGCAGCGGGTAAAGCGGGTTCGCCATGCCACCCAGCAAAAACGAGGCCATCAGAAGCAGCATGAAATTGTGTTCAAACACATAACCCAACAAAGCGCTGACGCAGCCAAACAGCGCAATCGCCATGATCAGCACCCGCCGGTCTACCCGGTCTGACAGCCAGCCGATCGGGTATTGAAACACCAGCGCTCCGACATAGATCGAGGCCACGAAAATCGAGATTTCCGCCAAACTCAGCCCCGCCACCGTGCCATAGACTGCCGACATGGCGAATTGCGCGGAAAACACCCCACCCATCAGGAACATGCCGACAAAGCTGAGCGGCGAGGCGTGGTATAGCTCCTTTAAGCTCATGGATTTGGCGGCCTCAAAGGCCGGGGTCGGGCTGATCGACAGCAGGATCGGCGCAAATGAAATGGACACAAGCACCGAAGACACCACGAACAGCTCATACCCCGCCGGATCGCCCAGCATCAGCAGCCCCTGCGCCGTCACCACGCCCGCCATCTGCACCAGCATGTAAAGCGACAGCGCCTGACCACGATTTTCGTTGCTGGCCGAATTGTTCAGCCAGCTTTCCGCCGTCACATACACGCCTGAAAAGCAAAAGCCGATCACCATGCGCCCCAGCACCCAGGTCACCGAATAGGGCAGCGCCGGGTAGAGGATCAGCACTGCCGAAATGAACGAAGCCAGCGCGGCAAACACCCGCACATGCCCCACCCGCCGGATCAAGGCCGGGGTCAGATGCGAGCCCCCCAGAAAGCCGACGAAATAGGCCGACATCACCACCGACATGGTCAGGGTCGAAAACTGCTCCATGCCGCCGCGCACCCCCAGCAGGGTGCCTTGCAGGCCGTTGCCGATCATCAGAAACAGCATCCCCAGCAGCAACGCCCAAGAGCTTTTTAACACCTGCAACATGACATCACCCCATTTGGTTTAATAACAGTTGATATACGACAAAATCCGGGCGCGCTTACCCATCGGCGACTTGTCCGTGCCGTTTTTGAGCGTTCGGAAATAAAATCGAACTGTCGCCGTAGGAAAAGAAGCGATATTTCTGCTGGATCGCGTGGCGGTAAATCCGCTGCATCCGTTCGGTCCCCATCAGGGCCGAAACCAGCATCAGCAGGGTGGATTTGGGCAGGTGGAAATTGGTCATCAGCCCGTCGGTGACTTCAAACGTATAACCGGGGCGGATGAAAATATCGGTTTCGCCCTGCCAGGGGTGGATTTGCCCGCCGCTGGCGGCCGTCTCAATCAGCCGCAACGCGGTGGTGCCGACCGCGATGATGCGGCCTCCAGCCTGACGGGTCTGGTTAATCTCATCCGCGGCCCGGGCGCTGACTCGGCCCCATTCGGAATGCATCTTGTGCTGGCTGACATCCTCGACCTTGACTGGCAGAAACGTGCCCGCCCCGACATGCAGGGTGACATGGGTGAAATCGACCCCAAGGGCGGCGATCTGATCCAGCAGCGCAGCGTCAAAATGCAGTGACGCGGTGGGCGCGGCCACCGCCCCTTTGTGGCGGGCAAACACGGTTTGATAATCCTGCCGGTCCTGCTGATCCGCCGGGCGTTTTGAGGCAATATAGGGCGGCAAAGGCATCATCCCGGTGGCCGACAGCGCGGCATCAAACGCATCCCCCCTCAGGTTAAAGCGCAAACGCCCCACCCCGTCTTCTTTGCCAATCAACCGGGCGGAAAAATCATCGGCAAAGACCACCTCTTCGCCCATTTTCAGCTTTTTCAGCGGCTTGATTAGCGCCGTCCAGTCTCCGCTCTGGTCGGGCTCCAGCAACGTCACTTCGATCCGGGCCGACACCGGCCCCTGAGCGCTGTTGCGATGGCGCTGCCCAAACAGCCGTGCGGCGATCACTTTGGTATCGTTCAGCACCAGCCGATCACCGGGTTGCAGCACCGAAGGCAGATCCGTGATTGACAGATCCCGGAGCCCATCACCCTCGGCCACCAGCAGGCGGGCGGCGGTGCGGGGGCGCGCGGGGCGGGTGGCGATCAGTTGCTCGGGCAGGTCGAAATCAAAATCAGACAGTTTCATTGCAGAACCTTTGGCGGTGGGCGTTTGAACAGATCACGAAACATGCCCGGAGTAAAGATCGACAATGGGTTGACCCCCACTTTTGGATCATCTGCCGGACCGCTCATGCGGTAATTGAAGCCAAACAACCCCTCGCGTTTGCGGGTAAAAATCTGGCCCAGCCCATTCAGAAAATAAATCGGCGACAGCACGCCCCGCACATCCATGGTGGCCGAGCCCAGATTGTAAACCCCGCTCATCGACACCCCCATAGAGGGGCCAACCGCACTGCCCGAAGTGATCACCACCTGATACGGAGTCAGACGAAACCGGACCTGATAATCGCTAAACAGAATGCCCTTGCCATTGAGCTGCTCCAACAGGCCAACCCCGCTGATCGCAGACAGCAGATCGGCCAGAGCATGTGCGCCACGCACCCGGACATTCCGGCCCTCCAGCCGCCCATTATACTGCCCGACCGCGCCTTTTCGGGGCACCAGCGTCAAATCCATTGTGCCTTTTTGCGCCTTTTGAATCACCCCCGCGGCACGCAGCACCGCACCTGCATCTTTGGATTTGATCCGATAAGCGCTGCCCGCCCTGGTCGGTGCCACGATACCGGTGATGGCGGCCCGACCATTTAGACGGGCCTGAAACGTGCCTCGCAGGCCGGATTTGCGGCTGAATTTGCCTTTAAAGCCATTCAGAACGATGCCCTTTGACACAATCAGCCGATCCAGCGCCACCGTAAGCGGACCGGCACCGCGCCCGCCTGTCTTGCCGCCTCCGCTGCCAAAGCTGGCCTTGCGAGTGTCGATGGTGCCGCCATTTACAGCAATCGCCGGGCTCACCCCCTTGCCGCGCCCGGTCAGGGTTACAGGGGCATCCAGCCACCCGCCCAGCCGCACCCGCGAAAAGCGGGCGGTTCTCAACCCGCCGCTGGCGGTCAGATCGACCTTGCCGGTGGCACTCAGCCCGGCCCCCTGCAACACCAGCCGATCCACCCGGGGCTGTTGCCCCAGCACACCGCTGACCTCCAGCTTGCCTTTGCGGGACCGGGACAGCGACCAGCCCAGCTCGGGCACGCGCAGCCCCAGCTGGCTCAGGTCAGAGGTCAGGTCGAATTTGGCCCCTTGGCCCCGGCGTAGGTCAAGCGTCACCTGCCCCGAACCTGCCCCGGAAACGCTGCCCGGAGGCAAACCCAGCGCAAACTCATCGACAAAACGCTGCGACAGCTCGACCGAGCCCTTCAGCTGAGATACCCCCTTGAATTCAGGCCCCATTTTCTGATGCCACTGCCCCTGCACCGGCACCTGCCCCAACCGGCCCGTGCCCGATATTTGCAACTGCTTGCGATCCGCTGTCAGCGCCAGCCTTTCGGCCTGCAAGACCCGCCCTTTCAGCAATTTGTCACTGTGCACATCGTGCAAAACCGCATTCACCTGATACTCCACATCCTGCGGCTTGATTTTCTTGAGCAGGCCCAGCTTGATCTCGCCCTCGACCTCGACCCGCCCTTGGGCCAGATCAACCGGCTGTTCGGCCTTGGACATCAGCAAAAACGGCTTTTGATCCAACAGGGAAAGCGCGGCGTGGATCGGGCCTTTGGCCTTGAGAGCAATCGTCGCCGGCGGGCCTTTGGTTTTCAGATCGTGGATGGTAAACACAGTGCCGGCGGCCTCCATCACCCCGCCCTCGGACGCTGTGACCTGACCGCGATCCGCCACCACGATGAACTGGTTATCAACAATGCTGGCATGGCCCGATCCATTGGTAACCGGCGGCAGATGCTTCATGAACCGCACCGTGGTATCGGCAAATTCAAACCCCAGCGCCGTCACCGGAGGCTGGCCGCTATCGACCCGTAACGCGCCGTTAACATTGAAAATTTTGGCCGACAGCACGTTTTTACTGAGCCATTTGCGGGTGTTGGGCACCACATCCACCGGCCAAAACGCCAACAGCCGGTCAGGATCCAGCCGGTCGGCTTTGGCATCCAGACCAACATGCCAGCCGGTGTTGTCGGCGCGGATATTTCCCTTGATCTGATAGCTGTAATCGCCATCCTGCACCACGGCCTGACCAATACGCAGCTCGAACGGATCCAGCCGCAGCCGGATATCTGCCGCCCCGCCGGAAATCTCGACCGGGTTGGCAAACACCCCCTTGGGATGCATCCGACCCTGTAAAATCCGCAACTGCCCCAGCACCACCGCTGGCACCTGATTGGTCAGCTCGCGCAAATAGGCATGGCCCTCGGCCAGAACGCTGCCAGCATCCGAGATCACCGAAAGCTCGTCAAAGCGGATTTTCTGCTGCGCCGGGTCAAAGCCAAAATAAGCCCGCCCGGAGGTAAACGCGATGGCGCGGGCATCCTCGGTGGGCTGCACAAAACCCTGACCGATTTCCAGCGTGCCATTCATGTCACCCAGATTCCCGTCCTGACCAATGGCCACCCGCATCGCGCCGGAAATCGGCGCATCCAGCGGTGCCAGCCAGGCCAGCGCCGGAATCTGGCTGGCCAGATCCTGCGCGGATACATGCCGCAAAGACGCCCCGAACACCGCCGCGGCATCGCCTTGTTCAGTTGTCAGGTTAAACGCAACCGAAGTCGCCTCTACGCCTGCCTCCAGAGCAAAGCTCAGCCCCATGTCGATCTTGCCGTTTTCCTGCGACAGACGCACTTGCCCACCGCTGAAAAACCAACCACGCCGGGCGCGAGAATCAACATAATTCACCGTTAGTTCATTGATTTCAAATAACTTTACCGCCGCCAACGCCGGCATTTCGAAACGGTGTGACACCTGATCCAACAGCTGCGCCAGACTGCTGATCTGCGGCGGTTCCATTGCCGGATCGCTACCCGTGGCCCCGCTGCCAAACCCCAGATCAAACTGACCGTTTTGGGCCCTTTTCAGGCCGACCGACGTGCCGTTCAAACGAATCTCAGAGGCATGAAACTGCCCGCGCAGCAAGGCCACAACCGAAAGAGCGGTGCTGAGCGTTCCGATGCGGGCCACCTCGTGGTCTTTGGCGTTTTTCAGCACCACATCATGCAAGCCAATCTGTGGCCTGAAATGATCATCAAAGCGCAAATCCACATCGCGAAAACGCACATCCCCCTGCGGCAAAATCGCGTTGATTTCCGCCGCAATCCGGCTCTGCACCCATTGCGGTGCCGTCACGGTCTTGCCCGACACGACAAACAGGCCAATCCCCACGACCAGTAAAAACAGCAGCAGTTTCACCACAAACCACAGCCCCCTTCGGGCGCGGTTGCGCCGTTTTTTTGGTTTTTCGCCCTTTATGTCCGGCTCTTTGCTCACGTCACATCCTGCGCCCGTTTCTGGCACTTGCTTTTTAACCACTTTTAACCACAGCCCACGGGTCTTGAACACCCTGCTTATCGGCCCCGGCCTCCGGTATAGACAAGCGATTTTGCGCCCCTTATGCCCAGCCTTGTCCCGCTTGACACCACCAACTGCGCAACCTGGGCTGGAAATGGGCAAAAAATCGCCAGTTTTTGATCAGCTGTGGCCAGTATACCGGTATGATTGCTCAATTATCTTGCCCGAAGGTAAGCATTTCGTTAAGGGAGGCAGGCAGGCCGTGTTTTAGGGGACGATAGGCCGCAATAAAATGATCAGAAGGTAGGGCATCGGTTTGGCAATAAAGTTGGCACATAGATTGAATGCGTTTCTGGGTCGCAAATTCCCGGAGCGGCGTATGTTTTTGCGTTCGGATACCGATACCAAATTTATTCGCCTGACCCCGACCACCCAGTTTCTGGGCTGGACGGGCAGCATCGCGGTTTTGGCTTGGGCCATCGTGGCCACGGCGATTTTGCTGGTCGATAATATCGGTTCGGGCAATGTGCGCGACCAGGCCAAGCGCGAGCAAATCGCCTATGAAAACCGCCTCAACGCCCTGTCCAAAGAGCGCGATTTGCGCGCCAGAGAGGCCGAGACCGCCCATAACCGGTTCAGTGTCGCCCTGACCCAGATTTCCGAGATGCAATCCGCCCTGCTGGATTCGGAATATCATAGGGCCGAGTTGGAAAAGGGCATTGACGTAATCCAGACCACCCTGCGCCGCACCATCCGCGAGCGCGACGACTACCGCAACGAAAACACCCGTCTGACCCAGAGCATGAGCGGCTCGGCCAGTGAAATTCAAACTGCCAAGAGCCGGGCCATTGACGCCACCGCCACCGTTGATTTCCTGACTGCGGCGCTGAATTCGACCAGCAGCCAGCGCGACCGGATCGCAACCGATGCGCAAAAAGCGCTGGCGCATGTGCAGGAGCTGGAATTCGAAGCCCAGCTGACCAAAGAGCGCAATGACCGCATTTTCACCCAGCTGGAAGACGCCATGACCATTTCCGTCAAGCCGCTGGATAAGATGTTTAACGCCGCCGGCCTGTCCAGCAAAAGCCTGATCGAAACCGTGCGCAAGGGCCATTCCGGTCAGGGCGGGCCTCTGACTCCGCTGTCGTTTTCGACCATGGGCACCCAGCCCGATGGCGACGCGCTGCGGGCCAATGCCATTTTGGACAATCTGGATCGGCTGAACCTTTACCGCATCGCGGCCCAAAAGGCGCCCTTCGCCCTACCGCTGAAATCCGCCTTCCGCTTTACCAGCCCGTTTGGCCGCCGCTGGGGCCGGATGCATAACGGCACCGATTTCGCCGCCGCCCACGGAACCCCGATCTATGCCACCGCCGATGGCGTGGTTTATTCCGCCGGTTGGGGGCAAGGCTACGGCAAGCTGGTCAAGATCCAGCATGCTTTCGGTCTGGAAACCCGTTACGCCCATATGTCTAAAATCCTCGTGAAAGCCGGTCAAAGGGTCTCGCGCGGGCAGCAGATTGGTGCTATGGGTAACACCGGACGTTCAACCGGCACGCATTTGCACTATGAGGTGCGCGTAGGCGGCAAACCTGTAAACCCCATGACTTATATCAAGGCAGCAAGAGATGTTTTCTAAAAGTAAAATCAATGAACCCGGCCAAAAGGCAGCCGCCGCTGACACCAGCCCGGCTCCGGCCCCCAGTGCAAAACCCGCCCCCAAACCTGCGATGGCAACCCCTGCCGCAGGCGCGAGCGGCCCCAAACCGGCAGCCTCTTTGCTGTCGTCTGATTTGCTGATCAAAGGCAATATCAAGACCTCGGGCGATATTCTGATCGAAGGTCAGGTCGAGGGCGACATCCGCGCGCATCTGCTAACCGTGGGCGAAAAGGCCGTGATCAAAGGCGAAGTGATGGCCGATGATGTGGTTGTCAATGGCCGGGTGATTGGCCGGGTGCGTGGCCTGAAGGTGCGTTTGACCTCAAGCGCCCGGGTTGAGGGCGACATTGTGCATAAGACCATTGCCATTGAATCGGGTGCGCATTTTGAGGGCTCGGTCAGCCGTCAGGATGATCCGCTGAGCCGCAGCAAAAAGCCCGCAGCGGCTGCCAAACCGGCTGGGTAAAACCGGCGGGTGAGGGCTGTTTCACGGCCCCGCAAGGTATAGAATGGAAAACGGCCCGGGGATTGTTCTCCGGGCCTTTTGGTGCCGACCAGATGAGATGAAATAGGGCTTTGCAAGAACGCCGGGCTGCGCATATCAGAGGTGCGCCGCCATATGTCGAGGTCTGTTTACTCCTCCCCCCGCGCATCCCCACGGGACTTACCGGACATATCCAGCGCCAGAGTCGCTGCCATGAACCCGTCCAGATCACCATTCAGAACCCCTTGCGTATCCGAGGTCTCGTAATTGGTGCGCAAATCCTTGACCATCTGATAAGGCTGCAACACATAAGAGCGGATCTGGTTGCCCCAACCGGCATCCCCTTTATTCTCATGCGCATCATTGATCGCCTGATTGCGTCGGTTCAGCTCCATCTGGTAAAGCCGCGATTTCAGCGCCTTCATGGCGATATCCCGGTTCTGGTGCTGCGATTTCTGCGAGGACGTCACCACGATATTGGTCGGTATATGCGTGATCCGCACCGCGGAATCGGTGGTGTTCACATGCTGCCCTCCGGCCCCGGAGGACCGATATGTATCAATGCGAATATCCGCCGGGTTGATATCGATCTCGATATTGTCATCCACCACCGGATAGACCCAGACCGAAGAAAACGAGGTATGACGCTTGGCCGCAGAATCAAACGGCGAAATCCGCACCAGCCGATGCACCCCGCTTTCGCTCTTCAGCCAGCCATAAGCGTTGGGGCCGCTGATCTTGTAGGCAACCGATTTGATGCCGGCCTCATCGCCCGGGGTCTCGGATTGCAGCTCGACCTTATAGCCCTTCTTTTCGGCCCAGCGCACATACATTCGCGCCAGCATCGACGCCCAGTCACAGCTTTCGGTGCCCCCGGCACCCGCATTGATCTCAAGGAAGGTGTCATTGCCATCCGCCTCGCCATTGAGCAGAGCCTCCAGCTCTTTGGCCGCGGCGTGTTCGGCCAGCGCGATCAGCGCCTGTTCGGCATCGGCGATGACTTCGGCATCTTCTTCCAGCTCGCCCAGCTCAATCATACCGACATTATCGGCCATGTCCTGCGCAATGCCCTCATAGGTCTTGATTGCATCCACCAGCGCCTGACGATCGCGCATCAGCTTTTGCGCCTTGGCCGGATCATCCCACAGATTGGGGTCTTCGACCCGGGCGTCGAATTCCTCAAGACGGTGCTTGGCCGTGTCCCAATCCATGCGCTGGCGCAGCAAATCCAGCGATTTTTCAATAGCCGCAACGGTGTTTTCGATTTCTGCACGCATAGCCCGTCCCTTGTTCAATCACCCGCCCCTATACCGCCGCGCGGGCCAGAGAACGGGTTTGCTTGGTCACTGCCTGATAACAACAGGGCGCGGCCGGGGCAAGCGCTGCTGTTGGAAGCAAGGCGTTTGACGAATGCCCCTACGACATGTCAGCCTCTGATCTCCGCCGCCAGAGCCGCCATCAACTCGGCCACCGACAACGCCCGGGATAAAGGAGCCCCCTGCCCGGCCCATTGCGCCCCAAAGCCGCTATTCCCCGCAGCGCTGGCCGCTGAATTCAACGCCTTTCCGGCGTCATAGGCAATCGGATAATCCGGCACGTCCGAGTCGGAAACCCCTTCCCCCCAAGCGGTGAAGTCATTGGCCAGACACCGCGCCGGGCGGCCCGAGATCACCCGGGTCATGGCAGTATTCTGCGCCGCGTCCGAGGCCAGCGCCGCGCGATAGGCCGGATTGGCCGCGCTTTCCGGGCAGGCGATAAACGCCGTGCCCAACTGCGCCGCCACCGCGCCCAGCTCCAACGCGGCGCGGATGCCGGCCCCGTCCATGATCCCTCCGGCCGCGATCACCGGCACATCCAGCGCCGTGACCAGCAGCCGGGTCAGCACTAGCGTGCCCAGCCGCGCATCCGGGGCGTTTTCGTCAAAACAACCGCGATGCCCCCCGGCCTCCCAGCCCTGCGCAATCACCGCGTCCATCCCGGCCCGAACCGCCTGATGCGCCTCGGCCAGACAGGTGACCGAAGCCAGCAGCGTGATGCCCCGCGCTTTCAGATCGGCAATCCGCGCCGCATCGGGCAGGCCGAAGTGAAAGCTGACCACCGGCGGGGCCAGCTTGAGCAACATCGCATGGCTGGCCGCGTCCTTAAGATAAGAGGCATAGATTTCATCCAGCCGCTGTGGCAGCTCCGCGCCGAAACGGGCAAATTGCGGGGCCAGACGCGCCAGCCAAGCCGCCTGCTTGCCCGCATCGGCATGGGCGGGCCGGTGGCAAAACAGATTGGCGTTGATCGGCCCAGCGCTGAGCGCCATGGCCTGTTGCAGCATCTGCTCTGCGGCCTGCGGTGTGGACGCCCCCAACCCCAACGAGCCGAGCCCTCCGGCATTGGACACCGCCGCCGCCAGCTGCGGGGTCGAGACCCCGGCCATCGGGGCTTGAATAATCGGCAGCCTCAGACCGAGTGCTGCGAGGAAATCAGACATGGCCTCACCTTATCAAACATCCCCACTGTTGCCGCAATTCACCCTCGCGGCAAGCCCAAACCGCGCCCGCAGGGCTTTCTGATTTGCACCGCGCGGCAGAACCGGGCAAACTGTGCCCAGAGCCCCCCGGCGACCCATAATTTGGCACAAGAGGCACCCATGACACGCATCGCACATAACGGCATCACCACCCATTGTCAGCAGCACGGCACCCCGGAGGGGCCGGCCGTGGTGTTTGCCCATGCTCTGGGCAGTGATCTGCATCTGTGGGATCAGCTGCTGCCGCTGCTGCCCCAATCCTTGCGCCTGATCTGTTACGATCTGCGTGGCCATGGGGGCAGCTCGGTGTTGCCGGGGGAATACTTCATGGGTGATCTGGTGAAAGATGCCGCCACCTTGCTGGAGGCGCTCAATATCACGGAGTGCGTCTTTGTCGGCCTGTCGATCGGCGGCATGATCGCCCAAGGGCTGGCCGCTGAACGCCCGGATCTGGTCAAAGCGCTGGTGCTGTCCAACACCGCCTGCAAAATTGCCACGCCTGAGGTCTGGCAACAACGCATCGATGCCATCCGCCAAAGCGGGATCGATGCGATTGCCGATGTTACCCTGCAACGCTGGTTCACCGAGGCCTGGCGGCGTGACAACCCAGATCAACTGCAAAACTGGCACAAACAACTCAACCACAGCCCACTGGACGGCTATCTGGGTTGTGCCGCCGCAATTGGCCAGACCGACCTGTTTGACAGCACCGCCCGGCTGCGCCTGCCCACGCTGGTAATTGCCGGGGGGCATGATGGCTCAACCCCGCCCGATCTGGTGCGCGAAACCGCCGATCTGATCGAAGGCGCTCGCTTTGAGCTGATCCGCAACGCCGCGCATATGACGGCGGTCGAACAGCCCCGGCTCTATGCCGATATCCTGACCGGCTTTGTGCAAGAGTTGCAGCTGATTTAACCCCCCCCGCCGCTTTAACCTTGCCTCACACCGGCATTGCCTGCATCGTTGCCCAAACAACAAAAGGATTTCCCATGCCCACCATTCGCGCCGCCGTCGCCCATGAATTTGGCCAACCTCTGAGCATCGAACCGATCACCCTGCGCCCGCCGCAAGCCGGAGAAGTCGAGGTGGATCTGGAAGCCTGCGCCGTGTGTCATTCGGATATTTCGCTGCTGGAGGGCGGCTGGGGCGGTGAGCTGCCTGCGGTTTACGGCCATGAAGCCGCCGGACGGATCAGCGCGGTTGGCCCCGGGGTCAAGGGCTATGCCATCGGTGATACGGTACTGGTGACGCTGATCCGGGCGTGCTCGGAATGCGCGCCCTGTATCAACGGTGCCCCGGTCTCTTGTGAAAACCCGACCGCCGAGACCAGCCCGATCAAACTTGAGGATGGGCGCAGCGCGGCACAGGGGCTCAGCTGTGGTGCCTTTGCGGATCGGGTGGTGGTCGATACCAGCCAGCTGGCGCCGATTCCGGCGGATATGCCGATGGATGCAGCCTGTCTGCTGTCTTGCGGCGTGATCACCGGAGTGGGGGCTGTGGTCAATACCGCCGGGTTTCGGGCCGGGCAAATCGCCGTGGTCATCGGGGCTGGCGGCGTTGGCCTGAACGCCATTCAGGGCGCGCGCATTGCCGGGGCATCGCGGATCATCGCCGTGGATATGTTAGAGGATAAGCTGCAAATCGCCCGCGATTTTGGAGCAACCGACACCATTTTGGCCAGCGAGCCCAAACCGTGGAACACCCTGCGCAAGATCACTGATGGCAGAATGGCCGATGCGGTGTTTGTCACCGTTGGGGCCAGCAGCGCCTATGACACCGCCCCGCGCTATCTGGCCTCGCGCGGCAAAGTCATCCTGATCGGGCTGCCGCATCTGGGCGACAAACCCAGCCTTGACCCTCTCTTGCTGGCCAGCAAGGGGCAGTCGCTGATCGGCTGCAAGATGGGCGATGTAGTGCTGCGCCGCGACATCCCGTGGATGGTCGAGCTTTACCAACAGGGGCGCCTGAAACTGGATCAGCTGATCTCGGGCCATTGGTCGCTGGAACAAATCAATCAGGCCATCGACGACACCCGCAGCGGCGCGGCCAAACGCAATGTGATTTGGCTAAAGCGCTAAGTAGACAATCCCCCGGGCTTGTTGCTATAATCCGGACAGCGTTGCCGGTTTTCGCTGCGCTGTCCGGTTTGGCCGGGTAGCGTTTGTGGGGGTCCGAGGCGCGACAGATACCAAGCAGGCGCATGGTGCCGCCTTGACCCGCAACCAGACAGGACGACAGATGTGACTTATTCAGCCGCCGCAAAAACCGATCTTCAAACCTCGGCAGACCAGCAAGCCAAAATAAACACACGGGAAATGATCAGCAAATCGCAGGATGCCGCCGGTTTCCTCAAGGCGCTGTCGCATGAAGGGCGATTGATGATTCTGTGCTATTTGTCCTCTGGCGAAAAATCCGTCAGCGAACTTGAGCAGCTGCTGCACAGCCGTCAGGCCGCCGTCAGCCAGCAGCTGTCGCGTTTGCGGGCCGAAGGTATGGTGGATTGTCGCCGCGAGGGCAAAACCGTATATTACGCTCTGGCCGATCACCGAACCCGCGAGATGATCGCCACGGTTTATAGCCTGTTTTGTGAAATCGACTAAGCCTCCGTTCAGCCTGTAAAACACGCCTTCAATCTGGTTTCGCGGCCGGTAGGACCCCCCATTTGGTTCCCCCTCACCATGAAAGGAAACACGGTGTTACATCTGAAAGCAACGGCCCTGCTGGCAGCGCTGGCAACGCTCTGCGCCTGTAGTGAACAGGACGACTATTCCCCCGTGCGCTTCCGGGCAGAGGGCAACCGGCTGATTGCAACAGGTACCATTGACGGCACCACGATGGAGCGTTTTGTGCAGGCCCGCAAAGCGCATCCCAACGCCCGTATTCTGGTGCTCCAGAACATTCCCGGCTCTGCCGATGATGATGCCAACCTCGCCTTCAGCAGCTATATCCACAAGGCCGGTTTCACGACAATCGTCCCCTCCGATGGGATGGTCGCATCCGGCGGCACCGATCTTTTTCTGGCGGGCAAAAAGCGTATCCTTGAAAAAGGCGCTTGTGTCGGCGTTCACAGTTGGGGCGATGGTGTGCAGGAAGGCAATAAAGTTCCAAAGGATGACCCTCAGCATCAGGTTTACTTTGACTACTACGATACAATCGGCATTGACCGGGCGTTTTATTGGTTCACATTAGAGGCCGCGCCCGCTGCAGGTATTCATTGGATGACCACAGCCGAAGCGGCCAGATTCCGCATGACAACACAGCCTCCCGGACCATTGGCGCAAGGGGAAAGCTGCGAGCAGCGTTAGTTCCAAAAGGGCGTATGCCATTGACCTCGAAATGACAGAAAACCAAACTTGTCGCATGGCGGGGCTTTAGAGCTACCACTGCCTCGCATGATATTCCCCCCCCAAAAATCAGGGGTGCGCAGATCGAGCGGGTTGGAAACGGTTAAGTGCGCCGGATCAGGCCGCCTGAATGGATTGGGCGCTGGTCAGCAAAGCGTGCAATATCGTCGGATCGGAATTGGCCCGTAGCTTTTCGCAAACCTCTTTGTTGCGCATGGTGCGCGACACCAGTGCCAGTGCTTTCAGATGCTCGGCCCCTGCCTCCAGCGGAGCAAACAAAGCAAACACCAGATCAACCGCCTGACGATCCACCGCGCCGAAATCCAACGGTTGCTCAATGCGCAAAAACACCCCGACCACCGTATCCAGCCCCGAAAGCCGCGCATGGGGCAAAGCCACACCCTGCCCAACCCCGGTCGAACCAAGCTTTTCGCGTTCCTGCAAAGCGCAAACTGCGTCATTCTGATTAATGCCATAGGTTGCAGCGGCTATCTCGCCCAGCTGCTGGAACAGACGTTTGCGACTGGTCATCTGACTGACCACCCCAACCGCCGCAGGCATCAGAATATCTGCAAGTTCCATAAATCCTCACTTTTCAATCGCCTGCCAAAGCGGCGTTTCCATCGCATGAACAAAAAACGACATCGCCCGATCCACAGGCGGCGTTGCCGAATTGAGCGACAATACCACCGGATCGGGCGAAACGCCAGCCGATTTACCGGACACAATGGCCGGTTGAAGGAAGCTTAGACCATATTCTTGGGATCAATCCAGCCGATATTGCCATCTTTGCGCCGATAGACCACATTAATACCACTCTGGCTCTCATTGTGGAACACCAGAACCGGCGCATCGGACAGTTCCATCTGCATCACGGCTTCGCCCACCGAAAGGGACGGAATTTTGGTCTCCATCTCGGCGATGATCATCGGTTGCAGGGTTTCGGGTTCGGCCTCTTCGACATGCTCCGAGCCATCCAGAATGTAATAAGACGATGCCCCGCTCACCTCAACCGGCTGCGCGCGCTCGCGATGATGGTCTTTCAGGCGGCGCTTGTAACGTCTGAGCTGTTTTTCCAGCTTATCCGCGCATTTATCAAACGCGGCATAAATTTCGTGAGCATGAGCCCGGGCCGAAGCCGTCAGGCCGGTTGACAGATGGATCGTTGCTTCGCAGACAAATTCACTGGAACTGCGAGAGAAGATCACCATCGCATCGGTCGGACGTTCGGCATATTTTTCAGCCACGCCGTCCAGCTCCTCCTTGACGTGAACCTGTAGGGCTTCGCCAATGTCAATTTGCTTTCCACTGATCTGATACTGCATCATGTCTCCTTTGGTTTTTGTCTAAATGATGGGGTGCTGCAACATGCGCCGCGCAAATCCTGGCAGAGCCATCCGCCGTTGCGCCAGCCCGGTTGCGGGCACTTGTCCTGCTGCCCTTTTGTGGTGGTCAAGATGAGGATCATACTCTGTTCCATCTCCTCCTATTTGGCGATGATTTGCCCTGCCTTGTCAACTCTATCTAGCGGCCATCGGATTAATTTTTGGTAATTATTCAAAAATATCAGGCCGGTAGGGCATTTTGCCGCAAGCGCGGCCAATCAGGTAATGCGAAAGCCCTGCCCCAGATAGACCCGGCGCACGTTTTCATCGCGGATCACCTCTTCGGTGGTGCCGCTCATCAGAACCGTGCCATCATGCAAGATATAGGCACGCTCGACGATCTCGAGAGTTTCGCGCACATTATGATCGGTGATCAACACCCCAATGCCGCGGTTTTTCAGATCGGCCACCAGACTGCGGATTTCATCCACCGCGATCGGGTCCACCCCGGCAAAGGGCTCATCCAACAACAGATATTTCGGATTCGAGGCCAGACAGCGGGCGATTTCAACCCGGCGCCGTTCCCCCCCCGACAGCGACAAAGCCGCAGCGCGCCGCAGATGGCCGATGGAGAAATCCCCCAGCAATTCCTCCAGCCGCTCGCGGCGCTTGTGGATGTCGGATTCCGAGATTTCGAGAATCGCCAAAATGTTATCCTCGACACTCATGCCGCGAAAGATCGAGACCTCTTGCGGCAAATAGCCAATCCCCAGCTTGGCACGGCGATACATCGGCAGATTGGTCACATCGCGCCCGTCAATGCTGATCTGCCCGCCCTCGGCCGCGATCAGCCCGGCAATGGCATAAAAACAGGTGGTCTTGCCCGAGCCATTGGGCCCCAGCAGCGCCACCACCTCGCCGCGCTCCAGGCTGATGCTGATGTCACGCAACACCGGGCGCTTGCGATAGCTTTTGCGCAGATTGCGGATTTGCAAACCGCCACTGCCTTTGGACATCTTCAGATCAGGTTGGTTGGCCATGGTTAATTGCCAGTGGCCTGCAAAATGGTTTTCACCCGGCCCTCAAGACTGGCCCGCCCGGTTTTCAGATCAACCATCATGCGCTGCGCAGACAATGCGTTTTGTCCCTGAGTCAAAATCACATCGCCACTCATCACCACATGGCTGTTGCCCAGCGTGTAAACCGCCTGATTGGCCTGCGCGGATTCGGCACCGTTAACCAAAACCACATTCCCCGAAGCGTGCAGTTTCGAGATTTTGCGCTTTTTCCCCTGACCAAACTCAACCCGCACCCGATCCGCCGACAGCCGCAGACTGCCCTGCCCGATCACGACATTGTCGCTATAGGTCACCGAGCCATCCTGCTGGTTGATCTGCAACTGATCCGAGGTCACCTCAATCGGCTGGCTGGCATCATGTTTCAGCCCGCCAAACGCCACCTGCGTCCCCTGAGCCCCCACCACAGCCGGCATCGCCACCAGCGCCGCCGCCATACATATCGTGCGAAATTTGTTAATCATGTTACCCTCTCAAAGAACGGGTCGCTATCCGTTAGGATCGTATACCACCTTAACCCCGTCTTTGAAAACCAGAAGATGCCCTGTCTCGGTGTCCTTTTGCGCCCGAAGCTCCATTTTCCCGGCCCTCAGCCGGCCCAGCGGCCCTTCGGCGGTGATCTCTCCTTCGGTCTGCACCAGTGTCTGATCCAACCGCGCCGTCAGCCCGGAAGTGCGAATACTATAGCCGTTTGAGGTGGCAATCTGCACCCCGTCCTTCAGGGTCAAACGCTGCCGGGCGCTGTTGATCTGACCATGGGTCGCGGTAATACTCAGCTGGCCGCCTTTGCCGTCTTCGATGATGGTGGTCAGGTTTTCAGCGATCATACTGCGCGAATCCTGCGCATCCGGGTGGGCGGATGTGGCGGTGATGGAAATCGCCGACCCATCATCGGTGACACCGGCATAATTGGGGGTGCCGATGCCTTGCTCTTTGGCCAGCTCCTCGACATCGACCTTGGCATAGGGTATGGAATCCGCCGGATCAATGCTGCGGGAAAATAGGAACAACGTCGACAAAACACCCAGAGCCGCCACCGGCAGCACCACCTTGGCCCAAGCGACAAAGCGCGAATAGCTGTTGTCATACGTTCTCATATGAAACATCTGCCAGAAGACTCCGCACAGGCCAAGTGTATTGCGATGGACCCGCTCCGCCTAGGCGGGAACAGGCCGATTGCCGATGCCGGGCCTCAGGAATGGGCAAAAATATCGGTTTCCGGCCAGCCGGCCAGATCCAACTGGGCGCGCATCGGCAGGAAATCAAAGCAGGCCTGCGCCATCTCCATGCGGCCTTCGCGCTCCAGCCGGGCATTCAGCGCCTCGCGCAAACGGTGCAGATACAGCACATCGGATGCGGCATAGGCGATCTGCGCCTTGCTCAGCTCCTTTGCCCCCCAATCCGAGCTTTGCTGCTGTTTGGAAATATCCACCCCCAGCAGCTCTTGCAGCAGGTTTTTCAGCCCGTGCCGGTCGGTATAGGTGCGCACCAGCCGCGAGGCGATCTTGGTGCAGTAAACCGGAGCGGCCAGCGTGCCAAAAGCCTGCTGCATGGCGGCAATGTCAAAGCGACCGAAATGAAACAGTTTCAACACGTTAGGGTCGGCCAGCATCCGGCAAAGATTGGGGGCCTCCGTCTGGCCTTTGGCCACCTGCACCAGATGGGCATTGCCATCACCGCCCGACATTTGCACCACACAGAGCCGATCCCGCACCGGGTTCAGCCCCATGGTTTCGCAATCAATCGCCACCACCGGGCCGAGGTCCAGATCATCGGGCAGGTCATTCTGATAGAGGTAATTTGCCATGGATTTTCCTTTTCTTTGCCGGCGGGTCTACACAGTTTTTGCCGCGACGCATAGGGGCAAAATCGGTGTGTTTCATGGGGAAATGACGGCAACGCTCTGATGATCTTCATTTAGCCGCCCCCGAATCCAAAGAACGGAGGGTTGCGCCTGCCGGGGGGCAGGCAGGCGCAACCCGGCCTACCGGCCGGGTGGGACAGATTGACAGGAACTACCAGTTTGCCAAGCTCGGTCCCAAGTCAAACCGCAGCCATTGCCCCCCGCACTCGGCAAAAAATCGCCCCACCCGACCATTATTCACTTGGCCACAGCGCCGGGATGCTCCATCACGGGGATATGAAACATCAAGCTATCATCGTGATCCCCGCCCGCTATGCTTCGACCCGCTACCCCGGCAAACCGCTGGCCCCGCTGGTTGGGGCCTCCGGCCACGCCAAATCCCTGATCCACCGCAGCTGGCTGGCCGCCAAACAAGTGCCGGGCATCGACGAAACCTATATCGCCACCGATGATAACCGCATCGCCGAAGCCGCCCGCGATTTCGGGGCGCAAGTGCTGATGACTTCCGAAGATTGCGCCAATGGCACCGAACGCGTCGCCGACAGCCTGCGCGGGCTGGATGAGTTGCCCGACATCGTGGTGAACCTGCAAGGCGATGCCCCGCTCACCCCGCCCTGGTTTCTGAGCGCTCTGATCGACGAAATGCGCCGAGACCCCAGCGTGCAGATGGCCACGCCGGTGCTGCGCTGCGATGGGCAGACGCTGGCCAGTTTCCGCGAGGATCGGCGCAACAACCGGGTCGGCGGCACCACGGCGGTGTTTGATGCCAATCACGATGCGCTCTATTTCTCAAAAGAAGTGCTGCCCTACACCGATGCCGACTACCCGCCTAAGGCCCCGACTCCGGTGTTCCACCATGTCGGCGCCTATGCCTACCGCCCGGCCACGCTCGCGGCTTATCAAAGCTGGGGCAGCTGCGATCTGGAAGAGCTCGAAGGGCTCGAGCAGCTGCGTTTTCTGCAACGCGGCGTCAAGGTGCGCTGTGTCGAGGTCGAGGCCAAAGGCACGTTTTTCTGGGAACTCAACAACCCCGTTGATGTCGCCCGTATCGAGGGCGAACTGAAAAGAAGAGGTCAGGAATGAAAACCGTCACCGCTGGCAATGTCCATTTTTCCAACACCGCCCCTTTTGTTCTGATTGCCGGCCCCTGCCAGCTGGAGGGGCTGGAGCACAGCCGCCACATTGCCGAAACCCTGAGCCAGAGCTGCGCCGATCTGGGCATCCCGCTGGTGTTCAAGGGCAGCTTTGACAAGGCCAATCGCACCAGCCTGTCGGGCAGGCGTGGGTTGGGTCTGGACGAAGGGCTGACGATCCTGTCCAAAATCCGCGATGAATTCGGCTGCCCGGTGCTGACCGATATCCACAGCGAAGCCCAATGCCCCATTGCCGCCGCAGCCGTGGACATCCTGCAAATCCCGGCCTTTCTGTGCCGCCAGACCGATCTGCTGCTGGCCGCTGGCGACACCGGAGCGGTGGTGAATGTGAAAAAGGGGCAGTTTCTGGCTCCGCATGATATGGTGAATGTGGCCGATAAAATCGCTAGCACCGGCAATCACAACATCCTGCTGACCGACCGGGGGACGTCTTTTGGCTATAACATGCTGGTCAGCGATTTCCGCAGCCTGCCGATTATGGCCGAAACCGGCTATCCGGTGGTCTATGATGCCACCCATTCGGTGCAATTTCCCGGCGGTCAGGGGGGCTCGAGCGGCGGCAAACGCGAATATGTGCCGCCTCTGGCGCGGGCGGCGCTGGCGGTGGGCTGTGCCTCGATTTTCATCGAAACCCACCCCGACCCGGACAACGCCCCCAGTGACGGGCCCAATATGGTAAAACTGCAAGACATGCCCGCCCTGCTGCGCCAGTTGCAACAGATTGATCGGTTGATGAAAGCATGAGCTTCAAGGGCTGTGCCCCCCGGAAATCGAACCGGGCCCTCGGCATTTTTCGTAAAACTTTCAATAGATTACCATTGACAGCAGGTTCAGGCGAGCTATGAATCTTCATCCAAAACGACTCTGACGCGAGGTGAGCTGATGCGCAGCTTTGCCATATTATTGACGTTGATCCTATGGCCCAGTCTGGTTTTTGCCAATCCAACCGGGAAAATGGTCGAGGCCGCCCGCAATCAGTGTCGGGATGCGTTTCTGGCCAAGGACGCAGATGCTTATCACAATGCGGCCGCAAAAATGATGGGCTGGCGGCATGTGGAAAACGCCGAATGGCAAAAGGATATAGATTTTTGCCTTTCGCTTGCGGATTATCTTGATGGTGCTGATTTGCAAATCGCAAAAGCACTGGTCGGCAAAGCGAATTCTGAACGCTCCGCAGACAAAGAGAAACTGCTGGCCTATCTTTCGCGGGCCACATCAGCAAAACCAGACATGCCAGCCTTAGCCAAAGAAATTGCGCATGATGAAACATTCGCACCGGGCCCCAGTTCGGAGCGTGATACACTCGAAGCCGCCCTAAATGACTATGTTCGACCCATTGCTGCGGCTCATATTCAACAAAACCTAACGGCCTATCAGGCGCTTGCACGGGTTAATCCCGACGTAAAAAAATATCAGGAGCGCGTTACACGTTATGAACGCGCACTCACACAGGCTAAAGCCAAAAAAGACAAGACGGCGCGGCGCATCGCGAACCGTCTGATCAAGACCACTGCTGAATTTGACGGTTCATCATGGTCCCGTCATCCATCCTCCCCGCGCTATCAGGACACGCGCAACTATGTCACGCTATATCTGCTCGAATCGTCCGATGGTGAGCGCAGAATCGAGCTGTTCGTGAATTATACCTCGGAAAATGGTTGGTTGTTTATTGAAACGGCACAGATCAGTATCGACGGAAAACGTGAGCCTCTGCCCATATCAAGATGGTTCCGCGACAATGATACCGAAATTTGGGAGTGGGGCAGCATCACTGGCCCCGCCGCTTTGGATTTGGGCAAACGCATAGCGGATTCAAAACGCACTGTCATTCGCTTCAATGGCCAACAGTTTTACGATGATTACATTGTTTCAGACCGCGACAAGCGCATCATCCGCGAAATGCTCCTGGCCTGGGACGTCTTGAAGAAAAACTGACATCTCAGAGCCAGGTCGGGAATGTGTCGCGTGACCTCAGCGGGTTGCGGTTCTGTCGCGACACAAAACACGAGATCAGGATGCCTCTCAGCGCCACAGACCGGCACAATGTGGGTCAGGTCGTTCTTCTCACGGCCTCTATTCATCTGTTCAGCAGACCGGACCTTATGCGCAACCGCCGCGATCACACCATATGCTTTCAGGGAACCCCCCGATGCTTCTCTCTGCTCCATACGTCCCTTAGACCCAACCGACACAGAACGGAAAGTTCCCCACACCGCCCCCGCATCTGCAGAAAACCTGTTGCGAGACTCGATCAGTTATACTATTGGCGGTTCCGATTGAGGCGCGTGAGCCCTCAGAACCGATGGGGGAAACGTGCGCTATATTGCCTTTGTCTTGATCTTGTTTGCGCTCTGGCTGTTGATGTCAGGCATCTTTACACCGTTTTTGATCGGCCTTGGGCTGGCCTCGGCGCTGTTTGCGCTGCTGGTCGCCTCGAAGATGGCCAAAAAGGACGGGGTGCGCACCGAGCTTGAGCTTGCCCCGATTGCCTTTACCAAATACATCCTGTGGCTGCTGGTGGAAATCGCCCGCGCCAACTGGGCCGTGACCAAGCTGGTTCTGGCCCGGGATATGAAAATCCGCCAGCATATGTTCATCGTTCCGATCTCGCAGAGAACCGATCTGGGGCAAGTGATCTTTGCCAATTCGATCACCCTGACGCCGGGCACCATCACCGTGGATGTGAACGGGCGCGATTTCATGGTGCACGCGGTCAGCTATAATGATGACGACCCCGAAGCGCTGGCCGATATGGATGCCCGGGTCACCGTCTGTGAAACGCCGGGTCCGGCATCGGGAGAAAACTGATGTTTATCGTTGCGATTTTTGCCCTGTTCGTGGCCATGGTCATGGTGCTGGTGCGCCTTTACGCCGGGCCAACCCTTTATGACCGGGTGCTGGCGGTCAACTCGTTCGGCACCCATACCGTGCTGTTTATCGGCGTGATCGGCTTTTTGACCGACCGCCCCGAATTTCTGGACATTGCCCTGCTTTATGCGCTGATCAGCTTTGTCGGCACCATCGCGATTTTGAAATATTTTCGTTACCGCGCGATTGGCGATCTGGATCAGCCCACACGCGATGAGGAGGCAAACAGATGAGCATCCTGAACCTGATCATTGATATCCTCAGCTGGATCTTGATTGTCTCTGGCTCGGTCTTTCTGATCATCGGCTCGATCGGCACGCTGCGCTTTCCTGATTTCTGGTCGCGGCTTCATGCGGCCTCGATCACCGATTCGGCGGGGATGATCCTGATGGTGGCGGGGATGTGCCTGCAGGGCGGGCTGACATTGATCACTGTAAAAGTCCTGCTGATCGGGCTGTTCCTGTTCATCACCGGACCGACCTCGACCCATGCGGTGGCCAATGCCGCCTATGCCACCGGGTTGCGCCCCGAAGAGGGCGAAGGGCTGGTGGCCGAAAACTTTGACGATGCCGATCAACCCGAGACCAACCGCGATGGGGATGGCCATGCTTGAGATCCTGATAAATCTGGCTCTGTTCATCATGCTGGTGGCAACGGCGATTGCCATCACCCATATGCGTCAGCTGTTCGCCATCACCATGCTGACCGGGGTGTTCAGCCTGCTGTCGGCGATGCTGCTGGTGACGCTGGATGCGGTGGATGTGGCCTTTACCGAAGCCGCGGTGGGGGCGGGCATCTCGACCGTGCTGATGCTCTCGACCCTGACCCTGACGGCGCGGGTGGAAAAGCCCTCGAGACACTCACGTTTCCTGCCCCTGCTGGTGTCTTTTGCCACCGGAGCGGCGATCATCTATGGCACGCTGGACATGCCCAATTTCGGCGATGCCAACTCGGCCGCGCAAACCGGGGTCGCCGCCGATTATATGGCCGACAGCCCACAGGATATGGGGATTCCCAATGTGGTGACCGTGGTTCTGGCCAGCTATCGGGGCTTTGACACCATGGGCGAAACCGCCGTGGTGTTTACCGCCGGGGTTGGCGTTTTGATGCTGATCTCAAGCCTGAGCATCCGCCGGCGCCGCCGCGATGATCTGGCAAAGGGCAAGCCAGCCAGCGGCAACAGCAAAAAGGAGACCAGCTGATGCGTCACCACCTGATTTTGCGGGTTGTCACCAAGCTGTTGATCGGCCCGATCATTCTGTTTGCGCTTTATGTGCAGTTCCATGGCGATTTCTCGCCCGGCGGCGGCTTTCAGGCCGGGGTGATCATGGCCGTGGCCTTTATCCTCTATGGCATCGTGTTCGGGCTGGAAGCGGCGCAGAAAATCTGCCCCTCGTGGCTGGTGCATAAGATGATGGCGCTGGGTGTGCTGATCTATGCCGGCACCGGAGTCGTCTCACTGTTTCTGGGCTATGATTTCCTGGATTATGCCGTCTTTAGCCCGCACCACCCCTCGCATGGGCAACATTGGGGGATCATGGCGGTGGAACTGGGCGTGCTGGTGACGGTGACCGGGGTGATGATCTCGATCTATTACGCCTTTGCCATGTGCCGCCGGCCCATCAGTGACGAGGATTGGTGATGTTTGATATGGATTTCATTCTAGGCCACATGAATTACTGGCTGTTCACGGTGCTGATGATGACCGGGCTGTATATCGTGGTGGCCAAAGGCAATCTGATCAAGAAAATCGTCGGGCTGAACCTGTTTCAGACGGCGGTGTTCATGTTCTATATCTCGATCGGCAAAGTCACCGGCGGCACCGCGCCGATTTACCCGGCGGATATGCAGATTGACCCGACCGAGGTTTACTCGAACCCACTGCCGCATGTCCTGATCCTGACCGCGATTGTGGTGGGCATTGCCACCACCGCGCTGGGGTTGGCGCTGATTGTGCGCATCCGGGAAGTCTATGACACAATTGAAGAAGACGACATCCTGAAAATCGAAACCGAGATGACCCGCAAAGAAAACCAGACCCTTGGCGAAGCGATGGGGGGACGCGCTTAATGACCACCGAAGTTCATCATGTGGCTCGCACATTTGCGGACCATCTGCCGGTATTGGCAGTGCTGGTGCCGTTTCTGGCGGCCCCTCTGACGGTGCTGATCGGCCATCGCCGGCTGGCTTGGCCGATTGCCTTTGCCGCCTGTGTGGCCTCATTCCTGATTTCCGTGACGCTGTTGCTCAAGGTCTATCAGGGCGGCGTCATCTCCTATCATATCGGCGGCTGGGCTCCTCCTTTGGGCATCGAATACCGGATTGATGCGGCCAATGCGATTGTGTTGCTGCTGATTTCGGCGGTCGCAACCATCGTGCTGCCCTTCACCGCCCCCAGCATCAAGGCCGAGGTGGATGAGCGCCACCACACCCTGTTTTACACCGCCTATATGCTGTGCTTCACCGGCCTGATGGGCATGGTGGCCACGGGGGATGCGTTTAACGTGTTCGTATTTCTGGAAATTTCATCGCTATCGACCTATGTGCTGGTCGCGATGGGGGCCAACACCGACAAACGTGCCCTGACCGCAGCCTATGATTACCTGATCATGGGCACCATTGGCGCGACCTTTTTCGTGATCGGCATCGGCTTCCTTTACGCCGCCACCGGCACGCTGAACATGGCCGATCTGGCCGCGCATATCCGCGCCCAAGGCATGGACCGCACCCTGCAAACCGCCTTTGCCTTTATTCTGGTTGGCATGGGGCTGAAAGTGGCGGTTTACCCGATGCATCTGTGGCTGCCCAACGCCTATACCTATGCGCCTTCGGCCGTCAGCACTTTTCTGGCCGCCACCGCCACCAAAGCGGCAATTTATGTGCTTCTGCGCTTCATGTTCTCGGTGTTCGAACCCGAATTCCTGCACCAGATGAACGCAATTCAGGCCATCATGCTGCCGCTGGCGCTGATCGCCATGTTTGCGGCCTCGCTGATTGCGGCGTTTCAGTCTGATCTCAAACGGATGTTGGCCTATTCCAGTATCGCGCAAATCGGCTATATCCTTGTCGGGATTGCCTTTTTGTCGACCACCGGCCTGACCGGAGCCGTGGTGCATCTGTTCAACCACGGCATTACCAAAGCCGCCCTGTTCATGGGGGTCGGAGCGCTGGTGCTGCGCAGTGGCAGCTCGTTTTACCTGAAGTTGGAAGGGCTGGGCAAAATCATGCCCTGGACCAGCGCCGCCATCGTCATTGCCGGTCTGTCGCTGATCGGGGTGCCGGGCACGGCCGGGTTCATCAGCAAATGGGTGCTGGTGCAGGCCGCACTTGAACAGGGCTGGTGGCCGATTGCCATGGCCATCGTGCTGTCGTCGCTGCTCGCGGTGATCTATGTCTGGCGGGTGATCGAGACCCTCTACATGAAACAGCCCGCTTCCGGGCTGACACATCAGGAGGCTCCGCTTTCCATGCTGGTGCCAATGTGGATCATGGCGCTGGCCACCATCTGGTTTGGCTTTGACACCGATCTGGTGCTGACCGCCGCCCGCAGCGCGGCTGACGGCTTCCTGCACGGGTTTCACATGACGGGGACGCATTAAATGGATACCAATACCGCCATTATTCTGACCATGCTGATCCCGGCTGCGGCCTCGGTTGGCAATCTGGTTCTGCGCGAGCGCCCCAATCTGCGCGACAGCATGACGCTGATTGCGGCGATTCTGACCTTTCTGTGCGTGCTGACCATCCTGAGCAATGTGGGCAATACCAGCACCGCGCCGTTTGAATTGACCGAAATCGTCCCCGGCGTCAGCATCGCCTTCAATGTCGAGCCTCTGGGGCTGTTATTTGCGATCATCGCTTCGGGGCTGTGGATTTTGACGCATATTTACGGCGTCGGCTATATGCGCGGCAATAACGAAGACAACCATGCCCGCTTTTTCGCCTGTTTCTCGGCGGCGATTGCAGCGGTGATGGGGCTGGCCTTTTCGGCCAATATGTTCACGCTGTTCCTGTTTTACGAAGTCATCACCCTGTCCACCTACCCGCTGGTCACCCACAAAGGCACCCCGGAAGCACTTCAGGGCGGGCGCACCTATCTGGGCATCCTGATGGGCACCTCGATCGCGCTGCTGCTGGTGGCGGTGATCTGGACTTACACCCTAACCGGCACGCTGGACTTCACCCAGGGCGGGATCCTCGAGGGCCATATCAGCGGCTGGCTGGTGGCGCTGCTGCTGGCGCTCTATGCCTTTGGCATCGGCAAAGCGGCCCTGATGCCGTTCCACCGCTGGCTGCCGGCGGCGATGGTCGCCCCGACCCCGGTCAGCGCCCTGCTGCACGCGGTGGCAGTGGTCAAGGCCGGTGTGTTCACCATGCTCAAGGTCGGGATCTATATCTTCGGCATTGATTTTCTGGCCGAAACCGGAGCCTCGCAATGGCTGATGTGGCTGGCCGCCTATAGCATCATCGCCGCCTCGATCGTGGCCATGACCAAAGACAATCTGAAAGCCCGGCTGGCCTATTCCACCGTCAGCCAGCTCAGCTATATCACGTTGGGCATGGCACTGGCGACCTCAATGGGGGTGCTAGGCGGCGGGCTGCATATCGCCATGCACGCCATGGGCAAGATCACCCTGTTCATGTGCGCCGGTGCGATCTATGTCGCCACCCACAAGACCAATATCAGCCAGATGAACGGGCTGGGCCGGGCGATGCCCATCACCTATGGTGCGTTTCTGATCGGAGCGCTGTCGATCATCGGCCTGCCCCCGCTGGGCGGCTCGTGGAGCAAATGGCTGTTGATGGTCGGCGCCGCTGACGCCAACCAGATGATCATGATCGCGGTGCTGATGCTCAGCTCGCTGCTGAATGTGGCTTACCTGCTGAGCATCGTCGGCAAGGGCTTTTTCTGGCCGCGTGACGCCAAAACGGCCGATCAGCCGGTGGCCATTGCCGAAGCCCCGCTTCTGGTCTGGCTGCCCCCGGCCCTGACGGCTTTGGGCTGTGTACTGCTGTTTTTCTACGGGGCCAGCATCCGCGACTTCTTGCTGCCCATCGTTGGAGGGGGCTGATCATGAGCGCATCTGAGCGATTGACCAAACCCGCCGGGGTCTCCGATCCCGGTCGTTCAAAGGGGGCAAAAAATGCACGATAGAAATGATTACCCCGCGCTGGGGCGCCTGTTTGGCTGGGTCGATAAGCCCGGCAGCGCCAACAAGATCTTTGTCGCGCTGGCCGTGGTCTGTCTGCTGCTGTTCATGGCCGATTTCACCTATGAAAAACACGGACATTTCTCGGTTGAACACATCCCCGGCTTTTTCGGGTTTTACGGCTTTATCATGTTCACCGGCCTGATTTTCGCTGCCACCGGGCTGCGGGTGCTGGTCAAACGCCGCGAAGATTTCTATGGCGACAAAGCCGTTGATCGCGAGGATTACCCCGAAAGCGGGCTGCAAAAGGTAGACTATGATGATTGACCTCCTCCCGCCCCCCGCTTTTCTGTTTTTCGCCGGGGCCATCGCCCTGCTGGCCGCGCCCAAAGGCGTGGTGCGCAGCGCCCTGTTGCTGGTGGTGCCGCTGCTGGCCGCCTGGCAAATCTGGAGCCTTGAGGCCGGATCACATCTGCTGATCAGCTTCTTCGGACTCGAGCTCGACCTGATGCGGGTCGACAAGCTTTCGCGCGTGTTTGGCCTGATCTTTTGTCTGGCCGCCTTTCTGGGCAATCTGTTTGCATGGCATCTGCGCGATGCGGTGCAACAGGTGGCGGCGCTGCTCTATGCCGGCTCGGCCATCGGGGCCGTGTTTGCCGGAGACCTGATCAGCCTGTTTTTCTACTGGGAAGGCACCGCGATTGCCTCGGTTTTCCTGATCTGGGCCCGGGGCACCGAAGGCGCGTTTCACACCGGGATGCGGTACCTGATCATCCAGATCGCCTCGGGCGTGATCCTGATCGCAGGCGTAGCGCTTTATTACCGCGATACCGGATCGATCACCTTTCAAACCATGACGCTGGGCTCGCTGGCGACCTGGCTGATCTTTCTGGCCTTCGGCATCAAAGCGGCCTTTCCGCTGCTGCATAACTGGCTGCAAGACAGCTATCCGGCGGCCACCATCACCGGCACCGTCATCCTGTCGGCCTTTACCACCAAGCTGGCGATTTACGCGCTGGCCCGGGGTTTTGCCGGCACCGAGATCCTGATCTATATCGGCGTGATCATGACCCTGTTCCCGATCTTTTTCGCCGAAATCGAAAACGATCTGCGCCGGGTTCTGGCCTATTCGCTGAACAACCAGCTGGGCTTTATGGTGGTGGGCATCGGCATCGGCACCGAAATGGCACTGAACGGCACCGCCAGCCACGCCTTTGCCCATATCCTCTATAAAGCGCTGCTGTTCATGTCGGTGGGCGCGGTGATGTTCCGCACCGGCACCTCCAAGGCCTCTGAGCTGGGCGGCCTTTACCGCACCATGCCCAAAACCGCGGTGTTCTGTCTGGTTGGCGCGGCGTCGATTTCGGCCTTCCCGCTGTTTTCCGGCTTTGTCACCAAATCCATCATTCTGGATCAGGCCGCAGCCGGGCATATGTATGTGGTCTGGCTGGCGCTGGTGTTTGCCTCGGCCGGGGTGCTGTCGCATTCGGGGATCAAAATCCCGTTCTTCATGTTCTTTGCCCATGACAGCGGCCTGCGCCCCAAAGAAGCCCCCACCCATATGTTGCTGGCCATGGGCATTACCGCGTTTTTGTGCATCGCCATTGGGGTCTATCCTGATCCGCTCTATGCGCTGCTGCCTTACCCGGTCGAGTTCCACCCCTACAGCACCAGCCATGTGGTGGGTCAGTTGCAGCTGCTGCTGTTTGCACTGCTGGCCTTTGCCGTGCTTTACCGCAACGGGCTGCACCCGCCCGAGGTGCGCGCGATCAATCTGGACAGCGATTGGAGCTACCGCTGGTTCATGCCCCGCCTGCTGGCCCGGCTCAGCGCTGGTGTCGGTGTGGTCTGGAGCTGCACTCTGGGCTATTTCAAAGCCCGCAATCAAAGCCTGATCGCCCATCTCTACAAATCCCACGGCCCCGAAGGCCATCTGGCGCGGGATTGGCCAACCGGCTTCATGGTGATCTGGATCACGATTGTGCTGGGCGCAACGCTGATCGTCGGCTTT
>PDWJ01000044.1_pt1 | contig 155449 bp, 144 predicted proteins | sample 1430881 | NCBI WGS metagenome assembly PDWJ01 (sample SAMN01162460, study PRJNA174530) | Oral metagenome, whole genome shotgun sequencing project. | biome: Marine environment; feature: Marine mammal; material: Swab sample of the gingival sulcus; isolation source: swab sample of gingival sulcus...
ACCCCTTTGCTGTGCTGGAACTGAAAGTGAAAAAAAGGAAAAAAATGAATTAACTGGCTACCTCAAAAATCAAATGTGCGAAAAATATTTGACACTACCGCACATAACCACCTGAAAAAGCAATTACCAACTCACCTCAAGAGCTTCCATATGTCTTTGGCAAAAAGCCGGATCAAAAAAAGACAAGAAGTGTTATGTCCAGAAACTTTGAAAACATGCTTTTTGTGCAGATTGCATACTACCTGATTCAGCTCACACTATCGTAAAAACACAAGCCCTGAACCGCGTTTTAACGTACGGTTCAGGGTTGCTGCAGGCAGATTAAAGGCTGTCTGGAAGCTGTTCAGACCCTCTACCAATATTCCACGGCGGCACAAATATTTACGGTTCCTCCAAGACCGTGCTTTTCCTCGACCATTCCTACGAATTGTTCCAGATATTTTTTATACAACGCCGTTGTAACCGAACCATCTGCGAGTGTGGTTCTGACCGATACCTCCAGTTTTGGATAATATCTCGTCATACACAGGCTGCCTGCCGAGAAAGGACCGCTGGCTGGACTATCAGCTACGGAAACCCAGGTTTTTACCGGCTTATACACCTGCGGGGAAAAGCCAATATTGTAACCAAAGTCACCTTTTGGAACAGTCAGATTGGGGAACAAATCCGGGTTTTTCACGGTATCGATCTTTCCTGAAATTGCAATCTCCGCCGGACTTTTTCCACCGGTATAATTGGATATTTTGAATTCAACCTGCTGCTTTATCGCCCCGCTCAATTTGAAAGGTGTTCCGGATTTCGTTTTAATATCTAGGCGAACCTCTGGTTTAGACAGATACGGATAGTCAACACGACTAATGCTAAACTTTGTTCCAGGCTGTGGTAACAAGGCGTTAGCGTTTGCTTTCGATACAATGCTGATCAATGGTCCCTTGCCAACAATGGTGCCAATATCTGGCCTTATCGCAACAAGTCGACACATACCATCTTTGGCAGAAGACGGGACTGGAAAAAATTCACTGCCGGAATTTATACCGTAACCACTGAATATTTCCAGCGGTTTTTTTACGAATGACTCACAAGAGTTGATATCGTTAGCAGCGTAATGGCCAATCGTTACATCTGTATCAGGAGAAACGAGAGTAAGCCATGCCTTCGGCACAGTCGTCTTCCACTTGATCAGTTCTTTTTCTCCAGCGAACCATTGTTCCGCTTTTTTCGGCTGAGTAAAGGAAAAGTGAAGCGGTTCCACATCACTGGGAAATACGATTTTCACCGGAATCGAGTTCGTGGACGCATAGTTGGTGGAAGAGGATTTAACCACGATTATTCCGTCACCGGGTACAACTTCACGCGGATCAATCTTCCATTGCCAGGCCTGTGCGCCTACCGGTACCGGAGATGAATTTAACTTTTTCCCGGACGTACTCGTCAGGTGAGAAAAGTAATTATCATGCGATGTTATATAGAAGAAATCAAGGGTTTCTCCCGCCGGTACCTTTTTCGGCAGTACCCAGCCGATTGTCATCATACTCCCTGCATTATGGATCGAACCGGCAGTTGGGGTCGTCAATTTCAATTGATAATCGGCAATGGCAAGGTGACCACTTTTCCCAACATACTGTTTTCCTGAAACACTTGTGGTGGCGACAAGCCTGAACCGTACGTTTTTACTGGAAAAACCGGGGAACTTTTTGGAGGAATCAGGTATTTTCCATGTATACGTATAAACCGATCCATCAGTGGGAACCGTTATCTTCCCGATCTTGAAACTCCCTGGAGTAAGAAGCTCTTCTGCTGAAAGTTCAACGGCTACTGATTTTGAACTGGCTTCTGGAAAATGTGCACCCAGTTTAATCTTGTATTTTTGACCCGGCGTAACCCAGTCTACTACCGATTGATCCCGTACACCCGTAGGCTTTGGTGCGGTAAATGCAAGCGAAGGTGCCAAAAATAACGGGGTCGGCCGGATTTGTTCTCCAGATTGGTTTATAAATCCATTCACAATATTACTCTTTTTACCGGACTTATCAGTGATAAAGAATCTGAACGATGTAGCCGGCTTGCCAGAAAAAGACACGTGTGGCTGAGCGAGCCCTTTCTTACCGTAAAACTGACTATTCAAAAGCTTCGATTTGCTGTTCGAGAGTTTAAACGTAAACTTTTGCCAATGGCCATTGTCTGAATATTCGAATGTCCAGCTGCCATCATACATATCGCCATCGCCATCCTCCCAGTAAATATCGAAATACAAATTACCATTCTTTTTGTAACTGTTAAGGTGCTTGATAACAGGCCTGTTTAATTCGTATTTATGAAGGGATTCCCAATCTACGGCCTTTAGTAAGTCGGCAATTTCCCCATCAATATCTCCAGTGCCTTTCAAAGAGATAACAAATATCGGACTTTTTACCTGCATTTTTTGTTTCTTCCCATTCAGGACCACCGTGGCATCGATAACAATACGGAACACTCCCGCCAGTTTTGGCGGCACCTTATAAGAAAACGAAAAGACATTCGCATCCTTTGAATCCTGATCAATAGCTTTCGGCGTAATATCTTTTGAAAAAGATTCACCCACTTTTTTCAGGCTTACCTTGGTAATATGTGAATCCTTGCCGGCCATAAACCATTTAATATCGTAGAGATGTCCATTTAGCCAGACCGCATCTTTCTTCGGAAGCAACGTGTAAAAGGCTAACCCGTCCTTTGTTTCCATGGGAGGCAGTGTCTTGACATCGGTTACCCTGCCAACCTTACGGAGAGGCCGTATCCCGGTTTCAGCAGTATCCTCACTCACAGCCAGCATTTTCGTGTTATTTCGTTTTGTTAATTGACCCGAAGGTAAACGATCACGAAGAGAGGTCACTTTTTTCCTTGACGCTCCCTGCATATCGGCCAGCTCTGGCAGCCCAACTTCAACACGCCCTTCGAGCGAATTGTTTTTTTCATTTCGTTCACGTATCTTGTTATCCGGATCGATCCTGGCACTAAGACGATAACTACCGGGATCTTTCAACGTGTAACGAAACGTTATCGTATCAGTAGTTTCGTACCGGGGAAGAACCATTCTCTTGCCAACCGCACGATCATCAACATAAAAGGTTACCGGAAAGCTTTGCAGATCGGGATCTCCTGAATAGGTGAAGGTTGCATGCACCACTACCGACTGGCCGGGAGCAATCTTTTTTCTGTTCAGAGAAAACCTTGCAGCAGCCAGATCCGGGACGAGACGGACAGCCGCTTTTGGTACAGCGAGCCTCCTACGCGTTGGCTCCTTTGGCTGGAAAACGCTTTGACCACCTTTCACATCCGGGGTTACCCGAACATCTCGTTTCAATATGCCCGACCGCTTCATTCTCTGCCGGAGGATACCGTGATCAACCTTCGCATTCGGGACTGTTCGCTCCCCTGGGGTTTGCAGAGCTAGTACGGGCGGTTTCCGCTTTTGCCCTTGTGCCAGGACAATTCTTTTTACCTTTTTGTTATTTTTTTTGTCCAACTCCTTGATACGCCTTTGAGGATCAACCAGCACCTCCAATCGTATCGGGCCGCTTTTATCGAAAACCGTCTTTTTCTCCGATTTCACGACGCCACCGGCCTTGATAGAAAGCGTATCCTCGGCTATTTTTCTTCTCCCTGCCATATAAACAAGGCCAATATTCTTCAGTGATTTTTCCCCTTTATTCCGGATCGTCACCCGCATGGTCACCTTATCGCCAGCGACCGGTTTTACCGGGGTCACCGTAAATGTTTCGACAATCAAATCTGGAAGGAGTTTCAGTTTCTTTTTCTGAACCTCGTTCAGCTCTCGAATATCCTGCCGTGGAGTGTGTTGCGGCACCATGTTACCCGGTGCCTTAGGACGTGCCAGCTGTTGTATCGCAGGTTCAACGGTTCTGACCGGCTGGGTTTGAATCTCAATTGCCTGTACAACCACCGCCAACATAAAAATAATGAAGACAACTACAGACATTGCTGTCCTTCTGACCGGTTTCATGGCTACTCTCCTCTATCTGTTTTTTTTGATGACAACGATCAACCACTGTTGAAAAGACGAAAACATCTCTGGTGAAACAATACCCCGACCGTATTTGCCGTCATGTCATACCACCCGTTCCCCTTGCTTTCTCCTGAAATCTTTCACCTCTTTTACAAAAGTACCTTCCAGGAACCAAATGGTTCTAGAGAGATGAAACATTTTTAAATAACAGACCTATTGACAAGAAAAAAGACACGTGTAGTATACAAAGAAGAACACTCAATGAAAAGAGGAGGGACAAACCGCCATGAAAAGAAAAACCCTAATAAGTTCGTTTATTTGTCTGATTCTGCTTGTCAGCCTGGTGCAGACAGCGGCCGCACTCACCGAATTTGGCCGTAACCCGTTCCATCAGTCTCCGCTGACATCCGATAAGGAAATGAAAGCGCTCTTTGCTGAACGGCAAGATGATATTCGCAACGGTCTGACCAGGGCCGGTATGCCCGAAATCTATGAACCACTGATGATACAACTGCCCCGCGCAACGGTGAGGACTGTCAGCTATCCAAAAGGCACACGGCTGCAGTGGATGTTCTTCCGGAAAAACGGTACCGGTCCGGTCCGGATTGACAAGGATGTTCTCTGGGAATCGGAGCAGCCCTTTTCCGGCTACGAATTTCAGATTGATTTCAAGGGTTCGCGTTATACCTTTGTTGTTCCGCTTGCCTGCAGCAACCTGGCATTGTCAGATGTCGGCCCGATTCCACCGGTTGTTGTACCGCCACCTCCCGCTCCCGCACCAGAGCCAGAGCCGGAACCAGTTCCGGAGCCGCCTCCGGTCGCAGAAGTTCTTCCCTATACCGGCACTATTGATACCGGTTACCTTTGTCAACTTGACCCTGCCAACCATCTCTTTCTCAGAGGAGGGTTTCACTACGAATTAAACAAAGACGTTACCCTGCTCGCCCTGTTTGGTGTCGCTCCCAAGATTGGCGGTGGCCGGGACAGTAAAACAGCTTTCATCTTTGATGCGATAGCAAACTACCATTTCGGCAGGGCTTTCACCGGGTTCGGTATCGGGGGATGGCTGAGCGGTGGTGACAAGGATCTTGATACCGAAGATGACGGTCTTGATCTTATCTTTGACCTTGGTTACGAATTCTACGAAAAACCGGGAACAGGCAAGGTCCTTGGCTTTGTCGAGGTACGGTCTGCAATCGATGAGATTAGTGACTTTTCCGATTATGGCCGTGTAGGCGCCGGATTGCGGTTTGTTTTCTAACCACGCTGTTCTCTTTCCCCTCTTTTAAAACGAGACAGGCCATTGCGGCCTGTCTCGTTTTCTTTTTCATACCAGAGCATGTCATCATCGTGGTCAGTCGTATCGGGTCCATGAAGAAGCCCTTTTGTTTACCAGAAACCACTATGTATCACGATATACAAAGAATAATTGCCTTTTACACAAGATTTGCCGACAAACTAAGGAGGTCATAAAAAACTTGACAAAGCACAACTAATATTTAATGTTAGTCGTAGCAAACTTTTTAAGTGCGGAACAACCCGCACTGATAAATCTTACAGAAAGGAGTGTATAATGAAAAAGGCATTATTATTTTTTCTTTCCCTGACCATGTTGATCGGGGCACCACTGGTATCCTTCGCTGGTGACGAGGTCAATCTGCTTTCCACCCGGCAGGAATTTTTACTCCGCCCCTTCCTCGAAGTCTTTGAAAAAGAAAGTGGCATCAAGGTCAACGTCGCCTACCTGAAAAAAGGGATGCTGGAACGGCTTAAGGCGCGTCCCGGTGAAGCGGATCTGATTCTCACCAAAGACATCGCCAACCTTGCGGCAATTACCGATGCAGGGCTGTTGCAGCCGTATAACTCACAGATCATCGATGCAAATATTCCCGCACCGTGGCGAGACAAGGATCATATGTGGACCGGTCTGACCCAGCGTGCCAGGATTTTCTACTATTCAAAGGAACGGGTCGACCCAAAAAGTCTCACCACGTATATGAGTCTTGCCGACAAAAAGTATGAAAAGAAAATCTGTATCCGTTCCGGTTATCATAATTACAACGTGGCACTGATCAGCGCCATGATCGCAGAAAACGGTGAAGCAAAAACAAAGGCCTGGCTTCAAGGGGTAAAAAACAATCTCGCCCGCAAACCACAGGGAAATGATCGGGCACAAATCCGCGCGATTTCAGCCGGTGAATGCGATATCGCTATTGGTAACACCTATTATATGGGGAAAATGCTCGAGAATCCGGATCAACGTGAATGGGCTGCAGCTGTAGGCATCTTCTTTCCCAATCAGGATGGAAGTGGTGCCCATGTAAATATTACCGGCGGTGGTATTACCAAAGCAGCAAAAAACAAGGAAAATGCCGTCAAGCTGCTCGAGTTCCTCACCGGTAATCTGGCGCAAACCATGTACTCCCAGGTCAACCATGAATATCCCTTGAAAGAAGGGGTTGGCCTCTCCGGCATTGTCAAATCTTTCGGCTCCGCTCAGGAAGGTATCACTAAAGGCCAATTCAAGGCTGACATGCTGCCGATGGACGACATCGCTGCCCAGCGAAAAACTGCTCTGAAAATCCTTGATGAAGTAAAATTCGACGAGTAGTCCTTTTACCCCGCCATCTTCAGGACCAGGTTGATGGCGGGGTATTGTTTTTGCGCAGACCTCTTTTTTCTCCAACCGTAATAATAATGTGAAAAAAGGATTCCGTCATTCGTGGACGGTGGGCGCTTTTCTGGCTGCCATTCTTGCCTCGCTGCCACTGTTGACCATTTGTGCCATCTCTTTCTGGCCAGGAGAAGAAGGGACGCTTGCACGACTGTGGAACACAGTACTGCCGGGATATCTGCTCACCACGGTACAGCTTGTCTTCGGGGTAGCATGCGGCGTATTGATACTCGGCACCACGACAGCCTGGCTCATTACTGCCTGTGATTTTCCCGGACGCCGACTGTTTAACCATCTTTTGCTGATGCCGATGGCCATGCCGGCATACCTTATTGCCATCGTCTATATTGAGCTGCTCGATTTTGCCGGGCCCGTTCAGTCAGCACTGCGCCAATTCTTCGGCTGGAATTCCACCCGGGATTACTGGTTTCCGCAGATCACTTCACTGGGCGGTGCCATTGTTCTTTTGTCGCTGGTGCTCTATCCCTATGTCTTCCTGATGGCCCGCACCGCTTTTGGCGAACAGGCGGGACGGTGGCTGGAGGTAGGACAGAGTCTCAACCTGACACCGGTTCGCTCTTTTTTTCGTATTGTATTACCGCTGGCCCGACCGGCAATTGTCAGCGGGCTGCTGCTTGCGATCATGGAGACGGTAGGAGATTTTGGTCTGGTACAATTGTTTTCAGTCAACACCTTTACCGTGGGAATCTACAATACCTGGTTCGGGGCATCGAATCTGGTCGATGCTGCCCGCCTAGCCTCCGGGCTGCTGGTGGTGATGGTGCTCCTGATCTCCCTTGAGTATCTCACCCGCCAGAAAAAACGCTATATACAGCCAGCCGGAGTCCCCTTATCGCGCAAAAGACTTGGTATCATAGCGGGCATTGGCGCCTGCTTCTGGTGTCTGTTGCCGCTTTTTCTTGGTTTTCTCCTCCCCTTTTTTCTTCAGCTCTACTGGTGCTGGAATGGATTTGATGAGATTCGAACCGAAACCTTTTTCGCCGATGCGGCAAATTCACTCGTACTCGGTGGCACCACCGCTCTCGGTGCTCTTGTTATTGCGCTCGTCCTTGCTTACGGCCGCCGTCTTGCACCCTCAACGTTCCTTAATGGTGCTATCCGTATAGCCACTATAGGATACGCACTTCCCGGCCCGGTTGTCGCCCTCGGCGTACTGGTGCCATTTGCCTGGTGGGACCGTCAGATCATCGCTATTGCCGAGAAATTCTGGGAATACGATCCGGGCTATCTGCTCAGTGGCTCGATAGGTATTCTTGTCTTTGCCCTGCTCGTACGTTTTATGGCCATGTCCTTTGGCAACATTGAGGCGGGCCTTGGCCGGATATCACCACGCTGTGACGAAGCGGCCCGAATGCTGAATACCGGCCCTGGTGGTATCCTTTTCCGTATTCACCTGCCGTTATTGCAGAGCAGTATGTTTACGGCTCTGTTACTTGTGGTGGTAGAAGTTATGAAGGAACTGCCGGCGACCCTGATGCTGCAGCCCTTTAATTTCAGTACCCTTGCCACCCGTGTCTTTTCATACGCATCAGAGGAGATGTACAGACAGGCATCACTCTGGTCGGTGGCCATTGTTGCAGCGGGGATTGTCCCCATATTCATCATCAACACCAGGCTGCTCCACTCACTGCAACCTGAAAGGCGGGAAAACAAATCATGAATAACGAACGACAACAATCCCTGCTTAGTGCCCGCCAGCTGGTCAAACGCTTCTCCCAAATCACTGCTGTTAACCACGTCAGCCTGGAGATAGCCTCCGGCCAGCTGCTCGCCATCCTGGGACCATCCGGCTGCGGGAAATCAACCCTGCTGCAAATGATCGCCGGGCTCACATGTCCGGATTCCGGAAGTATCACCTATGCCGGGAACTATTGGGTAAAACCCTCGCATTTTGTCCCTCCTGAGGAACGGGATTGTGGCATGGTTTTTCAGGATATGGCTCTGTTTCCACATCTCAGCGTCGCCGACAATATCGGTTTTGCCATCGAGCGGCACCAGAAGAAACGGGTAGTTGACAAAATGCTGGAAACAGTCGGCCTGAAAGGTGTTAACCAGCGGATGGTGTATGAACTCTCCGGTGGCCAGCAACAGCGGGTAGCTCTTGCCAGAAGCCTTGCCTCTGAACCGGGGCTCCTCCTCCTGGACGAACCGTTTTCCAGTCTTGATTTCAAGCTGCGGCAAAGCATGCGGCGGGAAGTTCGGAAAATTCTAAAAAAGCAACAGGTAACAGCTATTCTGGTCACCCATGACCAGAACGAGGCCTTTGCCTTCGCCGACACCGTTGCAGTAATGTTCGCCGGGCGTCTTGAACAACAGGGCAGTCCACAGGAAATCTACCTGAAGCCGGTCACCAGAACCACTGCCGCTTTTGTCGGCGATGCCAATTTTGTTGCTTTGAAACACGCCGGCTCCTGTTTTCCACAACTGCAGGAACTCAAGCCGAATCTACAACACCCCGACAATCTGTTAATGTGCCGTCCGGAAGATATCTGGCTTGATCCCGAACAGGAGAGTGCCACTGTGGTAACTACCGAATTTCAGGGAGCCTGGTACGAGTTACAGCTCGAACTGGATTGCGGCGGACAACTGAGTGTTCATACCCGGCGAAACTATGAGAAAGGCCGGCGGCTGGCAGCCATTCCCGAACGAGGCTGCATCTATTCACCTCAAGGACAGCTGCTCGGGGTGTTCGAAAACATCGTTGAACAGGTTAATGCTCAAAGAGACAATGGACCGCTTGAAAGGCAGCCATTTACTCACATTAGCAGATAGAGATAAAAAACGTCAGCTTTATAATTGATCTTCCGATAATCCATGAAACCTCTGACCACCTGAACTTTCAGGATAAAAGACAGCAAAACAGAGTATCACCACGTGCATGAAAACAGGGAGGACCTCTTTCCGTTTTTCTTCCCTGACGATATATACTGTTTAACTCGTTAAAAATGAATGGTTACCACCTACAATAAAAATGCAGGAATTCAGCATTATGACCACGCTCAGCTCCGGCATTTATGCTGGTTGCCATGAGTTCACCCGTTTTTTGCGCTTCACATATGGAGCGTGAAGAACAGATTGAAAAATTTGAAAAATCAGGAAGGGTTCCTGTCAAAGAAGGGGCATGAGTCCAGATTTCCGAATGGGTTACCCTTTCAGGCGCTGTTGAAGCAGAGGTTACCTTTGAAACCTCTGCCAACGACGATTCAAGCGAGACCAATATCGATCTGGGCACATCAGAACTGGGCGTTGAGGTTACCCCTCATGGATGAGTAACCGGTTTTTCCCTGTTCAGCTGGGACAACGAAGAAGATAAAATCACCATTGACGAAGCCAATATTACCCTTGGGGGAAAGATGAGATCCCCCATTATCTGAAAGCCTGAGAAATCTATGTCCCCTTAGAAGCCTGTGAAAGGATGATGCTGAGCGGTCCAATCACCTCAGATCTTGGAGAAATCCTTGCAGGCACCAATCAGGGCGGGGTTGAAATAAGCGGCTTCAGTTTTACAGCATACCTTTACAACGGTGAGGCAGACAAACTGGATGAGGAAGATTCTGCAATCGATAAATATCAGAAGAACTGGCTGAAGGCTCCGGATATGAAGAATACGTTTAGGGTATGGCCGTCCATGCCATCGTGAATATTGACCCGGTTACTTGTATTGGAGAACAGCTCACCGAGATGGATGATAGTAAAATCGTTGACACAGCGCCGGATACTATTGATCAGATATCCGGCTATGCCCTACAGGCAGGATACGCCTTTTTCCTGTCAGGGCATGAATGCCCCTTTGCCATTGGTTATGAAGGTACAATGGATGCCACAGGTTATCTGCCTGAATCCATGATCCTGGGAGCGTTTGGTGTTGGCCTGACAGATAATCTGGCCGTCGTTGCACTTGAGTATACCAGAGCAAGCAATTATGCTGTCAGCGATCACGGCGATGGCGATGACGCTGACACGTTCATTGTCAATTGAGCTCTGGAATGCTGGCCTCAGATAATGTAGCACTGGTCAGCAGGGATCATCGATAAAAACCGGAAACACCATTATCTGTGCATGGTGTTTCCGGCTTCCTTTTTTCACTGCGTCAGGTGTTGCCGTTATCCTTCATTTTCAAATCATACCGTTTTTAGATACAATAGAAAGCAGTCATAATCACGGAAATAAGCGAAAGCACCCCGTAGTGCTCAAGAAACAGCTTATCGGCAACAACAAACCTGAAAAGGAGCGCTCCAAGCACATTTATTCAGACAGTCCCTGCAGCAAGGCCTCAAGGTTTGACGCATAATATGTCAGCAACTGGCCGGCCGCTGGTTCAGTTCTGATTAATTTAAACCTTTTCAGGATAATGACATGAGCACCATGCTCACGTATCCATGACAGGATACGTTCCTGCGGCTCCCAGCTGCAGATAACGCCATTAACCCCGTTCTCCTCAAGGGACTTCGCCAGCAAGTCCAAATCGTCGGCCTGCCATTTCAACTCCGGTTTCAGGAAAAAATCAACCACTGAGACACCACATTCATCGGTCAGATAGGTAAAATCACTGGTCAGACTAACCAGTTCAAACCGCTCAAGGGCGCCAAAAGCAATCTCGTACTTCGTCCGTAATCTGAACAACGCTCTTTTAAATTCGTCCAGGTTTTGATCTATCTGCTCCCTGGTCTCAGGAAACAGGCGCCCCAGATCCATTGCCACAATATCTGCCATTCGGGCAGCATGACCGGGGCTGTGCCAGACAAACGGTGCCACGCCGGACCCATCGGGTAACCCGAGAAGCGGCAGGCCGGCCCGGGAGTGATCCAGCGGCTGGACAGCATCGATATGAACCAGCCGGATATTGGCCCGCCGTCCCCAGGCATACAAGGGTTCTGCCGGCCAGGCAGCCGCGGTCGTAATGACGGCATCGGCACGAATGGCGTCACCAGCAAAATCTTTCCATCTCTTTTTCAAAAAGGAGGTGTGCACATCTGGAGCATAGTCGGCAGGAATTGCCCGAATCACGGTAATACCGGTTTCTGCTGTCAGAACAGAGGCCAGTGCTTCTGTAAAATCCTGTGATACAAGTAACGTCCCACATTCACCAGCAACAAGAGCAGGACCTCCAAGCAACCCAGTTGTCATACCCGTGAAAAACAAACACAAAAACAATCGATACAGACCTTTCATACTGAAGCCTCCCCATAGGCACCGGAAAAAATACGCCAGATCATCGTCACAATAAAAAAACAGGTAGCAACCAGTACGATGGCACCTCCTGAAGGAATCGGAATTTCCAGTTCCATCGGTAAAATAATACCGAGAACGCAACTTGCTGATGCAATAAGTACGCTGTAGCCGAAGAAACCTTTCATTGAACGGCTGATATTTCGCGCGGCGGCCGCAGGGATAATGAAAAGGGCCTCAACCAGTACCGCTCCGACAATTTTCAGCGATGCTACCGTTATCAGGGTAATCATCATCACAAATATATAGTCATACAGTTTTGCATCCACCCCGCGGGCATGGGCAAGACTCGGATTGAAACTGACCAGCAGCAGGCGGTTGAATAACGGTATGCCGACAATCAAACAAAGAACCGAAATAACGAGCAGCACGTTCATATCGGTATCGTTTACCGTCAAAACCGAACCGAAGAGGACATTGTCCAGTACGTGCATATTAACCTTACCGGTAACATAGAGCAGGACACAGGCTCCGACTGCCAGAGAGATCGACAGGAATACACCGATTACCGTATCCGGAGACATCCGGGTCCGGTTACGGGTGTAATTCATCAACAGACCAAACAGGATACAGAAACCGAAAAGCGACGCATACGGTGCGGTAATGGGCTCTCCGAGGAATACCCCGATTGCCACACCGGTCAAGGCCGCCTGGCCGACAGCCTGAGAAAAGAAGGCCATCCGTTTGGTTACCACCATAACCCCGACACCGCCAAGAATCGGACCAAGAAGCATCGAACACAGCAGCGCGTTGACCACAAAGGCATAGCGAAAAAAATCAGGAATGGCACCGCTCTCCCCCATTGCCATTAACGGAGACCGTATCAAGTCATAAACATATTCCATATCATACCCTATTGACTGGAGGAAAAGACCTTGAGAATTGTCTCGGGGGTAAGTACCTCTTCAGGCCTGCCGCTAAAGACAACACGCCGGTTTATACAGGTCGCCATATCACCGATCTTCCTGATCTCCGCAAGGTCATGGTGAATCATCAGCAACGTCGTTCCCCGGGATTTCAGCTCTGCCAGGATTTCATACATGATCTCGGCCCCCGTCCGGTCAAGACCACTGGCCGGTTCATCAAGAACCAACAGACCCGGCTCCGGAATAAGTGCCTGGGCAAGCAATACCCGCTGACGTTCACCACCGGAAAGGCTTCCGAAACGATAGTCCGTTTTCTCAGCCATTCCAACCCGCTGTAAAGCCCTTTCAATCATTTTTTTTCTCTGACGGACCCTGCCGATGAAAACGGGCTGCCGCTGACAGATCATGGCCATGAAATCACCAACGGTAAGCGGCAGGGTTCGATCAAAATCAAGAGCCTGAGGAACATATCCGGTGACCTGCACCGTATCTTTCCACGATATCCTGATCGTTCCGCTGTGCGGCATCTGTCCGAGCAGTGAACGGATCAACGACGTCTTACCGCCACCGTTCGGACCGAGAATACAGTGAATCGTCCCGGGTTCAACACGAAACGTAACCTCGTCAAGAACAGCATTACCGCCCAGTTTCAAACTGAGCCGGTCAAAAGAAATCAACGGTCCATCAGTCCGTTGCCCATCCTTTTTCACCTTATCCCTCCTTGCCTTTTTCGGCAAAAGCCTCAAGAAGGGCGGCTGTTAACGCTTCGAGATTTTCCCTGATACCCTGTTCAAAACTTTCCGGACGATATTCACCCTTTGTCAGGTGTGATAAATGACGAACCCGAACCCCGGTCTCTTCATGAATGGTATCCACATACTTTTCCGGGAAATCCATTTCGGTAAAAATCACATCCACATCCAGGGCCTTTATCGCATCTATGGTTTTGGCCAGCTGATTGGCGGTCGGTTTCAAACCATGACCCGGCTCAATGACTGCTGTCACCTGAAGACCAAACTCCTGAAGCAGATAGTCATAGCCGCCATGAATCGTTGCACATTTAAAATCAAGATCAGCAAGATCGGCAACCCTCGCCATGTATTCAGCCTTCATCTTCCGCAATTTCCTGACATAGGAACGGGTATTCCTGCGATACAGTTCCGCATTATCCGGGTCAATTCTTTGCAGGGCCTTTGAAATGGTATAGATCTGATGGATTGCAGCAGTTACCGAAACAAAGGTGTGCGGATTAACCATTCTCTCACCATTGAGGGTCCCCGATACCGGAATCAGCGACACATCCTTGTTGGCATGAATAATGGTCAGCTTGTCAAGCATATGTGCCGCTTCCATAATCTCAAAGGCAAATTCGTCATGACCGATACCGTTGACCACCATGATATCAAGGTCCATACACCGTTTGATATCATCGGGCTGCGGCCGGTAGTTATGCGGATTAAAACCAGCTCCAATCAGCGGAATGACTTCAGCCGCATCACCGACGATATTGGCCGTAAAACTATAATAGGGATGAAGGGTTACCCCTATTTTCAGTTTTTTTCTGTCATGATCGTTTTCACCGTAAACCGGCAGAACGAAACACACCATTATCAAGGTCATTATGGTAGAGAGAACACGTGCTTTCATTGGATCATTTTCCCTTTTAACTTGAGTTCCTCATCTTCGCCGGTGTGGCCAACTACTTCTCTCCAGCCGGCACTGATTAAGGCCTGGTCGGTGATAATATCCGGGAATGCCCGATCTTTCTGATCATGAAACCAGATCTCAAACGGCGCATGCGTTGGTCCGGCGGCGACATTTCCCTGTTTTTTCTTATGATCATGCAGCATCAACAACAGAAAGGTACCCCGCACCGTCTCGGTGTCCGAAATACCACGGTACAAGGCGATATGAATCTCGTCAGCACTGACAATTTTCCTAGTCCATACCACTTTCCCCTGCTTATGCCAGGCACTGTCCTTAACGAAAGGAGGAATATACAACTCCTCCATCTCATCAATCCCCAGCCAGCGACCATCTTCAAGATCATGAGTTTCATCTATTTCGACTGCCGCAGTCTGCAACGCGGTAAAAATGCCTATCTCACTGCTGTTTAACTCTGTAAAGGCATTCATCTGCCATGATTCCGGCCCTTTTTGCACACCGGTTTCGGTACGCATATAAATAGCCAGACCGCAGCAGACGACAATCATTATTACAATGACCAGCAGCCAGCGGGTTTCAGAACCACCACTCGCTGGCTGGACGATACATTCTTTCACTTTGTGCATATTCTGTTCTGCCTGTATCTCATTCATGAGAGCCTTTCACCATAACACTCCGGCTGAGACCTATGGTCGTAATCGTCTCATTTCCCAAGAATTAATTCGTGGATATGTAACAACCTTCATTCTGAAAACAAGACGTTGTAAAGATCGGCCACACGTCCATTCCTGACGTTCCGGCCTGCACTCAGGCACAAAGGCCTTGTCAAAACGATAAAGAATGGGCCCCTGTTTTTCAAAAAAGACCAGTCATTCATGCAGCCCCGTAAAAGGGGAACATAAACAACACTATCTGCAATAAGGATAAACAAAAAAGAGGCCCATCGCAATTATATTTTCAGCAAATCTAACGCTGTTTGCCACGGCAAATTATCGTCTTGAGAGGTAAAACGGCACTACGGATTCAAACAGTCTGTACCTCTTTTGGGCTGGTACAGGCGGCGGCGGGCAACAACAGAGGGGGCATACGGCTCGATACGGATACATGGGCGACCAATGACTCGATCACCCATGTTCTCACAGATGGCGAGACTGATTTAGATACTGCCACCAACCTCATTCGCCCAATCTTCGATTTCGCTGGACGACTCATCAGGGTCACCGTCAATACGCAACGGACTGTTAACCATTTTGGCTCCCATCTCTTCCATCTTTTCCTCAAGTTTATCTACCGCACCACAGAAATGCTCATAACTCGAGTCTCCACAGCCGAAGATAGCAACCTTCTTGTCCTTCAGGTCGGCTTTGTCAAGTTCATCGTAAAATGACTCAAAATCTTCCTGAAATTCAATCTCGTCTTCACCCCAGGTAGATGAACCCAGCACGGTCACGTCATACTCGCCACCCAACTCCGCTACCGTGGCATTCACTACATTCTTTGACGTCACTTCAATTCCTTTCTCCTCAAGTACTTTACTGACCTGATCCGCTACCATTTCGGTATTTCCGGTAGTCGTTCCAAACACAATTAATGCTTTTGACATCACAGCCTCCTTTTTTTGATAGTTTTTATACTATACGTATTGATACTTCTTGTTACGCAGCCTTCTGCGGCTTACATTTACAACTTCTGCATTTACCTGAACAACCGCACCCGTTTGCTCTTTTCTTGGGGACAATCACCTTTGATGAATCATGCCCGAGTATCAAGCCAAGCTCACCAATATAATAAATTTTGTCCGAAGGAAGATCACAGATACCCATTAACTTTTTCAAAGCAGGCGTGGCGCCCGGTGCGATATCAGCAATTCCACCAGTATGAATAAATATATTACCACGTCCCTCATAATTCTTCGACAGCATTGTTGTAAGCATGGCTGCCGTTTCCGGGCGAAACTGACCACCAATTCGAATGTGCAGATTACCATTACGGCGATCTATCGTTATCTGCCCTTTGTTCTTCATCTGAAATCTCCTTTATTGTAATGAATTACTCAGACAAATCACTGTCTTTAAAACGAAAAAACGTATCCCGAGCCCCCGTACCATGTACGCTTCCTCAAAGAGAGACTGATACAGTGAGAGGGGCACAAAAAAACGATCCCATCTTACTGATTTATTTCATTAAGCCCTCTTGCCAGTGAAGAAAGCCCCGATGAGCGCATCATCACAAACGGTTTTTGGTCGCGTTTGCATATCTGCTTGACACAATTACAGGCGTAATGACTGACACAGTCAATCGGACAGAGAACCACATCGGCATTACTGAGCAGCTTGGGTAAAATCGTCCGTGAAGCTTCCTTCCCGCCATCATGATGGGTAAATCTGCCGCCGAATTTTTCAACCATCTGCCGGTAATGTGGAATCATTTTATGGTGACCACCAACATAGAGGACCCTTCTGCCACAAAGATCAGGTCCCGGGCATCCTTCTGAATCACACCCCTCACAATGGGGACATTCATCAGAATCAGTCAATTTACTCAGCAATGCTGATTCCATCGATGTGAGTTCATCCTGTAAGTCATTCTTTTCCATAAGCAGACAGTCGATTTTCATTTGCAGTTCCGCAATGGTCCGTTCTGCCGTCTCATACAATTCCCGGTTCCCTTCAATCCGTCTTTCTGCCAGCTCCAACTGCCTGGTCAAAACATTATTTGTCTCGGCAAGATCATTCACCTCTTCTTTCAATTTTTTGACCTTGATTGAGAGGACATCGCCTCTGGAATTCTCGCGAAGATCTTTCAGCTTTCTTGCCAGTTCTCTATTTTCAGCAGCAACACTTTTATAACCTTCGAGCTCAACACGTAGTGATTCAAAATCGTCCTGAAATCGCTCCTTCTCTGTTAAGTGCGTACGTCTCTCAGATTCAAGAACCTCTGTTATCGAATTACAGCGGTTTCGTAACTCATGCAATTGTCCCTGATCCTTCTGATATTCAGAAAAGAAACCATGACCAATCATATGAACTTCTCCATAAATGGTCGCCATCAAATCTCTGCCAATATGCGGATGTGTCACCAGCGCCCAATATGCCCCTGGAATCATTCCTTTTTCCAGGTGGTTCTGCCATTCAGTCTCAAGAGCTTCATCATTGGTAAGCCGGGAAAATTTCATCACCGTCGTCTGAAACTTCCGGTCCAAAAGCCTTTGCAGAGCCCGGGATTCCTCAGAACGATTTGCGGAAAGATTAACCAGGGAGGAGTGGATCTTGAAATCGTTCTGATCAGCATCAATACCAAAAACCTTTTTACGAGCTATTTTCTTCAGCTCAGAACGTTTAAGACAGGTACCAACAACAGAACAGTGAAACCCTGAGGGCAGTTCCCAGATCTTCCGTCTCTTTAACGTTCTTTTACGTGTCGTTGTTGTTTTCTTTTTACGTTCCATAAAACCACCACAAACTTTTTAACACTAATTAGACGCCCCTAACTATAGCATGCAAAACAACGTTTGTCCGGTAGGATAACCCCCTACCGGACAAAGGAAATGAAATAAGGATTATGGGTTGAGCAAGTAGTCCCTGACAAGCAATACCGAACACCCTTATTTCGCGGACAGGCACATTATTAGCCGATCCTAAGTTGGTTTACAATAAAAAAATACCCTTTGATCTAAAAAAGCCAGTGAGATTCTTTGGGGTGGAAGGGAAAAAAACAGATGATCAGCGCTTACGATTTCCATCAGTTACGCTTTATTTTCGGTCGCTTTCTTTTATTTCTTACTTCAAAGGTTATCGTTGCCGTACGCTTGTCGACCAGGTATCTATTCCTGTCTTTTTCGGCAGCCGGAACCTTCGTAAAGAATCTGACGAACCACCTGCCACTTTCATCAATCGGTACGGAAAAAACACCTCCGGAAACCGCTGTCTGCTGAAGATACATATCCTCGGATTCCGTGGAAAAACCATTATAGGTTGCATCCCAGAAACCATCGCCGGTATAGGGCTTACCATCAAAGTAAACCGTGAAGGTTATCCTGTCACCCTTCTGCAGACAGGTGAGATCCTTTTCAGGCACCAGTTCAAGAAGCAGTCCAACCCTGGCAGGGAATGCTTCCGACGGCTTCTCGCAAACGACATAGGTTTTTGCCCACTGACTGGAACGCATACTCGATAGTATCGAAGCGGCCTTTTCGATATAGCCACTCAGCGGTTTTAAAGAATGCCGCTTTTTTCCCTGCTTGTCGATATACATTCCGAAATAACCGGGATTTGTTTCTGCCGCAAGGACATAGGTTCCCGGCTTGTCATAGGTAATCACATAGGAATGAAGCGATTTACCATCCCGAAGTTCAACATCAAATCGGGCACCAGCCGGATCAAAAACACGTACAAAAGACAGCTTTTCCCGACGAACGGCATCAGCGACCGGAACGTAGTGTCCGTAGCAGAAAAACAGAGGAGATTCCTGTCCGTTATGAACCAGATACCGTCCTGACTGAATAAAGAGGGAATGAGCCAATGCAGCAACCGGCACCAGAGCCATCACCATAAAGACACTCATCCCGATCAAAAACTGCCGGATAATGGGATTCCACCCGGTCTCGCGTTCTCTTTTGACAAGAGCTTTCCCGTTCATCTCATACGCTCCGAAATGATCACTCCTCTACTCTTTTACGCAAGGAGGCAGCATGGGTAACAGCAGCAACAGTCGTCATGTTGTGAAACAATGCTCCTGCCACCGGCATCAGCACTCCGGTGACCGTCAACGCAAGAATAACGCCATTGGCTCCGATGGCCAGTGCATAACTCTCTTTGATCGTACGCAGGCTTTCCCTGCCCAGTATCAAGGTTTCGACAACACGGTCAATTCCTCCGCGCTGCAGAACAATATCGGCAAATTCAACAGTTACATCGGCACCACCATCGCCAATTGCCATGCTCAGATCAGCCATGGCAAAGGCCGGAGTATCGTTGATACCATCACCAACCATGGCAATAACATCGTCGGGGTTTTCTTCGCGCCGGCAGCGGATCCACTCGGCCTTGTCTTCCGGGGACAATTCCCAGTGCAGTTCATCAAAGCCAAACAGCTCCTTCATACCCTCAACCCCCGCTTTCTGATCTCCAGTAAGCAGTACAATCCGGTCAATACCAAGGCTGCGAATTCGTTTTACCGCCCCTTCGACATCGTCCCTGATCACACTTCTGACCCTCAACAGACCGAGAAGCTGCCGTTCTCTGGCGATATAGAGGCTGCCGAGACCCTGTTCACCGGCAGCAAACAGAGTTTTGAATGATACCTGCTGCGATTCAAGAAAGGCTCTGCTGCCGACCAGGATCTTCTTTCCATCTACCCGTCCCCAGACCCCTTTACCAACAATCAGTTCCTTATCCTCACAGGAGCGTAACGGAATATTCTCTTGTTCAGCTTTTTTCCGTATGGCTCTGCTCAACGGATGCTGCCACTGTCCCTGTACACTGGCCGCAAGCTGTAATAAGGTCCGTTCACGGAACCGCCGGTCATACAAATCGATACCGACAATTTCAGAAGAGGTGTGGGTCAGTGTTCCGGTTTTATCAAGTACCAGCACCGTAACCTGCCCCGCCGTTTCGATATAACGACCACCTTTTACCAGGATACCTTTTTTTGCCCCGCTGCTCATCGCGACACTCACCGCAACGGAAGTGGACAGTCTCAGGGCGCAGGGACAGGTGATCATCAGCACGGCCATTGCCTGAAGCAGATTTCCGGTCAGGACAAAGGCTGTCGCTGCCAGTCCAAGCGAGACGGGTACCATGGATCGCGAAAAGTGCTCACTCATCCGCTGCAGTTGGCCCGGATCCTTCTCCGCATTTTCGATAAGCCGGATAATAGCAGCAAGACGCGTCTCTTCACCGGCCCGGTCCACCCGCACCCGGAGCCTGCCGTCGCTGATAACGGTACCCGCCAGTACCGCATCGTCAACACCCTTGCTTACCGGCATGGACTCGCCACTGATTGTCGACTCATCGACCAGAGCAGACCCCGTAATGACGGTTCCATCAACCGGCACCGTACTGCCGATCCTGAGTCCGATCATATCACCGGGGCGCAGGCTTTCAACATCAACCTCGATTTCGACATCACCCTGTATCAGCCAGGCCGTTTTGACATTGCCAGATAACATTTCCCGAACCGCACGCCGGGTCCTGGTCCGAATGCGACTCTCCATCCACGAAGAAAGATTGAACAGCCAGAATACCGAAAAAGCAGCAAGCACAGTGCCGGTCAACATGGCGAGATACAACAGACCGACAGACATAAGCCCCATATCCGGTTTTCCGGTTCTTTTCAGATTGGTAACAGCCTGTCTCTGAATGGGCAGTGACAGCCAAAGGGTCGCAATGGTCGGCAGAGCCGTCAGACGGGCAACCATTGTTGTCGGTAAAGCCACAACACCCATTACTCTTCTGACACTGAGATAAAGGAGATACAATCCTGATAAAATAAGGGTCATGCCGGAAACATGATATTTCCGCTCCACCATTACCACTGACCTGACACGCCTTTTTTTCCTCAATTCTGCCAGTGGTTCCGATAATTCACGTCCCGTCTTAATGAGCCGGGACACTATCGAGACAAGAGCTTCCACTGGAAACGAGTGGCCGGGATGTTCAATAATAACCGAACCACTTGTCACCCTGACATCGGCCTGTACCACTCCCTGCTGCTCCTGCAGACGGTCCTCAACAAACCGACAGAGAGACGGTCGATGCTTCAGAACCGGGAACTGAACCCTTGTCCGGTACGCTGTCTTATGCCGCAGACGATATTCCACGTATTGCAACCATCAGCTTCAGGCAAAAAAACAGGGACGCACCTATTTCTTGCGCCCCTGCCTCAGGAGCCTCTCACAGAGGAAATTATTCGGCTGATCGCGAAGATTCAGCCTCGGCCTGTACTTCCGCCTTCGCATCTTCAAACTTTTCTTTCATCTCTTCAATCCCGCTCTGGGCCGCCGCTGACAGCTTCGATACGGTCTTAACAACACCTTTCTGCACCGATTCATTGGTCACCAGCAGCGCAACCGCTGCTCCGATCAACGCCCCTTTCCAGAATTGCGAATCCTGAACATTCAGCCCAAGCACAGATTGAGACGGCACCGTCGGTTGAACCGCCTGCTGAAAAACCGGCTGCACCGGTTGCTGGTAATTCATCTGAGGCTGAACCTGCTGTGTTGTGAAATCTGCCATGTCTTCTCTCCTTTTCTTTAGAGATAATGAATTTTTTCCTGTATAAAATGTCAGTTCTTTCTTATAGAGCTCAAATCATCATCTGCTTAACAGATAACTTACTCCAGTGGCAACAGCAAGGGTAACACCAAGTCCCATCAAACCACCGCCGGTCAGCGTTGTTGACGCCGCTGTCGCCGAGGCAGCGGCAACACCACCAGCAGCACCCTTGACCAGACTGTCTGTTGCCGCCTCACCAATAGTCATTTTCCCCTCCTGCACCTTGTGGAGATTGGCCCCCATCGTTCCCGTGCCGACAACAATCAAACCCATCATACCGGCCGACACAACTTCCGGACTGATGTAACTGGATGTTACCGGAGAAACAGAGGGTACCGTCATGTATTGATGCAGTGGTTCAGTCTGCGCCAACGGCGTATGATGCACGGTATTGGTAGCTGCCATCATATTATCTGTTATTTCCATAATCTATTCCTTCTCACTCGTTTCTTTTTTGTCGCTGGTATCTGCAGAAGTCCCGTTGTCACCGGGAACGGTCCCACGCCTCTCTTTCAGCCCGGGGAATAAGCCACCGAGCGTTTTTCCCATGGCCTCCCGCACCGGTGTGCTGGTCAACAGTACCGCTGCGGCCGCACCAACAATAACCCCCTTCCACAACTGGTCATCCTGGCTGGTATTGGCATATAAGGTTTTTACCACATCGGAAACCGTGGCTTCACCTTCGATAAATTTTTCAACGGAGTTGACAACCACCCCATACCGCTGCTGGGCAGCCGCCTGTTGAGCAGCAATCTGCTCGGGAGACGGCTGTTGCGGTGGCTGCTGGTAAACCTGACCGACATAGACGACCTGACCGGTTGCCGGATCCACCATATAGCCTGGCGGCAGGTAATACATGTTACCAGCTTGCTGCGCATTTTCCGGCGGCACGGCTGCTGTTTCATTACTCTGGCCGTTATCGACAGCAGCTTTCGTCTCCGCTCTTTCAAGGGATTCACCAGTATCATTTCCGGTACCAGCAGCGTTTTCATTCAACGATTCCATTCTTTCCTCCTTAACGGTCAGCCTGCAGGAGTTCAAGCAATTGAGAGCGTACCCGGTCTCTGTTCATCGGGCATTCTCCAAGAGAACCAACATCCTGCCACAATTGATATGGTAGAATCTCCGGATCGTATTCAATAATAACAGACAATGCCTTTTTGTTAACCCGATAATCACTAATCCCGGGAATTTTGGCAATTACCAACGTGATATCACGCCGGTCAACGTTGGCAAGTTGCCTGGCTCCCTGCCAACTGGCCTTGACCCGTATCCGGCCACTGACATGATGAGCAATATGAAGATACCTGATATGATCAAGAAAACGGTCTACAATCTCTTCGTTGCTGTATTCACTCATACCGCTCTTCCTCTTTTTTGAATTCCAGGCGTGCTGAAATATCGACAATGTCCCTGACCGTCAAAAACAACAGCCGGGGAGCCTTGATACCATACGCCTTAAAAGACCACTTGAAAGAAATATCAAGAGTGATCATATCGCCGTTATCCTTCAGATAACAGGTCAACGGCAATTGCCTTCTGATTCCGGCAAAATCGAGAATGCCCAAAACAACGACCTTGTACACCGATTTTCCCGCATCGCTGAACTCACGGCATTCCGTCATGGTAAAAGATGATTCGCTGTTTCTCTTCAGATCAAAGAAATCAACCATCGCCTTGTTTCGATCGTCATAACCGGTATCAAAGAATTCTGTCAGGGATACCGCCTCTATATGATGAAGACGTTTTTTGGAAAAATCGACATCAACGAATCCGCTCAAACCCTTTGTTGTCCAGCCTTTGAAGGTATGCATCGGAGCATAGGCAACAAAATCAACCCGACACTTTTCTGTTAAACAATATTTCATAGAGATTTATGACCCCTTTAATCAATTATTCAGTTCCGTCAGACAATAAAACAGCACCTTTTCAATGCGTATCACAACAATCCCCTTTCTCCCCGCACCTGGTCAGGCCACTCTTGCAGGTACGTTCACATTCCCTGCAATAATTCATCGGTTCCACCGGCGGTTCCCAGGAGAGTAAACGGCTTGAGTTGATAAGGATTCCTCCAGTATGCAGGATATGAATAAGACCAGCCATAACCGGTGTCAAAAAACCGATCATACCAAGTGCCGCACCAATCAGGTCGGTGGATACCGCCAGATAATGGTTCTGATCAACGACTCTCAGCGTCTGGTGGCTCAGGTTCCGTACCTTCATCAAACCTTCCAGATCTGAATCGGCAAGGGCAATATCAGCTGCTTCCATTGCCACTTCAGCCCCGCCAACACCCATCGCAACCCCAATATCGGCGTGAGTCAGTGCCAGGGCGTCATTAACACCGTCACCAACCATGACCACCGAATTTCCTTTTTTCAACTCTTCAACCCGGACGGCCTTCTCTTCAGGCATCAGAGCAGCACGGCAATCGTCAAACGGAAATGTCTCCATCAGGGAGCGGGCAACCTCTTCATTATCCCCGGTCACCAGTTCAATCCTGCTGACTCCATCACCCCGGAGACAATGAAGAACCCGGACCGCTTCCGGTCTTACCGGGTTGGCAACAGCGAGCATTCCTTTAACCTTTCCGTTTTCGGCAACAAAGACAATTGTATTCCCCATAGCCCGCTGACGAGCCGCCTTTTTGTCAAACCAGCGGACATCGATATCGTGCTCGGCCATAAACTGGCGATTACCGACCAGAATCACGGCATCTCCGCCAACAGTGCAGAGGACCCCACGACCGGCCTTGAAATCACAGACGGCATGCGGTTCCGGTGAAATTCCTCGAGCCGCTGCTTCAGCCAGGATAGCCCTGGCCATCGGATGCTGATTATGTGATTCAGCGGTTGCCGCCATCGTCAGGATATATTCCTCGGAAAGAGATGGCGTACGGCCGGTTATCGAAATAATCTCCGGCTGCTCCATCGTCAGGGTCCCCGTCTTGTCAAAACAATAGACATCGGCTTTACCAACGGCTTCCAGATAAAGCCCTCCCTTGATAAGGATGGAGTGTCTGGCCGCATTGGCAACGGCCGCAGTTACCGCAGATGATGCCGCCAGCACTGTTGCACATGGACATGACATGACCAGCATCACCGTCAGAGCCCGCAGGGGATCAAAGGTCAGCAGGAAGGTTACCGCCGTTGCCGCGAAACCGATTTTCATCAGCCGGGCAGCCAGTTGATCTGCCTTCTGTTCGATCGGCGCCTTATTGGCCAGGGAATCCTCAACCATTTTCATGATATGGGATAAATAGGTCTCCTCTCCGGTCTTGACCGTCTCGATAAACAAGATACCCTGACTGATAACGGTACCGGCCCAGACCTTGTCTCCACGCTGGTGAAAAACCGGCTCTGAACGGCCATTGATCGATGCCTCGTCAACAAGCGCCTCTCCGTCTGTTACCAGGCCATCAACCGGTATTTTTTCTCCGGTATGAACGGCAACCACATCACCAGGACGAATGGCACTCACCCTGGTTTCAACCTCCATGCCGTCAATCATCACATAGGCGTTGGCCGGAGCTACTTCCAGAATATTTCTGATCGCCCGACGGGAACGCTGGGCAACGTAATTTTCTGTCAATTCAGCAACATTATAGATCCAGATAATCTGCAGGGCTGAAAAAGCCTGTCCCATCATGATAGTGGCCACAGAACCGAATGCGAGAAAAGGAGTGACGGTAACCTTCTTCTTGATAAAGATGTCCGCAACTGCTTCCCTGACCAATGGAGCAGTTCCGGCCATTGCAGCCAGACCGATCAGGCTCAATGGTGACTGTACCAACGGCAGCCTGAAGAGCCAGAGACGGGCTGCGGAGTATATCATCAACCCTGTCAGCCATACTACCCGACGCAGTTTGACACCAAAGCGAACCGTGCTGTCGCAGTCACACGTATCGCAAAGATTTTTAAAACCGGGTACCAGCTCATTCCGTTCCGGATACGAAACCGGATGAGCTGTCTGCTCCACGATCTCTGCAAGCAATACCCGGGTTGATGTCAGCTGATGGTTAAAGTAAATAATAACCGATCCAGTCGCATAGCGGGTCTCGACACTGACGACACCAATCGCCCGCAGCAGGTGCTCTTTCATCCATCCTGCCTGTTTTTGCCGACGGGCAAGCCTCCCCACTTTTACCCGCATCCGTCCGGGCATAGACTGCTTTACCTGGATTCCAAGCGTTCTCAACAGCTTCTTGTTCATCCGGATTCGCCGGTCCGATACTCTTGCATTCATATGGTAATCCTGATTACTCTGCTACATCTTCAAAACGTGTTGCATATTGATCTTAGGGCTGTGAAATCTTGTTTTAAACAACAAACAAAAACATCGCTAAATTAAATAGTTGACATCTTTCTCCGGACGACTTATCATAGAAGAAACCATAGATAATCTATTTAAACAACGGAGGTAAAAATGCTTTATATACCATTGACGACAAATCCGATCGGCTGGGTGATTCTTGGAGTAGGCGGTTACGCCCTCTATAAGGCCGGCAAGAAAAAAGGAGAAGAAGAAATAGCAGCAGCCCAAATCACCGCTGTTCCTGACTCCTGCGAAAAGAAAGAAGAAACAAAAGGAGAATAACAATGGCAAATCCAATCGTCTCTCTTCCGCTCTTGACAACCAACCCGGTTGGCTGGGCCGTACTCGGCACTGCCGGCTACCTGACCTACCGGGCCGGGAAAAAAGCGGCAATGAAAACCGAAGAACAAACCGATCAGCCAGGCTTCTGCGACCGGGCCGTAAAAGGCGCAATGAAGGCCGCCTATAGAACAAAAATGAAAGTTGACGAATCACTGAGTTCGACCAGGAAGAAATATTCCGGCATGTGGGATGAGGCCCAGTCTGAAGTCGACAACAACGCATAAAAACAATTACTCATTTAAACCGCGACCAGCTGCTGACCGGCGTTTTTCACTCCGGTCAGCAGCCCTGACGATAATTTTTCCGGCCTGTACCAACGTCAGATACAGTCTGAGTCCACCCGGACTCGATATAATAATATGTTCGGTATCGGGAACATGCAGCTCCTGCACCTGCTCGATCGATTCAAGAACCAGATTGCAGCCGGGATAGACACCATGGGTTTTCAGATGCTCACGGATCTTTCTGCCGCCGATAATCTCCTGAACCTCAAACGGCTTGCCGCGTCTGCAAAAATAGAACTGTGTCGCGGTGCTATCCGCACTGCTTCCCCAAATCCGGGCGGCTTCCCCTTCTGACAACCGGGTTCGCTCCCGACGATCAATTACCGTTACATAATCCATATGGGGGAGCGCCCTGATAAAGGTCACATCACTGTTCTCCTCAAGCCCAAGATGTTTCAACGCATTGATACATCCGCGGCCACAGGACATTGACTCAATGTGACCACGCTCGTTTTTGAGCATCTCAACCAAGGTTTTTTTTTCATCGTTTTCGGTATGAACAAAAATCTTGATACCCAGGCCTGATGGTACAACCACATCTCCCCGGTCTCCTTTTACCCGAACAGGATGATACACAATCTCTTCATCATGACGAATAACCGTCCCACCGACAAAGAGCCCCATTCGCTGCAACCAGTGTGCAAGCGGTGGTCTGAGGACCTCCACCAAAACCAGTTCGGTATTGACCGGCGCATCTTGTAATGAACTATACATACCCGCTAATTCCGTTTCCTGTTGGCCGGTACATCTGCAGCATCTTCCGAATCCGGCTTCTTGTTACCCAACAATTTTCGTCCTCGTAAACCGGCATAACCGAGAATAGCAACGGTACTTGCATTATGAAGCAGCGCCGCGGTAACCGGCATGATCAGGCCAAAACTGGCAAGGAAAAGAAAGGCCGAATTAAGCCCGACTGCTGCAATAAACGAATGCTGTATCGTCTGCTCACTCCGCTGGGCGATCAGACGACCTGCCAGCAATAACTGCAGATCTTCTTTCATCAGGATAACCTGCGCAGACTCTTTGGCCAGATCAGCACCTTCCGGCAGACAAATGCCAACATCAGCAGAAACCAGAGCCGGCGCATCATTCACTCCATCCCCGATAAAACCGACCCGGCTTCCCTTCTGCTGCAGTTCACCAACGATCCGGGCCTTTTCTTCCGGTTTCAATTCCCAATGAACCTCATCAACGACCGTTAACTGTGCAGCAAGGGCACGAGCCGTTAATTCTGCATCGCCAGTCAGAACAACAATTCTCCTGACACCGGTCTGTTTCAGTTCTCTCAAAACCCGATCCGCTTCAGGACGTAATTCATCACGAAGACCTATCACCCCGACCAGTCTGCCGGAACAGGCAACATAAAGAATGCTCTTGCCTTCCTGCTGTAATGATTTCACCTGATCATCTACAGCAGAGCAATCAATTTGTTCATCATCTTCTATAAAATGCCTGCTGCCAACCAGCACGTTCTCTCCATCGATATATGCCGAGACCCCATGCGCCACAATAAAGTCAACCTGACTTGTCGAAGAAAGGGCCAGTCCCCGCTCTTTTGCCGCACTGACAACAGCACTGGCAACGGGATGAGAATAATGTTCTTCGGCACTGGCAGCCAAAACCAGAAGTTCTTCATCTCCAAACGGTTCCAGCCCGACAAGGTCGGTAACAAGCAGCTGGCCCTTGGTCAAGGTTCCTGTCTTATCAAAAACCAAAGTATCGATTCGGGCAAGACTGTCCATTGCCTGTGAACCTTTGAGCAGGACTCCCTGCCGGGCAGCGGTAAACATTGCAACCCTTATGGCAACGGGATTTGCGAGTTTTATTGCGCAGGAATAGTCTACGGTCAGCACCGCTGCAGCTTTGGTCAGATCACGTGTTGTTACCAGGAGACCGAGGCCAAGAGCAAAGGTAACCGGTACCAGCCTGTCGGCCATTTCATCGCTCTTCTTCTTTGACTCCGACTCATAGCGCAGTGAATTCTCGAGGAATGTTGAAATCCGAGCCATCGAGGTATCCGTGCCAACACGGCTGGCCTCAAAGACAATACGTCCTTCCTCGACAATCGATCCGGACAAGACCTCGCTTCCGATTTCAACATGAACCGGAACCGATTCACCCGTTATCGAGCTGGTATTAATGGACGCTTCGCCGCTGATCACCGTTCCATCCAGCGGAATCAGTTCACCAGCGCCACAGATAACATGGTCACCGATCTGCGCCTGTTCTACCGGTAACTCCATCTCCTGTCCGTCCAGCTCGACCCAGATCTTTTCTACCTGTGGTTTGAGCAGCGATTTCAGCAGGCCGGTAGTCCGGTTTTCACTTAAGGTTTCGAGATATTCACCAACAGATAACAGAAAAACGATTGAAGCCGCTGTAAAATACTCCGCCCGGGCCAGACTGAAAAGTACTGCAGATCCATCGAGAACCGCTACATTGATTCCTCGCTTCCAGAGATTGACGAGACCCTCGAGAACCACGGGTGCCGAATACGCAAACGCTAGAGGCGCTCCGATAAACGACGGCAGAACCAGAACAGAAAGAGCGACAACACCCTTGCCGACAACAGAAAAAACGGATTGTAATCCTTTACGCTTACCGTTTCCGTTGAAAAACTCCCGGGGTAAATCGAAAATACCGCTGATCAGTGCATTTCTCGTCTCCCGACGACCATCATAACAGACGACCACAGAACCAGCCCAGGTATTCACCCTGACCTTGTCAACACCCGGAATCGCCTCAATACCGGCCTCAAAACAGTCAGGATCAAACCCTTTCTTTTTCAGCAGCTTCGAGCGAAGCCGAACCCGTCGATCGAGCTCATGAACGACAACAAAGGATGGATTCTTCGGAAACGTCACGGCCGCTCCTGCTCAGGAATCTGACATTGTTGCGTTTTCCTTTTCTTCATCATTGAATCAATCAGATAGCCAGTACCCGCAAGGACACCGGCAGCAGCCACAACACCAAGAGGGGAACGTCTCTCCGTCACCTTCAGAACAATACTGGCCGCTGCTCCTTTGGCAATACCATTGACAACGGCTTGAGGTATCGTCATTCCGCCATTACGGACTTCCACCATATTGGAACCAATTGAAACAGCACTGGCAACAGTCAGAACCGCTGCCACAGGCCAGAGCGAATCCGTAAACCGTGTAGCAGGGACAAACGCATCTGCCGTCCCCCTTTGAACCGGGGGCCCGACATATTGAGGCATTACAGGTTGCCTGATTCCGGGTAATACGCTTGTATCGGCCTCCACCCATCCTCCCTTTGCTCTCAACGGCCTTTCTTCAAGAAGTGTTCGAAACAATCCTTTTGGTCACCACTCTTATTACCACAGCGTTCGCTGACATAACGCGTATACTGGACCATTCGCTCAATGATCTCGGGAGAAGCAACATGCTCCATCTTGCATGCTCCTTCATCCGCTGTCTTCTGGTCAACACCGAGTACATCAACGAAAAACTGCCGCAAGGTCTCATGCCGGTGTAAAACATCACGGGCTTTCTTCTCACCTTCGGGTGTCAGCGTTATGGGCTCATACGGAGCATAAAAAACCAGTCCTTTTTCACTAAGCAATTGCAGCGCCTCTGTAACGGACGGTCCAGAAACACTTAAATGTTCCATGATTTCTTTTGACCGTGCTTCTCCCCGCTCCCTGCAGATCAGTAAAATCGCTTCCAGGTAATCTTCAGAGCTGGCACTCAGCTTTTTTTTATTCATAGCCGCCATTCCATTCATCGCTTTTTATCTCATACCGCAGATTGGGAAACAAGTCCAACCAATTAGGCAACCCGAACATTATGAGCCAACAATAACGTCACTTCTCTTTTACTGATATCTCATCTCAGAGTCGGGATTCCATTTTTCAGTAACGCATGCGGAAAGAAATGATAATACTGCGTGAGTGAATACACACGAAGCCAGGAAATAAAGCAAAACGACCTGAACCAGGATATCAGCCCTTTGAATCAGTCTCTTTATAATCGTCAGACTTGTCGATCATGCACGAACCGTCACCATAGATATCAGGACACCACCGCTTCTTTTTTATCGTTCGGTAAAGAAAAAACGCCGCTGCAATAAAGAGGCACACGATAAGTAAAACATCCTGCCACGCCATGAGCTAATCCTCTTTTACACAGCTGTGACAACTCGTTACCTGTCCCGGTTTCGTCTGTTGAGGCCCACAGGTTCCCCTCTGACTGCACTCTGAAGAGCCACAGGTGCAACCGCGGTTCCTGACAATCTTTCTGTACAGGTACCAGAGTGCTCCCAGAAAAAGCACTCCAGCCAAAAGCATATCCCAAAATCCCATCACCATTTCCACCGCCAATGGTTAAAAAAAGGCACGAACCGCAATGAGCAGCACGTGCCTTTCCCTTGTCTTTGCAAGCAATCGAATGAATTCTTACTTCATATCTTTTGCCTGAATCCAGATCACCGCATCACGAGAGCACTTCTTACCCTTGTATTGATAATCAGGGTCAAGATCAAGCGCTGCAAATCCCCACCAGCCTGCACGGGGAATACCAAAGGTAAAGACACCATTTTCGTCAGCAAAGATGGTCTGCAGGACAAAAGCATCCTGCGGGGCTTCAACTTCACCTTCCTTGGCAAAGGCGTTCTTGTCAAGCATCGGCTTATGGTTCATAAACTCAATCTCAACCTCAGCACCGGGAACCGGCTTGCCGTCGAAAAGGACCTGTCCCTGAAAAACATTTCCGGTCCAGCGATCATACGGCTTTGCCAGCGGAACAATTTCGGTAGGCATGCCAACCGGCTCACTCCAGGCACCCGGCTCACCACCAACATTAACGATAACCTTGGTGTTCTGCTTGATATAGAAACCATCTCCCTCTTCCCAATAAGGTTCAGGAATCAGACAAAAGGCATAATCGCCGCCACGAAATTTGTAGGTGGTTTCCCATGCTTTTCCATCGTTGGTGAGGCTGGTCCAGGTAATCGGCTTCAGGGTATCCTTCAGATCTGTTTTCTTTGGTTCATTTTCTCCTCTTGAGCGAACAACATAAAACTGCTCAGGAGTTCCCATATCCATAGTGTGACCGGCTTCAAACGGGTGGGTAAAAACCAGTTTCAACGGGGCTTCTCCACCTTTAGTCATTGCCATCTCAGGGGTGTAAATCATCTGAAAATGGGCAGATGCAACTGCCGCAGAACCAAGGATAACGGCCCCAGCCATTAAAGACGCAAATTTTTTCATTTCATACTCCTTTTAAAATCTCAATTTTATTGGGTAACCCCGACAAACTTGCCAAAAAAGGCACCATGATGGTGCCTTTACAATACCAGCTTGCTATCTGAATCAGTTTATATCACTGGGTGATACTTTTATTCTGTGCCCTTCTCCCGCATCAAAAATCACGATAAAGTCTTCCTTCGGCTTTTCGAAAGTGTACTCGGAATCCTCGCTCATTTCTCCTTGAAGCAAAACCTTGCCATCAGGAGACTCAACCCGCATGGCAACTCCCGAAGCAGAGGAACCGTCGGAAAAACCGCCCTCGCAGGTTATCGTGACATCATCATCGTAAAAGCAGGAACAAAGCGGTGTATGCGCCTGGGCAACAGATGCCCCAAACACAAGAACTGCCGCGATTACAGAAGCTTTCATAAACATAACAGACCTCTTTTTAAAGATTTAACAAAAAAACTACTCCACCATCGCGCATGAGCATATCTCCTTCCTGAATGCTTGTCAATCTTTTTTTAGGGGCGCCAAAATAAACGATCATCATCAAAAGGCATGTCATCAAAAGTCATCAAAAAAAGACAAAAACGGGTTATCCAGATAATTTTCAGCCGGATTGTTATTTTTTTTATCTGTCGCTCGATTTCCTGTTGACCTTGCTTCTTTTTTGCTTTAGAAAACATAGTTTGTTTTAGACAATCCTAAAAAAATAGAGGTTCCACATGCCGAAAGGAAGAAAAAGACAGTGCTGTATGCTTGGTGATATCAAACCCGGCAATAAAGCAAAAATCCGCTGCCACCATGCCAAAGGAGCAATACGACAGCGTCTGCTCGATCTCGGGTTCGTTCCCGAGTCAAAAGTGGACATCATCCGCAGGGCACCGCTTGGCGACCCGATCGAGTGTAAGGTTGCAAATTACAACGTTACGTTGCGACAATCCGAAGCTTCCCAGATAGAAGTGGAAGAAATATAACCCGCACACATTTTTTTAACTCAGCTGCCAGGAAAAATCCCATGCAAACACCCAAAAAGCTTCTGGTAGGTCTTGCAGGCCAGCAAAATGCCGGCAAGTCAACCACCTTCAATATGCTCACCGGTGCCAACCAGCATATTGCAAACTATCCCGGAGTCACCGTCGATAAAAAATCCGGCACCTATCGATATCAGGGAACGAAGGTTGAAGTTATCGACCTTCCGGGAACCTACAGTCTGACCTCATTTTCCCTCGAAGAGCGGGTAACCAGGGACTTTCTGATAACGGAAAAACCGGATGTCATTGTCAATGTCATCGATGCCTCTTCACTGAAAAGGAGTCTTTATTTCACGTTCCAGGTACTGGAAATGGGATTTCCGGTGGTTGTCGCCCTGAATATGATGGATGTCGCTCAAAGAAACGGGGTGCAAATTGATATTGACAAATTGCAGCATCGGCTTGGTGCCGGCATCATCCCGACAGTCGGCAGGAAGCGCAAAGGCAAGACAGAGCTGCAACAGGAGATACTGGATACCGCTAACCGTAAAGAAGGAACGCGGCTGCAGATTTCCTATGAAAAACTTGAAGCGGCAATTGAAGGATTGAAAGAAAGACTCAAGCTGACACCGCTTGCCAAAACATATCCGCTCCGTTGGCTGGCCGTCAAACTGATTGAGGGTGATCATGAGGCGGAACGTATCATCATTGAACAGCTTGGCGCGACCTCATCCGAACTCGAACTGTCCAGAAAGATCCGCCGCGATTTTGAAGAAGAACACGATATCAATGTCGGTGACTACATGGTTGGCTGCCGCGACCATCTCGCCTCTTCCATTGTTGATTCCTGCGTCACCGAAAGCAGGGCAGGGAAAACAAATATATCCGAAAAAATTGACATGATCGTATTGAACCGTTTTGCCGCTCCGTTCTTCCTGGTCGCAACGGTTTTTATCATCTATCAACTGTCAATCGTCAAAGGATATGATCTGACCCAGTATTGGTGGCCGTTTCTCGCCAAATTCAGGGCAATTGCAGCCTCCATCCTGCCTGATGCCGGTCTGCTGGAAGATCCTTACACCCGGTCAATGGGACTATGGATGGTCGATTCAGCCAATGCGTTGCTGAATTATATCCCGATCTTTCTGATTCTGTTCTCGTTGATTGCAATACTCGAAGACTCGGGATATATGGCCCGGATCGCCTTCATCCTGGACAAGGTATTTCATTCCTTTGGACTCCACGGTCAATCTACCTTGCCGTACAGTCTGGGAGGTGTATTTGCAGGCGGCTGCGCCGTACCCGGTGTTATGTCAACCAAAGGCATACCCGATGAACGTTCGCGGATGGCAACCATTCTCACGGTGCCATTCATGAATTGTCTTGCCAAGATCCCCTTTTACACGCTGCTGGTCAACGTCTTTTTTGTACCGTATAAATCCTGGGCCATGCTGTTTCTGTCGACCATCACCATCTTCGTGGCCCTGCTGGTTGCCAAACTGCTGACAGCAACCGTTCTCAAGACAAAGGAAACGGCGCCATTCGTCATGGAGCTGCCAAACTACCACCCGCCAACCTTTTTCGGTGTTGGTCAGCGGGCTATCGAGCGAACCTGGCAATATATCAAAAAAGTTGGTACCATTGTTGTCGCGGTTTCCGTCTGTGTTTTCACCCTGCTCCAGTTTCCAGGAATCAATGACGAACGCAATGCCTATTTTCATGCCGAGATTGACAAGGCTGTCGCCACTTTCCATAAAAAGATCAAGTCAAACAGCTATGCAGAACAATTTCAGGAAGAAAAAAACCTCGTCACACTGCTGAACCTGTACACCGACTATAAAGCGGCCCGACTCACCTCCAAGGATAGAAAGGCTCTTGACGAGCGATTCAAAAAGAAAAACCCGGAGATGTTCATTTTCCTGAAGCCGCCAAAAGGCAATAAAGATGCAAAAGCAGTCAGTAAAGCGATTAAAAAACTGGCGTCCAAGCGAAAGTCAATCAGGCGGCAGATAAAAGAGGAGCAGATTGAGACAAGCGCTCTCGGTATGATCGGCCGCTCCCTCGAGCCGGTTACCCGATGGGCCGGATTCGACTGGAAAATAAACGTGGCTATCCTCTCGTCCTTTGCAGCGCGGGAATCCAGCGTGGCAACAATCGGTGTCCTCTATCAGCAGGGCGCAGATGAAAACAAGACGCTGGAAGAAAGAGTTGGTTCAGAATCATCAGAAGGAGGCTTCACTCCGCTTCACGCACTGGCCGTCATGGTTTTTTTCGCCCTCTATCCTCCATGCCTGGCGACAACAATCATGATCAAAGTACAGACCGGTTCATATAAATGGATGCTTTTTTCAATACTGTTCCCGACAACCCTCGGTTTCATCGCCGCCACTTTTATTTTTACCGGCGGCAGCCTGCTGGGACTCAACGGGATACAGATGATGGCCGTATTCTATGTACTGGTCGTACTCCTGACATTGATCATCGGTTTGAGCAGTTCGATGAAGAAAAAGCCTGCCTTGCAGGAAGAGTTTTCGGGGATATAATTTGCCGAAAGCTCTTAAATGGGGGCGATGAAAGCTAATCTGACGAAGAGGACTCGGGATGGAAACGACGTTCACAGTCCTCTTCGGAACACCCATGTTTACAGAAATAGCCGAACCCAGATTCCCAGTTGATTCCCCCTTTCGGGCACTTTTCGACATACTCGGAATATTTAACGAGCCGTTCAACAATTTTTTTGGGGACAGAGTGCTCCATCCGGCACGCCGCTTCGTCGGCTTCCCGTTCATCAATTCCGAGGACATTAACCAGAAATCGTTCAAGGGCCTTATGCCGGTTAACAATATCTTTGGCAACGATGTTCCCTTTTTCGGTGAGGGTAATCAAATCATAGGGGGCATAGTTAATCAGCCCCATCGAACCGAGGGTCCGCAGCGCACCGGTAACAGAAGAAGCTTTCACATCAAGCTTTACAGCAATATCCTTCGCCCGGGCAGCCATCTTCTCAACAGAAATGTTGTAAATTGCTTCAAGATAATCTTCCTGACTTGCCGTTAATTTCTGTTCATTAATCATATCTGTCCCTCTGATTTTTCAATTTGCAAACTGAATTTGTTTGGCACGCATAAAATAAACTAACAATTTTAGGAAGAGATAGTACGCTAACTCAGAAAAAAAGTCAACCTTATTTTGTGCAATAACACATATTATGCCCTGGCAGAAATAGAGTGCATCCTTACCAAGAAACATACGCTATTGAAATTAAAAGTAAAAAAAGAAAAAAACGTACTGGAAAGAGGGCAAACAAATTCTTTTGACGTGTTTTCAGGCACAATTTCGTGGAGAAAGGTACCCACTCTGATCACTTTTTCGATTTTGTCTGGTTCTGAAAAAGAAAAGATTTCCTTGAAATTCAGATTGATAATAGTTCCACACATCGTCTCCAGGTCGGAAACCAAGCCGTCTGCGATCATCGGCTAAAAGAAGGGCGACCATTGATCATTGCACCACGCTCTGCTGATTAAAGGACTCTTCCATCGACCCCGGTCCCTTTTCACAATCTTCCAGCACCGAACAATTTTTCTCCGGACCGTCCAGCAACAGTGGACGACCTTCACTTTGACCAATCCGCCCCCTGTTCTCTGTTATTTCAGACAGGCTTTCCGGTCGCTCTACCTGACAATTAAGTTCAAGAAAGGTCTCAATGAGATCAGAACCGGTCCAGATAGTGATACCCCCCTCATATTTATCAACAAGCGTGGGGATATTACTGATCCCCAGTGATTGTAAAAAATCAATATTGATCTGGGGGGTATATTCCGAAGCACGGTCGGCACCGGGAAATGAAAAGGTATCGAGGACGGCTATCGGGTTGAAATTGACCGTACAGGCCACCCCGTTTTTCAGCTTCTCGATAACCGCTTCACAATGCGGACAGGTTGGTGAAAAGAAAAAATAGAGTTCATGCGTTGAATCAGAAATCGTTATCCGGGCGATAGAACCATACTCAAGACTTTTTTCTGTCGGTCCAGCATCGACACCAAAATCAAGACTGGCAAAAGCCATCACTATTGCCGTAAAAATACAGCACCCCCTGAATATCTGTTTCAGGCCGATAAAAATATTTGCAAAAACCACCAGACCGAAGATAATCAGACAATAAGAACAAAACACTTTGGTGACAAAGAGCTGAAACGAAAAAAGAACCGCTTCGGCGGCAAAACCGGAGATCAGAAGAACAGACACAAACCGCTGCCAGATTGGCGAATCTTTTCGTGCCTGATGGATACTGGCGGCAACCAGCAGAAAAAAAAGAAACCCGGCCAGATTAAAATATAACGGAGAAACAAGGGTCAGACTGTCAACAATCGCGCACCCTTCGTTAAAACAGATTCCATTACCGCGATACAGGATAAGCGCTGCCTGAAAACCGGTGAGCAGGCACCCGGCCAGCGCCAGAAGCAATGACATCAACATGTTTTGGCTCGTGCGTTAAAATTCTTTTTCAAGATTTATATATGTAGCGATAAATTCATTATTGTCAAGCTATCAAAACAGGCAGTGCCGGAAGGAAAACGATGAGGAGGTAAAAGAAATGATTATCAGGGTATTGTTGGCAGCATTCAGTTCACTGGTCGGTGGCTTCTGTTATCTTGCCGGCTTAACACGATTGATGAGCGGACTGCTTATTGGTTTTGGCCTGCTTACTTCCCTCTTTTTCGCGGTACTCCTTATTGTCACACCAAACAACGACGCATCCGGGTTTCCCGTTTATGGTTCCAACTCACCGCTTCCCTTTTTTCTCCTTGCCCTGGTTCTTCTCCTGATGATCGTCTGGCTCTTCCTGGCAAGGCCAAAGCCGGCAAAACAGGAAGCGCTCAGCAGCGTTCATTTCAAATACCTTGCTGCCGGACTACTTGCATACCTGTCCGCCCTTTTTCTACCGGCATTTCTGTGGTTCCCATCGGCAGAAAAACTATTGTCTATCCAAACAATACAACTGGAACGGGAGGTTCTTGCAGGTGTCTGTCTCTATCTTGCCGGCTCTTCAGGAGCGCTTTTCCTTCTTTTTCTGTCAACAAAAGGAGGGACGCCATACAATCCGGACCTGATGAGACGCCTTGTACCGGCACTTATGGCGTTACTACACTTTGATAAAATGCCCGCACTCCTCGCCTATCTGCTCATCTATTCACCGGAGACCCCCGTGGTTTTCCCCAGGATAGCGGCTCTGGCCCTGGCCGGGTATATCCCGTTTACTCTGTTTCTGGTAAAAATCAGCGTCTCTTTCAGAAATCAGCAGTCCAGCTGAAGATCTCCAGCCGGTAACACAAAAGAATCTGTAATCCTGATTACTCTATATGATGACCTGCGGGGACATGCTTGTCTGACGGGCCTCTTGACACTACGGGAAGAGCATGGCAGCGACCACTTATCTGGCCCCTGGCTATACCATTTCTGGTGGCATTGAAGATTATATATACAAGCTGTGTACCATATTGAACAACAACTCCTTATAAAATCAACATTTTATCTCTTTTTTATCCTTGCACAAATGACGATGTATGCTAAAAAGGTAGTGAATAGCAAATTCTATCGTCGTCCGTTTGGACGGGATGGTGAGTGGGTAACATGAGTTTTGTTCCGGTAACAGGTAAATCGATAAAAAAACAGCTGGAAGAACGGGAACGACAGATCCTTTCTCCATATGCGGCAAAAAACAGTGATTCGCAGGGAAGACGAATCCCTGAAGAAGAGGATATCTGTGATATCCGTCTGCCATATCAACGTGACCGGGATCGGATCATCCATTCAAAGACATTCAGACGATTGAAGCATAAAACCCAGGTATTTCTGGCACCCACCGGAGATCATTACCGGACACGGCTCACCCATGTGCTCGAAGTATCCCAGATCGCCCGAACCGTGGCCTCAGCCCTCTGTCTCAACGAAGACCTGACCGAGGCAATCGCACTTGGCCACGATCTTGGGCACACACCATTCGGCCATGCCGGGGAGGCCACCCTCAACGAGCTCCATCCGGGCGGATTCAAACACTTCATTCACAGCCTGAGAGTCGTCGATTTCCTTGAGAACAAGGGAAAAGGGCTGAACCTGACCTTCGAAGTAAGGAACGGTATCGTCAGACATTCCAAAGGAAGAAATGATATTATCCCGGGCCGAAAATCAGAACTTGCCGTTACCCTTGAGGGTCAGGTTGTTCGACTTGCCGATATCATTGCCTATGTCAACCATGACCTCGATGATGCATTACGGGCCGGAATCCTGAGAGAAGGGGATCTGCCAGCCGCTATCTGCACCATTGTCGGAGAACGCCATTCCCAGCGTATCGGCAGAATGGTCAGAGATCTGATTGTTGAGACCCTGGCTGCCGATGACGGTCAGCTGCATATCTCGGAAAAAATGCTCGGCGCCCTCAATGATCTCAGAGACTTCCTCTACGATAATGTCTACCGGTACCACAAAGTTCACCAGGAATTTGAAAAGGCCCAAAGAATCATCCGTGAACTTTACAGCTATTTTCTGGCAAACGGTCTGCTCGGACGTAACGGTGATGTATGGGTGGTTACCGAAGATTACCGGAGCTGGCCCGATGATAAAACAGCCCATCGGCGGGTCTGCGACTATATTGCCGGTATGACTGACCGCTATGCCCTCGGCGTATACGAATATATCTTCCTGCCACGACCATGGAATGTCAGACAGCAGCGCGGATAAGAGTCAAACGTGCTCTCATATCCTTTTCAGATAAAAACGGTTGAATTAATGCGGTTTTGGAGGTAGTTTGTGCCTCTTCAACGCTGTTTATCACACGGTTTATCCATGTAAGAAAAAAGTGCTGGCAGAAAAAATGAGTCCCGATAAAAGCAAAGAACTGAATAAATCCTACGAGTTTGTTGATGTTGAGGAAAAATGGCGGAAAAGATGGGAAGAACAGGCCTGCTTTGAAGCCAGAATGGAAACGGGCAGACCCGCTTTCTCCATTGTCATCCCGCCCCCTAATGTGACCGGTGTTCTGCATGTCGGTCATGCCCTGAACAATACCATGCAGGATGTCCTTACCCGCTACCACCGGATGTGCGGGGACAATACCTTATGGCTGCCGGGTACTGACCACGCAGGAATTGCCACCCAGAATGTGGTTGAACGTCAGCTCGCAACAGAAGGTAAATCCCGGCATGATATCGGACGGGACGAATTCATCGAGCGGGTCTGGGCATGGCGCCGGGAAAAAGGCGGGACAATCATCAATCAGCTCAAAAAACTCGGTTGCTCCTGCGACTGGAGCCGCGAACGGTTTACGATGGATGAAGGCCTTTCAAACGCGGTGAGAGAAGTTTTCGTCCGTCTCTACAAAGAAGGACTTATTTACAAAGGAGATTATATTGTCAACTGGTGTCCGCGCTGTCTGACCGCACTTGCTGATGATGAGGTCGATCATGAGGACCATAACGGTAAACTGTATCATATCCGCTATCCTTTTGCCGATGGTTCAGGACATGTCGTTATTGCAACCACCCGGCCGGAAACCATGCTGGGCGATACCGGAGTCGCTGTTCATCCGGATGATGAGCGGTACGTACACCTTGCCGATGTGGGTATTGCTCTGCCATTGACCGACCGGATTATTCCCGTTGTCTTTGACTATCATGTTCAGAAGGACTTTGGTACCGGAGCCCTGAAAGTCACCCCGTCACACGATCGGGATGACTATGAAATCGGACGCAGACATAATCTTCAAATGTGCAAGATCATGGACGACCACGGTGTTATGAACGAGATGGCGGGTGTTTATGCCGGTCTCGATCGTTATCAGTGCCGGGAAAAAATCGTTGCTGATCTGAAAGCACGGGGGCTGCTGGAAAAAGTTGAGGAATATGAGCATGCGGTCGGCCATTGTTATCGCTGCAAAACCGTGGTTGAACCAACCACCTCACTCCAGTGGTTTGTAAAGGTAAAACCACTTGCTGATGAAGCGGTGGCTGCCGTCAGGAAAGGACGGATCAACATCTATCCAAAAACCTGGTACAATACCTTTTACGGCTGGATGGACAATATCAGAGACTGGTGTATTTCCCGGCAGATATGGTGGGGACATCGTATTCCTGCCTGGACCTGCAATGCCTGTGATCAATTGATCGTTGAAACGGTAGATCCGCAGTCCTGTCCCCACTGCGGATCAAAAGAGCTGCAGCAGGAAACCGATGTTCTCGACACCTGGTTCTCGTCGGCACTCTGGCCTTTTTCAACCATGGGCTGGCCGGAAAAGACAAAGGAACTGGAAACTTTTTACCCGACTTCGATCCTGATCACCAGCTTTGACATTCTCTTTTTCTGGGTAGCTCGCATGATGATGATGGGCCTTCATTTCATGAAGGAAATTCCATTCAAAGATGTCTATCTGCATGCGCTCGTTCGGGACAAACATGGCAAAAAAATGTCCAAATCTACCGGCAACGTAATCGACCCGCTGGAAGTCATGGCCCGGTACGGTACCGATGCAATGCGTTTCACGCTGGTGGCTTTTGCCGCTCAGGGACGTGAAATCAAGCTGGATGAGGACCGGATTGAAGGCTATCGTTTCTTTATTAACAAGTTATGGAATGCGGCCCGATTTTCGTTGATGCATATCAACGAAGGTGATGAACCGGTGCGTGAAAGTATCGGTACCAGTCAGGAACTGCCGCTCGTCCATCGCTGGATACTCAGTCGAACTGCCCGGACCATCGATACGGTGAGGACAGGACTTGATGAATATCATTTCAACGAGGTCGCTTCCGGTATCTATCAATTTACCTGGCATGAGTTCTGCGACTGGTATCTGGAATGGATCAAGGCAGATCTGTTCAGCGATGATGAAACGGCAAAAAAACAAGCCCGGAGCGTTCTGCTTCTTGTCCTGGAAACAGTTCTTAGACTGATACATCCGATCACACCATATGTCACCGAGGAGATTTGGAATGTCCTGCCTGGAAAGCGCTCGATTCTTATGAAACAGTCTTTCCCCGAAAGACAGCATGACTGGATCGACGAAACGGCAGAGTCAGATATGGAATTATTGAGGGGTATCATCACCGGCATCAGGAATATCAGAGCCGAGGCCAACGTCCACCCGTCACGAAAAATAGAGGCATGCATTACCAACATCAATGAAAACCAGGCAACACTGGTCAGCTCATTCAGATCATCCATTGCCGATATCACACGGCTAAGCGCACTCCATGTGCAGCCTAAAACCAAGAAACCTGACGATGCTGCCACCTATATCTTCAACGACGTGGAAATCTATATTCCCCTTAAAGGACTCGTCGATACGACTGCAGAACGTGAAAAGCTGGCACGGGAACGAAAAAAGGTTGAAACACAATTGCAGCAGGTGAGCAACAAACTTGAAAACAAGACCTTTTTGGCCAAAGCCCCAGAAGCCGTAGTTAGCAAAGAGCGGGAAAAGAAAAAAGAGCTGGACAGTAGACTTGAACGAATTGCCGAGGCGGAAGAACGGCTGACAAAACAGTCTGTTTCATAACCAGAACCAGGACCGCTACAAGGAAAAAGAAGAAATGGACAAAAATCAGCTGACCGCACTGATTACTTCGTTTCTGCGTGAAGACATCGGCAGGGGTGACCTGACATCCGAATCGATTTTCACTCCGGAAGAAACGGGTACCGCCCGGCTAGTGGCTCGGGAATCATTGATTGCGGCCGGCGTGACAACCATTGCCGCCGCCGTTTTTGAGACCCAGAATACGGCAGTCAGCTGGAGAGGAGCAGTCGCCGATGGAACCAAAGTGAAGTCGGGAGACATCATGCTGACCGTGACCGGTCCCGTGATCGATCTGTTGAAGGCGGAGCGGGTTGCCCTGAATCTTCTGCAACGGGCAACCGGGATTGCCAGCCAAACCGCCGCCTTTGTCGAAAGGGTCAGGGGTTATCCGGTACGCATCTGCGATACCCGCAAAACCACACCCGGACTCAGGGCGCTGGAAAAATATGCGGTAACAGTTGGTGGCGGTTCAAACCACCGGTTTAACCTGACAGACGGGATTCTTATCAAAGACAATCATATCGCCGCCTGTGGTTCGATAAAAAAAGCGGTACAACGGGTCAGAAAGAAGGTGCCGCACACGATACGAATCGAAGTCGAAACAGACACAATTGAACAGGTTCGGTGCTGTCTGGATTGTGGAGTGGATATCATCATGCTTGACAATATGTCGATTGAAACAATGACAAAAGCGGTTAAGCTTATCAATAAACAAGCCCTTGTCGAAGCATCTGGAGGAATAAGCCTCGAGACGGTACGTGACGTCGCCCGGACCGGGGTCGATATTATCTCCGTTGGAGCATTGACCCACTCAGCACCGGCCTGTGATATTGGCATGGACTGGTTACTGAAGAGATAACTTATCGTGAAAATGCGATTATTCTTGCAATTTTCAAAATAAATGTGCGATACTGAAATGTAAACGTAAACGAGGCATAACAGTCTTGTTATTCATAGCACTATACTTCTGAATCAAAAAGAGGACATTCTGATGCGTTGCCCCAAATGTGGCTATATCTCTTTTGACAACATTGAAACCTGTCTGAAATGTAACAAGCCGATTACTGCCGGAGCATTCAGCGGCAGCACGTACAATGTGGAAGCACCATCCTTTCTTAAATTTACCACCTCCCAGACACCTGATGATTTCGAAGGAGATACAGGGATGGACGGAGAAATCGAGTTTGAAGATCCCGATCTTGAGCTGCTGATCGATGATGACGATGAACCCGACTTCAGACTGGATGATGAAAACACCGATGACGACGACCGCGCTCTTTCCGAAACGTTTGCAGAAGACGAAGCCTTCGGTGATGACGAGGAGGATGAACCCTCTCTTACCGCTGACCTCGGTCAATTTGAAGACGTGCAGGAAGATGAAGAAATCTTCCGGTTCGATGATGAAGATGACAACGATGAACCGGAAGCGAACGTAATTGATGAAAATGAACCGGAAGCAATAGACGAAAGGAGTGATACGGAAACGGAAGCGGCAGCCGATACAGAGGAACCGGTTGCCGGCACCTCTCCACTCGATATCCCGGATGAACTGACTGATATCTCTGATCTATCACCGCCAGAGAGAACACAAGACACTGTTTCTTTTCCCCCGGAAAGGGAAACGGCTGGAAATCCACTGGCTGAAGAAACAACTGAATCGGAACGAGCTGCCGCAGAACCTGAGGATGACCTCGATTTCAGCAGTCTGGATATGGACCTTGATCTTGAACGGGAGGAACCGGTTGCACCTTCAAGCGAGTCAATTTCTGAAATGGATGACGACCTTGATTTTGATCTTGATCTTGGCGGTTTGTCAATACACAACGATCTGAAATAGCGAAAAGACTGCTCTGCAACAGGAAAGTTATTGACAGAGCCGACGATCTTTTGTAAAAAAGCAACTCTATCTGGTGCCGGGATAGCTCAGTCGGTAGAGCAACGGACTGAAAATCCGTGTGTCCCTGGTTCGATTCCTGGTCCCGGCACCATACCGGATTGTTATGCCCTGTCACAAGACATCATGAAGCCGCAGCCTACAAGGGTTTGCGGCTTTTCTTTTGTCTTTTTTGCCCCCATACGCCCCCATGGCATGTCTTGACAACCCACTTTTTTTGTGGGTACCGTTGTGGGTATTTCTTTTAAACAGCGTTTGGGACCAGACAAAATACCCACAAAAGAGGGAGATTATGAGGAAGCTCACAGAGATAACGATTAAGAGTTTTAAGATACCGGAGAATATCGGCAGACATTCAGACGGAGCAGGACTTTTCTTTGAGTTGCTCTCAAGTGGTAGAAAAAGATGGATTTACAGGTACAGGGTCAAGATAGATGGGAAATGGTCTGAACGTACGCTTGTATTAGGAACGTACCCACAAATGACACTGGCAAAAGCAAGGCAAGAGCTTGCCATACAGAAGTCTATACTCGATGCTGGAGAAGATCCTTCAACAAAAAGAAAGGAAGATAAGCGGCTGAAAGAGAAGGCGCGTGATAAGGCAGAGAGGGAGAAACTGGATAGTTTTGAGAATATTGCTCTTGAGTTTTGGGAGCAGAATAAAGAGAACTGGAGCAAGAATCATTTTTCACATATAAAGAGAAGTCTGGGCAAAGATGTTTTCCCTGTTATCGGGAATATCCCCATAGCAAAGGTAACTCCGCAGGATATACTTGGAATAATCCGCACCATAGAGAATCGGGGAAGCTATGAGATAGCCGCTAAGGTCCTGCAAAGGACCAGAGCTGTGTTTGCTTATGCCGTTCGCATAGGGAAGGCAAAATCTAATCCCGCTAACGATATGCAAGGCGTACTAAAGAAGCGGCCAGTTATCCACAGGAAGGCTCTGCCAAAGATAGACCTGCCTGATTTCTTTACCCGGTTATCAGCATCAACCGACCATTCAATAACCAAGGCTGCCCTGAAATTCATTGTTCTTACTACCGTCCGACAAGGAGAGGCGCGCCATGCTCTATGGCCTGAGATAGACTTCACCACGCGTATGTGGTCTATTCCCGCCGAAAGAATGAAGATGAAGAAACCACATATCATCTACCTGTCAGATCAGGCATTAAAGATCCTTGAGGAAATGAAGAAACATGCCATAAGCGAAGAAGGATTGATTTTCCCTGGTATAAAAAACCCCTATAAGCCGTTATCTGACGGCACTATACTCAAGAGCCTTAATTCTATGGGATATGCAGGAAAGGCCACTGTACATGGCTTCAGGGCGCTATTTTCTTCTATAGCTAATGAGATCAGCTGCTTTGATAAAGACGCAATAGAAAGACAGCTGGCGCATCGAGAGAAGAACCACGTACGAGCAGCATATCACCGCAGTGAATACCTGGAGGAAAGAAAAAAAATTATGATATGGTGGGGTGCCTGGCTGGAGGCTATAGAGCAGAGAGGAGCACTTGTTCCGGAGGAGGATTATATACCTTAATATTCACAGAGGGGGGTACCTCTAATCACCCCTTAAAGAAGAATTTATTAAGAAGAAGATAGTTTTTTTATATATTTTAGTAATTTTTGGACAATTGGACAATTAGCCAATTTCAACGGAGTATTAATACTTTAAACTGTCCGACCCCCTTGGACAATGTTGGACAATTTGGACAATAGTCCAGACAGCCAGAAAACCAAAGTACGTAATAACAACAACTTAACATTTTCGGGTATTATTCAAACTATTTCTGATTGCCACCTCAAGCGCCTCTGTCCAGGCTGTATTCTTCTTTTCTGTGAATAAAAAATAGACATGAGGCGCGCCACTATTTTACTTCAGGAATCTATGAAGCAAAAAGGCTTTCATTTCCACTTGGAGTTATTTCCACGTGGAGCAGTAGACACCTTCGACCGGCAGCCCGGGGTCATACCAAATTCGGCCAGCCAGCTTTGCATTTCCTTGATGCACTTCTGGGCAACCGTCAGATATGGATTTTGCATCTCAATGCCATTGGCTGCCTTAATAACCATCCCTTCTTCCTTGACGTTCTTCTCCGCTTCCAGCCAGCGCGCATAACTGTTGCAATATGCCTCAAGTGCGACCTTGTCAATCTCGGTAAGCAGGCCAAGGTCAAACAGGATCGGGGCAACGCGGTTCCACTCCTGGACGCCAGCTGCATCGAGGCTGTCTGGTGGTTCCAACATCCTGGCACTGATTTTCACCGGGTTTTTATTCTGCCTGCATTTCTGCAACGTTCCTTTGAGCTGCTTGATATTGTCAGGTAATGGTTTCCTTCCTGCCATGTCAATACCCCCCTTTTTTATTTTGCACGTATAGTTTTTTTACTGCCATTGGGTTAAATAGTTTGGCCGTCTGGAGATTTTGACCGCCCCTACCCAGGACCCGTCAATCCTCCTGCGTTGACCGTCTCGCAGCTTCATTTTTACTGTGTTGACCAAGACCTTTTCCAAATCTAACCGCCTAACCCCCCATGCTTTTTTCTGCGGACGTGAGCGTTGAGGGGCCGCAGATGGTCTTACCTATCAGCATCCAAACAATCAACGCCCCCGCTATCATCGGAAAGATACCCGAAGAAGCTGAAGTTCAATCTGCTGGATTTTTAGCAGATTAGCAGACGCGCCAGCTTCACCCTGTTTATATCCACAAGAGGGACTCAGGCGGCAAGATACCGCTTTATTCTGGCTATCGCCTCCTTGTGTCCTTTAACCACTTCAGCACAGTAGTTCTCTTCTCTCAACCTGCTAATGTATTCCTTTTGTTCTTTGCTTACTTTGCCGCCCTTTATACGCTTTAATTCCAGATACAACCCTGAGTATTCACCACTGCCGGAACGGGCAGGAAGGACAATATCTGGTACGCCTCTTTTGTTTCCCTGGCGCTTCATCTTCACACTCAGCCCCGGCGACAGCTTCACCCCGTTAAGGGTAGAATAAGCCAGCTGCAACTTGGGGTACTGATCTTCATTTCCTCTTATCCAGTCAAAGACCCGTTCTTGTTCCCATGCCTCTGGTGGTGTGTCGTTTCGTATTCTCATTGTCATGTTTCCAAAACCGCTTCGAGTACGGACTTTCTCCTACCCGCTCCAGAAGAACCTTAAAAAAGCCAATAGAGGGGGTTATACCGCCATATACGAGACGATTAAATATTATATGACGGTAAACCCTTTTCTCTTAATAAAAAGCTATATAACGTAAAATAACTCAATTCTGCTCTGTTTCACTTAACACCTGAGGATTTATCTCAAGCAGGATACTCTTGCCCTCCTTAGACACCCTCAGCCTGTTGCGCTCTGCCAGGAAGTATATAGCACCCTCCAGTCTATCGAGTTTCCGGCTGAATAGTTCGCGATTTGCCACGCGCCGACTCTCTCTGTGGACACCTTGCTGGTATCTCTCAATGAGCCACCGTTCCAGCTGGAGCGCGTCTTCTTCCTCTCGGGTCCGTTCTATTTCCACAAAGAAGCGCAGTGCCTCATCAAGGTACCAACGGGCAAGGGTCGCGCCTCTCTGCATATTCTCCGGGTTTATAAAGCCGTATGAACCTTCCTTATATCCTTTCTGACCATAAGGATTCCCATCCTCAAATAGCTGGAAGACAGCGGCCAACCTTGCCGCGTTTTCTGCTGACTTGCTGGCAGTCTCGCTAATATCTCTATATACCCCCTTTGGCCCCATTTCCTTTTCCACGCTGTCATGATAGTCCGCCCAGACCTTATAGGCATCCGTTTGCAGCTTCATAAGGACAGGATCAAGTTTGCCCTCTTTGGTGAAGACTAAAGGAACGTCAAGGATAGCTTCAAGCTTTCGATAGAAACGCTCAAGATTCGGCCAGGATTCCGGCTCTTTTTTATCAAAGCGTGTCCCTTTGGTGGAAACCGGGTGGCAGACAAGGAAACGAGCCAGAAAACCGCTGCTTTTCTCCAGTCCTCCCGCTTTCTCAAAGAACATCTGCAGAGGCTTGGGTTGGATCATTAACGAGATACCAAGCCGTTCGCCGTCAATAGAGATATTACCTGTTGTTTTTCTCCCGACATGATGCCCCTCTCCACTCCAAAGGATATTGAGCAGAGCAAGACTCAGCATAATAGAGTCCTGTTTCATTCCATGAGCGCCAAGAATAACCCCTCCTTCACTGGAGACAATGGCTGAACAGGGCCACTTATGGCAAAGCCTCTGTGCCAGATTCTCCGGAGTCTCATCACCTAAAAGAATGATGGGATCTTTTGCCGGGGCAGGTTTATTCTGTTCATGTTGCAGAAGCCGTTCTTCTTCCTTCCTGGTATCTTTATTACCTTCTGCCTTTCTCTTGATCGTACTCTTTATCCCGGCTGCTATTGATTTCCACGCGCCAAGAGCTGCATTCTGCTTTTTCTTCTCCTCTCTATATTCTATCCGGAGCCGCTCCTGGTATTCCTTTATTGGGAAGAGAAAGAGCCCGTCACAAGTACTTTTACGTTCACCAGAGTCAGCAACGGTAAGCATAGACAGACTAACAGGCCCGGTAAGGCTCTCCTTGCGCGCCACGTTTATATGCCCTTGTGCAGCGATAGACGCGGCCATAATGGCGCTCTGTGCAATCATTTCGACAGGCATCTGGTGATATACCTGCACCTCTTTGACCGCCGCCCTCATCGTTTCCGGCAAGCTGTCAAGAGGATATGGCGCCGCCTCACTCTTCAGGCAGACAGGCAGAGGTTCACCCCAGGCGTATTCTTTCTCTGTGAAGAAGCTATTATCAGAAGACACGTTGACCGAGCCATGGATAACAGACTGCGCAACGGAGGAATCAGTTCCTTCCTTAATTACATTGACCAGGGCATGAGAGATCGTCCGCTGGCGATAGTCTTCACGGCTCCACTTTTCACGCGCTCCAAGAGCAGAGGCGCGCCAGATCCTGTCCATTTGCCTTGTATCGCCTCTTGTCCAGTACGCAAGGATATTACAAAGGGATTGATCTGCTGTACTCTTATCGTTCGCTATACGGGCATCTGAGCCCTCCATTAAAGCGGTAAATGATGCACCTTGTTTACTGTTCTTTATCCGTTTGATCAGATCTGCGTCACCAGGTGTTTTAAGTGGACCGCCATCAAGAACTATCGTCCTATAGTCCTGGGCTCCAGTAACCGGCTGTTTCTTATTATCCACAGAAGGTTTAGTTTCCGGCGCTCCCTCTGTGGATACTGTATTCAGTAGCATATCGAGAACCTGTTGACGGTCCTCTATTGGCGCGCCAAGATAAACATTCCCGGTAACGGTCATATATCGCTTACAACTGTATATTTCCAACTCCCCGCCTTTGAACTTCTGCCGGGGGCTGGCCGCCCAGTTTCCTTTTATCCAGATGTGTACCCCTTCTCCGCTTGGACTGACCTCTGTATAGCTGTTAAAACGCTCGACAACTTCATTAGAAAAACCATCAAGGCCGCCTTCGGAATCAAGGCAATGGTCTATATCAATACAGGTGAAGGGGTCAGAATCCGCAATAGAGAAGCCTATACCGTCAATATGAGCCTCCTCTGATATTTCCGCTTCTTCAATAGCAGCGGCCGCGGCAGAGAAGTCTACCCACCCTTCCGGAGCAACAGGGTTTATAAGCGCGCCACCCAAGCCGCAAGGGGCTTTTGTCGTTCTTCCTTCCACTTCCTTAAACTTCCAACCAATCCACTGCGGCAAGGCCTTCAACCCATCAGGAACATTCTCAAGACGGGCTGCCATAGAAATATCCACAGAGGGGAAGGACCCGCCCTTTATGCAAGCCCTTTCCCGGGAAGCTGAGAAGGAAGTCGCCGTATCAATGGCCTGCATTCTCATAAGCTGCCTCCTTTTTCTCTTTCTCGATCTCCTCCAGGGTCATAAAGCGATAATTCGCTACTCTATGCCCAGCTTCAATGACCTTTTCTGATACTATCCTGTGGCCTTTTCTTCTTAGCCGATAAACCACGCTATTTGGGCTGAGAATACCCATTTCACGCGCTTCTAGCGTGGATATACTGCCAAAGGTATTAAGGTGGTCAAGAAACAGCTCACGTTGAGTTTCTGCCGCCGTTTTGTTATAATCTTTGAACAGTCCCGATTTCGTTACTTTTGCCCCGTCTCTGGTCTTCCCATTGGCGGGGTATTGGTTTGTAGTCATGTCTATTTCTCCTTTCTCTTTGCCCGAGCCACTTTCTGCCCTACTTCTTCCGACTCGATCTGGTCAAAGGGGATAATCCGAATATCATCAGTAAATACCGCCGCGTTCAATTCGCCAAAAGCCTCTTCCAGACCTTTATCCGGCGCGCCATTAAGGACCCTGCAAAGCTCTGTAAAGAAGTCGGCAAACCGTTGCGCACCTTTCTTGTCGAAGAAAAGAGTTCCTTCCGGCACACGGAATGCGGCTTTTGGTCCTTCCTTGGGTGCTTCTGCAATGGGGAACGTTGTGGTTACGATCAAGTTGAAGGGCTTGCTTTCTACGGAATGAGTCATGATGTGACCTCCTTTAAAATAAAAAATGCGCTCAGTGTTCCTAAAGCCTCAGATGGCTTCCGGGGCCTCACGGCTACCCGACACTGAACGCAAATTGTATTTTTAAGGCATAAAAAAGGGCCTGTTTTAGGCGCGGCCACACGCCATCTGAGTTTTAGGGCCCGCAGGTTATCATTCCCTATGGCTTTCCACAACTGTTTTTTGCCGTTCATCGTTGTTTCTCCCCTTGTGAATATCAGGCAGTAGCAAGCGGCAAATCATCAAGCCAGGCGCGGATAGACTCTTCTTTCCAGCCAATACTGTTCTCACCCAGGCGGACGGGTGCAGGGAAGCTACCGGCGCGAATATCCCGGTAAAGTGTCGATTCACTCTTGCCGCTGATTTTCAGGACCTCTTTCTTGCGCAAGATCCGGGGAAGGGTCGTTGATGTTTCCATAAAACTGTCCTCCATAGATTGTTGTTGAATGCCCACAGGAGCGGAAAAGGCCTCTTGTGGCGCGTTGACTATGGGAGACAGTATATTTTTTGAATTATAAAAAAACAGATAGAACGGTTGTATAGGTTAGGTTTTTCGGGGGGGGTATAAGGGTATCTAGGTTAGAGTTATCCCCCTGTTTTATTTAACAAAAAAACATAGGCACCCTTTTTTTATAAAAATGCAAAAAAATGTTCAGGGAGTTGGCGGGGCGCCACCGGCTTTGTTTGGATTTGCTATTTTAGCAATATTATCTAAGGCCGTACCGCTAAAGGCAGATTTCCCATTGGGCTTCTTAGGAGATAGTTCTAACGCCTTTTCCCTTATATCTTTCTTTTGGGTACTTGGCCGCACGTTCTCTGGATCGCTATAAATAGCAAGCCAAGCCTTCATAGCAAGCGCCAGTTCTGGTGCGTGGTATTCGTAGGTATCATCAAGAATAAGACCAAGGCCATTGTCTAACCCCTTTTCTTCAGCTGCCTGTAGCCTTTTCCTTAGTTGAGCAACTTCTTCTTTCAAGGCTGCTATTGTGTCTTCCGGTGTCTGTTCTTCCGTTTCTGTAAAGCACTCAGGGAGAAGGGTACGCAGTGATTCCGATTCAATATAAATGTCAGAGAGTGAAAAATTGAACGTAGTGCTATGATAGTGGTCAAATCGGGGAAATTCGTCTTCATCGTCCTGATAAAAGACCTTTATTGGTATATCTACAACGATATAACCAACCCTAAAATCCTCCACATAATCCACATAATTTTCAAAGGATAGTTGAGAGACAGGTACCCAAGAGCATGAGATATGGTAATGTCGATTCGCTCCCGCCAGTGCAGGGTTTGTACGTTTCTCTTTTTTGTATGGCTCCGAGTAGACAAAAAGATTTGAAAAACGTCCGTCCTTAGGACGCAGCAAGGGTAGAAAATCCTCTATTTCCATCCCAACTGTTTTTGCAGCTTCTTCCAGCTTTATGCGCTTATTCATACTTCCCCCCACAAGTATTTCCCCGGAAAGAACGGTAGGAGTCTGCGCCAGCCGTCCGGGGGAGGAGGTTTTCGGGAGCTACCCTAGACGCAGACGGGATAATCAACTGCTGTCATTATACCCCATCATAAGTCATAGGCAAGTAAACACAAAAGGAGCGTACAGGAAAGAAGGCAGTTCCCTGTTGGCGCGTAAAACTGAAAGAGCAATATTCTCTCACTGACGATCTAAACTTTTCTTCGTTTACGTTCACCCAAATCTGAGGGCACCTCTGTTTCCAAACTCAAATGTTCACAGAGGAAAAAAACAAACCTGGCGCAGAGACCGGGGATCAGTCGAGTTGATACCCTTTACGGTGAAAACATCGCCACAAGGAAGAAGCCAAACATAGACGTGGACAATACGGAACAAGCTAAGTCATTGTTATTACGTTATTCGCATATTGCCATCCAGGCTATTGTCCGAATTGTCCAGAACTGTCCAAGGGGGTCGGACAATCTAATATACTGATATTATTTACGATAATGAGAATTGTCCAATTGTCCAAAAATCCTAAGAGAGTTAAAAACTAAAAAAAGGAAAAAAGAGACAAGAACAAGGGTAATCTGGTAGACTCTCCCCTCCTCTGTGAATATCTTCTCAGGAGACTTCACACCCATTTATAGAAAGTCAAGAAACCGACAAAGAGAGTCAAGAAACTGTCACTTTTTACAGCGACGACATTTTGTGGGTATATTTGTGGGTATTTTCGGCACTTTCTTGTTTTTCCAAAAATTATGTAGCTGTATATGCGTTATTAAATAGATATAGTTGGATTCCTGGTCCCGCACCATACCGGATTATTATGCCCTGTCACAAGACATCATGAAGCCGCAGCCTACAAGGGTTTGCGGTTTTTCTTTTTGGTCCCCTGTCCTCCCCGGTCAGTTCTCCCGCTTAACTGTTCATTGTGATTTCAGCTGATGATTCGCCGCGCGCTTCCTTTTTGCAACAACAAACACAGCCATCCCGCGTCTCCTTTTTTCAGGTACATTTTCGGGTACATTTTATTTGTCTTTTTATGTCGTAATAGGAGCAGGAACAAAACCAGAAAGCTCACCCCCGCCGGCCAAAAACTCAATGGCGGAAGTGCATGGGAATCGAACCCACCTGGCAGGCTATCAACCCGCCACACCGGATTTGAAGTCCGGGAGGGCCACCAGTGCCCTATCCACTTCCGTTTGACAGAAACTCCTTGTCGACAGTCGGATACATTAATAATCATTGACCTTGAAAGCAACTTTTTATTATAATAGCGAGTTTGTCGTACAGAGAAATTAAAAGCAGCAGTTTCTTCACCTTTATAACAGCCCGATCACCACAATATGCAGTGCGAAAGACTGATAAACCTTGTCAAGTCATGGTATATGAATGTGAAAGATGAGACCATGGCTCCCGCCCGGATGGTACAATTCATTAAGCAGCATGTTGCAAGCTGTCCTGTCTGCCAGGAAGACCCTGATATCGAAAACGAAATTGTTAAAATCACCGAGATCGTTCTTCCCGAATCCAAAATACCGAAAGCGGTTCGTATGAAGCAGGAACAGGAAAAAGCCGAATACGACGCCAAGCTCGATGAGAAAGAGAACGAGGACGAGCCGGGAGAAGATGATGAAGATGATCACGACCTGGACAGCGACGAAGTTGGCGAAAAGTCTTTCTCAGACGAAGAAGACGAATTATAACCTGAGCAAAAACAAGGAATTCTGACAGAAGCGCGTTAAAAACAAAACAGTCGCCCGATACAGGCATCGGACGACTGAAGGCGCAACCGGAACAATCATCCCCTATAACAGCATTTCAACCATTTCTCTGATAGAAGCAGGATCGCATCTCTGGTTGCGTACCTGTTCCCCGAGTCCACCCCTGCCCTCTCTGCTGGTACCAATATGAGCGAATTTCGGTGAGAATCCATTGGCGAGCAGCCAGCTGCCATAGCGAGAGCCAAGACCACTCCTGGTGTTCTGGCTCTCAACAACAAGCACAAACGGACAGCTGCCAACACGGGCAAGCATATCCATATCAACAACATTAAGCGTCGGTTTGTTGACCAGACCAACAGCCACCCCTTCTTTGTTCATCTGCTCGACAACATCAAGGCACCGATACAGCATCTCTCCATAGGAGATGATATATCCGGCGCTCCCTTCCCTGATAATCTCGTCTCTGTCCGGAACAAATTCATAACCATCACCAAAAAACGGTTCTCCGTCTTCCTTTTGAATAAACGGGGTTGCTGAACGGGTAGAGAAAATAAAACGAAGACCGGGATCATTGAAGACCCTGGGGAGCATTGCTGTCAACTGCTTCACATCTGCCGGAAAATAAAGCCTGGTATGGTCCCCTTCTTCCAGACCGTTATCGGCAAAGAAATTGTTGATACCAAAATGGCAGGTATTATCGGCCATATCATCTACGCCTGCATGGGAGAAATGAGCAAGCACGTTCGCCCTGTTCAGACGCGCCATGGTAATTTCTGAGACCAGCATCTCAAGAAAGGCTGAAAACGTACCAAAGATACCCTGTCGCCCCGGTTCTGAACCAAATCCGGCGGCAACCGAGAAATTGTTACGCTCCATGATTCCTCCATGCACATAAACCGCAGGATGATTCTTTCTGATATGATGCAGCCCGCAGGACCCCTCGAGATCGGAATCGACGACCAGTACTTTTGAGGCAGGGGCATCCATTCCATCAAGTATCTGGCAGACAAGTTTTCCAAAAGCATCCCGGCATTTACCTGTTTCAGGGGTACTGCCCCGATATGCCGGCCTGTCTTCACTCACTGCTGGAGAACTCAGGATCTTTACGGCTTCCACATACCCTTTTGCTTCAAGATATGCTCTGGCCAAAGAGACCGGAATCACATCATGCCCTTTGGGGAGCCCTTCAATACCGGGTACGGATGGTGCCATTTTCCGTTTGTTGATAACAGCCATCGGCCCATCTTGCGTCAAGGCATCCCGGATTCTGGAAAAAAGCGCATCAAGATCCTCACCATCGCCTTCACTTACTCGAAGCCCGTGCCCTGCAAGGGTCTTCCCGACATCAAACCCGCTCATGTAATCACTGGGGTGACCGGCAATGGTCACATCGTTGTCATCAATCAGCAATTTTACATTCAGTCCCCGGGCTACGGCATAACGGGCAGCTTCCGCATTGTCACCTTCCTGCTGGGAACCATCACTGCCGAACAACACAACGATTCTGTCCCGATCCGCTTCAGCAACACCATTGACATAACTCCATAAATGGCCCAATCGCCCGGAACTGAAGAAGACACCAGCCTCCTCATCTCTTTCAGGATGTCCATACAGACCTTTGCCAAATTCACGATAATGGAGCAAATCAGCAACTTTTTTCTGGCCGTTCAAAACCGCCATCATATACTGAATTGCCACCCGATGACCCGCTTCATCAAAGTAAACCGGAAACAAACGATCATCACCCTTCATGAAACCATCCATAATGAGGACTTCAGGAACGATATCGTAGGCACCGCCGGTATGTCCCCCAAGTCCTTTTACATTTGCCAGGGCAGTAAAGAAAATCAGACTGTCACGAACCAGACCGATATTTTTCTGTAAGGTCTCACGCTGTTCATCAGTAAGACCGTTCTGGGATGTAGCAAACTTCAGCGGCTTATAACCATCAAGGTCTATCGGAAATATCATACATGCCTCCAAAAAGGAAAAGATACGGCCAGAAAGGTACCCCTTCCTGCACCAGGAACATTCAGCAAGCAGACTATAAAGGATATTCGAGATTACAATGAAAAACCATGGTTTTTTTCGACAACCTCTTGTCAACAACCCTTTATACAACAGATATTAAGGCAGCCCTCTGTTCATCACCGGTTGTAATACCGTGTCGACAATTTCAACGGGTTGCGAATCAATAACAATACGTTGGTCCTCTACCTTTTGTTTTTAAAAAAAAACAATAAACATGATTAAGAATTGCTCTTTACCACCATTCCTGTTAGGATCCGCCTGCAGGTACAATAAATCGGTTGCCAGACCGATTGGCAAACCTGATTCCACACTGGTGCATGGCCACAAACCGGTTCTTTAGCGGTCGTCTCCAGGCATCATGAAAAAAACAACGTAATGGATACTAAATGCGGACACGGTGTTCGTCCCTGACATCTTCTTTAAAAATACGCCCTGCTGTCTTCAAGCAACAGGTTTAAAACCAATGCGACTCATAACCCCTTTGTTTCTCATCCTTTCGCTTCTCAGCCCCGGATTTGTTCTTCTTCCCGGCCAACACTCATACGTCCAGGCAGAAACCAAATCAGCCGAAGAAAAGAAAACGGTATGGCGTTTTGATTTTTGTCAGATAAAGAACGATCGGGATTTACAAGCTCACGGTTTCAGCTTTGAAAAAGATATGGATGATAAAAAGAAGATTCACCTTCGAGGCACACCAAACGGCCTTGAAATCAAGGCATTGAAACCGGCCTTTGGTTTACTGGCTAAAAAGGGCCTCACGGTACACAATACCGATACGATAGAAGTCGAATGGGGGGTAACTGCGTATCCCAAAGGAGCAGACTGGCATAATACACTGAACCGGGAAGCACTTATGGTTTATCTGTTCTTTGGAGAACCGGTAGACGCGGATAAGTTCTACCTGCCCGACTCGCCTTATTTTATTGGTATGTTTCTCTGTGAAAATGAACAAACTCAAGTACCCTATATTGGCAAGAATTACAAAGAAACCGGCCGGTATGTCTGCCTGGAAAAACCGGCAGCCGGTAAAACCATCCGATCCGTTTTTAATTTCAATCAGGCATACCGGCAATGGTTCAAAACAGATCGTGTACCACCGATTACCGGCATTGCCCTGGAAGTAGATACCACAGACCTGCCGGAAGGAACGGCAGCAGCAGTAATCAAAAATATCAGCCTGAAGCAGACGATCAATTGAAATAAATCTGTCCTGCCGACAGACAGATCATTGTCGATCACGACCAGTCGTCAACGCTCCTGACCGAAAATCCGGGCTGTTCCCAGCCCGGCCCTTTCATATAACATCGTAACATAAGGATGTGACCGAATGATCCACCACCAGAAGATGGGAACGGTTCAGCACTGGCAGACAGATCTGTAACCAAACAGCCATCTCTTTTGTAAGTCGATTTTGATCATCCCACAATTTTCATTTTTTGCTCAGCTTTTTCTGTGATACAATTTTTCTCAGAAACGGTTTCTCCATCATAAACCACGGCAGACAGTGCAATCAGAAATCACGATAGCTGCCTCTTTATTACATATCTTCACGCCAAGATATAGATGAAATCCTCGCACCTTATCTGCCTGTTGCTCCTGACGCTACTCACACACACGGCATCCGGAAAGGCCCGTACCATACGTTTTGGTCCATTACCGATGGAAGACAGGGAAACCATACTCAATCGTTTTCAGCCCCTGACCCACTATCTTACAGAACAGACCTCTTTTGAGATCACCTATATCTATACGGATAATTATGATGATCTGCTGGCCCGATTTCAAGCGCAGGAAATCGATCTCATCTACCTTGGACCACTGCCTTATGTTACATTGCGAAAAGCATACAAGTCTGCAGAGCCGGTTGTTTTTTTCAAGGAATCGTCAACCAAAATCAATTATACCTGCTGTCTGGTAACATTTCCCGACAATCAATTTACCCTGTTCAATGGTAAATATCAGCCCATTGCGCTCACCCAACCGCTTTCGACCTGCGGCTATCTTTCGGTAAACGGGCTCATGCGCGACTTTTCCAACTCATTGGAGGATAATTATTATCGCTACCTGGGAAGACATGATGAAGTCGCACTCGCTGTTATCCGCGGTGAGTTCGTGGCTGGAGGAATGAAAACAACCGTCGCGGAAAAATACAGCCACATGGGATTGTATATATTGGCCGAAACTCCGCCCCTTCCAGCATTCGCACTTATCGCCAACAAAAACACATTATCTCTCAAAGAAATTGATGCGATAAAACAATCCTTACTCTCTTTTGAACCTCAGAAAAGCCGAAATGACCATAAAACCAAATGGAATGATGTCATCGGAAACGGTTTCGTAGAGGCGGATGACAGAGATTATAACGTCGTCAGGCGGTTACTGGGTAACACAACCATCCCTCAACATGGTAATTTTTAAATGCGCAGATCTCATTTCACCCTCTTTTACCATCCGTTTGCGCTGAGTCTTATTCTGCTTTTTTTTGTCGTTGTTTCAATACTCTTTCTGACACAATTAAGAAAAACAAAGCTCGAAAATTACTATTCCCAACAGGAAAACGGTGTACGCCTCGCCTATAAAGCAAGCCTTGAAATGTATAAACTTGCAATGAATAGTTTTTATAACAGCAGTATCGCGGGAGAACCTGCTGTCCTGCGGCTGTTCGCAGAAGGGGTGGAAAATAAAGGGTATGCACGAGCTCTGGCAAAAGGGAAACTGTACCGCCTGCTCTATCACAAATACCAGACCATGAGTCAGCACAACCTGCTTCAGCTCCATTTCCACCTGGCGAACAACACCTCCTACCTCAGATTTCACAAGCCGACTAAATTCGGTGACAACCTGCTGCCAGTCCGCCGTTTGGTTGCATACGTCAATAAGGAAAAACGGCCGCGCTCCGGTTTTGAAACGGGCAAAGTCCGTTCCGGCTTCCGCCATGTCTTTCCGTTGAAATACCATAATCGTCATCTTGGCTCTGTTGAATTGAGTGTCACCAGTAAAGCCATTATTGATGCGATGATGGCAATGAATCCAGGAAAAGAATATGTGTTCCTGATGAAAAACGAAACGATTATACCCCATATCTTTATGGAACAGAAATGGATCTACACGCCATCACAGCTCCACCCTGACTACGTTATTGAGGATGCATTATCCCTGCTGCAGAACAGCCCCCAACCGATATCAGAAACCGTACGAAAGATTAATAAACATTTGAAAAACAACAAGCGAGTACAGGCTGCAATGAACAGAAATGCCGGTCTTACGGTCTCGGTAACACAGCCTGAATCGGATTATATTGTTTCTCTTTTGCCGATATATGATGCATTCAACCAACCAGCCGGCTACATAGCCGCATACAAACAGGACAACACCGCTTCCCTGCTGTTACGGGAATCAATGATCTTTACCTTCTTTTCCCTTCTTTCACTGGGAGTAATCGCATTTCTCCTGATCGGCATGAAAAATCGCAGCATCGCACTCGATAAGGAACGAAGTAACCTGAAATCAATCAACATGACGCTTGCTGAAGGAGTGCTCAGTATTGACCATGCCAATGTAATTCGCGATGTCAATCCTGCCGCTTGTGATATCATCGGTACCACTCCGGAGAACCTGATCGGCCGGTCAATAACTGATATTCTGAAACAGAGTGGAGCTGAAACAGAATCAACACCCGTCCTTGCAACATTCATTAACAGCAGCCAAAAAAAGGTAGCATTCGACGGAGAACTCTGTATTACCGATTTCAAAAACGAGGATCATCTGATTGAATTATCCTCACGGCCAATACAGGAAAAGGGAGTAAAACCAGGTACCGTTATCGCCTTTCATGACATAACCGAACGAAAAAAGATTGAGACGGCCCTTATTAAAAGTGAGGAGAAGGGAAGGAAACTGTCAACGGCTATTGAACAAAGCCCGGTCGGTATCATTATTACTGACCCGCTCGGTATCGTAGAGTACATCAATCATAAAGGTGTTGAGCAAAGTGGTTATTCAGCTGATGAAATCATCGGTAAAACGCCTCAGCTACTCTATTCCACAAACGTGGAAGGGCATATTTATAAAAGGATGTGGCAGACAATTCGCCAGGGCAGGGAATGGCAGGGCGATTTCGAAAAGAAACGAAAAGATGGTTCATTATACTGGGAACACGTATCCATATCCCCAATCAGGAACGATCACGGCATAATCACCCACTATATTGGTATCAAAGAAGACATAACCAGCCGTATTGCCATGGAAAATGAGCTACGCGAACGGGAACACTTTCAACACACCCTGATGACCAGGCTGCCGGTAGCCCTCATTATTATTGATGCCCAGACAAGGTGTATTGAACATGTCAACCCGACAGCTCAAGAATTGATAGGTAAGCAGCCCAAACAAATCATCGGCAACATCTGCCACAACTACATCTGTACATCAGCAAAGAATAATTGCCCGATCCTTGATCTGAAACAAGAGGTAGATAATTCGGAGCGGATTTTGATTGACGCCGATGGCCAGAAGATAGCGGTATTAAAAACGGTGTCCACCTTTTCATTCCACGGGAAGAAAAAGCTCCTGGAGTGTTTCATCGATATCAGAAAACGAATAGAAATTGAAAATCAACTTCGTCATTCCAATGAACAATTGCAGGCATCCCAGGAAAGAGCTGAAGAACTCGCTCAACAGGCAGGGGCTGCAAACCGGGCCAAAAGCATGTTTCTGGCCAATATGAGCCATGAAATCAGAACACCGCTCAATGCAATTCTCGGATACTCACAAATCCTCGCCAAAGACACCGAAATCAGCCATGAACAGCAAAAGAAGATCACCTCCATAAGCCGCTGTGGAGCTCATCTTCTCGATCTGATGAACAACATTCTTGAAACGTCCAAGATAGAAGCAGGAAAAATCACCATAAGACAGGAACCGGTCGACCTGAGGATGCTCTTCAATGATATAAAAGCCATTTTTCATCAGGCCTGTATTGACCAGGGGCTCCGCCTTGTTTTCAAAATCGACCCGAAAGATACACAAATATCCCTGATGACCGATAAAGGAAAAGTTCGTCAGGTTATTATCAATCTTCTGTCAAACAGCATCAAGTTCACTTCCCACGGCCAGATCGTCGTTGCCTGTACAATCACGTTGACCGACAAGAGCAACGCTGCAATTGCAGTAGAGGTCAGCGATACCGGCGTAGGTATTGCTGAAAATGAACATGAAAACCTGTTTCTGCCTTTTGAGCAGACAGCAAGCGGTATCAATCTGCACCAAGGATCAGGCCTCGGCCTTTCTATCTGCAGGGCGTTTGCCCAGGCCATGGGAGGGGATGTCCGGCTGGTTAAAAGTATACCTGCCGTCATAACCCAGTTCCTCTTCACCTTCCAGGCCGAAATGATACAAGACTCCTCTGCCCGGCCCATTGAGCAGTTACCCGATTCCCATCCCGAACCAGATGATTACCAGAAATCGATACAAGAAGCGTTTACAGCTGACCGACCGGAAAACGTACCACAAGAACGAATACGGAACATTCCGGATGCTATTCGCAAGAGACTTCGATCCGCTGTTGAATTTGGCGATATGAATGCATTTAATACCATCATAGCAGAAGAACCTGTTCTCAATGGTCATCTTGGAGAACAGCTCATGCATCTGGGAGATCGCTACAAATATGATATCCTGTTAAAACTGCTCGCATAAGCAGATACACCTGTCAGGATATCGTTTTCTGAAACCTGAATCGGAAAAGGAACATGACGACTGATGAAACAATAATGATTGTTGATGATATACCGGAAAACCTGATGATTCTCAGCTCTCTGCTGAAACACAAGGGATACCACACGGTCGCTTTCCCTGATGGGGAAATGGCCCTTTCCGCGGCACTGCGACGGAAACCAGATCTGGTACTGCTCGACATCAATATGCCGCACATGAATGGATTCGAAGTTTGTGATACATTTAAAAGAGACGCGGAGTTAACCGATATTCCCATTATTTTTATCAGCGCCCTTGACAGTACCGACGATAAGGTACGGGCATTGAATCATGGAGGAGTAGATTACATCACCAAACCGTTCCAGTCTGAGGAAGTCTATGCCCGGGTCAATACGCACCTGCAGCTAAACCAAGCAAAACGGGCACTGAAGGATTTCAATCAGCAATTGACTAAAATGGTATGCGAGCAGGTTGAAGAAATCCATCAAGCCCAGATTGCGACCATCTTTGCCCTGGCCAAACTATCGCATACCAGGGACGACGATACCGGCCTTCACCTTGAACGGGTTCAGCACCTGTGCCGTCTATTTGCGACAAGATTATCACAGTACAAGACGTATGAAAACGAGGTAAACGAAAATTTTATCCTGACTATTTTTCACGCGAGCCCGCTTCATGACCTCGGAAAAGTCGGAATCGCAGACAGCATCCTGTTAAAACCGGCACGACTCACGTCCGAAGAATTTGCCGTCATGAAGACCCATACAACCATTGGAGCCCAAACCCTTCAGTCAGTATACAAAAGCTATCCCAATAGTGAATTCATCCGAATGGGTATTGATATTGCCAAACACCACCACGAAAAATGGGACGGAAGCGGCTATCCCTCCGGTCTTCAAGGTGAAGAGATTCCTTTAAGTGCCCGAATCATGGCGATCGTTGATGTCTACGATGCCTTGCGAGCCCGACGCCCCTACAAAGAAGCGTTCAGCCATACAAAAAGTAAACAACTCATTATCGAAGAAAAAGGAAGAAGCTTTGACCCCGATCTGATTGATATATTTTTGACTATAGATCAAGAGTTTGAAAAAATTATAAACACATTATCTGACGACATCATTGTCCCGAAATTGTTATAGCTTTTTAAACCCTGCGACTTTACCAGAGGAAGGTGGCCCCGTTGGCCATTTCTCATACCCTGGCAAGGGCCTGATCAAAATCAGCAATAATATCATCAATCTTCTCAATTCCGACTGAAACCCGGACAAGATCGGGACTGACTCCAGCTGCCTTCTGCTCCTGCTCAGAAAGCTGGCGATGCGTCATACTGGCAGGATGCAATACAGAGGTCCGAACATCGGCGACATGAACAACAATCGCTGCCAGTTGCAGCGCATTCATCATCTTTTCGCCCTCTCTTTTCCCCCCTCTGACACCAAAGGTAAGAACTCCCGAACAACCATTGAGGTATTTTCGAGCCCGGCCATGATGGGGATGGCTTTTGAGCCCGGGATAATTTACCCAGCTTACCTTTTCGTGCTGCTCCAGAAATTCCGCCAGCTTCTGAGCATTCTCACAATGCCGGTCCATACGAATATGGAGGGTCTCCAGACCAAGATTGGAAAGGAAGGCATTCATCGGACTTTGATAGCCGCCAATATCACGGATCCACTGCACCCTCGCCTTGACTATATAAGCGGCATTTCCAAACTGCTCGGTATAAATGAGACCATGATAACTTTTATCGGGAGAAGTCATCTCCGGGAATGTACCGTTTTTCCAGTCAAACGTGCCGCCATCAACGATGATACCACCGACACTTGTTGCATGACCATCAATGTATTTGGTCGAGGAATGAATCACAATATGCGCCCCCAGCTCCAAAGGCCGACAAAGATAGGGCGTTGCAAAGGTGTTGTCGATAATCAGGGGCACTCCCGCTTCTTTAGCCAGAACACCAAATTTTTCAAAATCAAAAATATCCATTCCCGGATTGGCAATGGTTTCCCCAAAGATACACCGGGTTGTCGGCCTGATATAGCTTCGCAGCTCCGCTGGCGACAGTTCAGGGTCGACCAGATCAACCGCTATTCCCATCTTTTTCAAGGTATTGGTAAAAAGGGCAACAGTACCGCCATACAGGGTTGCTGCTGCAATAAAATGTTCTCCCGCTGTACAGATGTTTGCAATAGCAATCATACTCGCCGTCTGGCCTGACGCTGTTGCCAATGCCGCGACACCACCTTCCAGAGCCGCCATTTTTTCTTCATAGGCAGCAACCGTGGGATTACTTATGCGGGAATACATATGCCCGGAGGCCGTCAAATCAAAGAGAGCAGCCACCTCTTGCGCAGTATCGTAAGCGTATGTCGTGCTCTGATAGATAGGCAGTACTCTTGGTTCACCACTTTTCGGCTGCCAGCCACTCTGAACCGCCTTTGTTTCGACACTCCATTTATCACTCATGATCTCTATCCCTTTTTCTTTCAGCTGAATGCTCCGGCACCATATCAGGTATCTTCTGCCGAAACATCTTTCAGACTTTAGCCAACTGGCGACACGCCCATTAAACCGTTTTCAGCTGTACTATATCTCAATGCCCCAGATTTACCAAGAAAGAACTGGCAGAAGCTCTTTTCCCCCATCGACGGGAAAGGGAGACACATGCGACCCCCGCAAAAAGATTGATTATCTGACTGCCTGCAAAACACGAACAAGGAGAACACAAGGAAAAACGAAAAATGTCCGTTATTCCAACGACCTTTTCGACCAGCCTTTTCAGCGGCAGACGACTATCGTGAAGAGAAGGTAATTATTTTCTCTGGTATCCAGGGGTCAGGAACAAATCGAACTTCTATAAAGAAATGGTCAAGATATGCACTCACTTCACCGTCACGATTTCTAAAAGGCCTATCATGCCCCGGAACAATAATATCAGCAATATCCCGTGCCTTTCGATAACTGGCAAGAGCATCCCTTTTACTGCCAAAGACTGGCGGTGGCAGGTCTCTGGCAAATTCATAACCGTTTTTTATACCGTCTCCCGCAATAAGAACCTTTTCCTGCTCAAGCAACAGACCGGTCATTCCCGGCGTATGTCCCGGCAGCGGAATGGTTCTGATCCCGGGAACAAGGCATTTTTCCCCGGAAAACGACGTTATTCGATCCACATTGAACCTATAAAACGGTTCTGGAACAAATGGATCATGTACAGACAGAAAGTCTTTCTGATCAATGTAGTCTCTTTCGGCTTCCGACAAATAGAGCGCGGCCTTGGGAAAAAGGTCGAGATTCAGAACATGATCAAAATGGAAATGGGTCAGAAAAAGCATAGTTATATCTTCAGGTCCAAACCCCTTTTGACCCAGTTTTTCCAAAAGCAACGCCCGGTCACCATAGGAACCTGTATCAACAAGTATTCTATGATTCTCCGATTCGATCAGCGTTACCGAACTCCAGCCCAAAGCACCACGATTTGAACTTACCGGAATACCGGGCAGCACAACACTCCATTTCAGCTGCTGCCGGTCAGTCATGAAAAAGGTCTTTTCGTATATGGTTAAGTACCGGCAACTTTTCCCGGACCGCATCTATTCTGTCTCGCAGAAACCGAGTAAAAATCAGGGTCTCACCTTCGCCGCCATCACCAAGGGGAATACCAAAGGGATCAAAGAATGCACTCCTGCCGGCAAAGCGCTTCCCACACAGATTGGCACCACCCACATAGATTGTATTCTCTATCGCCCGAGCTCTCAGCAGTGTCAACCAGTGCTCCTCCTTCAAAGGACCACTATACCATGCCGCCGGAACAACGACCGCATCAGCACCTCGTACTGCCAGATTACGAAACAATTCCGGAAAGCGAAGATCATAGCAGATCGCAAAACCAATATTGAAGGAGCGGATGGTAACGAGTGGAGGCAAGAGATCACCACCTTTCATCAGATCAGATTCACAGACATTCAAGGCATCAAACAGATGAATTTTATTGTATTTCGTCAGAATGTTACCTGTGGGATCAAGAACAACGGCGACGTTGGCGGCCCGTTTTTCGTCGCCATCAACCTTCTCCCAGAAACCACAGGAAACAAAGATACGATACCGAACGGCCAGGCTGGACATGGCTGAAATAAACGGACCGTCGAGCGGTTCGGCGAGAACCGCCAACGGTTTTTCTCCGGTGGGAAGCGCCATGAACATCTCCGGCAATACCAGAAGGTCTGCACCCTGATGTGAAGCTCGTTGTATCCATTTCTCAGCTGCCCTTACATTATCTTCGGGGAGTGGAGAAATAGTCGTCTGTGCCAGCGCGATCTGAAATTCTGCTGCCATATCAATAATCTTCTATTGCACCGGTAAGAACGTGACAATCGTATTGGTGGCTCAGGCTTCGGTTGAGAACAGGGTCAATCAGCCGAAACGCGTATCGTTCACCAACCACCAGTCCCGTAACCGTACCAATGGTCCCGGAAAAGAAGACCAACCCATTCTCCAAAGCACCAAGACGTTTCGTGAGCGTCTCAATCCAGTAATCCGGTCCCAGCAAGGCGGCAACCTGATCTTTCTGGTAAGGCCGCTCTCTGCCGTTGCAGATAACCGTACACTCAAGTACGAGCTGACTAAAATGGTCCTTAACCTCTTCAAACGGCCACGCCTCAGAAGCCATCACGTTGAGACAGAGGTTTTTCGACTTCGGTATCGAATGTTCTTCCAGTTTCCTGTCGGTATGATCTGAACCAACAGTCACAAACAACTCATCATCCTGAAGAAACAGGACATATTCCGTTTCTCCCGAAGTACGGTCTCCATGAACCTGAATCTCAGAACTGCAGCTCAGCATGTGATTACCGAGGGCAAACAGGGTCGGAATATGTTGCGGAGGGGCAACGCCTATTTTCTGCAATTCATCAATATGATACTGAACTGCGACGCGGTCACTCCCTGCCCAGCCAGCGTTGAACATTTTTTTGACGCTCAGCTCAATGCTCTCCGGTCTACGATTGAGCCGATGCACCGTTATCGGGATAATATTTTCCATAGTTGCCTCCTTATCATCCTGCAGCCAACTTGATCATCAGATTCGGCAGGAACAGAACAATCCCGGGAAAGATGGTAATGATGACAATGGCAACCATAATGATCAGAAAAAAAGGAATCGATGCCGTGACAATCTTTTCCAGCGGTTCCCGGGTCAGGCCTTGCAGAACAAAAAGATTAAAACCAACAGGTGGGGTAATCTGACCAGCCTCGATCACCAGTACCAGGAAAATTCCAAACCAGACAGGGTCAAAACCTGCCTGAACCGCAAGCGGCAAGGTAATCGGCAGAGTCATGACAATCATCGAAATACCATCGAGGAAAAATCCGAGAATGATATAAAACAGGGTAAAAAGAAGAATCAACAATGAGGCACTGAGACCAAGCGTTCCGATATATTGCGCGACATCGGCGGGAATGTGCAGATATCCCATCACCACCGAAAGAAAACTGGCACCAACGATAATAAAACAGATCATCGCCGAAGTATTGATCGTCCCTTTGACCGAAATCAGCAGATTCTCGATGGTCAGGTCTCCAAGCAGAGCAGCTATCAGTATACCGCCAAGAACACCAAGAGCTGCCGCTTCCGATGGAGTAGCAAAACCGGTATAGATGGAACCAAGTATAAACAGGATCAGGGACGTTACCGGCAGCAGTTTCCAGATTGAACGATACCGCTCTTTCCAGGAATACACCTCTTTTTTCGTTGGCGCCAGAGCCGGATTGATTAAAACCCGAATTGCTACATAACCACTGTAGAGACAGGCCAGCAAAACACCGGGAATGACCCCAGCAATAAACAGTCTGCCGATAGAAACCTCACCGAGCACGCCATAAATAATAAGAACAATGCTCGGCGGGATGAGCAAACCAAGTGTCCCTGCCCCGGCCAGGGAACCATAGCTGAGAGACGTGTCATAACCATCCTTTTCAAGCTGTCCGAGCGTAATTTTACCAATAGTTGCAACCGTGGCTGGAGAGGATCCGGAAACGGCAGCAAAAATCGCACTGCCAAAAACATTGGTATGCAGCAGTCGACCGGGTATAAACTGAACCCACGGTTTAAGCCCTTCAAACAATAAATGGCTCATCCGGGTCCGCATGATGATTTCACCAAGAAAAATAAACATCGGCAATGCCGCCAAAGCCCAGTTGTTCAGACTGTTCCAGAGAGCCTGTGCCCATATCTTTTCCAGTGGCAGCCGTGAAAAAATCTCAAGAGAGATACCCGCTGTTGCCAGTAACGACAGAGCGATCCAGGTCCCGGACAACAAAAAGGCAAAAACGGCAAGTATAACGGCACATAACGAAAGACTCATATGTTCATCGTCTTCGAATTTCGGGCTTCGGGTCCACTCATGACCAGATAGAAGAGATAGGCGAGAATCTGTAATGTCATGATAATCAGGCCAACGAGAATGACAGCTTGAGGTATCCAGAGCGGCGTTTCTGCCACGGTATAGGCAGTAGTTCCCCTTATATATGAGGTATGAACCATCCCTGCCAAAAACAGTGTGGAAAGGATACAAAGCACAGAACCGATAGAGGCGCAGATAATTTCAAGAAAGTGAAACGGCCAGCCGGACAGACGTTCCCGCAAAAAAGTGATCCGGATATGAGCACCCTGGCGAAACGAAAAGCCAAGGCCGAGATAAATCATGGCCGCCAGTGTATAACCAGAATATTCACTGGCAATAAGTGTTGATTTGTCAAAAAAAGTCCGGAGCATAATTTCAGCAAGAATCAGGAGCGTCATCAGACCGAAAGTAACACCGGACAGGACAGCACCGGCTGTCGAGAGTTTCTCTATCACGCTCAACAACCGGTTGGCGAAAGGATTCTTCAGGTGCATGAACGTAAAAGGAATTTTTACCGTCTGGCTTCAAATTCATCAAGAATGGCCTTACCGTCTTTTCCTGTTTTTTTCAGCCATTCATCAATAATATAGCGCCCACTCTCCCTCAACTTTCCTGCCAGTTCATCTGAAATATGCGGATGTATGTTCATGCCGTTTTTTTTCAGAATGGCTTCTTCTGCGTCCATTGCCTCGGCAGCAATTTTCCATTGCCGTTCTTCCATATCCCTGCCGACCTTGAGAAAAATTTCCTGTTGCTCTTTGGTCAGACTGTTGAAGGTGTCCCGGTTAATGTTGATCATATTCAGCGGAATCGCGAAGTTAACACGTGTCGTATCCGTCAATACTTCCCAGAACTTACCGGCAACCGCACTGGTTGAAGACGTCAGAACGGAATCAATGGCACCGGTGGCAAGGGCCGGATACACATCACCCCACGACATAACGACCGCATTCGCCCCACCCTTTTTCAAGACATCCGTTCCGTTCTTGTCATACGTTCTGATTCTCAGTCCTTTGATATCTTCATACGTTTTAATCGGTCGTTTGGCATGAATAGAACTTGATGGCCAGGGAGCGGTATAGAGGATTATCTGGTTGAGCTTCTCGGCCTCTTTATCATAGTAAGGCCGGGCAATATCGTTAAGCAGTTTTGATTCCTTGAAATTTTTTACCAGAAAAGGAGATGTAGAAAGGCCATAAAGGGGCGAGGTACCTATCGCGGCCCCCATCAAAATACTTGCCATTGGAACGATACCATCTGCAACCGAGGTGAAATGATCCTCATCCTTCATACCCAGGGAACCACCTTCATGCACGGTGATAATAACGTCACCATTGGTAGCGTCCTTGATCCTTTTCGCCAGCTCCCTGCACGTTTCGGCGTGCAGATTTGCCCCTGAATACGTGGTGGCGAGATCAAGTTTGGTAACGCTCATTGCCGGACTTGCTATCCCGAGAACACAAAAACAGGCCAAAAACGAACGTAATATGTTTTTCATCGGTGATCTCTCCTTATAGAAATGGTTGAATGAGGCGCATTCATATTCCAGAATGCCCGATTCTGAAGGACTATTGATGCTTCTCTGCAATAGACAGAGACGATTTTAACTCAAAACCCTTGTTTTTGCCATCAATTTATCCTAGAACAGAATGGCTGCCTGGTAAAAAAACAGACAAAGAAAGACACGCTCTCCCCAAGCGTCATGATGTCCTTGATTCGTTTTTCCTGAAGATGAAAAGCGATATACGAAGCTCCCCGCAGGACCGACCTGCTCGATTCCAGACGTGGACAAAGAATAAGGAAACCTGTGCGTCCACCACTGTTTACTCCCGTGAGACAGGTTGGACTGCAATTGTCCCCTCTGTTACCACGGGATACCTGCAGACAAAAGAGGTGCAAATCGTGACGCTCCAGAAACGTACCGGTTTTTCCTCTGGTATCTGACTTGTTTGCCACAAAAAAAAAGAATCCCTTGCTTTTCACGCTGCAAGGAATTCTTTTTTTTCTGTCAATTCCGTTTTCCTGGACACACTGATTGGTGTGGTTATACCAATCAGACCTCTTGCTTTTGCTATTGAACGGTACCTTTCTTGATGACCGTTAGTAATCCGACAAGCCACGTTTTTTCAACATTCGTTCAACCGGCTTGCCGGACGAGAGCTTTTTTCTCTTGTCAATCAAATTTATCGATGCATTTCCGTCCCTTTACATACCATATTTTCCCGGGGGGACATGCTTGAGAGAGCGCTTGTTTAGAAATACGCTCGACTCGTGGCACTACGTTTTTATTCTGAATCCCTTTGATCCGAAGCACTTTTGCATGACCCGTAAAGCCTGGGATATCAGGCTCAGGCGGACAACAAAATGCCGGGGCTGTGAACATGATGGTTGAGACAAAGAGCACTCCGGTGATAACCATTTTTTTTAAACCTTTTCCTTTCCCAATAGTTTGACTTGTCTTTTCCATTTTTTTCTCCTGATAATTATTTTTCTTTGAACAGCTCCTTTATCTATAGGTATCAAAGCGTAAAGAAATGGTTCAAAAAAAAATGTCCTTTTTTAACACAACAGAAAAAAAACGCAGGACACAGGAAAATAACAAGGCTGAAGCACTACCGACAGGAAACAAGCAGACGGTAACAGGAATGTTCCGTCATTGCCAGGACAAATAAACGCAACCTACTTCATACCAATAAAGGTGGAAACAGACTCCTTCCAGGTCGCAACCATATTGAATGCAGGGAAACCATTCATCATGTCGTTATTCCCCGCCTCAAGACCAAGAGCCAGAATCCCTGAAACTGCCGCCGTTGCAAATGATGTCCCATCCACAAAATTGTGTTTATTTCCAGGAATCGCCGAAAACAGATTCGCCCCCGGAGCAACAACATCGGCATTGAGCGCAACGGTTTCATTCGGAAGTGGTTTTCCAGAGCTGTCAAAACCGGCAACCGAGGTGACATGGGGATCAGATGCCGGAAAGGAAAGTTCCCGGGCATCGGGATCATTGCCGACCGGAGCGGTAAAAAGAAGACCGGAGTTACTGCCGGCCCTGATCAAACTGGCAATGAGGCTATCCCGAGCTGTTGTCCCAAGACTCATATTAACAATATCGGCCCGGGCAGTAATGGCGGCATCAATCGCCTTGGCAATCGCACCAGAGACACATACACCTGCAGGTTGTTTCTTCGAATTCTGAGAACAGGCCCTGAGAGCCAGCACGTGCACATCCGGGGCTATACCAAGAATACCGAAGTCATTACTGGCAGCGGCAATGATACCGGCCACCGCAGTTCCATGTATTTCCCCGACATAATCACTGTCGGAAACAAAATTACGATAATCACGGATGGCATGACCAAGATCCAAATGGTCAAGATCAATGCCGGTATCGATGATCGCAACCAATACATCTTTGCCCGTCAGCTGTCGATGGATTCTGTCAAGATCTAGGATGTCATCAATTTGCTGCATCGAACGTAACGGATCGTTGACAGCGTCCCCAAGTGTTGAAAAAACATAGTTGGGCTGAACCATCTTGAGACCTTCCTCCAGCTGCAGATCAGTAATCAGCCCGGGAACATCGGCATCGGTCGAACAGACAACCATGATCTGATCCAAAGCGGCAAGGGGTGCCTGCTCAAGTATCTGCAGCGGATATTGACCGACAACGCTCTTTATCAGCACCTCACCTTCGGAATCATTATTGACGAGGAAAAGAACCTGCCCCGGGATAAAGGAGGTCTGATCAGAAACGGAGAATACCCGCTTTTCACTCTCCCCGTTCACTATCTCTTCGGCATTATAGGCCTTCACCTGCCATTCATAGCTCCTTCCCGCCTTGAATTTCATCGTTTGCAGTTTTGGAGGCAGTGAATATGACGGAACTTTACTGTAAGCGATGAAGAATGGTTTCTCAGCATCCTGCTCAAAGAATTCGACAGCATACGTTTTCGCTCCCTTCACTTCAGACCAGCTGAACAAATCGACAGTATCGTTGAACTCGTCATGCTTTTTCGGAGTCTGCAATTGTATCGCTGTAACAACCACCGCTCGCTTCACCTCGACATGGTAGAGAGCCTCAGGGAAATCGATTTTTACCCGGGCCGTTTCAGGCTCGGTAACAATAAACTGCAATCGATACGCCCCTTCGGAATAGGTAGGCAGGGGAGGTACCCGGGGAGTTTTCAAAGTGATCACTTTACCGTAGAACAGATGTTTTTGTATATGCTGTAATTTTCTGTCACCAACCTGCCAGTAGCCTTTGAGCAGACCGGTTCCGTTATAATGGATGTCGACAGCACCGGTCAGATTCCGTTCGTTTCGTTCAACAACGATCAGCGAACGATTGTTCTGCTCGAAATAGAGCCGCATTTTGGTTATCCGCAATTCTCCGGAAGCCGGAGTCCTCACCGTCACTTTGGCCTCAGCCTTGCCGGGTCTGAAGTTATACGGCCTGAAACTCCTGACATAGTGCACCCGGTTGCTCCCCGCTTTCTGCATTGCCTGAAAGACACGCGGTGGAACGGTGATCGTTTCCGTTGCCGATGGATTCTGCTGGTTCAAGTTGATAGTGAGCGGCCGGTTATAGGAACCAACAACTTGGCCACCAAGCAAGAACTCGCCGCGGTTCGACCGGATCGTCTCATTGACGGCTATCGTCGGCTGGACGACATTGAAAGTCACTTTGTGTCCCCCCCCCCTCTGCCCGGTGATCGCCAGCGTCTCCGGGACAACCTTGATCTGCAGATTTCCCGGATTGATCACTATCTCCAGTTCCCGGGTACGGGAAGATCCATTTACCATTGCATCAACCGTAAATCGAAAGGTCCCTCTTCGACTTGGAATACCGGTAATAGTGCCATATCGATCAAGTTCAAGTCCCGGCGGCAGTTTTCCGCTTCGTAACCGGGGGTTGCTCACACGGCCACCATCGGTGGTTCGCAACCGTTCTTCGTACTCCTCTCCAACGATCCCATCCCTGAGATCATCCGCCAGTGGCGAATAGATCTCTATGATCTGCCTCACCTTGCGCGGGGGGACAAGCTGAATGTCCGCAGGATAACGTTCAACACCGTCAATTTTCACCCTGTACCGACCCGCCTTTTTATATGTATGGGTAAGCACATATGTCTCAAAAGCGCCATCCCCAGAAGGCCCCCCATCTACATTGGACTTGATTTGTGTCGTTACACCATCCCCAAAATCAACGTTAATATAATGAAATGGCTCTGGAACAATATCAAGACCCGTTCCCCCAACTACTATGGTAAAGGATATCGCGGTTCCCGTGGGCGCAGACTGCTGATCGACCGTCAGAGTGATCGCATGTACCTGAAGCACACCGAAAAACATAAGGAACAGGACCAGCAACAAGGATTTTCTCGGTATCGTTTTCATGATAACCTCCCTAAAATGAATAGGGGATTGCAGAAGATAGTACCAGCGTCAGGATACTCTCCCGTGTGGTCGAGTCTTCTCTCCTGTCTTCCTGGCGATTATACAGATATTCAACGGTAATGTTCGCTTCTTCCAGCAGCCCTAATTTCTCAAACCGGTAACTGAGCCGGGCATAAAGTGATATGTTGTTGGTGTCGACCTGATCATCATCTGTTTTTGTCCAGTCGCACGTACCACCGATCTCACCGCTGATCAACTCCTGATAAACATATGACTGGAGATCAAGGGTAATCGTATTGATGTCTGTCACTATCCCGGAACTTACATCCTTTGAATGATTAATTGTCCATGACGGTAAAAGGGAGAAGGAAGTCTGGGAGTAGGTTGGTGCCAGGGAAACCGTGATCAGCTCCGTATCATAATCATTCGGCCCTTTATCGTCCTGCTCCGAATAGCCAGCCTGGAAGTCAACCGACCACGGTCCATCGATATAACCGATACGGCCGGTTATCGTATTCGTATCAGTAGCGGTCTCCTCGACATCATCCGGTTCATCCTGGGAACGCTGACTGTTGTGCTCAAAAGTCAGACCCGTCGGAAAGTGTTCCCAGCCGGAATATTGATAATCTATCCCGGCTGTAAGCGAGTAAATCCGGGGAACGACGTTTTTGTCCTCGACATTGTCCCAGGCGTAGCTCCCCTGCAGCCGCAGCTGGTGATCTGACCAGGCCATACCACCGCCAAATTCAAAACCGGCCCAATCCTTGACAATCGACTGGTTACCAACCACATCGTATTCCGGTCCGGTATATTTATAGCTGAGCTCATAGTCATAGACCTCGGTCAGGCCACCGATCACAATGCGGTACGCCTTGTCACTGCCCTCCCCCTGCTCATCACCGGTATTGCCATCAAAATTAACTGAGTCAAATTCACATTCAGTAGTCAGTTTCTGTTCAAAAAAATCGGTGGTCAGAACAATTCCGGCAACGTCGCCTTTCCGCCCTTCATCTCCGGACCAACTACCGAAGGAATTGTCACCTTCCTGCCCTCCCCGAGCGTAAATCATACGCAAGGATACCTGCTGATCAAAAAAATCACTCTTCAGAGAGGCTCCCATAATATGATCATTCGAGTCAAAACCAAGGCCAATTTCGTCGAGCTCAGGGCCACTCTCTTCTCCGAGGACGCCAAAACCACTCACGGTTACAGGGCCAACACGTACCTGGGCCTTGACTCCCCGTCTGGTCAAGGAATCAATCGTATTGGCTGATTCCTCAATCGTCGTATCGCCCATTTCCAGCAACGCTCCATAACCGTCAGCGGTGTAGGTGGCGCTGAGCAGAAAATCAAGAACGGAAAGCCCTTTTTTCTCCGGTGCACGCAGAGCTGCGTTCTGATCATAGTACCTGAGATTGGCCCGAGCTGACGTTTCCCATTTTCCTTGATGGATTAACGATTCGGAGCTGAGATAAGAATCAAAAGTGATATCCGGATAGTCCTCCTCTGATGAAACCGTATCGTCATCAGAAGGAAGCTCGGAGGGACGGTCCAAATCCCTTTCCAATAAGGTTTTCAGGGTAACAGACACCCGGTTGTTACTGTATATTTCTTCAAACAGTTCACTCTGTCGTGAAGAGAAGGAGAATTCCTTTTCGACTGTTGCCCCATCTTCTGTATAGGCAGTGACATATAACAGATGTTCACCGGCAGCAAGTGGCTCTGGCGGGATAATCGAGTAAACATTATTCTCTTCGGTCACCAGTCCACTGATATCATCACCATCCAGCAAGACCAGCATGCCTTCAGCCATCAATATCTCATCGCTTTTAAAAGAAATTTTCGGCTTCTTGGCGATCGTTTCAACTCCGGGTAGAGGCGAAACAAGAAACAGACCAGGCCCACCTGCTGCCCAGGCACAATCAAAGCCTGATGAAAGAACAGCGACCAGAAAAAACAGATAGACCACCCGTAACGAAGGGGTTCGAACAGTTTTCATCGTTTCCTCGAAACGTTGGCAACAAAGAGAAGCGTCACCCAGGAATATCAGAACCAACCCTTCCTGTTGTTGCACAAAGGTACACGGTTGTTCTACGCTACTGAGCATTGGCACTTTTTCATAGAAACACATGCTCGAAGTCGTATATAACATATCCCTCCAGATTATCGTATCTTTTTTTTATAATAGAACCTGTTTTTTCCGGGTCAACACGTAGCAAAAAAGAATCTTTTCCTGATAGTAGGTACCCGTTCAGCAGAAAAGGGTTTTACCGGACCTGCATAAAAATGATCCGGTAACAAAAAACGTTCCAGCGACATACAGAGCCGCCAGGCCCCTAAAAACAAACAGCCGCTGAAGTGGAGATACCTCCTTTTAGCCCTGTACTATCCGGCCTGAACAGGTATAATGGCAACAATAGCAAGCTGGATGAGAAAAAATATCATATCCCGCTACACCTCACCTTCTGGGACTTTTGAATTCGTTGTCTGTTCAGTCACACAGCAAATATCCGGTACCCGGATGCAGCATGCGAGATCTGATATGACAACAAAAACCGTGTTACCATGACGCAACAGCTCATCAAGAAAAAGGAACTCGTCATCCTCGGAGTCAGCCTTCTCAGCTTTATCATCGTCATTGCGATCACCATTCTTTTTTTCAGCAATACATCTGAAAAGAAACCGAAATCTGTTTCCCGGCCCATGGTGGCAGAGGCAACGCCGACAAGAAAAAAAGAAACGGGTGCAACCGCTACCCGGATCGACTCAACGGTTTTTCTCCTGACCCCGAGTGCAGGTCAGGTGCTGTCAGCCCTGAAAGAAGCAGAACGCCAACAAGAGCAACCTCATGAAGGACTGGTGGCCATGAAGATCATGTGGCCCGGCTATTTCTTCTCGATACATGAGCAAGAAACAACGAAGGCAATCGTCCAGCTGGATGTCGACGAATCCGGATTTGGTATTATCCTTTTCTGTACGGTCAACACCTCTGACTATCCTCAAGTCAGGGAGTTGAAGCCGGGACAAAAGATCCAGGTTGCCGGAGAGATAACGGCAATAGATCCAACCGGTACCGGCTCAATCCACATCAATGTCGAATTTATCAGATTCGACGAAAATCCTGTGCAGAAAAGAACGACCAGCGCTGTAAAGATCAGCAGATAACACAAGACGAACAAACAGTGAAACTATTGACAGTCACGAAGCGAAACGCTAGTGTCATTTTCTTATTTGATCATTAGCTGCCCATCCCGGCCTATCATAATCAGGAAAAAATGATGAAACCAATGATTCCAATCGCCACAATCATCCTTGCTGCCGGCAAGGGTACCCGAATGAAATCGCCAAAGGCAAAAGTACTGCATCACGTTTTTTTTGAACCAATGCTCCATCATGTGCTGAGAGCGGTCGCTCCATTACAGGCTGAACGTTCAATAGTGATCGTCGGCCATCAAAAAGAAGCTGTTGAAGCGGTGCTGACCAGCTTTGCTGTCAATTGTGTTGAACAAAAAGAGCAGAAAGGCACCGGCCATGCCGTTCTTTGTGCCGAACAGGCACTTGCCGACTTCAACGGCAACGTGATGATTCTCTGTGGTGACACCCCACTGCTCCAGTATCAGCATTTGCAGCAGATGATTACCGCTCATGAAAACGGAAATACTCCACTGACTATTATGACCACCCGTCTTGCAGATCCAACCAATTATGGCAGAATTATATCTGACCACTCCGGTAATGTTACGGCAGTGGTCGAAGAAAAGGATGCAACAGAGCAGCAACGACTGATTACCGAAATAAACGCCGGTATCTATTGTGTAGAGAAAAGGTTCCTGTTTGATGCCGTGAAAAGGATAACGACCAATAATGCCCAGGGAGAGATGTACGTGACCGACATCGTTGGAATCGCTGTTTCCGATAACTATCGCGTCCAGACATATGAACATCCGTGCCCGGGTCATGTGCTCGGCGTAAACTCCCGAAGCGAACTCGCCCAGGCTCACCGCGAAATTCAGGCAAGAAGAAATGAGGCTCTTCTGGCAAATGGCATCTCAATGCACCACCCGCCGACCATCTCTATCGCCCCGACAGCAGTTATTGGACAAAACACCATTCTTGCGCAGAACATAACAATCTCCGGTAACAGCCAGATTGGGAAAAACTGTACCATTGACCAGGGAGTAAGCATCACCAATGCCCGGATAGGCAACGACGTGATGATTGGGGCCAACAGCGTTATTCTCAACAGCACAATTGCCAGCAACACCATTATTGAACCGGGAACGATCATAAAATCAGAGATCCCGGAGTCGGATTCACGCGGCCCGTCTCTCAGAAAGGATCCTGATTTACCAGGGGCTGTATGATCGTGCGTTTTTCGATTGGCAAGCAGTTTTGTTATCGTTATTCTGAAGCCGGTGGTTTTGGAAAAGCCGGGATCCCATGCTTTTAACCATCCCGTTAAATCAACTGACTTTAAAGGAAACCCAATGAGTGATATCAAAAAAATGTATTCGACGATTATCGGCGATCATTTTCCCGACACTATGACTATTTCTTTTGGTGACCAGAAACTCGTCTACCGGAAACGGACCTGGAAAATCGAACAGGACGATCATCGTTTTGAGGAACGTGGTATACGATATGGAGAGAATCCGGATCAGGAAGCCGCGCTGTACGAACTGATCAACGGCAACCTGACCCTTGGAGACTGCGTTTTTATCGAACCGGGTAACGGTCTGGTTTCTGCGATCACGGCAGCCGATATGCTGCAGGTTGGCAAGCATCCGGGAAAAATCAACCTGACCGATATCGACAACGGGCTCAATATTCTGAAATACCTGATGGATACCCCGGCAGCCGTTATCCTGAAACACAATAATCCCTGCGGGGCTGCTTATGGTTCAGATCTTGCCAGTGCCTTTGACCGGGCACACCGTGCGGACCGGATCGCTGCCTTTGGCGGGGCAGTGGTCCTGAACCGGGCCTGCGATAAAGAAACAGCGGAACTGCTTTCCCGAAATTATCTGGAAGTGGTCTGCGCTCCCGATTTTGAAGTGGGAAGTCTGGACATACTCAAACAGCGGATAAACCTGCGGATTGTAAAAATTGGCAATATCGAAAAACTTAAGGATTTTGAATCATTCAGGTTCATCGACTTCAAAAGCCTGATCGACGGCGGGATCATTGTCCAGCAATCAGCTGTCAATACCATCAGATCGGTGGACGATCTGAAACCGGCAACCGCAACCTTTAAAGGCACGCACTATTCTTGCAAACGGCAGCCGAACGAACGGGAACTGGCCGACATGATCTTCGGCTGGGCCATTGAACACGGGGTGACATCCAACTCAGTACTCTACGTCAAAAACGGCTGTACCGTTGGTATCGGAACCGGAGAACAGGACCGGGTCGGTGTTGCTGAGATCGCGGTAGACAAGGCTTATCGCAAATATGCGGATATCCTCTGTTATGACCGTTACGCGATCCCATACGCAGACCTTGAACGTCAGACGGCTACCGATACAAGAGCACGTGCGGACAAAGAAGAGATAGACCAGCAGGTAGCCAAAGACAAGGCAGGACTCCCCGGATCAGTAATGATTTCAGATGCCTTTTTTCCCTTCAGGGATGGTGCTGACGTTGGAATCAGCCAGGGCATCTCTGCCATTCTCCAGGCCGGCGGCTCGATGCGGGATTTTGAAACAATAGAGGCCTGTAACGAGGCTGAGCCACCGGTTTCAATGATGTTCACCGGACAACGTTCGTTTAAACATTGATCTCTGACAGAAATGAAAAAAGCATTCAGCCAGGACAACGAAAGCCTTGGGGCGGTCACGATCCGTCGAGCCAAAGATGCCATCTCGACCGAACTTGACGGTGAGACAATCATTCTCAATATTGAAACCGGAGTATACAATGGTCTTGATCAGGTCGGAACAACCGTATGGAAACAGATTGAAGAGCCGACAACCTTTGACCAGCTTGTCTCTGTCATTCTCGATGAATACAAAGTGAACCGGCGTCAATGTATTGACGACCTCTGTAGCTTTCTGACCGATATGCTGGAAAACAAGCTGATCGAAGCTGATGATAACGCAACTGATTCAATTCGGCAGACTGAAACCAGCTGAAAAAAAGTTTTTTATCAAATCATGCTGGTTGATGATCTTTTTCAGGATAGCCTTGAAACGAAGACCATTTCAGCAGATTATGGCCGAAACAAAAGTAATGACCGGGAAGATTACAACCGGGAAATCACAGGAAATCAGGCTGCACCGCGCGGCCCGGCTGGCGAAAACTGCCGGATCGATCATTCCGTTTTCCACCTGCCTCTCCCGCGCTCTCGCCGGCTACGTACTGCTGGCCGAACAGGGATTTGAGACGACACTGCACATTGGGGTGACCAGGGATGATTCGTATGGATTTGAAGCACACGCCTGGCTGACCCATAACAACAGTATTATTCTTGGAAATCTTCCGGATCTGGACAAATACCAGGAGCTTCCACTTCAGTAAAAAATGAAGGAACGTCAACCGCTGTAACACACAACAGAGAGCAAAATGAAAAGCAAAAAAAAAGGCATTACCCGTATATGGTACGCATACAACTACTCACTGGCCGGTCTGAAGGCAGCTTACCGTCATGAAGCCGCATTCCGGCAGGAGCTGCTGCTGTTCCTCCTGCTTTTGCCGGTTATTCTGATCATACCGGTTTCGCCAATCTTCACGGTGCTCCTGTTCCTGGTAAACGGTCTGGTACTGATCGTGGAACTTCTGAACTCGGCAATTGAAACCGTTGTCGATATGGTCTCTCCCGATTACCACGAGCTTGCCAAACGGGTAAAAGACATAGCTAGCGCCGCGGTATTTATCTCTCTCCTGCTCGCCGCTGTCGTCTGGTGTTCAGCCGGTGCAACAATTCTCATGCGCGCGTAAGAAAAGATACCAGCTCCTGGATCCGGCTTCGGAGATCAAAACACAGGTACTGAGACCAAATTCCGGTTCTGTACCGCTGCGTTTTTTCCTTCCTCCACCCGGTTGCTTTCAATTTCTGGCTGAGATCTTTCTTCACAAACAACATGCCAACCACTGCCCGGCGATTCAGCAGCAATCACCGTTCTGAAAAAGACAACGTAACCAAGCATGCCAACGGAAAAAAACAACAACAGAAAAAGAACAAAAAAACAGACAATCCTGCCGACGGGGAACATAAAACGAGATGTGGTCTTTCTCTTTTTAGGGACAGGCCTTCTCCCTGAACGCTTCTTTTTTGTAACCGTTTTCCTGGTCATCAAGCAACAAGATGCCTCCTCTTATCTCTGTCGTTGCAGAATGTATTCTGCAAGAACCTGAAGGAATTCAATACTGGCTCTGTTTTCTTTATGTGCCAGCGGTTCAAGCACCGCCACCGCATCCCGGACCATCATCTGTGCCTGATGCCGGGCCTGGTCAAACCCATCATACCTGGTAATCAGCGTAACGACCTCCTGAAAGAATTGCCCCCGCGTCTGTTCCTCCTTCATTATTGCCAGTAAACGCGCGCTGTCTTTTTTATCGGCCCGCTGCATTGCGTAAATCAGCGGTAAAGTCATCTTTCCTTCAACCAGATCATTGCCGGTTTCCTTTCCGGTTTTTACCGTATCTCCCTGATAATCAAGAAGATCATCAACAATCTGGAAGGCGCATCCGAGTTTAAGACCGTAGGTTTTCAAAGCCTTGAGGCAGTCAGGACTCAAACCGGAATAGATCCCACCCACTTCACAGGCCGCGCTGATAAGCAACGCTGTTTTCCCCATGATCACCGAAAAATAATCCTCTTCCGACTGATTGTAATGCAATCTGTTTCTCAATTGAATGAACTCTCCATCGACCATTCCCCGGGTCGCTTCTGTAAAACGGGAAAGCCCGGGCTCACCGCCGATCATACCGACAATTCTCATTGAAAATGCGTGCAGATAATCCCCGGCAAGAATTGCACCAACAACGCCAAACTTCTTAAAGACGGACGTCTTTCCCCTCCTGGTTTCGGACTGGTCTATAACGTCATCATGGAGCAGGGTCGCAACGTGCAGATATTCAAAAGCCGCCGCCAGTCGATACAGATTTCTATCGTTCCTGCCCCCGATCCTGCCTCCCATAATCGTCAGCAACGGTCTGATCCGCTTTCCGCCGCCTAAAAGCGCATATTCAAGAATCTCGACCAGCAGCGGATCACAAACAGCAACAATCTCGCTAATATCCTCTCTTATCAGCCGATCTATTCTTTCAGCCTCAACACGTACCAGTTTCTTCAGATCCATCACTTCTTTTCCCGATTTGCTCCGTTCCTTTCAGAGAAAAAGGCTGCCACCTGATCGATCTCACGCGCTACCGGCGAAGGAGGCATACTTTTCAGAAACATATTACCATACCGCTTACTGAACAACCGTACATCCATGATTGCAATCATCCCATAATCCGTCGAGGAGCGTACCAGTCTGCCAACCCCCTGGCGTAATGCCAATATCGCCCGCGGAACCTGGAAGTCAAAAAAAGGATTTCTACCCGCCTTGTCAATGGCCTGCATGCGTGCCTGAACGACAGGATCACTCGGAACCTCAAAGGGCAGCTTATCAATAATCACACTGCAGAGCGCCTCCCCCGGGACATCAACCCCTTCCCAGAAACTGGCGACCGCCAACAATACAGAGTCCGTCTCGGTTCGGAAAACATCTATCAGCCTGCTCCTTGAGGCGTCCCCCTGCACGAGTATTTTCTGACTCAACCGATCTTTCAAATACCCGGCAACGAGATCCATTCCCCTGAAACTGGTGAACAATACCAAGGCTCTCCCCCTGCTCAGATGCAGTAATTGTTCAATCCGCCCGCACATTTTTTCATCATAAGTAACCGCCGCCGGTTCCGGAAACTGATCTTCAGGTATATAAAGTATCGTCTGATCATCATAATTAAAGGGCGATTTCAGCTGCAGGAGCGTTATCTCCTTATCCAGTCCAAGACGCTGTCTGATATAATCAAACCGGTTTCCACTCGAAAGCGTTGCGGAGGTTAACAGACAATATGGTACCGTCGCGTACAGCGTCGATTTCAATGCCTCAGCAATTGTAATCGGCGTTGCGGAAAGCGTTACTGCCCGTTGCCGCCGTTCATACCAGTAAACATAATCATCTGTCCGGTCTTCGGCGTTTGGCAGCCCGGCAAACAACAGATTGGAACGTAACTCAAGTGCGCGCTCTCCGATGATTCTCCAGATATCCCCCTGTGCTTCACATCTGCCTGCCTCATCCGCCAACCGCTTCAACCCTGCCGCCAGAAGTTCCACCTGCTGACTCCAGTCTTCAACCGTCTGGACAAACTGATCGAGATGATAGCGGCCCCGTTTCGTTGGAAAGAGTGCGGCAAACTGTTCTACCCGCTGTTTAAAGCCACCGCACAGGCCGATCAGCCGATCCGCGTCTGCCGGAATCAGGTCTGATTCAGCCTGCAAGCTGATATCTGAAAGCAGGTCATATATCTGGAACTGACTGATACTTTTACCGAAAAAAGAGGTCGCGACATCTTCCAGATGATGGGCCTCATCAAAAATGACCACCTCGTGGCGGGGCAATAATTCTCCATATCCTCCCTTTTTCAGGGCCAGATCGGAAAAATAGAGATGGTGATTAACCACCAGTATCCGCGCCGAAGCTGCCTTTCTTCGTAAATTATTGACAAAGCAGCATGCACTTTCCGGACAGTCACTGCCAAGACACTGGTATGACTGAGCAGAAATCATCGGCCACAACGGTGAACGGTCAGGCAGCCAGTCCAGTTCGGCCCGATCTCCGGTTTCCGTTTCAGTCAGCCACTGCGCTACCCGGTCAGCCTGATCGTCATCGACAAGAGAAAGCTGTGGCGAACTCCGATACTGGTACCAGCGATAATGACAAAGATAGTTCTGTCTTCCCTTGACGCAAACCACCGGAATATCTTCATCCAGAAGAGAAACAAGAAGCGGCAGCTCCTTTTCGACAAGCTGATCCTGGAGATTTATGGTTGCCGTAGAAACAACAACCCGTTTGCCGGAAAGAATGGCAGGGACCAGATAAGCAAGGCTTTTACCAATACCGGTCTCCGCCTCGACCAGCAGAATTTTCGCAGAGCCCGGCTCTCCTGGAATCCCTCGTTCCGGTGCCTCCAGAAGCGTCTCAACCGCCTCGGCCATCCGTACCTGGTCAAGCCGGGGTTCATACCCTGGCATAGAAACGGCAAGGGGACCATCTGTTGCAAAAAAATCTTTCACAAATGCCTTTTGCAGTAACCATCCATCTAAAAACAGCAGATTTCAACCAATACCGACATTTACCGGAATCACAGGTTATACGATTTTTCCGATGATTTTTCAACCGGCCGATAACGACTGCAACACGTTCTACGCCCTTTATCGATATGCTGTCAAAGATCGGCTGAACAAAACCTTTACAGACCGATTCTGTTTTGGCAGCCAAAAAAAAGGGAAAGAAACAGTAATGCCTGGTTCGGCAACAGGAACATCAAACAGCGGGGAGAAAACCTTATAGATAAGAATAAAGGGTAAACCCCTTTTCAGGAGTTTACCCTTTATTCAATAACGCCTTGTCAATAATACAGACGACGCTGTAATTAGAAGGATACGTTGAAAGTAACCGTGGTAGCAAACGGATTTTCCGGATCGCCATGGTCATAATCCAGACCTAAGTAACCGATATCCCATTTAACATTAGCACCATCAGAGATGACATACTTGGCAGAACCGGATACTTCAAACGCGCTTCCCATCTCATCAACGTCAGCATATGCGAGAACACCTTCAAGGCTCAGATCCTCGGATACATCAAAACCAAAGATACCGCCGAAGAATGTGGTATCCCCGCCTGCACCGATCTCAGCACTGACATCCGGGGTGATAGAAGAAGCAGAACCGATCATCATGAAACCGAAGTCATCGTCAGCGACATAACCGTCCATGGTCATACCACCCATAACGGTAACAGAGGCTGCGCCCATATCATAACCAACGGACAGATAGAAACCCATACCATCATCTTCTGTTCCCTGCAACACAGCTTCTTTATAGGCACCCGCTGCTTCAAGTTCGACAGGGCCAATCGGGCCACCAATCTGGACGGTACCGGCAAGACCACCTGCATCAGAGGGGGTCTGATCATCGACATAAAGAGCAGCCACGGTTACCCCAAAGTCTCCAGAGAATTTCTGATTCAGCAGAACAGCATAGGTATTAATATCATTATCATCAGTAAAATCGGTATTTACAACAACCGGAGCGACCTGGCCCTGGACGGGAACAGGAGCGACAAAGGTGTACTCCATATCCTTTGCAAACCAGAATTCGAGACTGGTCATATCCCTTTCATACTTGATCTTGAACATGTCAGCCTTAACATCCCACAACAGAAAGGGAGTAACGTCAGCGGTCATCAAGCCAGCTTCAAGGGTAACCGGTCCCATTGGAATACCAATGTATGCATAATCGGCAAACAGGTTTGAACCCTCACCTTTTGCGCGGGTCTTTCTCGTCCCATCCCATTTCGTATCAGCCATACGCAAACGGGTTTTTGCATAAGCGCCGCCTTTTGCCTCAGCGTTGAAGTTGACACGAACACGAGAACTGAAGCCCTCATTCTGCTCGGTTGCCTTCGTTCCATCACCGTACTGGGAGTAGAACCACCGTGCACGAGCATCACCGCTCAGGGATACTGCACCGCTAGCGCTTCCTACCATCGTGCCAACCAGCATCAGGCCGGCGGCGGCTGCAATTACTTTTTTCATTTTTCTCTCCTGTAAGAGTTGTTAACACCCTGATTCACAGGGCCTGCATTTTCTCCTCAGCCTCCATCACCAATAAAGAAACGGAAACCGAAAAATTTCATTTCAGGGATATCTATATAACGGCCCGAGCTGTCTGTCAAGTTTTTTTTACCAGAAGTAAAAAAATTTATACTTCTGGTAACCACCTTTATTTACCGAAAAAAAATAACGATACTCACCACCAGTCACTGTTCTTTTTGTGTCCTTTTTCCCACCAGCATCTCATAGGCACGTAACACACTTTTATTGCCCGCCGGTATAAATCTGCTCCAGAATGTTGCATCAGGAACTTGGGCGACAAACAATCGACTGACCATCTGCTCCTGTTTATCTTCTCCTGCTGCACGCTCCCCGTCAAAATAATAATCGGCAACATAACCTTCGATATGATTTGTCCGCCACAACTCCACCAAACCGCTGCCCCGCCAGGAGAGACAGGCAACAGAACCACCGTCATACCCTCTGAAATTACTGAAATATTCACTTATCCCTGTAACCTCGTTTGAACTGACGACCAGTTCCGGTTTTCCATCTCCGGTGATATCTTTTACATCCATCCTGCCCGGGATATAAACCAGTTGGCGTATCGCTTCCTCCCGCTCCGAATAGGCATGAGAATCACGATCATCATTTTCTGCAGGCCGCGGACCGAAAAAACGATTGCTGCCACCATAGTGGGCACTGCTCACCCAGATCAGACTCATGGTTTCATCATAGACAAGCAGCTTCTGGTATTCATCTATCACCGTGGTTTCAACAGCTCCGTCACCGTTCAGATCGGCAATAACAAAATCAAACAGGTTGGTTCGCTCCGGTAAAAGCAGCTTCTTTCCACGCTTCAACCCGTTCGATCCATCCGGCACAAGTTGAAAAACGCCCGGTGCTAAAAAACGATCCGAAACATTCGGACTGGCTTTCTGGCCAACAAGAAGCTGTTTTCCGTCTGCCATAGTCACCGGCCGTATATACCACCTGATATTTTCATTAATGACCTGCAGTTCATCCGAACCATCCCACGAAAAGATCGACGAAGACGGGTGTTTTCCCCGATTTGCTGAAACATAGAGCCGGTCAGTTTCCGCGTCATTCAGCCGTGCCGCATTGAGTACATGAATCTTGTGTGTCGGGGGAAAGTCATAACCGGCAATTTCATCAAATCTTCCTGCTTTGAATGAAAAAAGGCGAATGCGACTTCGAGAGGCCACCGCCAGTTCCTGACTCCCGTCACCGTTAAAATCACCAACAACCATTGATTCGATACGAATCGGCAGCTCTGCACTTTTCCTGATCCCGCGGGACTCAAAACGATCATCCCAGTCGCCGCCAAAAAGACCAACGCCACCATACAGTCCCTTTTTATAATCGCGCTCCGGGTGCGGGGTCTTAAAACCGGCAACTCCCGCTTCAGCGGGGTGCCCTCCGACACCCTCGTTATCATCCGTAGCTGCAGGGTAAAAGCTGTTACCCCTCATTTCAGCGATCAGTGCTTCGATCGCGGGTATTACCTCATCAGGACTTGCCGCCCTGAGATGATATTCAGCCATTTCCCCTTTGCGATCTGCAGGGTACAACCGTATCTGGACCTGCATGGAGCCTTCCTGCGAAGAAAACTCACCGGCAATTAACCAGTCGGCACCGGACAAAGCAAAAATCTGCCTGATATGTTCAGAACCGGGCCAAAAATGGGCAACGCTCTTACCCACGTTATCTTCCCGGTAATCGACAATATCAATATCCCCTTTTTTGACCAGACGTGAAACAAGCATCTGACGCACCGCGTCATGCAGGTATCCGTATGTTCCCTGCCGGCTGCCATCGAAAGGAAGAACCACAACAGTCAGGGGCTCTTTCTGCTCTATCTCGCGGGAAACGGCTTCCATAGAAAACAGCAGGATACATACAAAAAGAAAAACATAATAAAACCGATTCATAATCACACCTGTATTCACATTTAGCTCTGATAATAATGAGTACGCCTATCTATACTATAGAGAGAGAAGAGCCGCAAGAATGATCGCACCGACAAATATCTCTTGACTTTTAATATAACAAGGAACATATTAAAAGTTGGATTTTTACAGTATACGACAGGGCCAAGATAACCAGGACAACATCACAGGTACAACCGATGATCATCAGCAAGAACCAGAGCGTGCTTGTCGCTATTATCCTGTTCATGGCATTTTCTGCAGGGACAGTGGCTGCTGAAGATCTTGATAAAAAACCAAACTACAAGATCACCGGCTTTTCTTTTGATACAGATGCCGTTACCAAATCTGAAGACGGTCTCAGGATTGAATCATCACGGTTCAAGCCGCTGATGATTACCGACAGTGCCTCCGATATTCTTACCGGTAATTCATATACAACAGATCTTTCTACCGGAACGTCTCTTTCAGCCCCTCACGGTTTTGCCGTTGCCGCAGAATATCTGGCAACACCAAACCTGGCATTCCACGGCGCCATCGGTGTCACCAAAGGGAACTGGGATGCCAACGCATCACTGGAAACTGAATCCAGCTGGGAAGCAAATATCGGCATTGTCTATAAGTTCTTCAATTCAATGGTGTATGAGGTTCATTTCGGTTACATGGACACCGGAGATGTTTTCCAGGAAACCAGCGCCTATACCGATGTCGATTCGATCATCATGATCAGCAACCAGCTGACCATGAGTTTCTGATTCTTTTTCACCATATTTTCCAAAAAGAATAACACACCTGTCATTCCAAGAAAGAATCGTTATCGATCAATTCTGACCAATTACTTCCTGTATAGCCTGTAAGTCCTTCCAGGTTTCCTTCTTCATTTCACCATTCCTCAATAAAAAGGTCGGATGGTATGTCGGCATCAACGGAATTTCAAGTCCTGACTGCGTTCTGAATGGAAAGAAACGTCCCCGCTGCCGGGAAAGCGGTTGAGTTCTGCCGATCAATAATCGGGTAGGGATAATCCCCATGGTACAAATCACTTTTGGCACAAGCATTTCAATCTGGCTATACAGATAGAAAGCGCAGGACTCAATATGTTCTTTTGTCGGCTGTTTATGTTCAGGAACGGTGCATTTAACAGTATTCGTGATATAAACATCCTTTTCCGCGAGTTGAATTGCCGAGATCATTTTCGACAACATTGCGTCCTGATCCCTGCCAAAAATTGCCTCCTGCCCACAGCTGTTATCAACAGCCAGCCAGTCACCAATAATCAACAACACCGGGCGCTCCCCTCCTTTACCGGCAGAAGAAAAGTGACGACTCTGGCACAGCGAGCATCTGCAACAGGCCTTCACACGTTCTTTCAATGCCCGCATATCCCCGGAAAAAACCGTACCTCCTGACGGCAGAGGCACTGATTTTACCTTCCCGATGGATGCAGAGCGCACCTTTTCCAACCGTGGTAAAGCATTCCGCTCATCTGCCTTTCGTCGCTCCATACCGACCAGCTGTTCCAGAACATCGTCTGCTACCGGATACTGTTCAATCCCACACACCGCATGATAATTGATGAGTGATTTAAGTGCTGACAACAACTGATTCCGGTTCACCTTTTCATCCCCTTTTGGCAGAAGAGCACCATGCAGATTCAACCTGGCATACTATAATACTTCAGGTGAAGCGGGCTGCAATCACTTTTCACCATAACGATTTTTTTAAAAAAGATTACTGACTGCCCGAAACAAAAGAGCAAAAGAACAGTTTCAGGAACGGTATCGGCATCGTACTGAAAATAAAAGACGTTCCTGATTCTGCCGGTTTCGCTTGCAGTTCCACTCACCAACTCTGGAACCGCTCATATCCCTGACCGGCCAATAACAGAAGCGGGTACCAATAAAGAAAAAGCAGTTTTTTCCTGTTTGTGGTATATGCTCAATACATATTCACCAATCACTGCAGACAGGAAAAAGAACGTGGAAAGAAAGGAATTCGGGACGATAAGAAAACAATTGGGAAAGACTCAGAAACAACTTGCAGTCCTGCTCGGCATTTCTCTGAAAGCTATTCACAGTTATGAGCAGGGCTGGAGGACAATTCCCGCTCATATCGAACGCCAGCTCTATTTCTTGCTTATCAATCAGCAAAAAAACGGAAAGAGACTCATCCCGTGCTGGATCGTCAAAAACTGCACCCGAAAAGAATGGTGCCCAGCCTGGGAATTCCAAAGCGGCCACCTCTGCTGGTTTCTGTGCGGGACACTCGGGACAGATACCGGTAAGCACGTTCATGAAGAAATCCGCCCTCTCTCATACAAGGAAAAAAGGGAACGCTGCGGATCCTGCCAGATTTTCGGCAAACTGATCAAATAATTTTTTTCAGAAATTGTCCCTTTATTTTTTTCAGAGCCGGTATTACGCTTTTCAATGAACCACGTTCATAACAAAACCGAGAAAAAGATCATGTGAGGATACCATATGCCAATCTATGAATTTAAATGCAACGCCTGTACCAAAGAATTTGAGCAGATCCTGCCATCAAGCGATATTTCCTCTGTAACATGTGATGAATGCGGAAGTTCCGATGTTACCAAAATGCTCTCATCGGCCAGTTTCAAGCTTGGCCGCGGTTCCTCTTCGCCGACACCACTGTCACCGGCGTCGGGATGCGGTGGATCCGGTTTTTCCTGAGCACATTGATCTGCAGTCCCGTGCGGACTGAACAATCAAAAAGGGGTTCTCCCGAAAGAATCAGTTTTTCTTTTCCTCCTCCGGCAGATCCGGTTTGGAGAAATCGAAAACCTGTTCGTTTTTCTTGAGGAGACCATATTTTTTACGTGCGATTTCTTCGAGGTATTTTTTGTCGTTTCTGATCCGGTCAATTTCCGCCTGCAGTTTTCTGTTGGTTTCCAGGAGTTCAATATTCTGGTCTTCCAGTTCCGCAGCCCTGCTGCGTAATTTGAGTAAATGGTATATCCCGGTGGTGGGAGCAAACGACAGCCAAAGTATCGAAAAAACAACGAGACCGAGAATAATTTTCAACAATCGATTCTGCTGCAGGGGGGTCAACGGTTTTTTAGGTTTTTTTCTCACGTGCTCTTGTTCCAGAAATAAAAAATTTATTCTCAGGCCAGCGTCAACACACCATCGACTTCGCTGCGGAACCCCATGGACATTCACCGAATACGCATGACCATCAGAATTACAATTCCCGCTTCATAAAGGAGATAGAGTGGCCCTCCCATTAAAAGCATATTGACCACATCAGGAGTCGGCGTCAATAGAGCCGCCAGTATCGCAATCAACAGCAGCGCATATTTTCGATGTCTGCTGAAAAACATTCTGGTAACAATACCAACCCTGGCCGCAAAAACCATAAGGATTGGCAACTCAAAAACGACACCGAAGGCAAGAACAAAGATGGTAACGAAATTGACAAACCGCCCGATTGAAATTACCGGCTTCAATTCTTCTGAGCCAAATCCAAGAAGAAAATGGATACCGAAAGGAAGTGTTACAAAGTAACAAAACAGGGTTCCTGCATAAAAAAGAAGGCCGGTAAAAAGCGAAAAGAAAAGAAGCTGCACGCCGGTAACCTTGAACGGTTTACCCGCTGCCTTCAGGAATACCACAATAATCCAAGGCATCAGACAATAAAGAGCACTAAAAAGAGCCAGTTTGACATGGGCCAGAAAAGGACCGGCAACTGAAAAAAAATAGAGCTTTTCAGCCAGATGCTGCTGAATGACCGCAAGCAGCTGAGGCGTCAGAAAAAAGATCAGGGCTGTCGCCACAACAATAGTGATGAACAATGCACGTAAAGATCTTCGTATCTCGTTGATAAAAACGATGATCGTTTTTTGTTTCCCGGTCATCTCCTGTCCCGCTTTCATTGAGCAACTATCAAAAAACCGATTTCAGCCCACCCTTTTTGCCCGAGAAAATAGCAGATGGACAGCCGAAAAGCAATTTGATAGAGGTTGCGTTCACATTTAAGCCGTGCTAAAAATTGCTGAGTCATATAACCATCATCCCTCTTACCATAAACGAAAGACAGGATCATGCTTGAATTACGCTTTATCAGGGAAAATATAGAACTGGTCAAAACCAAAACGGCGCAAAGAGGTATCGCCACCGACATGCTTGACCGGTTCATGGAAGTCGATGCCCGGCGTCTCACCATCCTTGGTGAACTGGAGAGCCTGAAAAACAGACGCAATATCGTTTCACGGGAAATTGCAATGTATAAAAAGGCTGGCGATAACGATTCAGCCGAATCGCTCATCAAGGAAATGAAGAACACCAATGAACGAATCAGAGAACTGGACCGGCAACTGAGTATGGTGCAGGAGCAGCTTCAGGAAATCGTCATGACCATCCCCAACCTTTGTGACGACTCCGTTCCGGAAGGCCAGGACGATGAGGATAATGTTGAAATAAAGCAGTGGGGACAGAAGCCGACCTTTTCTTTTGAACCCAAACCGCATTGGGAGCTTGGCAGTGCCCAGGGTATCCTTGATTTCGAACGGGCAGCAAAAATTTCCGGAGCCCGCTTTGCAGTCCTCTCGGGTTTCGCCTCCCGTCTTGACCGGGCACTTACCAATTTCATGCTCGACCTGCAGACGCAAAAGCACGGCTACACGGAAATCCTGCCGCCGGTGCTGGTCAATACCCCGACGATGACAGCCACCGGTCAGCTGCCAAAATTTGAAGAAGATCTGTTCAAGATCAAGGACTGGGATCTCTACCTGATTCCGACCGCCGAAGTTCCGGTGACCAACCTCCATCGGCATGAAACCATAGCGGAAAGCGAGCTGCCCATCAAGTATACCGCTTTCACGCCCTGCTTCCGTTCTGAAGCGGGCTCCTACGGACGGGACACCCGCGGGCTGATCAGGCAGCACCAGTTCAACAAGGTTGAGCTGGTAAAATTCACGACACCGGACCGTTCTTTTGCCGAACTCGAATCCCTGCTTGCCGATGCCGAAGAAGTTCTGCAGCTCCTGAATCTGCATTACCGGGTGGTAATCCTTTGTGCCGGTGATCTCGGTTTCTCAGCCGCGAAAACTTACGATATTGAAGTATGGCTTCCCGGCCAGAATACCTATCGGGAAATATCTTCATGCTCAAACTTCCTCGACTTCCAGGCACGAAGAGGTTCAATACGCTACCGCCCCAAAGGCGAAAAAAAATCGAAACTTGTCCATACCCTCAACGGTTCGGGTCTCGCAGTGGGCAGAACCCTGCTGGCCATTTTCGAAAACTACCAGCAACAGGATGGCAGCATTGCAGTCCCCGATGTATTGAAGCCTTACTTTGAAAATCGTTTCTGATGTTTTCTCAGTGCCGGCAAGATATTTCCCACGACGATTCGGCTTCGTCACCAAAGACGGCAGCAGTGGCCGGGCAATGGACTGACTCCCTGCCTGTTGCCGCTATGCTGCTGGCCTTCTCCCCGTGGCACGCCATCTGAACAATACTCTTTGCAATATGACCAATCCTGCTTCAATCAAAGTCAAGACAACGATCATCACCCCGGATCAGACAAAAGAGACCTGTGAACATGTCGCCATAGAAACGCCGTACAAGATTCTGCTCAATGACGAAGAAATCGGGTCATCGATGGTTCTGCCAACAGCTCTTGAGGAATTCGCTGTCGGCTTCCTTTTTGGCCAGGGCTATCTTGCAGGTCCGGAAGAAATAAAGGAAATCCTTGTCTGTCCGGAGGGAAGGATTTCGGTCTATGCAGATGTCGACAAGATCGAACCAAAAGAAACAATCATCTCCTCCGGCTGTGGAGGTACCGGAAAAATCAGCAGGGAGATGCTTGAAGGCACATTAGAGCCCCCCCATGACCTGTCAATTTCGTTCACCGAGATCAGGCTCTTTATCAGAGCAGTACTCAGGAGCTCAAACCTCGGTCCATTAACCCATTGCACCCACGGCTGCGGTCTCTGGGCAGAGGGCAGCCTGCAGACCTTTTATGAGGATGTCGGACGTCACAACGCCGTGGACAAAACAATCGGAGCAATTCTGCTTGGCAGAGCCCCCGCACGGGCAGCGATGTACACGACGGGTCGCCTCACTTCGGACATGGTTCTCAAGTGTGCGAGAATACGGATCCCAATCCTTATTTCCCGGACCTCGACTTCATCCCTGGGGCATGCCATCGCCGAACGGGCAGGACTGACCCTGGCCGCATATGCCCGACCTGGAAGAATCAATGTCTTTCATGGCGCGCAGCGGATCCGTTCCAACGAATCTCTCTTTCCGGATTATCCTCTTCCGTAACGGTGAGCCTCAAGTCCGAGTTCAATCAGCCGCTCAAGCAATTGTGAATAATCAAGGCCATAGGCCCTGACCGCCTGGGGCAACAGACTTGTCTCAGTCATTCCCGGAATGGTATTGGTTTCAAGAACGTGGATCCGCTGCTGCTCGTCAATAATCATATCGGTTCTTGAATATCCCGAAAGCTGAAGCACTTTGTGGGCAGCAACCGCATAGTGCTGTGCCTGTACGGTCAATTCCCTGCCAATCTGTGCCGGGCAGATCTCTTTTGATGCTCCCGGAAGATACTTGGCATGATAATCAAAGAAATCGTACTCTTCGCCGGGAATAATTTCAATAACCGGCATTGGCTCAGGAGCATCGTTACCAAGCACTGAGACCGTAATCTCCCGGCCCGTGATACATTTTTCAACCAGGACCCGACGATCATGTTCAAGACCGGTTCGTATTCCCGCCATCACCTGCTCTTCGGTTCTGGCAATAGTCAATCCCAGACTGGAACCGTCACGTACCGGCTTGATAACAACCGGAAGCCCGAAACGCTCAACAATGTGGCGACACTGGTCCTGATCTGTTCCGGTAGCCACCAGCCAGTCAGCAACGGGAATATGCTCAAGCTGGTATAACCGTTTCGCCAGATTCTTGTCCATCGCAACGGCACTGCCAAGGATCCCCGATCCTTGATACGGGATATCAAGCAGTTCCAGCATTCCCTGGACGGAACCGTCTTCACCGTAGAGACCATGCAACAGGATAAAGGCAAAATCAATCTCCCGCCGGTCACGAACCAGGTACTCGAGATCTCTGGCAGGGTCATATGTCCTGATCACAAATTTCCCGGGATCAAGTGCCCTTTCAAACATTGCTGCACCCTTCAGGGAAACGTCCCGTTCCCCGGATCTACCACCAGCCAATAATGCTATGCACCGTTTTTTCTGCTCACCCACAATCCATCACCCTCCGCTGCTCATCACGATCAGTCATAAGCTCTTGAAAACTGAATATCTTTTCAGACACATCCCTTGTCAAACAGGTACACTCTACCATGAGTGTCAAAACCATTCATCGAAATTAACCGGCAACTGGCAAAACAGAAACAAAACAACAAAAAAACAGCGCCTCATGGATACAACAAAAACGACGCTCATAAACAGGATAACCAAAATACGCGGCTAAAAAATGATTGACAAAAAACAATTGTCGTTTTATAAAGAGTGTTTATCGTTAAGGAAAAAACAGCCATTTAAAACCGTTCGTTACACAGCGGAACCATACGGGAAACGGAGATTCAGATGATAGAAGTAGAAGTTCGGGGTGATCTCGAGTTCGCCATCAGGCAATTGAAAAAAAAGCTTCAGATAGACGGAATCAAAAGGGAACTGAAGCGACGGGAATACTATGACAAACCAAGCGTAAAAAAACGCAGAAAACAGGCGGAGGCTCGCCGGAAACTTCAAAAATTCAATCGCATGAAAAAAGCGATGTGATCCGTTTTCAGCTGTCTGTACTCCTGAATAACCAGGCAGGGCCTGTTTCTTCGACCCGAGAGAAAAAACGGCAGATGTGAAACAGAAACCGCTCAAAGAAGGCTCTGCCTCCCTCCTTGAACTATTTCTCCATCAGCTGTCCGCCGAAAGAAGGCTATCCACAAACAGCATTGCCGCCTACGAAAGCGATATCACCATTTTTCTGAATTTTGCGGCACAACAGCAGATCACCGCACTGGCCGATATTCGTCTGGAAACCATCCATCACTTCCTGGAAGACTCCAGAAACAAAAAGGTTTCCCACCGCAGTAATGCCCGCCGCATATCCGCTCTTACTGCCTTCTTTACCTTCCTGAAGGTAAACCGCCACATTCATGCAAACCCTCTTGCAACCATTGACCTGCCGAAAAGTGGTCGCATTCTGCCGAAGGCACTGACCATCAACGAAGTTTCACGACTGCTGCAACCACCCCGACAGGCAACACCACTGGGTACCAGGAACCATACAATGCTCTGCCTTCTTTACTCAACCGGTCTGCGGGTATCAGAGCTTGTCGCTCTGCCACTCGGGAGCTGTAACCTGACATCCGGTTTCTTGCGGGTCATCGGCAAGGGCAACAAAGAACGCCTGGTTCCATTCGGCGAGACCGCCGGGGAAGCGATCAACCACTATCTGAACCATGCCCGGCCGCTCATCCTCAAGGGAAAAAGAAGCAGCGATCTTTTTGTAACCGGCAGGAACCGGCGAATGTCCAGGGTACGATTCTGGCAGATCATATCTGAAACAGCCACCGCTTCCGGTATACACAAACAGATTTCACCGCATATGTTGCGTCATTCCTTCGCCACCCACCTGCTGGCAAATGGCGCCGATCTTCGGGCCGTCCAGCTCATGCTTGGTCATGCCGATATAACAACAACACAGATCTACACCCATATAGACCAGGACAGACTGAAGTCAATCCACCGTTCATTCCACCCCCGGGGCTAGCACGGTTCCGGCACAACAAATCACTTGGAATCATTTGCAATAGCGGTTGACAAGGGCTATAATCAGCACCATACCCGATCATCACCAAATGCCTGCTCAATAACGACAAACAGAAGGTCGAAAGACCGAAGATAAACACGGTCTGTCAGCTCAATGCGTGTAATCGTGACCCACATCAATGCCGATTTTGACGGAATGGCTTCAATGATAGCTGCCCAGAAGCTTTATCCTGACGCGGTCATGGTCTTTCCTGGTTCCCCGAACAAATCCTTGCGGGATTTCATTTCCCAAACCCTGCTCTATCGTTACGATTTTCTCAAAGCCAAACAGATCATTCCCGAAAAAATTACCAGCCTCATCGTCGTCGATACCCGGTCATCAAAGCGTATCGGTTCCCTTGCGGCATGCCTTAAGAACAAGGGACTGGAGATCCATCTTTACGACCACCACCCGAAAGCTGTCGGCGACCTCCACGGGAACGTCGAAGTGGTCCGGGATGTCGGCTCGACAACAACCCTGATGACCGAGTTACTGCAAAAGAAAGGCATCGATATAACGGAAGAAGAAGCAACCATCCTGGGTCTCGGTATTTATCAGGATACCGGTTCCCTGACTCATCTCACGACAACACCTGAAGATTTGCGAGCCGCTGCCTGGCTTCTTGAACAGGGAGCAAAGCTCAATATCATATCACAATTCGTCAGCCACGACCTGACGTCACATCAGGTTACCTATTTAAACGAGCTGATAAAAAATACAAACAAGATCATCATTCAGAATATTCCTGTTGTCATTGCAGTCCTTTCCGTTGATGAGTACATCGATGATTTTTCGCTGATTGTCCGACGACTGATGACCATGGAAAATATGGATGTTCTCTTTGCCCTGGTTTCAATGGCGGCCAGGACCTGCCTGATTGCCAGAAGCCGGATCCCTGAGGTCAATGTCGGCGTCATTGCCAGAGATTTTGGTGGTGGCGGCCACACAACAGCCGCCTCGGCAACAATGAAAGAGATGTCCCTGGTTGAAGCCCAGGAGAACCTGGTACAAAGCCTTCATCGCCATATCCGGCCACAGGCTATCGCCCGGGAAATGATGACCTCGCCGGCCATTACCATTCCGGAAAACGCTTCACTCAACAACGCCAAAGCCTTGATGACCAGGTATAATATCAATACGATGCCGGTGGTCACATCGCTACCGGACCAGGAACCAGCAGCAGGACAGACACCGCAGATCTCAGGCATTATCTCCCGCCAGATGGTCGAACGGGCCATCAGTCACGAACTGGGAGAACTGCCGGTCTGTGAATACATGAGCAGTGACGTCAAGGTCCTTACACCAGATGCGACCCTGGCCGATATTCAGGAACTGATTATCGAAAACAGACAGCGTTTGATTCCGATCATGTATGACGGGAAAATAAAAGGGATCATTACCAGAACGGACCTGTTGAACAAACTGGTCAACGATCCTGCCAATCTGCCCAGAAACCTGCTGCACGAATCAAACTATCCATCGCTGGAAAGAAGTAGGAATATAAGCAGCCTGATGGTCAACGGTCTTAACCGGGAGATCATCGTCCTGCTCCAAAAAGTCGGTGAAATTGCCGACGAATTCATGTTCAGCGCCTTTGTCGTTGGTGGGTTCGTCAGAGATCTACTCATGAAGAAGGCCAACATGGATCTCGACATCGTTGTCGAAGGTGAAGGTATCGTTTTTGCAAAAAAACTGGCGAAAACTCTCGGAGGCAGAGTCAAGACCCACGAACGCTTCAAGACCGCAACCATCACCCTGCCGGACGGCCTCAAACTCGATATTGCAACGGCCCGACTTGAATATTATGAATATCCGGCCGCGCTGCCTACCGTTGAACTCTCCTCGATAAAACTGGACCTGTATCGACGGGATTTTACGGTCAATGCGATGGCGATACAACTCAATCCTGAACATTTTGGCACGCTGATCGATTTCTTTAACAGCCAGAACGATTTAAAAAACCGCTCCATCAAGGTGTTGCACAACCTCAGTTTCGTTGATGATCCCACTCGAATTTTCCGGGCCATACGATTCGAAACCCGTATGGAGTTTACCATCGTCAAGCACACGCAACGGCTGATTCACAATGCAGTAAAGATGGCCCTTTTCGGCAAGGCAAGCGACCCGCGTTTCTTCCTGGAACTGAAAATTCTGCTGAACGAAGAAAATGCAATTCCACCGATAAAGCGACTGGCCGAACTCGGCCTTTTCCCTTTTCTCTGGCCGGATCTCAAGCCTCACCTGCATATCGACAGACGATGCCACCACTGCCTGCTCCAGGCCCAACGGGCAATTTCGTGGTTTAAACTCCTGTACCTTCCCGACGCCTACGAAGCATGGATCATATACCTTCTCACGATTATGAGCCGCTCTCCGGTCCCTGTTCTGAATAACTTCTGCAACCGGTTTCAGATAGCAAGGAAACAGAAAGAGATCTTGATCCATGAAAAGACCGTGACGGACAAAACGGCACATTTCCTTGCCCGACGACCCGGTTTGAAAAATTCGGAAATATATATGCTGCTCAGTGAACTGCGTATTGAAGGCCTCCTCTACCTGATGGCAATTGCCAGAAAGACAGATGTAAAGAGAATGATCTCCAGCTACGTCACCTCGATGAGACAGGAACGTCCCCTTCTGAATGGTAACGACCTGAAAGAACTTGGCTATCAACCGGGACCGCTGTTCAAGGAAATCCTGCATGCACTGGTACTTGCCAGAATAGACCATATGATTACCTCCCGGGAAGAGGAGATCGCCTTTGTTCAAAACAGCTTTCCCCGCCCGGAAAAGAGATAAGCGTCGACCCGATACTGATGTTTTTCTTTTTCCCATTTTCTTCAATACATGCTAGTCTGAAATCTGTATTCCATTATCCTGTTATCAGCCCAAGACGATGATCCGAACATTTTTCTGGTATTTATATTTCTGGTTATACATGCTGTTCTCTCTCCTGCTGGTCATCCCGGTCATCCTTTTATCCCTGCCGGGGCTCCATAAGCAGCGGGAAAAATATATCCAGTTCACCGTATCCACCTGGGCCAAAAGCCTCATCCGTGCCGCCGGCGGAACGGTACAGGTTACCGGCAGCGAACACCTCCCGGAGCAACACACTATCTGCTATATAGCCAACCATCAGGGGGCATTTGACATTCCGATCATTCTCGGGCATCTGCCAGGAGCACCTGGATTTATCGCAAAAAAAGAACTCGCCTTGCTGCCAATCGTCAATATCTGGATGAAAAGCATCGGCTGCCTTTTTATCGACCGCTCAAACAGAAGAGCGGCCATTGCGTCAATCACCAAAGGAGTTAAACAGCTGCAGAGCGGAAAATCGATAATCCTGTTTCCTGAAGGGACAAGAAGCCGGGGACCAAAGATGAATTCATTCAAACAGGGCAGCCTCAAATTGCCGATACGATCCCGGACACCTATCGTCCCGATTACCATTTCAGGCTCTTACCAGCTCAAGGAAGAAAAAGGACGGATTCACCCAGGCACGGTATCGCTCACCATTCACCAACCGATTGACAGCACCGGTTATCGTGAAGACGAAACGAAACGGCTCAGTGACGAACTCACGCGGGTCATCAGCAGCGCGCTTTGAAAAAAGAAAGACCGCAGAAACCGGTCTATTGCAGATCGAACAATGATCCACTCGTGACAAATAGCGATAGGCACCACATGGTAACCATGCCTATCAGTCGTTTGCCTGATAAAAGAATTTAAAACAGAAAGAAACAATAGACGATGAACATATCCATACCGGAACTCATTATCCAGATACCAACCCTCCTCCTGGCTCTGACATTTCACGAATTTGCTCATGGTTACGTGGCATATCGACTGGGAGACCCAACGGCCTACAACCAGGGACGTTTGAGCCTGAATCCGCTGAGACACCTTGATCCTATCGGTACACTGGTGTTTATCGTTGCCAAGTTCGGCTGGGCGAAACCGGTTCCGGTCAATCCGTTCTATTTCAAAAACCCCCGTAAAGATATGCTTTGGGTCGCGCTCGCCGGACCGGCAGCAAATCTACTTCTGGCAGTGATCAGTGCTGTTCTGATCAAGATCATTTTTATTGTTGTAACCATCATGCCGACGATACAAATGGTCAACGCGATTGTTATTCCCTTTTATCTGATGCTTGAAGCAAGCGTCTGGATCAACCTGATACTCTGTGTCTTCAATTTCCTGCCAATTCCGCCACTGGACGGAAGCAGAATCATTTTCGGACTGCTTCCGGAAAAGATGGCACGAATCTATGCATCCTACGAGCGATACGGATTTATCATTGTTCTGCTTCTTGCCTTCTCCGGCACACTCTGGATAGTTATCAACCCGATCATCAATTTCGCTCATTCACTTCTGATTTAACGAACCGGTTCTTTTCCTTTCTTTCTCAGAGAAAAAGAAAACTACCAGAATCGTACAACCCGAAAGACTCATAAAAAAACACGATATTGTAACCTATTCAGCAGGTTTCTTTACGTTTCCGTTTCCCTTTATAATCAAACCCGGTACTGAACCACACGCGTTCCATAGCCAAGTCAGGTGCTCATCAAGACGATTACGTACTCTACTGACTTCAGCAGACGGCTCTTCAAAGCGACAGGGGCTCTTCAGTGGCCTCTTTATGCCAATTCTTACGTTTACAGAAAGGATGTTACACGAACAACCAACGCGGCTTGTACCAGGTCCTATCTCTGTTCCCTGACGAACCATAAAAACGCCAAAACCGTCTACGCAAAGATAAAAAACAAAAAGCTATTGAAAAAAAAACGCTATAATCGTAGCCTCAAAGAAATAAATCTGTACCTTTTCATTATATTCATTGATTGTCTTTTTTATGTGAACCATTTCCCCCGATCCAGGAACGTAAGATAAAGACAGCATGCTCAACGAAGAAAAACAGCTGATATCGGAAGTCGCTGCAGGGAACAGGGAGGCCTTTCGTCTCGTTTACGAACAGACATATGGAAAGGTCGCTCGCTATATCAAAGGATTCATCAAAGACGAAGGAATAGCTGAAGATGTCATTATTCAAACATATACCGTTGTCTGGCAAAAAGCAGCAGACTTCAAAGGAACGTCCCGGTTATCAAGCTGGATTATCGGCATTGCCCGAAACCTTGCGTTCAAGGAATTTCGTAAACTGAAATCATCAAAACCTTTTGACGAAACCTATTGTCATGCAGATACAGAAAGTTCTCTGGAGCCGGAAAGAAATGACAGAAACAGAAAAATCAAAGAGATCATAAACGAATTGTCCCCGAACTATCAGGAGATACTGGAAATGGTCTTTTATCAGGGTTTAACATACCCTGAAATTGCAAAAACAATACATATACCGGTTAACACCGTGAAAACAAGAGTCTTTCATGCCAAAAAGGCGTTTAAAGACCTGCTCATCAAACAAAAAATAGCAAAAGATGATCTTATCTAAGACAACAGATTTTACAGAGCTTATTCCGGAATATCTGAGCAACGAGCTCGACCCCGAAACCTGCCGTGCTTTTGAAGCAGCCCTGACTGAGAAAGCTGATCTCAAAAGAGCACTGGAAGAATTTGTAATCCTGCAGGACCTGTACAGGACCGCTTCGCCAAAGAGTCAGGAACCATCCGAGGCCATTTTCAATAAAATCATCGACCATATAGACGCTGCAGAAGAAAAAACCACCGGATATAGAAAACACTATCATCAACCATCATGGTCGACAAAAATAATGGAAGGGTTCTCCTGGTTCAAGGAGTCTTTCAGACTGTCGTGGGGCGTTGCCGCTGTTCAAATGGCAATTATCGTTCTTCTTCTGTTTCCCGGCATGCCGGAAAAAACGTATACAACCCTTGGAATTACACCTGAAACGAATACCACCAATAATACAATCACGCTCAATATTGTTTTTGACGATTCGGCCAGAGCCGCAGATATCAAAGAACTGCTCAGTGCAGTTGACGCGACTATTATTGCGGGCCCATCCCCTAACGGAAGATACCGTATCGTTATTCCAAAGAATAAGGACAGCAGCCTGACAATCTCTTCACTTGATCAGTCAAAACTGACCAGTTTTGTTGAAAAGGCATTTTGATTCTGGTGCCCTGAAACAGATCGCCTAAAAGATACGGGCCGATCAGCAACGTTCTCATATATTTCTACATTTATCGTATACTTCTTTTAACAATCATCTCGATAACAACAAGAGGTTATTATGAACATGAGAAAAATAGCCCCTGGATTTTCCCTGTTAATCATCTGTCTTTTATTTATTTCCAGCAATGCTTTTGGAGGAGCAAAAATAAAAAGTTCTCCTCCAAAAGCAACCACAGGAAAAAAAATAACCTTCACATATTCCAACCCGGAAACCACGGAATGCCTGGTGTGGGATTTTGGAGATGGCTCCAAAAAACAAACCCTGAACAATAAATTCACCATTTCCCATTCATATAAAAAAGATGGCCGTTATAGGGTAAAGGTCTGGGACCAGGCTTGTGACTATGGTGGCCCAGCCACAGCCTCCATGACAATGGTTGTCAGGGAGAACGCCCGCCCTGCACCCGTAGAAAAAAAGAAAAAGGGGAAAATCAGTATGAAACCGCGTACGCCGGGTGAAGGGGAAACGGTGACCTTTGCAGTAAAAGGGTTTTCAAGTTCCTGCGTAACATGGGATTTTGGTGACGGTAAAAAACAAAAAGACACCTCTCCACCTGCCATCAAACACAACTACGACAGGCCAGGTCATTACACGGTTACGGTCTACGCTGACTGCAAGAAGGATGTTTCCGGAACAGCACAGATAAAGATAAAAAAAGCTGTCAGATCTCTCCTTGTCGACACGAAACAAATCAGGGTCAAGGAACCTGTACAATTTTCAACAAGCGGGTTTGTTTCAGACTGTATTCGTTGGGATTTTGGTGAAGGACCGAAAAAAAACGGTAAAAGCAGGGCATCTCATACATATAAAAAACCCGGGAAATACCAGGTAAAAGCCTACGACTACTGCGGTACAAAAAGGGTAGATTCCGAAAAAGTAACCATCACCGTTCAGGAAGAGGAATTTAAGGTAAACAAGGTCGTCCTCGATCTGGACAGCAAAAACCGGAACGTTGTGAATATCAGACAAGACTCGTTGCTGGACCCTAAGGCAACGATCCATTATGAGGGAAAGGGGGATTTGAAATATCAGTGGTATGTTGACGGAAAAAAATTTGGCCCCCCTCAGATGAAACGTTTGAGAACAGGCAGAAAGGTGGAGGTCAGGCTTCCAGAAAAACTTGCAGCAGAAGACCTCGGTTTACACAAGATCTCCTTAAAGGTTGTCAATTTTCAACAGCTGTCTCCTGTCAGTTATTTCAAGGTCCGGCCACTGGCCCGAAAAGCAGCTTTAAAATCTATCGACCCGCCGACACCGACACTTGTGCCAGAGCCGAATATCAAACCTGAAATTAGAGAATTGAGACGTCTGACTGATCCAGGACACCCGGCAAACGAGTTGTGGATATCATATAACGTCGAGTATGCAGACAAGGGAAAATTCGAGATTGAGTATGAAAAGGCAACAGGGTCAGAAAAGAAACACAAAACCATCCCTCTGAAACTATTCCGTAGGGGTTCCTCAGATATCATCAAGATTCCTGTCCCGAAAGGGAAAAACGTCAGTTTTGTGAAAAAGATCACCCTGGAGATTGAAGGGGATGAACAGTTTTTACTGGATAACACAAAAGATAAAAAGGTGACTGTCAAAAAGACCCTGATGCTCGGAAAAGACTATTTTGTACAGCCCTTGACCGTTAAGAAATTCAAGTTCTGGAACGGATGGTTCACATATGAATTTTCCCATCCTGTGAAAAGGGAAAATATCAGTGTAACGCATCTTGCGACCGGCAAGCGGCTGAACGCAGATGATCTGGACGAGCATTTGGGGGAGGATCCTTCCAGATCTGGAATCTATGAATTGAAAGGATCAAGTGATCGTGGAGTGGCTACCGCGAGAATCGGTATTTCTTTTTACGATGTCAAACTCCAGCAATGGATTGACACTGCATTAAAATATCGTTGCTACAAGGAAGGCACAGAACAAAAAGAACTGTCGTTTCCTGACCTCACCCGCAAGAAATATCATTGGACTGAGCGGGTCTGTGGTATGATTGGCAAGGACCCTATGTACAAAAAGTACCAGGAATTGCTTGGAAAAGCCGGACATCCCACCATTGAGGCCTTTCGGCCTGTCGGGGGAAATCTGGTGAATGGAGAGTATATCGTAGAAGACGGAGAAACGGTGGAACTCTTTGCGCATGTGGCAGATTCGCCATCCAAGAAGCTGCACAGGAAAGTAGAGGTTGTTCTGCATGAAAACGGTAAACTGATAAGCACCTGGAGGCCTCGGGGCACAAGAAACCCCGGTGACGTCCCCAAGAATATTGACCCGGACGCCGTGCATTCCGGCGGCGGTTATTATGCGACAGTTACGTTTAAGGTCAAACCGAAAAAAGAAAAGAATCAATATAACCTGATCTTGGATCGCGGTGATGGAAATATCGAACTTGAAACAGTCCAGATCAGAATCAAAAATCCACGGCCCCTGATCAGTGAATTTAAGGCGGACAGACCGAACATCCTGAGCGGCGAAAAAAGCACCCTGAAGTACAAGGTCTCAAAGGCTGACCAGATCTCCATACATGAGATTGATAACCTCTCAGGCACTCCTATAGAAATTCGTAAAATAGATCTTCTCGAAGACAAGATATACGAAGGAAAAATTTCTGTTCATCCACGGGAGACGACAACGTATCTCCTTTCCGCTTCAGGTGCACTTGGTACACCTGTAAAAACAACAAAAATAACTGTTCAGGGTATGACGACAAAGATGCCGGCATTGCCTTATGTGAAATTGGTCGCGGAACCAGAAACCATTAACAAGGGAGAAAAGGCCAAGCTGCACTGGGGATTTATGGGAGCAAAAACGGTTTATCTCCATCTTCCGCCAAATGTGGTAATCCCGCTGTTTGGCAATAAATCCGGCGACGGGCAAAGTTCCATGACCGTAACTCCGCGGAAGACAACAACCTATTCCATTGAAGTCATCGGGTTAAATGGGAAGAAAAAAGAATATTACACGACAATCTACGTGAAATAATGGTCAATTTTCTTCACCCGTAAAAGCTGGAAACAGCAGTAACAGGCAAAAACAGATGAAGGCGGAGGCACCAGGTGCTGAACGTTTTTCGGCTCATGAAGCGTATACGCCTTCATCTATACCATCTGGCTTGCGAAATCGTATGGTAAAACAGGGAGGAAAAAAACAATTCCAAACAGCCTGACGGACAATCTCACGAATACCAGGACTCTTCAGGCAATCTTGGCATGCCCGTTATAGAGATAGCGTTTGATCTTATGAGTCGCGGTTTTGATAAACGGTTCCCGTCTTTCAAAGACCTCGCTGATACGGGAAGCCTTTGGCAGGCTCAGGTTTACCTCCTTTCTCAATTCTTCGAGCAGATTACCCAGATAATCCCTGCGTTCCTGCCGGGACTTCCCCTCCGTTGCGTCATCGATACTCTCATAATCCGGATATATCCACGCATTGAGCTGTCCATTGTTTTCGACAATCAACGATTCGCCGACCCAATGGTAGGCATTGATCAGATGTTCAATCACTTCCGGATACACATTCTCTCCATTAGCCATAACAATAACATTCTTTGAACGTCCCTTGATATGGAGGTTTCCCTGATCGTCAAGCAGTCCAAGGTCTCCGGTAGAAAGCCAGCCGTCTGGTGATACGGCCTCGGCAGTCCCCTCCGGATCATTGTAATAGCCGTTCATGACATTCGGCCCCCGCACATAAATCTCACCAATACGCGATTCCGGATCCACATCTTCAAGCTTCACCTCGACCCCCGGCAGCGGTTTTCCGGCAGAACCAACAGTAATCGTTTTGTCACCAAACGGACCGCCGGATATCAATGGTGCGGCTTCCGTCATGCCATAACCAATAAGATAGGGGAATTCCGCTTCTTTGAGAAATTTTTCAACATCAGGATTCAGCGAAGCACCGCCAACACCCATCAATTCAAGCCTGCCGCCAAAAAACTCCATCAATTTTGCCCCAATCCGCCGATAGATGAGCCGTCTGCCTATTTTGGCCTTGCAGATGATTTTCATCACACTGCTTTTCTCTATTTTGGGTAATACCCGTTTTTTATAGATTTTTTCAAGAACCAATGGAACGGCAAAAATCAAAGCCGGTTTTTCGTGGGCACACAGATTCTGAAGGATTGCCGGAGTTGGGGTCTTGCCGGCGTAAGCAATACGGGCTCCGAGCAATAGTGGCAGCATGAAACCGGTGGTGAATTCATAGGTATGTGACATCGGCAGAATAGACAGAAAGACACTCCCCGGTTTCACATCATGAAGTCCGGCAGCTGCAAACGCATTGGATGTCAAATTCTTATGGGTCAGCATGACTGCCCGGGAAAAACCGGAGGTTCCCGAGGTATAGAGAATTGAAGCGATATCATTTTCGTCAACTTCAGGAAAAACAATATCTTCTGCCAACACCTTCTTTTCCCGGTACTCGGCCAGGGCTTCTTCCAGGTATTCGGAAAACTTTGCAGTCGGCAAAAAACCTTCTTCCTTCTCATAATCGTCAAGTGTTACGACTTTCTGAAAAGAGCCGCCGCTGAACTCGTATACTTTTTCAATCTGCCGCTGAGTGGTAAAAACAAACGAGACTTTCATTTCAGAAAGGATGTGATGCACATCCGCTGCCGGTAAATCGGGAAGAATCGGCACTGAAACCGCACCATTACGAACGGCAGCAAGATATGCTGTTCCCCAGCAATCTGAATTCTCGGCAAGAATTGCTATTCGGTCCCCTTTTTTTATGCCCTCCTTCTGCATACGAAGAGCAAGTGCGCAAATCCGTTCATGGAATGCTTCGTACGTCACCGGCTCTTTCAAAGCCATACCTATCGCAGGCAGATCACCATATTTTTCTCTGCTGGAATCGATGATGTAATTGAGTGTCATACGAACATCAGAACCGTCAATCATTACGCGTACCTCTTGAGAGTCAAAAAAGGTTAGTCGTCATCTCCCGTCCGTTGACGGGGAACAAGTATCGGGCATAACCTTCAGATTATACACAATTGCAACTCAATAATCAATCCTGACGACTGTTATCCTGATAACCGACTGCTCCCCAAAAAAGACGTACCATATCAAGGTTTGACAGGACAAGCCGACATAATAGTTCTTGACAACAGATGTCCAACCGAATACAAAAAGATAAAATCCCGTTATATTTAATAGTTACAAATCTTTTCAGTTGAACAATGTCCAGGACAACCTCTCTCCTGACACTTTTTTTTCTTTTTATTTCAGCTTGTTACAGCTCCTGTTTCATCCCTCATGCCTATCCGGTTCCCATCCTCAGGGATCAACCTAAAAAGAAACCATATAAAAAAACAACTCAGCAACAAACAACATCCGGTATCAAAATAATTGGTGCCTACGCAGATATCAGCACAGTAAAAAAAGGCGCCAATTGCCGCAGGAAATCCCGACCTTTTCGTCAAAGTGCTCTTTCGGCAAAATCGATTATCGTCATCGATGCTCATTCCGGCGGAACCATCTACTCACGGTCACCAGACACACCAAGACAGCCGGCCAGTACGATCAAGGTTATAACGGGAATCCTTGCCATCGATCTTCTCAGAAACGAAGAACTGATTACCGTCAGTAAAAAGGCGGCCCGACAGCCACGCTCCAAAATCTACCTCGACTCTCGTAAAACCTATCCGGCAAATGACCTCATCAACGCGGTCCTGTTGGCATCTGCAAACGATGCCAGTGTCGCGCTCGCAGAAAAAATTGCCGGATCCGAGAGATCCTTTGCCAAAATGATGACCAGCAGAGCGCAAAAATGGGGGGCAAAAAACACGGTCTGCAAAACCGCATCCGGCCTCACCGCCCGTGGCCAGAAAACAACAGCACGGGATCTCGCCACTATTTTCAGGCAGGCAATGAGAGATCGTGAATTTGCGTCCCGGATGAAAAAAAGGAAGATACGTACCGCAGAAGGGAAACTGCTGAGGAATCACAACAAGGCCTTGTGGCAAATCAAGGGGGCTCTGGCCGGAAAGACAGGTTATACCCATGCGGCACGGCAGACGTATGTCGGAACATTCAAACGTGGAGAAAAGGAAATCATCGTTGCCATCATGGGCAGTGAATCGATGTGGAATGATATCAAACGGCTTGTCTCCTACGGTTTCTCCCACTGCAAAACAGCGGGAACAGCTCAATTAAAAAACGATTCGGCCCGATTCGCAGCATTGGTGGATACCAACAAATCAACTGAACAGGTCGCTGCAAGCAATCATCAACTTCAAACCAATCACTGAAAAAGAATACCGCTGACAGACCGAAAGCACGAAAAAGGATATGAGCCAAACGACCGGTCCTCATACCAGGAGCGGTCGTTACCCCGGCGCTGTACCCTGGCTCAGGCAAAGCACCCGACAAGAGCGCGTATCAGGACCAGAGAACAGGTTTAACAGCATTCCGGCAGCCAGAAAGACACCGGTTCTCAATCCCGAACACCATCAGAAAACGCTAATTCCGCCTTCACCGCCTGGCCAAGCTGAACAAGGCTGTACGGTTTTCTCAACAGCCCGGCAGCCCCACGTTGCAGCGTTTCCTGAATGTCTTTGCTGTCACCAAAACCGCTTACCAGTAATACCTTTTGTCCGGAACTGATTTTTCGTATCTGCTCATATGTTTCCCGCCCGTTTATACCTGGCGGCATCAACATGTCAAGCAGGATCAAATCGACCGGCCAATTCTTTACAAAATCAACCGCTGCACCTCCAGATGCAGCCAGATAGACTTCATAGCCCAATTTGGCCAACATTTTTCCGGCAATATCACGCTGCAACGGTTCATCATCGACGACCAGAACCGAACCCTTTCCCTGAAGATCACTCACCCCCTGTGTAACCTCATCGTCACTGATCTCCGCCTTCTTCGTTATCGGCAGGTATACGGTAAATGCCCCCCTGCCGTCACCAGCGTTTTCGGCAATAACAGTCCCTCCATGTTTCTGAACAAGATTTCGGGAAACGGCGAGTCCAAGCCCCCGTTTTGCAGAATAATCACCCCATATACTACTGAAGTAAAATGGCTCGAATATTCGCTCATTATCTTCCAACCTGCGCGGATCATCAAAAAAGATCCGTAACACAGCATAGGAATCTTCCGGTAAACCCAACTGGTTTAAATCGTCATGAGAAGCTGATGCCACATCGACAACAACATCAAGCCGCCCGTTCTCCCCAACGATCTCCATACCGCCGACAACCAGGTTGACAATCGCTTTCTGGAGCAGAAGCGGCATGCATCTGAGATAGACCTGGTCAGGGTACAGGGTACTATTGAAGACCAGCTCCGGATTCAATTCACACAAACGGATAACATCAAGCGTATTCAGACAATCCTGAACAAACACGTTCAACTCTCTGGTCTCCAGCCGTTTCATCTCATCTTGGGATAAGAGGAGAAGATCATCAATGATATCAATAGACTGAATACCAGCATTTCTGATAGCAACCAGCGGTTCCCGTAAGTCACTGTCTACCGGCAGCCGAACGAGCATAAGATCAGAATAACTGATCGATTCAGCAAGAATATTGCTTAAATCGTGCGCTATACCCGCTGCCATGCTTCCGACCATAGCCATTTTCTCCGATTGCAACAATTGCTGCTGCATGATCCGCATTTCTTCAAGCGTTTCTCCAAGCTGCTGATTCTTTGTCTCCAGATCATCCAGCATTTCCGATTTGGCTCTGCTGACAGCCTCTGCCGCAGCCTGTTCACGTTCTGCTTTCTCCCGCAGGGTCCGTTCGGTCATATCGACAACATTTGCCTCTATCGCTGTCACTTCACCGTGCTCACCTCGTACGACATGTGCTGATAACAATACGGGAAAAGAAGAACCATCCCTGCGAAACAGCCCCATCCCCATCCCCTTTACGAATCCATCCTGCTCCAGAACTTCATACAACAGGTCCCGCTCTTCAGGATCGGCAAACATATCGTTGATATTAACAACACGTTCGGTCATCTCACCGACAGAATCATATCCGCACATTGAGGCAAAAGCTGGATTCAGGTCTTCAAATCCACCACCATCAGCAACCCTGAAAATACCATCCTGCATCATGACGAACAATGCCCGGTATTTCCGCTCTGCCCCGGCCAAATCGTGAATTGACTGGATTCTCAAAAAGGCATCGTTTACCAGACGGACCAACGTTCCGACAAGCCCGCTGACCAGGTAATTGTTGAGTGACACCTCCTTGCCACCAGAAAAAACCATAATATTCGTCATGTCATTATGTTCAATGAATGGAACAAAAAGGTATTCCCGGGAAGATGCCGGCTGACCGGATTCATCTTCAAAACGTTCCTGTTCAACAACAATACGCCCCTGTAGGAGCACCCCTTTCATCTTCTGACTGAGCAGACCCGAGAATTCAGCCACCTCCATTTCACGTTCAAAGGCTTCCCATGTATAAACCCCCAGACACCGGGTTTTCAACTGTTCCTCAACCGTCTCCACAGCCACGCGTACCACCTCGTCTCTGGTCAGTGCATCGGCCAGTTCTTCACCAGCGCTATTCAGTTCATGCAGCTTTTCAACATACTCCCGGATCGTTCCTATCAACAGGTTCACTTGATCAACAAAGGCATCGACCGTACTGAAACTGCTGCTGACACGAGCTACCCGAACATCAAAATCACCGCTGGTCACCTTTCCCAGAACAGCGGTAATCTCTTTTATTCTTGGAACAAAAAGGGAAAAAAGAAGCCAGATCATTGAAAAAACCGACAACAGGACAATGATCACGCCAAGGCTCACCATGAGAACGCCTGGCTTATCCGCCGTCAATTTGACAGCCCAAAAGACCATAACAACAGCGCCCACGATCAGGAACAACAACCAGATACTTAACGATACGATTGTGTTAAAACGGTTTCCTGCCACATCTGCCTCATCTGTTACACTGTCATTGCAGACCAATATGATTTCAGTCAGTAGAGCTATACCATCTGCCTGGTTCCAACCAAAACCGAAAAACGCGATCCGCCCCCCTCATGCGGAAGGGTGTCACCGGGAACTCACGAAAAGGATTCTGTTATTTTGAGCGGTTTACAGACACAAGTCAACAAGATTGATACAGCAGAAGACAGATTTACAGAAATTATTTAATCAACACTATCGTCCTTCCCGGGAAGAACAGGACGTTTCCTGCTCCTCCCGGTGGTTAACAAACATATTTTCCTTCTCCTGGTAAAAACCCGCTGTAAAGAAGAAAAAGCAAAAAAATGATACAGATTCAGCAAAAAGCGGTGCTCGTCTGAAGCCCTTACTTCAACGATCTGCACAATCGCCCGAACGCTCCGGGAATGGTACCTGATGACCAGAAAGCCCTGCCATGCCGAAAATCAACAAACCAGTATCCGCCTGGTTTCCGTGTCGCCGAGACAAAGATAAACGGCTGTTCCTTTGAGAAATTTGGATTCAGGTAATCGCCCTTGAAATTTGCCGAGTCATTCATCAGCGACATCGCTTCCTCCAAACTCGGCAAACGCCAGTCATGAAAACCCGCATATCCATTATCATTCAACTCGACAACCCTTTTTTCCATCAGACGGTGAGAAGTTATGTCAATCCCGCCAGACTGCCACATCAAACCGGTACGGAGATCAACCAGGGTTCCCGAACCACTGTCATAAAGGGCGTTCTCAAAACTGCCGTCCGGATTTCTTTCAAGATCGTAAAATCCCCATTTCTTTATGGCTTCCACAACCTCACGGTCATCCAGCTCTACCCGTCCGGCAGGAAGGTCAACACCATTTTCCGAAACCAGTTGACCATCCCACACCGGTAACTGCGGTCCCATATCCTCGGCAACCACCCTGGTCCTGATCGGTTCCACCAGACGGGCATCACCATCATCAAGAACCGTATCGATCAACCATTGCTTTATCCTGGCATCTATAGCCAGACTCCTCTCATAAAAGGATGTTTTACCATGATTCTTCACACATTCACGTATCAGATCAAGTGGTGCCTTGATCTCGGCGATGACTTCAGCATATTTAACCCCCCGTTCCATCAGACAGAGCTTCGGCTGATCTCCCCAATTGTCTACAAAAAAATAGTGGATACGCTCATTGTTGTTTCGAACCCGTTCACGTCCTCCCCAGGACTCGAACGTGCCGAAGGTCAGATCAGGCGTCATCTCCCAGTCAATTGAGTTGATCAGTCTTTCTCCAACTTTTATGGTATGGTACATAGTCATGCTCCCGTTTTTTGTCATGATCTTCTTTTTTTCTGCTCCTTTGCAGAACCCTGTTATCGGTTCAGGAAACGTGCTATACTGCCGGTGCGCATACGCCCTCTGTTTTTTCAGTAAGATCGATTTCATTGCCGATAACCGATCATTCTAACGCCCATTTTCTCCAGAATTCAACAGAGAAACAGAGATTAAAATGCTCATTGATTAAGTATAGTAATCATTATGATCGTGTCCAGTCAGGAATCTCTTTTCATCAGCCCCGGCAGACCATTTTCACGGGGAACGACAGATAACATATCGGCCATTCATCTTACTGTTTTTTCATGGTATACTGACAGGGTTATACCCTTTTCAACACAGGCGGTTCCAGCAATGAAACTTATCACCCAGCACACCTCTGACAATCATCAGCCATGAAAAAAACAACCATCTATCTGTTCGGCGATTCACTGATCAATTACGGAGACTGGCAGCAACTGCTGCCAGACTGCACAACCTTTAGCAGCGGTATTCCAGGAGAACGGGCAGAAGCACTTCTTTCCCGGCTCTACCGGACCAAAACCAAGGAACCGCCGGATATCATCCTGATCATGACCGGCACCAACAATCTGCTGCTGTACCAAGACACCCGTTTTCCAGAAATCATCAAAAACATAGTACTCACTCTGAAAGAACAATATCCTGCCACCCGCTTTCTTTTGAACAGCCTGTTTCCTTTCGCCATACCGGGAATTGAAAAAGTGATCGTTGCTATCAACGACAGATTAAAAACAATTGCCGTTCAAACCGGAAGCGATTATCTCGACACCTTTTCTCCCTTCAAGAGTGCAACAACCGTTCCATTTGGACCTGACGACGTCCATCTGAACGAAGCCGGGTATCAGCTATGGGCCAGATGCATCAGGCAGCACATCAACCACCGCACGAGGTACTGACCAGAGACCATACCTCCCGGATCGTGTCGATATTGCCGGATACTGCTAACCGGCACGTCCCGCCTCTGCCACATTCTCCCCATCTGCCACTTGCAAAACGACCAGATCGGTTTATCATAGCATACAGAGTTACTAACCCCGGCGACAACAAGGAGACCACCATGACAACCAGGCCAGCCAGTATTGAAAAAAATGGCAGACAGATCACCTTCTGGGTATTGACCCTCGTTTTGGCTACCCTGTTGGCAATAATTCAGAATAATGTGATCGCAACGGCAGCAACGACCACGCCCGCGGATAAAGCCATCACCGGCACCATTATCGAAACGATGGACGCGGCCGGATATACCTATATGAATATCGATACGGGAAACGGTCCTGTCTGGGTAGCCATTCCGGAAACAGCGGTAAAACAGGGAGAAAAAGTCTCCTGCCTCCCGGGTATGGAAATGAGACAATTTCATTCCAAAAGTTTCAACCGAACCTTCGATTCAATTATTTTCTCAGGCGGCATTGAAGGAAACCGTCCCGCTTCCCCGCATCGACGGGCAGCTGCAATCAAAAAGGCACCAGACACAGATTCTTTTGACGCTGCCGTCCAGGCTGAAAAACAAGCCGCCGCCAGTCCGTCCCGTCAACCCAACCCATCCGGCGGCAGTCAGGCAGCGATCGCACCATATGCCGAGATAAGCGTCACCAAAGCAGCGGGTAAAAACAGTTATACGGTTGAAGAGATTTTCAGCAACGCGAAAGAGCTTGACGGAAAAACCGTACGAATCAGGGGAAAGGTCGTAAAATACAACGCCAACATCATGGGCCGCCACTGGCTTCATATCCAGGACGGAACGGGCGACCCGATGCAGAACACCCACGATCTGGTGGTAACAACGACATCAAAAATTGAAAATCCGGACATCCTCACCCTGGAAGGAACCGTAGCCGCCAACAGGGATTTTGGCGCCGGTTATACCTACGTGGTCATCATTGAAAACAGTACCATTGTCGAATAAGTTCAGAGCGGAAAAGGCAGCGATCAAACCCGGAGAGATCGGTTTTGATTTTGACGGTGTCATTGCCGACATCGGGGAAACCTTCATCAGGCTTGCCTGCCAGAATCATGGCTATTGCTCGATAGCTCTTGAGGATATCAGTTCCTTTACCATCGAGGATTGTCTCTCTATTCCTCCTGCTGTTGTGGAACAGATTTTCCTTGATATCCTCAAGGATTCCATTGGCACCGGTCTGAAGCCACTACCCGGTGCGCTGGATGGAATGATCAGTCTCGGTCAGCATGCACCGGTTACCATCATCACTGCAAGGCCGGACATTGAACCGGTCCACGACTGGTTTGACCATTATTATCCGGCAACAGCCAGAGAAAGGATACGGTTGATCAGCGCCAAAGACCATGACAACAAGGGAATCTATATCAGGGAACAGAACCTTCGTTATTTTGTCGACGACAGACTTCAGACCTGTGTCCAGCTCGCCGAAACGGGAATCAAATCGATTCTTTTCAGCCAGCCATGGAACAGAAGCGGTGATGACCTGCCCCGTGTCGCCAGCTGGCAGGAACTGACACTGCTCTTTGATTTCAATTCCGAGATACCATGAAATGTCCGCATTGTAACCAAAGCATCGTACCGAGAAATCCGGTTCCGACCGTCGATATCATCATCGAGATCGGGGAAAAGATTGTATTGATAAAACGGAAGAATCCTCCTTTTGGCTGGGCACTGCCCGGCGGCTTTGTTGATTATGGTGAATCCTACGAAACGGCAGCGACACGAGAGGCCCTTGAAGAAACCGGCCTGAACGTGGAAAACCTGGAACAATTCCACACCTACTCCAGACCGGATCGTGATCCACGTCAACACACCGCCTCAACCGTCTTCATCGCGCAAGCCGCCGGTCTGCCGACCGGCGGCGATGATGCTGCCGAAGCAAAGCTGTTTGCGGAAAACGAACTACCGAAGCTGGTCTTTGACCACCAAACAATCGTCTCCGACTATTTTTCAGTAAAAAGAAGTAAAAAAAAAATCAGGGTAAGAAGGTAATTTTACGTGCACCCCACCTGCACCTGACGTATGATGTGAGTTCATCAACCGGCGGCATCTGGCCGCGAGGATCACGCAGGCACTGCTGAATCAATCAAAGGGAGACCACATGACCCACCCCATCATCGAAGATCTCAATCGCCGTTACACGACCAAAAGATATGACGCTGCCCAAAAAATATCTGCTGATGACATGGCAGTAATCAGGGAGGCATTACGCCTGTCACCTTCCTCGATAAACGCACAGCCCTGGAAGTTTATCATCATCGAGAGTGACGCTGCCAAGAAACGGTTTCATGACACCTTCAGCAAAACATTCGAGTTCAATCAGAAACACGCGACAGAAGCATCACACACCATTCTCTTTGCCTACAATCCCCGCTTTACAAAAGAAGATTATGTACGGGTCATTGATAACGAAATAAAAGCGGGCCGACTGACAGAAAAAACAGCCGAGGAAAGAATGGCCATCGGTATGTTCTTTGCCGGATTAAACACAGATGAAAACGGCTGTAATGGAGTCTGGACCAGGTCCCAGATCTATCTTGCCCTGGGAAATATCATGCACACCGCTGCCAGATTGAAGATTGACTCCACCCCGATGGAAGGTATTGATTCCAAACGTATTGCAGAGATTTTCAAAGAGGAACTCGATGGCTACGTTTGCGAAGTAGCACTTGCTCTTGGCTATCACAAAGATGGTGACGATTACAACCATGACGCTCCGAAGTCGCGGCTGCCCCAGGAAGACGTGGTCATGGTTCTCTGACAAAACCAATAGTAACGCTTGTCCACCAGCGCTGACCCATACAGAAAGACCATGATATGGGTCAGCGTTATGCAAGCAGGTATCACCTTCAGTCAAAAGAGCGTTCTGTAATCCGTTTCACCTAAAAAAAGCTCTTCAGCAGCCAAAACGTCAAAAGTCCGGTTCCAACGGAACCATAAAGCATCAGTCAGGGGAGACAATCACTGCCGAACTTCCTGGCGATAAGACCGAAAACAGCGATACCGGTCAAAACTGAAATGACGAGAATAACAATTGTTTTCATAAACTTGTTCAGGCCCTGATACGTTCGCTGCCCTTCTTGCGCAGCCTGATCGAGCGGGGCGTAACCTCCACCAGTTCATCATCATTGATATAGGATATACACGCTTCGAGGCTCATTTCAATCGGCGGGGTCAGAATGACCGCATCATCTGAACCGGCGGCCCTGACATTTGTCAGTTTCTTGCCTTTGGCAGGGTTAACCACCAGATCAGCGGCCCGGCAATGCTCACCGACAATCTGTCCCCTGTAGAGTGCCTCACCGGGGTGAATAAACAATTTCCCACGATCCTGTAGATTACATAAGGCATATGCCACTGATGTGCAAGGTTCCTTGACAACAAGTACCCCGTTGAGCCTGTTCACGATATCACCGGCATACGGTCCATAGGTTTCAAAAACATAGCTCATCATTCCCATACCCCTGGTATCCGTCATAAATTCGGACCGGTACCCGAGCAGCCCGCGTGTCGGGATGATAAAAACCATCCGGATCATACCGTGGGCCTGATTCATTTCCTCGAGCTGTCCTTTCAGTTCTCCGAGCCTTTTGATCACAGCTCCCTGAAACTCCTCATCAACATCAACAGTCAGCCGCTCATAAGGTTCGAGTAATGCCCCCTCTTCCTCCCGAAAGATAACCCGCGGTCGCGTAACCTGGAGTTCGTATCCTTCCCGCCTCATTTTTTCGATCAGAATCGACAGATGCAGTTCGCCACGTCCCGATACCTTAAAGCCAACAGCATCTGTCAGCGGTTCCACACGCAGGGCAACATCGCCAAGAATCTCCCGCTGAAGCCGTTCGTCGAGATGACGAGAGGTCACATAGGTCCCTTCCTTTCCGGCAAACGGGGAATCATTGGGGAGGAAATCCATTGAAATAGTCGGAGGATCGATATCGATCAGCGGCAGCGGTCTCGGATTCTCGGGATCGGTGAAGGTCACCCCGACCGTTACATCTTCCATTCCGGCTACGGCCACAATCTCTCCGGTGGTTGCGGTATCAATAGCGACCTTCTGATCGCGTTCGAAACGAAATATCTTGGTAACCCGCACCGGTTTAACAGACCCGTCGCGCCGGGCAACAGCAATCGGCTGATTCACGGAAAGCGTGCCGTTTACCACTTTGCCAATCCCCAGCCGGCCAAGATATGGAGAATAATCAATCGTTCCCACCTGCATCTGCAATGGCGCTTCAACAGAACCGTGGGGTGCCGGAATCCGGTCCACAATCAGGGCCGAGACCATTTCCATTGAACCATCCCCTATTACCGGATCTCCAGGATCTGCAAGGGCATACCCCTCTTTGGCAGAGGTGTAGACAACAGGAAAATCGAGAATCTCATCCGGTGCATCAAGCTTGACAAAAAGATCAAAAACCTCATTTACTGCCCAGTCACAGCGGGCTGCCGGCTTGTCTATCTTATTGATGACAACAATCACTGGAAGCCGGTTTTCCAGGGCTTTTTTCAAAACAAAATAGGTCTGCGGCATCGGTCCTTCCTGGGCATCAACGAGAAGCAGCGCACCATCGGCCATACGCAGGACCCGTTCAACCTGACCACCGAAATCAGCATGACCGGGCGTATCGATAATGTTTATCCAGTAATCCCGATAGCGGTACGATCCATTCTTGGCAGTGATCGTAATTCCCCGTTCACGTTCAAGATCCAGCGAGTCCATCAACCGTTCGGCAACCTCCTGATTTTCCCGGAACATACCGGAATATTTAAATAACTGATCAACAAGTGTGGTCTTCCCATGATCTACATGAGCGATAATCGCCACATTGCGAATTTTATCCTGCATTGTCTTTTCTCTTTATCCAGAAATTAAAAAATCGCGGGTGTTTATCAGGCCTGGGGCCAGAAAGCATACACCAGTCACCGGGGAGTTGCAAAGAAATAATTTTTACTGAACGGGAAGGCCGGGGCTGATTAAAGATGTGCCAGTATTTTTTCCCGGGCGGCAGCAGAGCGACGCAACGGAGCCACATTCATATCCTTATAGTCATACACGCAGGGTGATTTATGTGCTGCCGGCCGCATGATCCTGCCGATCACCTGAAGCAGGCGCCCTTCAAAGGTGATCGGCGTTGTCAGAAAAAGGGTGGAAAGGCCCGGACAATCGAAACCTTCACTGATTAATTGTAATGTTGCAACCAACACCTTGACCATACCCTGCCGCACCGCTTCAACAATCTCGGAGCGACTGTCCGCGGCCGTCTGTCCGGTCAGCAGCCGTACTTTGATATCATGTTTCGTCAGCAGGTCGACAAAAACCTGACAATGACTGATTCGGTCAGAAACGACCAGTATCGTGCCGCCACGTTCCTCGCCAGCAACCCTGATAATATCATCGGCAATCAATCTATTTCTTCCTTCATTTCTGGTAAGTGCGGTGATCAGGCGCTGATAGTCACCACGATACCCATAGACAAAACCGGTTTCCTTCTGAATGATTTTCGGCCTGAGGACCGCCCCGGTCACCTTCAAGCGCAGCGGGTCAACCGTGTGTACCCGGTCTCCCATGAAGTAATAGATGAGTTTGGTCATTCCCTCGTCGGCCCTGAAGGCTGTCGCCGAAAGCCCGAGCAGATAATAGCTGTCAAAGCAGGAAACAACATCGGTAAACAGCGTTGCCGGAACCCGGTGACATTCATCAACGATCAGCTGGCCAAAATGTGGAACCAGTTCTCTTCCACGCTTTCTGGCACTGTTAACAATAGCTACAGTAAACGGCTGAATGGTGAAATGACCGTCACCAACGAGTCCGGCCTCGATCCCGAGGAATTGACGAACCCGTTCCTGCCACTGGTACAGGAGTTCTTTTGTATGGACAATTACCAGGGTCGGCTGCTTTCTTTCGGCGACCACGCCGAGTGCCATCACCGTCTTGCCACTGCCGGTCCCTGCCTCCAGAACACCAAAGGATCGACGGCCTATTGCCGCAACGGCCTCCCGCTGATACGCTCTCAGATCTGCCTGAAAGGTAAAATCATATTCGTTTACCCGTCGCCTGTTATCAACAATTTCCGGCTCATTCTTCATCTCCTGCCGACATAACAGTACCGCCTGATTTGAAAATCCCCGCGGGAAACGCAGGCCATCAGTAACAGCGGTATAATAGGTAAGTTTTGGTTTCAGTCTTTTACCAATCCAGCGGCCGTAACGTTTCGCCGCCGTATATTTGGGATTATCAATCGTCAGCCTGTTCCTTATTATTGCCGAAAGCCGGGCATCGGCTCCTTCAAGAAAACAATCTGTCGACACCGTCATCCGTACCATAGCATTTTCTACCGGTATGAACAGCAGTCCAATGGATTGATGGTCTCCATGACCATGCACCATCCTGACTGGACAGAATATGATAGCTTTTTCGGACACCGGCAGGTAAGTATAGAAAGGATTACCTCTTTCAAGGCCCTTTCAACCACAGGTACCGATACCATGCTCAAAACCACATTGTTTACCCCTTTCCTCTGTCTTCTTCTCTCTGCAACACAACTCCTCGCCGGCTCCGGTAACCTCATCTCCCTCAAACTTCCCGAACCGGTCATTGCCTCTGCCGTAACAAAATGTTTACCCATACCCATAGACACCTCATCCGATTCGATTGGCGGTTCCCTTTTTATCAAGACCATAGATAACCTGCGTCTTGAATCAGGGGCAGTCTCGGCACATATCGTCCTTATCGGCAACGGTATCCGGATAAAAACCTCAATAGCTGGTCATGAGATACAACTGAATCTTGGTAATGTCCAGCTTGATTTCAATACAACTGCCCACGTTCGTTATGAACCAAAAAAACAAACGCTCCTGATCACCCCCACCATTACCGATATCGGTCGAACCCAGCAACAAAAGAGTCAAGAACTGGCAACACTGCTCACCGGCCTGCTCAACAACCGGGTATTTCCGATAAAAATCGAGCAACTACAGCCGATCATAACTGACCTCGGAAACAGGCAGCTCGCATTTAATGTGATCATTCAGGAGATCCACATCAGAAAAAATGCGCTGCTGCTCTACCTGATACCCGATATCAAAACTTCCGGCAGCACTTTATCCTTCAAAAAAGATGTATCATAATTATATCATTATCAAACGGAAACCCGGACAGGTTTCCTGAACAACAACCCAGAAAGAGGAGTCCCTGATGAGCAAAACTACAGAAAACATGAAGACCGCCTTTGCCGGTGAATCAATGGCCCGTAACAAATACACCTTTTTTGCGAAAGCAGCACGCAAGGAGGGCTACCACTACATCGCAAAGCTGTTTGAGGAAACAGCAACACATGAAATGCGACATGCAAATGATCATTTCAAGCTGCTCGGAGGCCTGGGTGATACCGCCGCCAATCTGAAAGATGCGATCAGCGGTGAGGAGTATGAGACCACCACCATGTATCCTGAATTTGCTGCAATTGCAAAGAAAGAAGGTAACAAGGAAGCGGCAGCATTATTCAGTCAGCTCGGTAAAATTGAGCAACATCATCGTGAACGTTTCAAGAAACTGCTTGCCCGCGTCGAAAACGGCACGGTATTCTCCCGGGAAGAACCAATCCAGTGGAAATGCAGCCTCTGCGGTCATGTGCATAAAGGAACCGAGCCACCACCACGGTGTCCTTCATGTAAGCACCCGAAAGAATACTATGAACCTGCCAGTCTCGAAAATGATATGTAACAACAAGAATCAGTAACAGTTTTACCGTTTCGGCAGCAAAACGGGCCCGGTGGCAAAACCGGACCCGTTTTTTCATGTCACTTGTTTTGTACAGCACCACAAGTACAAAACGGTCTCTGGAAGGAACAGAAACCACTGTTTGTCATTTCTCTTTCAGAATGGTAAGGTAGTTTCAAAAAAATTCAGACACGATTTCCAGACGTATGTTATTCCCGGTAATGAAAAGAGAAGTACACTTCGGACTGATCAAAAGAACCGCTGTTGCAACGGTTATCACCTTCATCCTGGCAACCATGGCGATCCTCTTTTTTGAAACAACCCGTATAGAGGAAGACCTCATTACCGGAGCAGCGCGGGAAGGGGTTCTTTATACCGCCCTCTATCACGCTTATCTCAACACCTCTGACGAAAACACTTTGGCAGTCCTTGAAGAAAAAGCTGCCGCTGTTCTTGAGCGAACACCTTATATTTCCATTGATTTTCTGACCGCAGACAAAAAGGTGGTTGCCCATACGGCAACCACCACAGGCGACAAGGTCAATCAGTTGTTCCTCGACCAGGGAATCATCTTCATCCCGGACAACAGGGTGAGCGGTTCCCGGCTCATCTCGAACTGGCAGATCTACCTCAGGGTATCATGGCCGCTGATCACTGGAGAGGAAACAACCGCAGGAGGCTATATCTGCGGTATTTACCAGGTTACCAGGGACGAGATGACCGGTATACTCCGTCGAATCGCACTGACAACCGCCCTCGTTTTTACCGCCATTCTCTGCTGTTCCTTCTGCTGTTACCTGTTCTTCCTTGTATTCAATAACGGTCTTATCCGGACGGTCGGACATCTGAACAGAGCCAATCGCTTTCTGCTGAAAGCCCTCGGCAGTGCTCTGGCCAAAAGTGATGTCGCCGACAAGAACCATAATCCACGCGTCATCATATACAGCGTTGTCCTGGCAGAACATGTATCGATGTCACGAGATAAAATCCGGGCCCTGATCCTCGGCGGATTTCTCCACGATCTCGGGATGCTTGATATTAATCAAGCCATCCTTTTTTCCAAAGAGGAACTGACGGAACATGATCGGGAAACCATTGAAGCGCACCCACAGGCAGGGGCAGAAATGGTAAAAAAACAATCATGGCTCAATAGTGCTGTTCCGGTCATCAGAAGTCATCATGAGAAATATGATGGAACAGGCTATCCTGCCGGACTCAGGCGAGAAGACATTCCGGAAAATGGCCGGATCTTTGCTATTGCCGATGCCTTCGATGCACTGACATCAACCCGGCCGTACCGAACAGCACTGTCGATAGAACAGGCACTTGAACAGATGAAGAGGGCCTCGGGGACCCATTTTGACCCGGTACTGCTCTCTGCATTTCTTGAACTGGCTCCGGAGCTCTATAAAAGTGTAGCATCCTTGAACACCAAAGAACTGGACAGGGAACTGAACACAATCGTAACAACATATCTGAAGGGCTAACCACCGATCTGCGACATCGACGGCTCAAACAAGCGGCGGCACAGTTCCTCTGTCTCATGTCCGTCAGCATTACGATAACGGAGTGCCTGCTGGATATCAGCTATTATCCGGAGGTCAGAGGCATCAGATCTCACCAGGGTACGCAGATCAAGAATACCGTTATCATATAAACAGGCCTTCAGCATACCCTGCGGAGTAATGCGCACCTTGTTACAGGTTTTACAGAAATTACGTGAATGCCCCTCAATAATTCCGATCCTTCCACGAAAACCGGACAAGGTAAACTCGCGGGCCGTCGCTGCCGACTCCAGCGGACATTCCTTCAATCCGGGAAACAGGCGTTCCAGACGACCAAACAGGACACCTTCTCTCCTGTCATGACCATGTACTTTCCCTGAAAACGGCATCAGCTCAATAAACCTCAAACAGATATCGTTTTCCCTTACCAGTTCTGCAAGCTGGATAATTTCAGCATCACTGGTATCTTCCATAACAACACTGTTCACCTTGAGAGGAATCCCATATTCCAGACAGCCATAAAATGTCCGCATGACATCCTGCAGCCGATCCCTTCTGGTAAGATACCTGAATCGCTCGGGATCCAGTGTGTCAAGACTCAAATTAATTCCAGAGATATCACGTCTCTTCAATTCCTGAAGATGCTGAGCCGTTTCGACACCATTTGTGGTGATATGCACAAAGGAGACCCCGATCTTTTCTTTAAGCATCTGTATGAAATCCAGACAACCTCGCCTGACAAAAGGCTCTCCACCGGTCAACCGGACCTTGGTTACCCCACAATCAACAAACAAGCGAACCAGCCGTTCCATCTCCTCATAGCTCAGCGTCTGTTTATGATCAATCGGCCGCACCCCCTCTTCCGGCATACAATACCTGCATCTCAGATTACAGCGATCAGTTATGGCTAACCGCAAATAGGTTATCCTGCGGCCATAATTATCGTCAATACGGGTAAAACCATCTGTTTCCGCTACCATAGATTCCCTGTTATTCATTCCTTTACCACTACTCAGACAAGCCACTGAAGGATATCCCGTTTTGATGGTACCCTGCCAACAACTTTCACCACTCCATCAACAACGACTGCAGGTGTGGAAAAGACACCGGCAGCCGCCATTTCCTGAAAATCTGTCACTTTTTTCAGTTCAACATCAAGACCATGTTCGTTAACCAGATCTTCTACCCGTTTCCTTACTTCATCACATTTTGCGCAGCCCGGTCCCATTACCTGTACTTTTTTCATCTTTTCAAATCCCTCCCCCCAGACCATTAAACAAATAGCCAACCAGTAAGATACCGCTGGCTACGACACCAATAAAAAGGGCGATCAGTTTCGGTTTCAGTACGTTTCGCAGAATAATCATCTCCGGAAAAGACAAGGCCGTAACACTCATCATGAAAGCCAATACCGTACCAAGAGCGGCCCCTTTATCGAGTAATGCGTCAATCACCGGAATAACCCCGGCAGCATTGGTGTATACCGGCACACCAATGAGAACGGACAACGGCACCGACCACCACGAAGCGGAACCCATCATACCGGCAAGATACCCGTCAGGAATATAACCATGAATACCCGCACCGACAGCGATACCGACAATGACATAGAACCAGACCTTACCGACAATATCCCTGACCGCATCCAGACCAAACAGGATCCGGTCCACAAAACTCATATGCGCGTCAACAATGGCAGCCTCTCCTGCTCTTATCTGCAAAACCCAGCCCTCGATATACCTTTCAAGCCTCAAACGACCAAGCACCCACCCTGCGATAACGGCAATCGATATCCCGGTAATGAAATAGAGCAAAGCGACCCTCCAGCCAAGCAGCCCGTACAGCATGACAAGGGCAATCTCATTTACCATCGGGGCCGCAATAAGAAAGGAAAAAGTTACACCAACCGGTATCCCGGCAGTCATAAAACCGATAAACAGTGGTACCGCGGAACATGAACAAAAGGGTGTCGCCACACCGAGAAAGGCTGCCGCTCCATGACCAAAAAACGTTCTTTTACCTGAAAGAAAGGCCCTTGACCACTCAACGGTTATATAGGAACGGATAATGCCAACCAAAAAAATAATCAGCGTCAACAGCATCATTATTTTCGGCGCATCATAGATGAAAAACTGCAGGGCCATCCCCAAACGGCTCTCCCGTTCAAAAGCAAGGAGCGAATAGGTAAACCAGATTGAAAACGTCTCAAGCTGACGGTAAATCAAAAACCACACCAGTACACCGGCAGCAACAGCCAGCACCGTTCTTACCGGTCCCCTGCCAGAATATTCTTCTTCAGCAATCGTTTCCCGGCAGGAACAGACAGTCGTCTCACCCTGTCCATCTACTCGAGATTTCATTTCCTGGTTTCCTTACCAATCATTTTCTCTTCAGTTCACAACGATCTCACCGATCCAGCCGCTCACCGGCAGCGATAACAGACTCCAGACACTGAAAAAAATTCAGTACGCAAGGAACTCTTAACCGATAATACACCTGCTTTCCGCGCTTATCATCTTCAACCAGACCACTTTTTTTCAACAGAGCAAGATGCTTTGAAACCGTCGAAATATCGTGGCCAACCAGATCCGTCAAATCACAGACACATCGCTCACCCCTGGCCAGTTCGTCGACAATCATCAAACGTGACGGGTGCGCTATTGCCTTGAGGACAGCGGCCCTTCGCTCATAGTGCTGCCGTTCCTGAACGGTATTGAAACTGATCATTTCATATTGTTGCATAAGAGACCTCAATCAATTGGCAAAATAGCCAAATATAAGGAAAAGTCAACCCCTTTTCCGCAGGTTTGTCAATTTCGTGCCGTACTGGCCAGTCACTTCATTTCTTCTGTCTCCCCGCCGCCTCTCTCTTTCCGATTGTATTTCAGGGCCTGCTCAATGGCAGCTACAATATCAGCGATCGGACCCATTTTGGCGAGTACGCCGACCGGACCGACCTGCCGGGCCTGTTCATCAAGCGATTTATCGTCATAGCCGGTAAAAATGATACAGGGAATACCATATGCTTCATGAATCTGCCGGGCGGCGTCAATACCACTCAGTTCACCGGCAAGCGTCACATCCATCAGAATAACCGAAGGTTTCTCCAGACCGGCCCTTTCCACCGCCTCTTCTCCGGTCGTCACAATATCTCCAACCCGATAGCCATGCGATTTAAGCTTGCTGGTCAACATCAGACCGATAAGGACCTCATCCTCTACCACCATGATTTGCTCAGGAAAACGTTCGTCCACGATTAAACCCGCCCTGTTTTTTTAGGCATCCGGAAACAAATGGTGTACGAAGTCCCCTTTTCCCGGTTCAACAGGACGCTCCCTTTCAACTGTATCTTGATCAGACTGTAAACCATCTGCATCCCAAAAGAACTGCTTGTTTCCGGCTCCATATCTTCCGGCAGCCCCACTCCGTCATCGCCGATTTCCAGACACAACACCCCCCCGTCTTTCTGGAATAATCTGACAAAAACCCTGCCACAACGATCATCAGGAAAGGCATGTTTGACCGCGTTGGTAATAATTTCATTGATAACAAGACCGATCGGCACGGCATAATCAATATTGATTGCCACCGGTGCCACCTCGATATCAAGCCGTATTTTTCCGGTAAGCACCATATTGGCGACCAATACCTCGGCAACTTCTTCAAGGTAGGAACCAATATCAATTTCCGACAGGTTCTGCGAATGATATAATTTTTCGTGAACAAGAGCCATTGACCGTATCCGGCTCTCAGTCTCCGCAACTATCTGCTTGACTTTTGTATCCTCAATATCTCTGGTCTGCAATTCGAGCATTGAGATAATAACAAGCATATTGTTTTTTGTCCGGTGATAGATCTCTTTCAGCAATATCTCTTTTTCAGCCAGCGATTTCCGGAGTTGAACGTCCTGAGCCTCAATCCGCTCCTCACTCAGCTTCAGGTTACTGACATCGGTAACCGTACCGATAATGACCAATTTCTCCTGCCATTTTGTCACCCTGGCCCAGAGTTCACCAAAGAATCTGGTACCATCGCTACGCAGGCATTGAACTCGGTATGGCGATACGTCTCCACCCTGCAGCAAACGCCGGATATTTTTTTCGACAACAGCCCGGTCTTCGGTAACAATATAATCAAACAAATCGGTGCCTATCATTTCTTCAGCAGTCAAACGAACCATTTCCGCCAGGGGTGTATTCGCATAGGCGAGGATATCATCGGTAAGAATATAGATCCCCACCCTCGTCACTTCCATGGTCTCGTCATATTGCTGCCGACTGGCTCTCAGAGCCTCGGAAACAAGCTGCCGCCGCTCTATTTCCTTTTCGAGTTCGCGCTGTTTGTCAATCAGTTCACGGCTACGCCGCTGCACTTCGATTTCAAGAGAATCAGCATAACGTTTCTGTCGATCCAGCACCCGTTGCAGCCGTTCAACCATGGTATTGAATGATATGGCAAGTCCCCCAATTTCATCCCCGGTCGTTACCGGACAGCGAACATCAAGATCCCCATCGGCAGCCCGTCTGGTGACGACAACAAGAGCCCGCAATGGCATCAGAAAATATCTGACACTTGCAAACACAACGATCAGAACAAAAAAAATACTGGCCAGTCCCCAAAGCATACCCTGCAAACCAATATCGCTAATTCTGTTTGTAAATACCGCTTGTTTTTCCAGAAATGGAGCAGAAATTACGGGCCGTTCAGCAACCAGACCGTAAATCCAGCCGGGATTTTTCAGTTTTCGGGTTGCAACATAATAGACTTTTTCATTAATGGTCAGTGTCGAAGAAAAGGATTCAGACCGACGAATGGCAGCTGCAAAAGACCTGACCTCGGCACGGGTAGAATCCAGCAGCGAGATATCTCCAGAAGCCGCTGAGCGGAGCGAGGGATCCTCGCCCGCAGGCAGCCCGAATGTTCTGAGCTGTCTATCAGGAAAAACGATCAATCTTCCTGTTTCATCAACAAGAAAGGCAAAATCGTCACGGTCATTTGTTCCCGGATAACAATCATGCTGTATATCGTCGACAATCGCTTTCAGAGAAACATCAATTCCCGCGATTCCCCGCAAGGTCTCATTTCTTCCATAGATCGGAGCATATGCCTTCAGCATCAGCCCTTTTTCCGTCTCATCCGTATACACGCTCTTCCAGAGAACCTCACGGCTGCCACCTTCCTGCTTATCTGAAAAGATCATTCCTGGTTTCCCGTCACGCAGGTCAAAAACAGCAGGTGATGAAACGGTTGAAAGTTCGCCCACGGCCCCGGCATACACAGCGGTATACGCATCATTGCTATTGAAACCAATGACATAACCGGTCGGTATATCCCGATTCCCGGCTACCATCTGAGCAAGCAGAGGCTCGATATGAGAAAGTGCCCGCAACTCATCTGTCACCGTCCCGGGCATATCATTGTTCCCCCGATACAGTGAAATTACCGGCTCTCCAGCAGAACTCACCCAGAAACCGTCTTCCGACCGCTTCTGATAGGTATGCCGTTTCAGTGGGTTTTCGGCATAGAAATCAAGACGGGAATAAAGCAGTTCTGCCTGCCTGCCAAGGATGCTGACACAGCCAGCTATCCGATCAAAAAAAGCCTGATAGCCAAGAACCCGACTTCTTGTCAGCTCCCTGATATCAGATTCCAGTGAAAAAACAACCTGTTTTTCATCGATTTCGGAGGCAATACGTCCATAGGCACTGACAACCTGCCAGAATGTGTAGGCAACGGGAATAATGGCCAACATAATAACCATCATCACCATAAGAAACAGTTTTATCTCAAGCCGGGTGGAGATCCTGCGCATCATAACAGCTCAAAGTTACTGGTTACCGGTATTCTGTACATACCGAAAAGGATTATATCAGATGCATCTACCAACTGCTACCGGTATACCAGCTAGAAACCATAGAAAAATTTAAGTGTCGTCAACAGAATAATGGTAAAAAGAATACTCACACCAATCCCCGCCTTCATGTAATCCTTTGAACGATATCCCCCCGGCCTCATGATCAAGGCGTTGACCTGATGCGTCGGCAAGACAAAGGTATTGGAGGCGGAAACAGCAATAACCAGCGCCGCAATAACGGGATCTGCCCCGATCTGTGCCGCCAAATTCATACCAAGCGGAACCATCAGCACAACCGCGCCAACATTTGAGGCAACCAAAGAGAAAAACGCGGTCAGAACAGAAATCACCAACATCAACAACAATGGAGTCATCTCCCCGACCGCCTGCAGAACCGTTCCGGCAATAAATGCCGCCGCTCCTGTTTTTTCAAATGCTGTTCCAAGCGGAATGAGGCCTGAGAGCAGAAAGACCGTACGCCAGTCTACTGCTTCATAGGCTCGATCAGCGGGGATAATTCTGGTTATAATCATACCAAGGGCACCGGCAAGAAGCGCTATCGACAATTTGACCTGAAAGCCAAGAGCCAATGCCAGAGACATAAACAGGAAAAACAGGGCACATTTGGTTCGCTCCGGCTTCAAGTCCTCTCCCTGTATCTCTTCAATAAAAGCAATATCCATTTTGTCGACCAAGAGCCTGAACTGCTGCCATTTGCCCTGGAGTAATAAGGTATCACCCTGGATCAATTTCGTCAGATTGATATTTTCCATGATAATTTCATCACTCCGTACAATGGCAAGCGGATTCACCTTGTACAAGCGCCTGAAACTCATTTCCTCCATCGTATGCCCAGTCAGATTCGAATGCGGAATGACAACACCCTCGATTATGCCGGATTCTTCAGGAGAATTCTCACTAACAAAAAGCTCCGGTTCCTCTTTCAATCGCAGGCAAAGGTCATCTGCCATTGCCTTCACCTTTTTCTCGGAACCCATCACCCATATGGTATCACCGGGACCGATCATCTCATCCTTCATCGGCGCCAGATTTTTACTCCGGCCATCATTTCTGGCCACACCGACAACGGTGATATGGTATTTGGGTCTCAACTCAAGCTGTTGAAGCGTCCGCCCCTTAAAAGCAGCAGGAACCGCCAATTCATACCCCTGTCCCACTTCTGATCCATATATTTCATGAAGCCGCTTATCCATACAATCATCATCAATGCTGCAGATATCAATCGGCAGCAACTTCCTGCCAATGACAATGAAATAGAGCAATACACCAGCCAGCAGTGCGATACCGACAGGGGTCACCGCCAACAGGCCAAGCGGAACAAAAGGTTCGTTCTGGACAGCAGCGCCATTATTGAGCCACCAGCTTTCCATCAAGTCATTAAGCATAATGAGCGGCGACGAGCCCACCAGCGTCAGGCAGCCACCGGTAATAGCACAGAAGCCCATTGGTATCAGCATCTTACTTGCCGAGATATTGAGCTGGCGGCTAATTCGCATCGTTGCCGGCAGAAACAGAGCAGCAGCGCCAATATTCTGCATGAAACTCGAAATAAAGGAGACAGTTATTGAGATCAGCACCATAATTCTCGTCTCACTTTTTCCGGCAATCCGGATAATCTGTGACGCGACCTCGTTCATCACACCGGTTTTGTTAAGACCGGCACCAAGTATCATCACGGCAATAATGGAGACCACGGCATTGGAACTAAGGCCGGCAAGAGCCTCTCCAGCCGAAACAACACCGGTCAGCGGAAGAGAAACCATCATCAACAACCCGACCAGGTCAACCCGCAGAAGATCAAAGACAAACAGCAGTATTGCTCCTGCAAGCAGGAAGAAAACGATATACATGTCAACAGTTACAATCTGGTTTTCCACACATCCGCTCCAATAATCTGGTTTCAACTCCTATTTAATAGTTTCCTTATATAACTAAGTATCGTGTAACGACAATAATGTCAATCATCGTTATCGATAAACCACGACAGATGCGCCTCGTAGAGGAGTTTAACTCAATATGAGCATCAGGAATAAAATCGCATAACCCAATACCGGGTACTGGAATTACCCCCTCTCCCTGATCAGAAAAACATGCAAACAGCAAATTATGCATTACACTATGGCTATGCGTACCGAAAAACCTATCCCCGCTGAAGTGACGAAAACAATACTTGAATCAATATCAGACGGCGTATTTACCGTCGATCTGCACTGGCGTATCATGTCGTTCAACAAGGCTGCAGAAAAAATCACCGGAATTGCCCGTGAGGAGGCAATAGGCCGATATTGCTGGGAAGTCTTCCGCTCCGATATGTGCGAAGGAGCCTGCGCCCTGCGGCGTACCATGGAGGAAGAAAAACCGTTTATCAGCAGCGCCGCCAATATCGTCAACAGCAACAAGGAAAAGATTCCCATCATCGTCTCCACATCGCTGCTGGTTAACGACCAGAACGATATACTGGGCGGTGTCGAAACATTCAGAGATCACCGCCAGCTCGAGGAACTGCGACGAGAACTGAGCGGTGGTTTTGAGTTTGGCAATATGATCAGTCGTTCAAAAACCATGCAGCGGCTCTTTACCATTCTCGACCAGGTTGCCCTCAGTGACAGTACCGTTCTCATTCAGGGAGAAACGGGAACCGGCAAGGAATTGATGGCCCGGGCAATACACAATCTCTCAAAAAGAAAGGACGCTCCGTTTGTCGGTATCAATTGCGGTGCTCTGCCGGACAATCTGCTGGAATCCGAACTCTTCGGCTATCGGGCAGGAGCCTTTACCGATGCCCGAACTGACAAACCGGGGCTGTTCGATGAGGCTGAAGGAGGAACAATCCTGCTTGACGAAATCGGGGATACCAGCTCCGCCTTTCAGGTCCGTCTGCTTCGCGTTCTTGAGGAACGGGAATTTCAACCACTGGGATCGACCAAAAAAATAAAAACAAATACCCGGATCATTGCCGCCACTAACCGGGACCTTGGTGATATGGCCGATAGAGAAGCGTTCAGAAAAGACCTCTATTACCGGATCAATGTCATGCTCCTCAACCTGCCGCCATTGAGGGAAAGGAAAGAAGATATCCCCCTGCTGGTAGAACGCTTTATCACAAAAATGAACGCCATCAAGGACAGATCCTTATCAGATATCGACAGCAGCGCCATGAATCTGCTGCTTGACCACGACTATCCCGGAAACATCAGGGAACTGGAGAACATAATCGAACACGCATTCATTCTCTGTACAGACCATATGATCACCGCATCACACCTGCCAGGCTACCTCCAGAGAAAAAACAATCCCCCGCCAGCACAAAACAGGAGTATTACCTCCCTTGAGGACGCCGAACGTCAGGCAATTATGACCGCACTTGAGCAAAACAATTATAATCGCAGCGCAACAGCTGCACAGCTGGGGATACACAAAAGTACGCTTTTCAGAAAGATTAAAAAGTTATCAATCTCTCTTCCGGCAAAAGATGGGCGCCATTCAGATACCCAGGCCAGATAGTGTCGCAATATCGCAACTAAATCAGCCGTGATAGAGTCGCATTTTCGCAACAGCGATAGATCGTTTTCATCATACCTGTTTTTCTTTTTTTATATTTCTTTTGTATTCAAATGGTTAAGAGAATCAGCTTCTTCCCGCAAAGCTGGTACGATATTTGCTAGATTATGACACCATACGCTGTTGGAGAAATAACATGAAAATCGCAATGACCATATGGGGAAACAGGGTCTCTCCCGTTTTTGACTCGGCCCAAACTGTTCTGCTTGCAGAAATTAAAGGAACGACGGTTATCAGTCGAAAACGTGAATTTATTCCGGTAACCATCTCCACTACCATGGCCCGCAGACTTGTTGAACTTGATATCGACACCCTGATATGCGGCGCTATCAGCAAACAACCGGCGCTGATCATCGAAGATGCCGGGATTCATCTCCTTCCGTTTATAACCGGCAATGCGGAAGAGATACTCGAAGCATTTGTCCGGGACATACCGATGCAGCAATATACCATGCCGGGATGCAGTAATACCCCGTCAACAGAACGATCGGCTTCACAGAAGAAAAACACAGGAGATATTTCAAAAAGGGAAAACAGATGAACAAATTGAACTTGATGGCAGCATGCAGAGATGAAACGGCACTGGCCGGGATCATTTCCGAATTAAAGTCAAACAAACGGCTCACGCTCACCATGGTAGATTCAATGGAAGAAGGAGTCCGAAAATTAAAAGAGGAGCAATATGACGTTGTTTTTGCCGCAGAGGACCTGGCAGATACGACAGGACTTGAATTTATCAGCCGTATCGTTGAGATCAACCCGTTTATCAATACGGCTCTTGTCTCTTCACTTTCATCTGAAGATTTCCACGAAGCCACAGAAGGCCTCGGTGTCTTTATGCAACTGCCGGTCAATCCCGATCCTGAATCTGCACGCCAGATGCTGAATCTGCTGAACAAGATATACCAACTGGAAGAAACGGGAACAGAGGAATAGAAAAATGATTATCAGTATTGCCAGCGGCAAGGGTGGAACCGGTAAGACAACCATTTCCACCAATCTCGCTCTGAGTCTTGGCGAAAACGTCAAATTGCTCGATTGCGACGTAGAGGAACCCAATGCCCACCTCTTTATCAAGCCACACATTGAACAGAGAAAGACCGTCCACACCTTCGTCCCCAGTGTCGATGAAGCACGATGTAACGGGTGCAAAAAATGTGCAGAAATATGCCGCTTCAATGCTCTGACCGTCATCGGCAAAAAGGTCATGGTTTTCCCGGAGCTTTGCCATAGCTGCGAAGGCTGCCTTAAGGTTTGTGATCAAAACGCCATTCTACCCGGCAGTCGGGAACTCGGATTTGTCGAAAAAGGAAGTAAAGATGACATACGCTTTGTTCAGGGATGTATGCGGATCGGCGAGGCGATGTCACCACCATTGATCAAAAAGGTGCGGGAAGAGATAGAGGAAGACGAGCTTGCGATTATCGACGCCCCTCCGGGCACCTCATGTCCTGTCATCACCTCGATGAGAAATACAGACTTCGTCCTTCTGGTCACGGAACCGACACCATTTGGACTTCACGATCTCACCCTGGCCGTTGAGGCTGTCAAATTACTCGGGATTCCCTGCGGGATCGTCATCAATCGTGCGAACATGGGTGATAAAAAAGTACATGAATACGCCAAACGGGAAAACATTCCAATCCTGATGGAGATTCCATTCGACCGAAAGATTGCAGAAATCTATTCCCACGGAAAAATCCTTGTGGAAGAAATGCCCTCCTGGCGAGACGCATTCAGACAACTGCAGAAGAATATTGTTAACATCGTAGAACATGCACAGGTAAGCCAATGAAAGAACTGGTAATCATAAGCGGTAAAGGCGGAACCGGTAAAACCAGCATCACCGCTGCTTTTGCCTCACTAGCCCACAATCATATCCTCTGTGATGCTGATGTTGACGCAGCGGATCTGCATCTGTTGATGAACCCGGAAACCCGTGAAACCCACGACTTCATGGGCGGTGGCATCGCTGAGATCAGGCAGGAGGATTGTGTCTCCTGCGGTACCTGCCGGGACGTATGTACCTTTACCGCAATATCCGAAGACTTTATTGTCGACCCGATCGGCTGCGAAGGATGCGGCGTCTGTGTCGACTTCTGTCCCGAAAAGGCGATCGATTTCCCACCACAGAAATGTGGAGAATGGTTTATCTCGGATACACGATTTGCACCGATGGTTCATGCACGACTCGGTATTGCCGAAGAAAACTCCGGCAAGCTGGTCAGCGTCATCCGGCAGCAGGCAAAAAAACTGGCAGAGGAACATGCCCGGGAATTGCTCATTACCGACGGTCCTCCAGGAATCGGCTGTCCGGTAATCGCGTCGATCACCGGCGCAACAGCACTATTACTGGTCGTGGAACCAACCGTTTCGGGGCTGCACGATATGCAGCGCGTCGCAAACCTTGCCACTCACTTTAGCATCCCGACCATGCTCTGTATTAACAAATTCGACCTCAACCCTGAGATATCAGCCTCTATCGAGATCGATGCCGCCGCCAGAGACATACGCGTCATTGGCAGAATCCCGTTCGACCCCACGTTTACCAGAGCAATGATTGAAAGGCAGAACATCATGGAATATAATCCTGAATCAGCACTCGCCCAAAAGATTTCAGAACTCTGGGACAACATTATCACCTCTGAACAACTTAATTCTGGCAAAAAGCCTGAAATTACTTTAACAACCATAAAACAATAAGGAGATGTAACATGGCAACAATTCGTATTGCAGTGCCCTCATTAGGCGAAGGTGGACTTGATGGACAACGTGCCGGACATTTTGGACACTGTGACGTTTTCACTCTTGTCGACGCAGAAGATGGAGAAATCAAGTCAATCACCACCCTCCAGAATAAGGAACATGTTCAGGGAGGCTGTATGGTTCCGGTCAATCTGCTTGCCGAAAACAATGTCACCGCTTTGATCGTTGGTGGTATCGGCATGCGTCCGCTGATGGGTTTCAGGCAGGTTGGTATCGATGTTTATCACGATGCCGAACGACCAGATATTCGACCGGTGGTTGAAGACATGATCGCCGGAAAACTGCAGCTGATCAGCAACGACCAGGTCTGCGGTGGTGGCGGACAATAGGTACAAGGAGGGTAACATGAAAATCGCAATAAGTTCCAGAGGCCCATCCTTAGAGGATGAAGTGGATCCCCGATTTGGCAGAGCTGCCTATATCCTCATCGTCGATTCAGAGAGTCTCGAATATGAGGCGTTAGATAACAGCGCGAATGTAAACGCTTTAAAAGGTGCCGGCATCCAGACGGCAACCACCGTCTGTGACAAAAAGGCAGACGTTCTGATGACCGGATATTGCGGCCCAAAGGCGTTTCAGGTGCTTCAGGCAGCTGATGTCAAGGTTGTCAATGACGCCAGTGGTTCCGTCAAGGATGCCATTACCCAGCTCAAAGACGGCAATGTGGCCTATTCGACCGAGGCAAACACCGACGCTCATTGGTAATTCAGAAAAGAGGACAAAACATGGCACTGAGTGAAAAAGATTTTGATGCTCTTATTTCAGAACTTCAGGAAAAATCTTTCAACGAAGCAAAAAATGCCTTTGGCGAGAAAGGTTTTGAACGATGGCGAAATCCCCGATTCAACGGGCCGATTAAAGATGCCGACGGTTTTGGTCAAATCACCGGCAGTTGCGGTGATACAATGGAAATCTACCTGAAATTCAAGGAAGGCAGGGTAGAAGAAGCATCCTATGTAACGACCGGCTGTGGCTCCAGCGCATTGTGCGGGTCTTTTGCCGCAGAGCTCGCAATAGGTAAGAATCCGGATGAATTAAGAAAGATTGAACCGGAAGATATTCTGAAGACCATTGGCACCTTTCCAGAAAAAGATGCTCATTGCGCCTATCTGGCCATCGAAACCCTGGTGAAGGCACTGGAAAATTATGAGTCGCTGTCAAAGGAAACCTGAGAAGGCGGTTTCAAAGCAAGACAGGGAGCCCCGGCTGCCATGTCTTGCTTTGATCCTGGCTGATTCTTTTTTCAAATAACTGTTCGCTCTCTTTCACGTTGCCCTTGCCCCCTCCCTGATGTCTCAAAGAAAATACTATGATTATGAATCGTTAAACGGTATTAGTGTAATGACAGGCCCCTGTTGGTCACAAGTGTCTCTCTAGTGGACAACAAGGATTCAATACAGAACTGGTATACTTACAAGAATGGCTATTATGGCTATATCATGAAAAAAGTGATTCTTTTATTTCATTTTTTGGGATATAAGATAAGAAGGATTTGGGCACAGTTCTTCATTTACCTGACCAATAAATACCCTGTCAGCTCAGATCCTGTTTTTTCGGTAGTTATTCCAATTTACGACAGAACCGATATTGTTCGACAGGCAATAGAGTCGATTCTCAACCAGTCCTATAAAAATTTTGAGCTGTTATTAATACTTGATGGGTCTCCAGAAGCAACTGTTGAAGTCGTAAACGACTATAAAAAAAACAGACATGTAAGGATTTTCAGATTAAAGAAAAACAGTGGTAACGCCTGCAAAGGGAGGAATGTGGGAATCAGAAAGGCCAGAGGCCGGTATATCGCGTTCTTGGACAGTGACGATATAGCCGTTCCAGAACGCCTTGAGCAATCACTCTTTTATTTTTTACAATATCGTGTTGATCTCGTTGGCGGTGCCTACAAATGTATTGTCGAGGAAAATACCGCCAGCGATGTTCCCAACGGGCAGATCGGTTTCGGTGGAAACACATGCACCTATGAAGCACTATTGAAACAGAATATGCTGGGCACCTGCACGATTGCGGTAAAAAAAGAGTGGCTCATCACATATGGTGGTTTTCGTGAAGAGATGAGATATCGGGAAGACCATGAGTTGTGGCTGCGTCTGGCCCGATTCGGATGCCGTTTTCACAACAGCCCGGAAATACTGGCATATTACCGGGTACATGCGGATAATGCCGAGCAGACCTACCTCAGTGAAGATGACCATTGGTTCATGATGGCTAGAAAAATGCATCAGCAACCATATCACTGGTCCCGCTATCAGGTGTCCAATGATCAACTCTGTTCACCCACAATGGCAGAATGAACCAACACCTTGATAATACCAGTATCGTTACACGTGATGCTCTTTTCAGGAAGACAAGAGAACGACACAAACAACTCCGTTGGTGAATACATATGGAGATAGACAGAGAACGACAGGCGCAGGCTCTGGCAAAGGCAAAGGCCATTGTTGCTGAAGCGGAAAAAAAACGGGAAGCTGCCCGCGTTGAAAAAGGTGTGCAGCTTTTCGTGCATGGAAATTTCGAACCCCTCTACAACAATGAATTTGTTGAGAACCTGGCATCTTATATACTCAACAAGTTTGTTCTTGACGAAGAAGAAGATGCCATTCAGATTCTTGAGAAACTTGGAAATTGTCTCTGCAATAAAAAGGTTGAACTCCGTGAGCGGGCGTTGATGGTCGTCTCGGTTTTTACCGACATTATTCTTGATGGGGATTTTCCGGAATTAAAGGAGATACTTTCCCGAATCCTGGTGGATTGGCTTACCTTTGAAACAGAGTATATCACTGGATTTGAGGTTGTCGGCTCACAATTGCTGAAACTGATTTTGCGCATGTTGTATGCCGAACAATGGGATGAGCTGGAAAATATCATTATCACCCTTGCCCAGATCAGCAATGGAGAGATAGCCAAGAACAACCTGATTCGCGGCATATCTGCCAAAGTTCATGAGAACCTCGCAGAACCGGATATCCTCGACAAACTAACAAATACCTATCTGGATAGAGATGATGAGCGCCATCTGGTCGCCAGAAGTCTGCTGCTTCATCTTGGCCGTTTTTCTGCAATGTTTCTGGTTCAGAAAATGATCTACTCCAATAATAAGGAAGAACGCTTTGCCCTGATCGATCTGATTCCCAAAATCGGTGAAATCAGTATCCCGGTGCTGAAAAAATGCCTTGAAGACGAGCCGCCGTGGTTCGTCATTCGCAACATTGTCCTCATTATCTCCCGTCTGGAAAATCCACTTCTTTTTGACATCGTTTCTCCCTATCTGACTCATCGGGATATCAGAGTACAGCAGCAGGTCATCAACTGCGTGGAAATGCTCGGTGGCAAGCAGATGCGGAAGCGGCTGATCATGGCACTGATGCAGGTAAATGATGAGTTGAAAGGCCAGCTTATTGTCCTGCTCAGCCAGTTTGAAGGTATGGACATTGGCAATGCATTTCTTGATCTTCTGGAAGTCAGATCAACACTGGCCAGACATGTACAGGATGACCTCATTCTGAAATTATGTCTGAAATTAAAATTCTACCCGATGAAAAGAACGGCAGAAGCTCTCGGTGAACTCGTACGGGAACGCAAGGAACGCTTCGGAGAGGCTGACAGGATCGCATCGGCAGCAGCATCATCACTTCAGGTGGTAGGAACAAAGCTCAAGAAATTCCCGGTATCACAACCCTTGACGGAAATGACTCTTCTTCCAGCAGCTGAAACCAACGATCTTCCGGAAGCTGACACCAGAGAGGAGGGCTCTCATGATGGAACGAGTGACAAGAGTTATCTTTTTGAAGAACTGAAAGAAGAAGAAATGCAGGAGCTCTCGACAACGGTTGACGATGGTACCAATATGACCATCGGGAAACCTGAGAAACACGAGGCCGGCAAAGAAACGCCGTCTTATAAAAAACAGGAACATCACCTGATGATCTGGAGCAAGTTCTATGAACAAATGACAACAGAAGAGGCCAACAATCTCTTTAGGCTGTTAACTCCGGTTTCCTACAGCGCCGGTGAAGAGCTCTGTCAACAAGGAACAAAGCAGACAGACCTGTTTTTTATAGATAGCGGGTTTGCTGGCCTTTCTCATATTGATGAAATTGGAGAAGTTTTGATAACCAGCCTTCAGGCAGGGGATTTGATCGGTAGTGAAGGCTTCATCCACGGACTGGACTGGTCCGTTTCATTGACGGCTCAGACGGATCTTCACGTTCGGATTCTGAAAAAAGAGGTCTTTGTCAGACTCGAAAAAACATATCCCGAACTGGCGAAAAGACTTACATATTATTGTACCTATTACGACATTATTCCGTATCTGATTAACCAGACCGAAGATGAAACAAAAACTGCTGTTGGCAGTGATATTGATGTAAACCCGAACAAGCTCATCATTGATTCTGATGAATCGGTTATCAACGATGTGACAACCGGCACCTTGCTCTATACTGCTCAAGGAGGTTATTGCTTTTCACTGCCTTTCATCCATGAAGATAACGCCTTCGCGATTCTTGGCAGACAGGTTTCCTCCGATATCGAAATTGAGGACGGATCAGAACGGAAATGTTTCGGCATTATCGCCGGAGCGGGTGCTCACGACCAGGATCCCGGTCTCTTCTACGTTTATGTCAAACTGTATCATCCACTGGAACAGGCAGACTATGCATGTAACACTCTTGAGATCATGTAGCAGGATCATCCTCGGCCTCAAAGCATAACCGGACCGACGGCATCATTTTGTCAGACTGGTCAGAAATAATGAACGCAAGCGGGGGTTACTTTCCGGTAAAAGCAGCAATGGCACCGGCAGTGCAGACAGGGACGGAAGGCACGGGCTGATTGAATTGATGATCATATGCAACTACTTTTGATGTATAGCATAATTCCTGGGGTCTGTTCCAAAAATCAGAACCCGGCTTGTTTTCAGGGTGCGAACAGGAACCAGCAACGAGGGTATTGTAAATACAACCAGAGCAGCTTATTTCATTACCAAGCTCTACAATATTCTGCTCATCGTTAAAACATCGTGGACACATTGGAGGCAGATCACGCCTTCCAGCCCGTGATGTAAAACGGCTGTAGGTATCAACATGGTTACATTTTTTGCACTTGAAAAAACCCATAGAGTCTACCAATATCAATCAGAAACAAAACACAATATCTGAATATAATAGGTATCTCCCTTATACCATCTATTGAACGTGGTGCAAATAGGTATTTATACGTATTTTAAAACAATTCCGTCATTTCGGAAAAAAAGAATGCAACTCTGGTGCGTTAGGCATGAGTGAAATATACAAGGGTGTCAAATTTTCCTGCTGGCAGCGTACCGACTTCTGTCCGTTTGAACCATCTCTTGAACAACTGAATCACTGGGCATGGATATTTAGTCAGACTGGGCTGATGCCGGTTCATAACGAAGGAGCTTATGGCAATATGTCATATCGAACCAACAATCATTCATTTGTCATTACCAGGACAGGAATGCGACCCAAACGGCAGCTGGACAACTATGATTTCTGCCATGTTGAATTCTATGATAAGAAGAAACAGGGATTTTTCTATTCCGGGAAACACAAGCCTTCTTCAGAAAGCTTTCTACATTACAGCATTTATCAGCAATTTGAAGATGTTGGGGCGATCATGCATGGTCACTCGAATCTGCTGAACGAGTGGGCGGCTCAATTGTATATTCCGGTGACCAGCCACTTTTATGACTATGGGACAATCGCCCTTGCAAATTCAGCATTGGAAATAATTTCAATGAAAGATAAGATCATTGTCCTTAAAGAGCATGGCTTTATAGCCGTTGGACATACAATTGCCAAAACAGGCCAACTGGTTCTTGAAACGTATATGAAACTGCTTTCTTTGCTTGGTGAAACTGATAATAAAAAACATAGCTGTCTGGTAAAAAATGAAGAAAAAAGAAAATGATATCGGAGCAAAACTGGTGGAAGCCCTGAAAGATCCGCAACGATCTGAAAGTCAGGAAAGCTTCGCCAAAGCGCTTGAGCTGACCAAGGCATATGCTGCTTCCGGTGCCGTCACTCATTACGGAGCTGTCGCCCGTCTCTTTTACGATATATTCGAAATGTTTGAAACGGGCAGAGATCCAAGAGAAAAGTGAAACGAACGGGTACTTCTATCGCTCTCACATGACAATATGCAGCAAAAATACCGAGAGGGAGCGCATCATTTTTCTACCGTATTGATCAAGGAGAACCACAGATAACTGATTCTTTTTGATAGACAAGAACCTTGTCACAGGAAGAGGCATACATCTAAAAACCTTTTCAGTATCCATACGGTTCAACTGGCCCGGTAAAAAAAGAATCTTTCTTTTTTTTATGTGGAATTTTGCATCAAGTCAATTACAATGCTGTAATAGACAGCCTGTCGTAAGCAAAAAACCAGATGATGGCTTGATACTATTACTTTTGAGCTCAATAAAAAAGGGATATTGAGCAAGATATAATACAAATGGAAACACATAAATCTGCGAGGGTACTCGTCGTAGACGATGATGAACTGGTAAGAAAAACGTTGAGCATTCTCGTCTCTTCACTCGGATACCATTGTCAGGTTGCCTCAAATGGACTTGAAGCAATAGAGGTTCTGCAATCGACCCGTTGTGATCTTGTCCTCACCGATATTTTCATGCCTCATATGGACGGGATCGAACTACTCGAATATACGATCCGCTTCCATCCCGATACGGATGTCATTGTTGCCACCGGTTATGGTGAGCGGGCAAGTTACGCTGAAGTGATCAAGGCGGGCGCAATTGATTTTATCAAAAAACCAATTGACCAGGCCGAACTTGAAGCGAAACTGGCCCGGGCGCTTCGCGAACGCAAACTGATCCAGAAACTGGAAGAATTATCGATGTGCGACGGGTTGACCTCGCTGCTGAACAGGCGCGCATTTGATCTCCGCTTTCCCCAGGAAGTTGAACGTGCGTTTCGCCAGAACTATCCTCTTTTTCTGGCATTAATTGATATTGATAATTTCAAGAAATACAACGATACCCATGGGCATGACGAAGGAGACAAGGTTCTGTCTGTACTCAGCGATATCATGAGAGAGGCTACCAGAAACAATGTTGATCTCTGTTTTCGTCTTGGTGGTGACGAATTTACCGTCCTGCTTCCTCAAACGACGGCCAATCAGGCGACCGAAATTGTGCAGCGTATTCTCCTCAGGTTTGTTGAGCGTGATTTCGACGGAACAACCCTTTCCATCGGTCTCGTCTCCTGTCAACGCGATCATGATACGGAGCTGGAAGAAGATCTGACCGCGATGCTGAAACGGGCAGATCAAGCAATGTATGACGCAAAATCATCCGGCAAGAATTGTGTTATCTGCAGAATTACAGGTTAATCACCCATTGCTGCCGTACCCCTGTTTTCAGATACCGTCAAGGGCCTCCTTATGAAATGTCCTGTCTGGCTCAACCGGATAGTCATTGTTAAAACAGGCAAGGCAGAAATCTTCGATGGTTTTTCCCGTTGCCTCTACCATCCCTTCAAGACTCAGATAATAGAGTGAGTCGAGCCCGAGGTGTTCAGCAATTTGATCCACCTCATTATCCGCAGCAATCAATTGACTGGTGGAAGGGAAATCAATACCATAATAACAGCCATATCTGGTCGGCGGACAACTGACCATCATATGCACTTCCTTGACCCCCGCGTTTCTCAACGACTGAATCCTGCTTTTCCCGGTTGTCCCCCGAATAATCGAATCTTCAATAATGATAACCCGCTTACCTTTTAGAAAAGAACGAACCGGATTAAGCTTGACCCGGACGTTAAAGTCCCGCATTGACTGAGTGGGTTGAATGAAAGTACGACCAACGTAATGGTTCCTGATAACACCCATCTCCATTGGAATACCCGACTCGAGAGAATAACCGATTGCGGCATAGTTGCCGGAGTCGGGAAACGGCATCACGAAATCGGCATCGACCCTGCGTTCCCGCGCCAGGATCTGTCCCATACGTTTTCTGGTTTCATAGACATTGATACCAAAAATATCGGAATCCGGCCGGGCGAAATAGACATGTTCAAAAATACAATAACTTGACCGCCGCTTAGACCACGGGAAAAGAGACGTCATGTCCCCATCTTTGCAGATCAGGATTTCTCCTCGCTCAATATCACGGATATAATCCGCTTCAACCAGATCCAGGGCACAGGTCTCGGAAGCAACAATGTAGCCACCATTGGAGAGCTTGCCGAGACAGAGCGGTCTGAATCCGTTCGGATCCCTGATAGCGATCAACGAATCCCGGGTCATCATCAGCATGGAAAAGGCACCTTTGATCTGGACAAAGGTGTTCTTCAAGGCATCTTCGAGAAGCTGGTCCGCACAATGGGCCATCAGATGAAGGATGACTTCGCTGTCCATCGTGGTCTGGAATATCGCTCCCTGTTCTTCAAGGTCGCGCCGTAATGCCAGTGCGTTAACCAGATTACCGTTATGGGCTACAGATAAGGTTCTGCCTTTGTGGGTAACCAGCAGCGGCTGGGTATTGGTGACATTCGACGCGCCGGTCGTTGAATAACGGACATGACCAATGGCGATATCTCCTTTGAGGCGTTGCAGTATCTCTTCAGAAAAAACCTCAGGAACCAGCCCCATATCCTTATGGATAGAGACCTCTTTACCGTCCGAGGCAACAATTCCCGCACTTTCCTGACCCCGATGCTGCAGTGCATACAGGCCAAAATAGGTAAGCTTGGCCGCATCAGCATGATGGTAAATACCACATACACCACATTCATGTCTGGGCCGCAGATTTTCCTCAGCCCCAGAATGATGCCGCCTGGCTGTCTCAACCATCCCGTACGAATCCATAAACCAAAATATTCAGAATTTTAACCGCTCCTACCGTCTAAAAAACGTTTTAAGTCAACGTTGTTAGCAAAAAATTGAAGGCACAGAAAAAGGGTTTCTCCTGTGCCTTCAATACCTGTCGACCCGCATTGTTTATAATATGTACCTGCTAAATTCAACAACAAACTCATTCTGGCAGCACTTTACTGAATAGTCCACCATCCGCTCTGCACAACTATTCACGGGCAATCGCATACAACAACATGGCAAGATCAGAAATATCCTGTAAATCAAGACGTTCATCAATGGTATGGACCTTATCCATACCCGTTGCAAGAATGGCGGTAGACAATCCGACACTGTTGAATATGTTTGCGTCACTGCCACCGCCTCCGATAACTTTCGTTATCTGCCGACCAAGCGTTTCTCCGGCCCTGTCTAAAGTCATCAGTACCTGAGCCTTATCCGAGAGGAGCATTTCCGGATAATCGAATTGTCTGGAGAAAGTGACCGATGGCTTGTTCGCCGGATTAACGACCGGCCAGTTTTCCACGGTCTCGGTGAACGTCTGCTCCATCTCCCTGGTGTATGCCTCAAGTCTGGCAGATGAATGACTTCTGATTTCACCCTTGATCAAAACATGTTCGGGTACAATATTGGTTGCAATACCACCTTCGATAACACCAAGATTGGCCGTTGATTGTTCGTCAAGCCGGCCCAGTTTCAGCTTACTGATCGCTTCTGCGGCAATCTGAATGGCATTGACTCCTGCATCCGGATTAAGACCGGCATGAGCGGCGGTGCCGTAAAGGTCAATGGCAAACTTGTTCGCCGCTGGTGCGCCAATGATGACTTTACCCCTGCCAGACGCATCGAGGGCATAACCAAATGTTGATCTCACCAAAGCCGGATCAAATGCCTTCGCACCGTTCAGCCCGATCTCTTCGCAGGTTGTGAAGATAAGTTCCAGCGTCCGATGCGGTTTTTGCTGTTCCTTGAGCAGGAATATCAGCTCCATAATCGATGCAATTCCCGACTTGTCGTCACCACCAAGGACAGTGGCGCCCTCACTGGTGAAGATATCTCCGGTACGCACAACCTTGATATTTTTTCCGGGACTGACCGTATCCATATGACAGGCAAAAAACACCGGTTCCCGGTCCGTTGTTCCATCAAAACGTACAACCAGATTACCGCAGTTTGATCCGGTCACCGAAGCTGAGTCATCTTCATAAACAGAATCTGCTCCGAGCCCGGTAAAAAATGACTTCAAATATTCGGAGACATCCTTTTCTTCCCTTGACGGACTGCTGATTTCACAGAGTTCTGTAAAAAAACGGGCAAGTCGTTCCCTGTTGACGATATTTTTCATAACGTTTCTCTATCCTTTTTTTCTGAGCAGGACGACTGCATGGCAGCTGATCCCTTCCTGCCTGCCGGTATAACCCATTTTTTCTGTCGTTGTCGCCTTGATATTTATCATCGCGGGGGCAACCCGGCAATAATCAGCCAGATTTTTTTTCATTGCTTCGATATGAGGTGCCAGTTTTGGAACCTGACAGACAATGGTTAGATCGGCATTACCAAACTCGAAACCGGACATTTCAGCCTTTTTTACAACCTCATCGAGCAGATTCAACGAACAGATATCCCGGTAGGTCTCGTCATTATCTGGAAAATGATAGCCAATATCTCCCAAACCAAGCGCTCCGAGAATGGCATCACAAAGGGCATGGCTGACGACATCGGCATCTGAATGGCCGGCCAGACCCTGAGCAAAGGGTATTTCTTCGCCACCGAGAACCAGTTTTCTCCCCTCGGCAAAGCGATGGGCATCAAAGCCATGACCAATCTTCATCTGCCGTCTCCTTCGGTCAGGTTGTTTACCTTCTCTGACAAGCTGTTCTGCAAGCTCAATATCTCCGGGTGTGGTCACCTTGATATTCGTTATTTCCCCCAAGACAATCCGTACCGGAATACCGGCACGTTCGAGCAGGGACGACTCATCGGTTACATCACGGCCATCATGAACCTGAAACGCCTTTTCCAGCAACACTTTCCCGGCGCCCTGCGGGGTCTGGGCCTGCCAGAGTTCACTCCGGTCCACCGTGGCAGTAACCATCCGGCCGGGACCTTCCTTTTTCAGTGTATCCCGAACCGGTATCGCAGCAACGGCAGCACCGGTTTCAACGGTCTCCCGATAGCAGCGTTCAATGAGCCTCGCGGAAATCAGCGGCCGGGCCCCATCGTGTACCAGAACAATTTCATGGTTCGGCTCGACGGCCTCAAGCCCTTTTTCTACCGAATCCTGCCTTCTTCTGCCGCCGGCAACAACGGTCACCCTGGCTTTATCCAGCCGGTAATCTGCCAACAGTTTCCGGGTCTCACCAATTCTCTCTACAGGAACAACGACAATCACCTGGGAGATGACCGGATGGTTGGCGAAAGCCGCAACCGTATGGATCAGCACGGGTCTATCGACAAGTTCCAGATATTGTTTCGGAACCGTTGTTTTCATCCGGCTGCCGCTTCCGGCTGCCGGGATGATCACTGCTGCTCGCGGAGTTATCTGCTGTCTTCTTCCGGTCATCGTAGAAAAAGTGGAGCGGGCTATAAGCCGAATTCTGTACCCGTAAGGGCCATGATCATTTAACTGGGATGCCGGTTGCCCGACACCTCTTGCAACCTACCCGGAGACTTCGGACGGGCAGCCCTCAAACGCCTCCCTATTTGGTCTTGCACCGGATGGGGTTTACCCTGCCTTTCATGTCACCATGAAAGCGGTGAGCTCTTACCTCGCCGTTTCACCCTTACCTTTACAGGCGGTTTGTTTTCTGTGGCACTTTCCGCCGGTCACCCGGCGTTCGCGTTACGAACCATCCTGCCCTGTGGAGTTCGGACTTTCCTCACCGGCAATAAAAATGCCGGAGCGATCATGCACCCGCTCCGGCAACCAATGTAGTTCCTAAACAGAAAAGATTCAAAGAGAAAAATTGTTTTTTTCTCGCCACCCTATTTTTCCTGCGGCTGGTGGTACATCATCCGCTGGCAGGACGGGCAATCCAGAAGCTGGTCTCCCCTGAGCAGAATATTGTATTGCTGAGGCGGCAGATTCATGAAACAGCCCTGGCAAACGCCGCCGAGGACATTGACAATCGCCAGACCCTTCCTGCGTTCCCTGAGAATTTCGTACTTTCGCATCATGTTTGCAGCAATCTTCTGGGCCTGCTTGTCTCTTTTATTCAGCTTGGTCTTTTTGCCTTTGTTGATCTGTTCGATCGTCACCCTGACCTTTTCCGTTTCTTCCGCCACCAGTTTCTTCTCGGTCTTCAGGATGTTTTTTTCTTCAAGATTTTCTTTTTTCAAGGCTTCAACCTGCTCCATGATGGAAACGGTTTTTTCCTCATTTTCCTTAACATTTTTCTTCGCATCCTCGATTTCCTTGAGCAGAGCCGTCTGTTCACGACTGGTCTGGACCTGCATCATCTTCGACTGCCGCTCCTTGACGTGAGCAATCTTGTCAGTCGTTTCGTCTTCAAGCGTACGCCGTTCTTTTTCAAGTGCATCTATCTTCAGATCGAGTTCATTGATCCGTGCTTCCCGATCTGCAAGAGCCGAAATCCTTTTGTCAAGTGCTTCCTGTTCCTGTTTGATTTCATCGTCTATCCGGTCTATTTCAAGATCGATAACCTGAAGCGATACGAGTTGTTCTGTCTGTTCGTTCAAGACCTTTCTCCTCTCTACGTTTTACAGATACTTCTGTGCATCCACCGATACAAACGGGTGGCGTTCAGTTGTTGTTTCTTCGATAGTTATTTTCCAGCCCTTTTTTCGGGCATAATCGCGCAATCGTGTTGCCAGCACTGTAACCGCTGGTTTTTCCGTGCTGTAATGAGTACCATCAATAACACAGAAACCGGCTTCTTCGGCCCAGCGGGCAATATCATGTTTTATCTCAGCGGACAGGTAAAGATCCGCTCCACGGTTCCGGGCCGTTTTTGCAAATCCTGAACCGCTGCCGCCACATACCGCAACACAGGAAATCACCTTCGGGATAACACCGGCAACCTGAACTGATGGAAGATCGAGCACCTGTAAGAGTTTTTCGATGAAGGCGGCACGGTCTATCCTCGACGGGTAATAACCGATTTTTCCAAGACCAGTCTCTTCTTCCGGCAGACCTGAAGGAACAAGTGGCGTCGTCTGTTCAAGCCCAAGCAGTCTGGCAAGGGTATCGTTCACCCCTTCCCGGGCACTGTCAAGATTCGTATGACAGGCGAGAACACTTAATCGGTTGACCAGGGCCTTTTCTAGAAATTGACCTTCCGGATCGGCAGTGTCAATGTTCGGTAATGGTTTGAAGATGGCCGGATGATGTGTAATGACCATATCGGCACCTTTTGCCACCGCCTCGTCGAGCAATCTGCTCGTAGGGTCAAGAGCAACCAGAACTGATGAAACCAAACGATTTTTATCTCCGACAAGAAGCCCGACATTGTCCCAGCTTTCCGCTATGGCAAAAGGGGCCGTTTCATCAATACAGCTGATTATGTCTTGTACGGTTAACGCCATCTTTTCTGTTATCAGAAACAATCCATAAAAAAAAGGTACATCCCTTTCGGAGTGTACCTTTATCCCGTCAAGTCCGGAGAAACCCTGTGCCTCCAGATCCTTTTCTATTCAAAGAGCGGGGACGTGTTTTTTCCCCCCGTGTTATCTTTCCTTTTTTTTTCAAGATCCCTGCATTAAGCTGGTACACTATTTATGGTGGGCGCAGTAGGACTCGAACCTACGACCGACCGGTTATGAGCCGGTGGCTCTAGCCAACTGAGCTATGCGCCCTTTCCGGCAGTGGAACAAAGTAATTAAGATCGTTTAATACGTAATGTCAACAAAAAAGTCCGGACTGTACTAAAAAATGATCTGACACCGTTGATGACGACAAGAGAGACATGAGCATGATTTCATCCTCTTGCTGTATACTATATTGATAACTATAGTGGCGATGACCGACCAGATATCATTTTGATCATAGTCAACGGGTAACCCAGGAAACAAAGATAAGGTGATCTATCATAATCTTCTCATATATCTGGCAGCAATTTTTCTGCTGAGTATTGACAACGTACCAGCCGAACCAACCGTATCGCTGCCAGAATCACTGTTCATCATGCTCGGTGGTGCCAGCCTGTTCGCGCTTGTATCTTCACATCAATTCAGGAGATCAGCAGCACAGACGACAGCCGGTTATTTTACTACCGAAAAACGTTTATCCATTCTGGCCGTCATTTTTTTCGGAACCGTTCTGTTCAGCAGCGATATTACCTATTATCTGGCGCAACTGGGACCAGGGACGTCACTGCCGGTTATTGACAACCTGTTCGGCCTCATGCTCTTTTTCTGCTTTCTGGCAATCATGTGGCTGACTGCCCGCAAAAGATATCTGGTCATTTTCGGACAGCATTACAGTCGCGGCTCTTTTCTCAGCCTGAATATCAGGTCTAACCTGCCGATCGTCATGCCGTGGATTGCGTTATCCCTGGTTTACGATCTTCTGGCTCTGATCCCCTGTCAAAAGCTGCACCATATCATCAATTCCGAATGGGGCGATCTGTTGTTTTTCATGGTCTTTCTCATTCTGGTCATGGTTTTCTTTCCATCACTGGTTCGTCGGCTCTGGGGGTGCAAACCGCTTCCTGAAAGCCCGCTGAAGGATCACCTGGTTCAATTCTGCAAAAAACAGCATTTCACAGCTGATTTCTATTTCTGGCCGCTGTTTGAAGGCAGGGCTCTGACTGCCGGAGTCATGGGACTTATCCCGGGTCTGCGCTATATTCTGTTAACGCCGGCACTTATCAATACGCTTTCCAGCGATGAACTTGATGCCGTCATGGCCCACGAAATTGGTCACGTCAAAAAACGGCACCTCCTGCTCTCTATCCTGTTGATTGGCGGCTTCAGTCTGTTTACCGGCGTCCTAGCCGAACCACTGCTCTATTACGCCTTTTCATTTGACTGGGTTTTCAATCTGATCACCAGAGAATTGATTGCCCCTGAAATGGTAATCGCTCTGGTCGGCGGCATCCCGCTTCTGATCCTCTTGCTCGTCTATTTCAGGTTCATCTTTGCCTATTTCATCAGAAATTTCGAACGTCAGGCAGACCTTAACGTCTTCACGGTATTTGGAAACAGTGCGGCACTGATCTCGGCCTTCGACAAAATCGCCGCTGCCAGCGGCCAGAGCAAGGACAAACCGAGCTGGCATCATTTCGGTATTGGCCAGCGCATCGACTATCTCCAGCGATGCGAACAGGAACCGCGCTGGATTGAACGGCAAGACCGAAAGGTAAACAGGAGTCTCGGACTGTATGTCCTTCTGCTGGCAGCTCTGGTCTTCGGTGCCGACAAGATTCCAACCACTGAAATGGCCAGGAATTATGAAGAAAAATATATTGAATTGGTACTGATGAGCCAGGGAGAGGATGTCGAGAACAAGGCACTTTGGTACCGGTCGATCGGCGATCTGATGGTCAACCGGAAAATGAATGACCGGGCTGTTCTTGTTTACAACAAGGCCCTTGAGGCCGAACCTCAAAAGCCATCACCCACCCTACTCAACAATTTTGCCTGGCTGCTGCTCACATCCAGCGATACAATACTGCGGGATCCCGAACGGGCCTTGCTCTTTGCCAAAGAAGCTGCGGTAAAAAATCCCCAGCCACACATTCTCGATACACTGGCAACCGCCTATTGGGCCAACGGTTATGTGGAATCAGCCCTGGCTGTTGAACAGGCCGCAGTGAAAAAGGCAGCGGTACAGAAGGATTATTACCGGAAACAACTCGAACGATTCCGTAGAGAAGAGTATACTGAACAGACTGATTTTTCGAACAACTGATATCACCACGGAAACCAATGCCATTTTTTGGAGCACATGAATCGGTAAGCAAGGGCCTGCATTGTGCCTTCGACAGAATTGAACAAGTCGGCGGAGACAGTTTGCAGATTTTCACCAGAAATCAGCGGCAATGGAACCCGAAACCGCTCAGCGCTGAAGAAATTGCCGCTTTCCATGAGGCCTGGGAAAGAAACGGTATGATGCCGGTTGCATCCCACGGTTCCTACCTGGTTAACCTGGCAACAGGCAAAACGGACCTGCTGCAAAAATCGATCGCGGCCTTTGTTACCGAGCTTAACCGCTGTCATCAACTCAAGATTCCGTATATCGTCCTGCATCCAGGTTCCCACGGCGGTGACGGTGTCGATACCGGTATAGAACGGTTCACCAAGGCCCTGGACAAGACCATTGAAACAGCAGAATCTGACGCGATGGTCCTTCTTGAGACAACCGCGGGTCAGGGAACCGGACTTGGCAGCAGCTTCGAGGAACTGGGACAGATCCGGCAGCAATCCCGATTTCCTGAGAAGATCGGCTTCTGTCTGGACACCTGCCATATTTTCGCCGCCGGCTATGATTTCCGGACAGCGGCAGGTTACCGGAAGGTGATGGCAGCTTTTGACCGGGAAGCGGGAATTGACAACCTCCATTTTTTTCATCTGAACGACTCGAAAAAGGAATTGGGAAGCAGGGTGGACCGACATGAACATATCGGCAACGGCTGCATTGGTCTCTCCGGCTTTACCCATCTCGTCAACGATAAACGTTTTGCCGATCATCCGATGACCCTTGAGACACCAAAAGGTGATAACCTCCGGGAAGATATCGAAAACCTGAAAACGCTCCGTAACCTGCTTGAACAGTAATCACCCCGCAGCAAAAGAACCTTGCGAAAAAGGAGCGAAAGGTGGAAGATAATACAGATGAAAACGGCATTGAGGTGCATGTATGAAACTACTTTATAGCGACTCGCTGCTCGACCTCCTTCAGCGGCAGGGGGTATTGACCCAAAAACAGGCACAATTCATCAGCCTGGAAAAGGGTAAAAAACGGCAGAAGCTGCTCAAACAGCATGGGGGGAAAAACGACCCGCTGGACAGGAATTTCCCGGATCTGATCGATATCATCCTCTCCTTCAACTTCAAGAAAAAAGGCTCGCAGGACGAGGTTCTCGATGAAGAGACGATTATGCGGGCGGTTGGCGCCGACACCCACCTTGAATTCAAGAAACTGGAGCCGCTTGATCTCGACATGGAAATCGTCACCAAGACGATCCCGAAAAACTTTGCAATCCGGCAACTTCTCGTTCCATTCAATATCGACGAGGGTATCCTTGAAATTGCTTCCTACCATCCGGACTGCCAGTCAGTACTCGCCGATATTGAACAGGCAAACCAGGTCAAGACCAGGGCCTATATTGCTACCAAATCCGATATCAAACGGATTCTCAGCGAATTTTTCGGTTTTCAGAGTTCCATCAGTGCCGCTGAAAACCAGATCGGTACGATCAACGGCAGTTCTTCCGTTGATATCGGTAATCTTGAACGTTATGTAAAGATAACAACAAAGGGTATTACCTCTTCCGATCAGCATATCAAGAACGCGGTCAATCATATCTTTAACTACGCCCTCGACCAGCGGGCAAGCGATATCCATATCGAGCCAAAACGGGATATTTGTCTGATACGCTTTCGAATCGACGGGGCATTACATACGATTTACAAGCTGCCGAAGGCGGTACACTCCGCCTTCGTTGCCCGTATCAAGTTTCTGTCCCGCCTCGATATTGCCGAAAAAAGGCGGCCCCAGGACGGCCGGATCAAGATCGGTGTTGGCGGTGGCAAGGATATCGAAATAAGGGTCTCAACCGTCCCGGTCTCCTTTGGTGAGAAAGCGGTGATGCGTCTGCTCGATCCGGATGTTATCTTCCAGTCGGTCAAAGACCTTGGCTTTTCCAGGCGGGACTATGAGATCTTCAACTCCTTCATGCACGCCCCGCACGGGATTGTACTGGTCACCGGTCCAACCGGCAGCGGCAAATCGACCACGCTCTATTCGGCCCTGAAAGAAATTTCGACTCCGGAAATCAACCTGGTCACCGTCGAGGATCCGGTTGAAATGGTATACGAGGAGTTCAACCAGATCGCGGTACAACCGCTGATCAACGTTACCTTCTCCACCATCCTCAGAAACATCCTGCGCCAGGACCCGGATGTAATCATGATTGGAGAGATCCGTGACCACGATACCGCTGCCCACGCGGTTCAGGCGGCAATGACCGGTCACCTTGTCTTCTCCACCCTGCATACCAACGATGCAGTATCTTCAATCGCCCGTCTGATGGACCTCGGTCTGGAGCAATTTCTGATCAGTTCAACAATACTCGGAGCAATGGCCCAGCGTCTCGTCAAAAAGATCTGTACGAACTGCGCGGAGCCCTTTGAAATTGAGTCAGAAAGACTCTACAAGATGGGCTTTCCGGTAACCGGCAACAAGACGATAACCCTGAAGCGGGGAACCGGCTGCCGTGAGTGTCGCAATACCGGCTACCGGGGACGCTGCGGTATCTTCGAAGTCTTTCCGCTTTCGATCCAGCTGAAATCAATGATTGGAGAGGGCAGAAGCATCGATGAGATGCGCCAAGTTGCAATCCGTGAAGGAATGACTACCTTACGCGAGGATGCCTGGAAAAAAATCCAGGCCGGAATCACGACCTATGAAGAAGCGCTCAGGGTCACTGCAGAATATTGAACAACGGAAGCGAGGCGTCAGTAATGAGTGGTAAAGTGGTCTGCCAGAACAAGAAGGCCTATCACGATTATCATATCGAATCGAAGCTGGAAGCCGGAATGGTATTGACCGGCCCCGAAGTAAAGTCCCTGCGGGCAGGAAAGGCCAGCCTCAAGGACGGTTATGTGAGGATAGATGATCGTGGCGAAGCCATATTGCACAATGTCCACATATCCTCCTACCAGTTTGCGACCCATAACCCGAACGAGCCGGTCCGCAGCCGTAAACTGCTGCTGCATCGAAGGGAAATTCGCAAGCTCATCGGAAAACTGCAGGAAAAAGGACTTGCCCTGATACCGCTTACGATTTACTTTAAAGGTAACGGCAGGGCAAAGATCGAACTTGGTCTTGCCCGCGGCAAGCGCCAGTACGATAAGCGGGCGGCTCTTAAAGAAAAACAATCCAACCGCGATATTCAGCGCGTCATGCGCAGAAATTATAGATGATCTTCAATAGAAATGGGGGCGAAACGGCTTCGACGGGGATGTGTAAGCTCATCGTTGCATGCCGAGCTACTATTGGCTCGTAAAACCAATAGATCTTTAAATATAATCGCAGACGATTATAACTACGCAGTAGCAGCTTAATACCTGTCATACTGCCGTCCCACCGATTCTCGCCCGCAGGATCGGACCCGGGGCGTCGACTCAGCGGGCTGGCCGTCTGATGGCTGTCTGTCTGCCAGGCGGTGAGATCTTCAACAGACTGGCTTTTGGAAATCCATGTTCCGACGGAGTTCCAAGGGTAAGATAAAAGCACGGAACTAAGCATGTAGATACGGGAGGGGAGCATTTGCGGACGCGGGTTCGACTCCCGCCGCCTCCACCAATTCATTTTTGACAAACCGATCCTGTTGCCGAGTCCGGCATGTGGGATCGTTTTTTTTGTTCTATAAATTAGCGACTTACGTCGTATCTGGCCTTCTGCAGAATGCTTTGCAATCACTCCCGTTTCGGGAAGTCTTGTTCAATTCTCTTCTCTGTTGCCACTTTCTTCTCCGTTTTCTCAGCTTCTGTTTCGGACTCAAGTCCAGTGGGATTGGGTTTGCTTAAAGCCTGCTCCTGCAAGCTCTTTTCCGCCTGATACTGCCAAAACGTCTCGGCAATTCCGTCAAACAAATTATTAATAACCATCAGTGTCTCCTGTGTTCGGGTTTCTCTGTACCTTACATACCGGAGAAACGGAGAACGTGTCGGATGATCGTGTGAATTTTTTGTCCTGTTCAGCTAACGGTACTGGGACGGGAAGAAATTCGGCTAAACTCGGTTAAATTCGGAAAGAAAACTTGATTTGTTTATTTCATCTCTATATCTTTAACCCTGTTTAACCTAATGTAGCCGGATTGTACCCTATGGGATGCCGTCCGGTTAAACAAGTTGACGAGCCCCTTGTTTTTACCAGAAAAAGGCGGCCCTCAAAGAGTTATGGAGTCGAAAATGGAAGACAGATGGTTGTCCGTAGATGAAATTGGAGACTATCTCGGGATAAAACGTGATACCGTCTATAAGTGGATAAGCAAAAGAGGCATGCCCGCCCACAAAATCGGTCGTCTTTGGAAATTCAAAAAGGAACAGGTCGATGCATGGGTGGAAGCTGGCGGCGCAGCAACAGGAGTAACAGGAGATCAGACAGAGACGATGCCGGTGAAGAAGAGTTAAAAACAGTCTGGAGGAGATAATGAGTAGCAACAATACCGGTGCAAAGCTCGGATTTGAAGATAAACTTTGGATGGCGGCTGACAAGCTGCGCGGCACAATGGACTCCGCAGAGTACAAGCATGTGGTGCTCGGTCTGATTTTTTTGAAATACATCTCCGACTCTTTTCTCGAAAAATACGAAGCATTGCAAGCTGAAGAATTCGCTGATCCGGAAGACCGTGATGAATATCTGGCGGACAACGTGTTCTGGGTTCCTGCGGAAGCTCGCTGGAGCTTCTTGCAAGGCAAG